>PYLN01000019.1_pt1 | contig 20823 bp, 29 predicted proteins | sample 1675811 | NCBI WGS metagenome assembly PYLN01 (sample SAMN08732055, study PRJNA438928) | Freshwater metagenome, whole genome shotgun sequencing project. | isolation source: meromictic lake | place: Russia: Kandalaksha Bay | collected 2014-09
TTTACCCTTGCCTTCTTGCGCTTGCATCTATCCGTGAAGTACTCGGAAGCGGCACAATCTTCAACATGCCCTTATTGGCGAGGATGGCACACCACTGCTGGTCTTTGCCTCCCTCCGGGAGCATTTGCAGGACTGGGAGCTATTATCGCACTGATGAACGCACTTGAAAAGAAAAGAGGAGTTAACTGATGGCTGAATATCTGCTCGTTATTGTCAGCGCGGTTTTTGTCAACAATGTTGTCTTTGCCCGCTTTTTGGGAATCTGCCCTATCTTGGTGTCTCAAAAAAAATAGACACTGCCTTAGGTATGGGATTTGCCGTTACCTTTGTAATGACCCTTGCCACTGCCATCACCTATGTTCTTTACTACGGCGTTCTGGTACCATTCAACATCCAGTTCATGCAGACGGTCATGTACATACTCGTCATTGCATCCCTCGTCCAGCTGGTTGAAATTGTCCTGAAGAAAGTCAGCAAGTCTCTCTACAGCGCTCTGGGCATCTACCTGCCGCTCATCACAACAAACTGCGCCATCCTGGGCGTTGCCTTATTGCCATTCAGGACAAATACTCACTGGTCATGTCGGTAGTCTTTGCCTTCTTCTCGGCAATCGGTTTATACTTGCCATTGTCATTTTTGCCGGAATCCGCGAAAAGCTTGAGGATGCCGATATTCCCGGCCCTTTCAAAAATGTTCCCATAGGCCTTATTTCCGCGGCAATCCTTTCGCTTGCTTCATGGGCTTTTCGGGTCTTGTAAAATAAACCAACCACCCCAAGGCAGCACTCCCAACACCGCTATGGCTCACTTCTTCCGCCATATTCTTCTGGGTTTGCTGCCGCTCTCAGCCCTCCTTTCCTGCACCCCCAACGATCCCCCGGCAAGGCTTTATGAGCAGGAAAAAGTGCTCATGGGCACCGTTTTCAAGTTCAAATCAGCCGTTTCTTCCATTTCCGAAGACAGCGTAAGGCAGTCATACAAAGATGCATTTCGTGAAATCGCCCGGCTTGAATCGCAGCTGAGCGAATGGATTGAAGAGAGTCCTGTCTCCAGGGCCGCACAGCGCGCCGGAGAATCTCCTGTACCCATCACCCCTGATATTCTCAGGGTTACTGATCTTGCCCTGAGTATTTCTGAGCACACCGATGGAGCATTCGACTGCACATTTCTACCCTTAGGCGAGCTCTGGAACATTCGACACCGGAAGCAGCCGCCAACTCAGGACAGCATCAACAGCGCGCTTCAGTTTGTCAACTGGCGGGAAGTTGAAACCAATCGAGAGGAAATGACACTGTTCCTCCGAAATAAAGGCATGAGAATCGGATTTGGTGGTATCGGAAAAGGGTATGCAGCAAAACAGGCCGGGCTCATCCTTGAAAAAAAAAGGGATAACGGACTACATCATTGACGCCGGCGGAGACCTCTTCGTGCATGGCAAGAAAGGAAGCGAGCCATGGACATCAGGATTCAGAATCCAGACCTGAGCAACGCCCCGCCAATCGTGCGCTTCAGGATAAAGAAGGCATGCGGAATTGCCACAAGCGGAGGGTATGAAAACTATTTCACATGGAAAGGTAAACGCTACCACCACATTATTGACCTGAAAACGGGATGGCCGAAAGAGGGAATGAAAAGTTCAACCGTCTTCTCCGCTGATCCTGCAAAGGCAGATGCATATGCAACCGCCTTTTACATTCTTGGCAGCGAAAAATCTCTCGAAGTCACCAGACGCGATACAACTGTAGCATTCATTCTTATCGACAGCACGGGGACCATCAAAAAAAGCCCCAACCTGTCAAGGTTCATCGAAGAATGAAATCTGCTCACTGGAGGGTCTGCCATTCTGCCCTCTCATGGCCCTGTATGCCTCGATAAGAGCGTTGGTTGAACAGTCATGCGCGTCAATCTCCTCTCCTCCCTGAAGTTCAGGCAGAATTACCTTTGCAAGCTGTTTGCCCAGTTCCACGCCCCACTGATCGAACGAATTGATCTGCCAGACAACCCCCTGCACAAAAACCTTGTGCTCATACATCGCAATCAGAGCACCAAGCATAAAGGGATCAAGCTCATTGAACACGAGTGAATTCGTCGGCCGGTTGCCGGGGAAAACCTTGTGAGGAAGAAGCATGGCAATGGTGTCGTCAGAAAGTCCTGCGGCCATAAGCTCCTCACGAACCTCCTGTTCATTTTTCCCCTTCATCAGAGCCTCTGTCTGAGCGAAACAGTTGGCAGCAAGAATGTCATGATGATCTCCAAGCGGGTTCTGAGTTTTCAGAGGCAGAAGGAAATCAGCAGGAATGAATCCTGTTCCCTGATGGAGAAGCTGGAAAAAGGCATGCTGTGAATTGGTTCCGGGCTCACCCCAGATGACAGGGCCGGTTGCATACTCAACAGTTTTCCCAAGACGGTCAACCCGCTTGCCGTTACTTTCCATATCCAGCTGCTGCAGATATGCAGGGAAACGGTGAAGGTACTGGTCGTAAGGAATTACTGCGTGTGAATGGACATCGAAGAAGTTATTGTACCAGATGCCAAGCATTGCAAGAATCACCGGAATATTGCTTTCAATCGGTTCTTCAGTAAAATGCCGATCCATCGCATTGGCTCCCCGGAGAAGCTCCATGAACGCATCAAAGCCAAGGTACAGTGCTATGGAAAGACCTATTGCCGACCAGAGCGAGTAGCGGCCACCCACCCAGTCCCAGAACCCGAACATATTGGCAACATCAATACCGAACTCCTGAACTTTATCCCGGTTGGTCGATACCGCCACAAAATGGCGTGCGATGTGCTCCGGCTGAACAGCATCGTTGAGAAACCACTCTCTTGCAGACATGGCATTGGTCAGCGTCTCCTGTGTCGTGAAAGTTTTTGAAGCCACGACAAACAATGTGCTCTCAGCATGCAGCTGCTTAAGGGTTTCAGCAATGTTGGTTCCGTCAATATTGGAGACGAAATGGACCTTGATTGAACCATGTGCGAACGGCTTGAGTGACTCTGCAACCATGCAGGGGCCAAGATCAGACCCACCAATACCGATATTGACAACATCAGTGATTCTCTTTCCCGTATACCCTTTCCATTCGCCGGAAATCACCTTGGCGGTAAACTCCTTGATCTGGTGAAGAACTGCTGCAACAGCCTCAGGAACATCCAGGCCGTCAACAATCATGCTCTCACCCTGCGGACGGCGCAGGGCGGTATGAAGTACAGAGCGGTTCTCAGTAAAATTTATGGCCTCTCCGCGAAACATTGCATTGCGTCGCTCCTCAACACCTGCCTGTCGGGCTAGATCCATCAGCAGCTCCAGCGTTTTGGGAGTCACCAGATTCTTGGAATAATCAAACAGCAGACCCTTCCACTGAATAGAAAATCGATTGCATCGTTCAGGATCAGCAGCAAACATCTCCCTCATATGAAGCGTCTCAACTTTATGTTTATGCGATACCAGGGCGCTCCATGCAGCGCTTCGTGAAAGATCCATCATAATAGGTATTTCCTGTTTTACAGGGTTGGGGTCAAAAAGGCTCAAACCGTAGCTTGATACTGCAACCGTCTTCATTACACTCAACGCCGTCAATACTGGCAACGCTCTTGATAATATACATTCCCCGTCCTGAAGAACAGAGCAGGAATTCTTCAGCAGTCGGGTCCGAAATATCCTCAAGACAAAATCCGGCACCACAATCCCTAACCTCCACAAGCAGAACCCTCACTCCTTCCATTCCAAGAGCTGTCATCATAACAGTAACCGGGAACCTCTCATCATTGCGGTTGCCATGATGAAGGGCATTGACAAACGCCTCCTTGAGTACACGAAGCAGGTCAGAGAGAAACGCACTGTCGTATCTCTCGCTGCAGGCAAAAGCCTCAACCCATGACTGAAGAGCATCCCACTCTTCTGCCCTGCTTGCCAATACAATCGAGTTCGTTCTCATAAAAAATCCATCTGAAAGCGCAAAGAAAGCATTTCACATACTTATAAGGTACCACCAGCCAAACCGCCGAACAAGACCCGCCAGCATCACAGAGCGCCTTAATTTTTTCAGACGACTGATTTTTTTTTCTAATTATTTGTTACCTATTTGTTCTTTTGCATTATTTATTTACTTTAATCCAAGAAGTTCACTTAAAGAACTTCCTGTATCACTCTCAACGCCTTAACTTTTAAACAAACAGTAAACAGTCATCAGTATGAAACGATTAACACTGAAAACGGGAGTCCTCTCCGCAGGCCTGCTTGTGGCTGCCGCTCTCTTCAGTCCGCAGCTTCATGCGGCTGAGGCAACAGCGGATGCAGTCAATGCCTACGCGATCGACAACTTCTTTCTCTTCATCTGTGCCGTGCTGGTCCTGTTCATGCAGGCCGGGTTCGCACTTGTCGAGACAGGACTCAATGCCGCCAAGAACACGGTCAACATCCTGTTCAAGAACCTTATGGATCTTTCAATCGGCGCCATTCTGTTCTACTTCATCGGATATGCCTCATGTATCCCGGTGGAGCTTTTGAAGGCGGATGGTTTGGATTCGGAGGCTTCGGAATCGGAAGCGCGTCATCCGAAATTGGCGCCGGCGTTCTCCACCCTGCCGTTGATTTCCTTTTCCAGGTAGCATTTGCCGCAACTGCAGCCACAATTGTCTCAGGAGCAGTCGCAGGAAGAATGCAGTTCAAATCTTACCTCATCTATTCTGCTGTGCTGACCGCCTTCATCTACCCGATCAGCGGCATGTGGAAATGGGGCGGCGGATGGCTGAACACACTTGGCTTCCATGATTTCGCCGGTTCGCTCGTCGTGCACGCACTCGGTGGGTTTGCAGGACTTGCAGGAGCCATAGTTCTTGGACCAAGGCTCGGTCGTTTCAATGCCGACGGCAAACCCAATGCAATGCCCGGACACAACCTTGCTCTCAGTACGCTTGGCGTGTTCATCCTTCTTATTGGATGGTACGGCTTCAACCCCGGCAGCCAGCTTGCTGTTGTCGGCGGCGATAACACTGCCGCAGTCATGATTATTGCAACAAACACCACCCTTGCTGCAACAGCGGGCGCTTTTGTGGCAATGATGTTTGCCTGGGCACTGTTCAAAAAGCCCGATCTTACCATGGGTCTCAACGGTATGCTCGCAGGACTGGTTGCAATCACGGCAAACTGCGATGCGGTTGACTACAATGAAGCACTCATCATTGGTGCAGTTGGTGGAATTCTGGTGGTATCAGGCATCAAACTGCTTGACATGCTCAAGATTGACGATCCTGTCGGTGCATGGCCGGTACATGGCCTGAATGGCATCTGGGGCGGCATTGCAGCCGGCATCTTTGGAGGCAAGCCCCTCATGGCTCAGCTGATTGGCTCAACAGCCATACCGCTCTGGGGGTTCGGGACCATGCTTGTGCTCTTTGGCATACTGAAAGCCATCGGCATACTCAGGGTATCAAGAGAAGAAGAGATGAAAGGCCTCGACATTTCTGAACATGAAGAGGAAGCCTACTACGGGTTTGAAATATTCACAACACAGTAAATCAACCGGAGCAATCGAATGAAATACATTATCGCAATGATCCAGCCGCACAAGCTGACAGATGTCAAGGCTGCGCTTGCCGAGGTTGGAGTCAGAAAAATGACCGTAACCAACGCGCTCGGCTGCGGTTCACAGGGTGGTTACACCGAGGTCTATCGGGGAGTGCCCAGCGAGATCAACCTTCTGAAGAAGATCAAGCTTGAAATCGGAGTCAATGAAGAGTACACCGACAAAACCGTACAGGCCATTATCAAAGGGGCAAAGACCGGTGAAATCGGTGACGGAAAGATCTTCGTCTTCGACCTTCCTGAATGCATCAGGATCCGTACCGAAGAGAAAGGCAACGACGCTATCGGATAACTGTTCTTTTATCAATAAAGGCGAGCCCCACAAAGGGGGCGACTGATCAACCACACAAAAAAAAACACAGGAGCAATTCAATGAAAAAGACCACAAAATTTCTGACCGTTGCGGCTCTTCTCGCAACCGGCTTTTCAGGCACAGCAATGGCCGACGAAGGCTTCAGCATCGGCGCCGATGTTGTCAGCAGTTATGTATGGAGAGGTACTGAACTGGGTGACTCCTTCGCCATACAGCCGAGCCTTTCCTATACATTTCCCGGCATGGGAGTTGAAATCGGCGCCTGGGCTCATACGCCATTGAAAAGAACACCGCAAGCGCTGTTGAAGGGAATGGAGACTACCGTTACAAGGAGATTGACCTTTACCTGACCGTTCCGGTCGGCCCTGCCAGCGTTACCCTCACCAGCTACAGCCTTCCGAACGACACTGAAACCGACTCGTTCGATTTCAGCAGCGACGGCATCAACACGCTTGAAGTCAGCGCTGCAGCAGAGTTCGGTGATTTGAGCCTGCTTGCTGCTGTTTTTGTTGGCGGTAACGACTATGGCAACGCAACTTACTGTGAGGCTGGCTACCAGTCTACGAAAAAGATGGCTACACAGCATCGGCAGTTGTGGGTGCAGGAGACGAAGACTATTACGGCGACCTTGAAGGCAAGAAGTTCGCTGTTGTCAACACCGGTGTTTCCGTTTCGAAGGATCGCTACACCGCTTCCTACATCTACAACCCCGACACAGCAAAGTCTAACCTCGTCTTCATGGCCTCGTTCTAAAGCTTTACCATGTTCTTTCGTCAGGTTGTCGTGTGTGACAACAGCAAAGGGGCCCTCGGGCCCTTTGCTGTTGTATGGGAAAAATGAATGATCGTTTTCTGAATATCAGGCTAAAACATATTCTCAGCTGATCCGCTTCTCGTAAATCACATACTCCTTGTAAGGCTTCCCTCCAATCACCTTGGCCAGCTTGCTCATAGCTTCGTTGGCTTGAGCACCCAACTCATTTCGCTGGCAAAAACACCGTGCTGTCCGCCGTAATCTGCTATATGGGTGTTGAGAATGCTGTCAATCCCCTTGTTGCGATACTCAGGAAGCACGCCCATGGTGATTGTGCGTACCATTGAGATGCTGCGGCTGTACCAGAGGTATTTAAGGAACCCCATGGCGAGAATGGATTGCCGTTCACATGGCGGAGGGCCTGATTGATGTCGGGAAGTGACAGTGAGAACCCGATGGCACGACCGTCGCTGTCTTCAACAAAGTATATGTAATGGGGATTGGCAATTGGCTTGAGATTTTTGGCAAGATAGTTGAACTCTTTGTCGGTCATGGGAACAAAACCCCAGTTCTTTTCCCAAGCCTTGTTGTAAATGTCGCGGATGAGCTCAATCTCATTGTCGAAATCCTTCATATTCAAGGTCCTGATCGAGAGTTTCTCGCGCTTCATTACATGTGCCGCTATTTTGCGGAGACGCTCAATATCAATGATTTTCTGGTCGATGTACCAGGCAAGCAGCTCCTGCCCTATACCATGACCTGCATTTTTCACAAGGTCATTATAATATGGAGGATTGTAGAGCATCAGGAACACAGGTGGGGTGTCGAACCCTTTGGTCAGCATACCGCACTGGTCGTTCATTGATGGGCTGACCGGACCACGCATTGTATCAAGACCTTTGGCATTAAGCATACTGCGGCTGCAGCGAAAAGAGCGTTGGCGGTTTCCTGGTCGTTGATGCACTCAAAAAAAGCCCCAGAAACCCACCCGGTCTTCATGAAACTCCTGATGACGGCGGTTTGCTACTGCTGCAATGGTTCCGGCCATCTCACCATCTTTCCATGCGGTGAACATTTCCAGGTCAGCATGTTCATAGAGTGGGAACACATCCGTATCCAGCGTATTCATATAGTCGGAAATAACCGGGGGAACCCAGTTTTTTCCAAGTTCAGGGTCATTGCGGTATATGTTCCAGGGAAACCTGATGAACTCTTTTCGCTCTGCTTTAGTGCGAACCTGCCTGACTTCTACAGCCATATGCGTTACTCCCGTGGGGTTAATAAAAATCCCCTCGAAAGGGGGATGAGGGCAGCATGGAAACAGCCTGTCCTGTTTACTTGAAGGCATTGCCGGGCTCAACGCCGAGCGACTTCAGAATAAGTGCCATTGGGCAGAACCCTGTGAATGCAGACTGCATCATCATAAAGCCAACAATGCCGGTAAGCCAGAGCCATCCGGTGCTCACTGTGAGGGCAAGAGCGACGCTGAGGAGAATAAGAAGCCTGCGATGGCCAGAACGAGTTTATCAATGTTCATGTCGATATTTGTTTAGTGTTAGTTGAATTGTAAGGTACTATAAAATAGTGCGCATTACTTCTGCCCCTTCGCGGAGCATCCGTTCAGTCTCTTTCCAGGAAACACATTCATCAGTAATGGAAACTCCGTAACGAAGCTTGGCGGGATCTTCCGGGAACGGCTGATTACCCGAGCATATGTTGCTTTCAATCATGACACCTGCAATGCTTTTATTGCCATCAACCTTCTGCCCGAGAACACTCTCCCACACATTGAGCTGTTCAGCATGTTTTTTCCCTGAGTTTGCGTGGCTGCAGTCAACAAGAAGAGCCTGGCGGAGGCCTCCTTTTGAAAGAAGAGCCTCTGCGGCAGTGATGCTGGCCGGGTCATAATTGGGGTGCGGTCCTCCACGAAGGACCAGATGACCGAACGGGTTTCCTTTGGTTGTAATCACACTGCTGTGACCGTCCTGATCAATACCAAGAAAACTATGCGGATGCATGGCCGAGCGGATGGCATCTACAGCAACGCTTATGCGCCCATCGGTGGAGTTCTTGAATCCTACCGGCATGGAGAGGCCACTTGCCATCTGCCTGTGCGTCTGCGACTCAATGGTACGGGCACCTATGGCCGCCCAGCTGACTACATCCGCCACATACTGGGGTGAAATGGGATCAAGAAATTCGGTTGCTGCCGGCAGCCCATGGCATTGATGTCAAGCAGGAGTTTCCGCGCGTAATAGAGTCCGTGCTCAATATCATAAGTATCATTCAGGTGGGGATCGTTGATGAATCCTTTCCACCCGACGGTTGTCCTCGGCTTCTCAAAATAGACACGCATGACAATACAGAGCTCATTCTTCAGCTCTTCACGCAGTTCCGTGAGATGCCGGGCGTATTCCTCTGCTGCTCCAATATCATGGATGGAGCATGGCCCTACTATCACCAGCATCCTTTGGTCCCTGCCGGTCAAAATATCTTCAATCTCGCGACGGCCTGAAAGAATGACGGAGGCGGCATTCTCATCGACCGGCAATTTCTCTTTCAGCACACGGGGGGCTGAAAGACGGGTAATACCCGAAACTCTTAAATCCTGTAACTGTTCCATCAGCTATGCAAAAAAAAATCAAGCCATTAAAATGTTTGGAAGGAAGATAAAAAAAAACCGTGACATATCCGGAGGACATGGAGCAATTATATCCGTAATGGGAAATGACGCTGTGTGAGACAAACGAAAAAAACCCGCCTTCAAGTGGCGGGTTTTTTGTGTTGCGTGGTCGTTGAACAAAAACAGATCAGTCTTTGCGCTCAAAATCAATGTTGAGCCATTTGTCTTCAAATGATGCCCCTGTTGATTCCATCCCTGCAAGGAAAATCGGCAATGCAACAATTTTCTGATAATCGCCAATACGGATGGTAAGATCATCGCCGAGCTTGAGAATTTTCGGCTCCATACCCATATGATCAATGAAGGGAAGACGAACACGAACAGTGTAATGCCTTCCGACACCTTTTTGATGTCAATGGGATTCTCCTTGAACATGATATCAAGAGGATTCTTATCGCCATAGACTTTTGCACCAACCTTGCGAAGCATATCAAGACCAACCACCTCACCCTCGAAAAGCGGGACCTCGGCAATCGGAATCGGTGCAAATGCATCCTGAATCTGTTCAATATATTTCTGCTGAATGGCGCGCCATTTCTGGAAATATGTATCACTGCTCTGATCGGGCATGACGCGGTTGATTGTAATGCTGTCAACCGTAATACCATACAGGTTGAGATAGGTAAGAGCCCGCATGGACTCCTTGATAACCATCTTTTCAGGGTTCATGACAAGACGGACCGTAGATTTGCTTCCATCAGCAAGCAGATCAATAATTCCTTCCGTTGAAGAAAAGAGGTTGTCGACCTTCTCATACACCTCTTCAGGAGCCACGAAATCGTCAATCTTCTTGATTTTCTTGGAAAGCGGCCTGATGACCGGCTTCACCATGTATTTCTCAACATTGCGGATAAGTTTGATGAACCAGCCGAATGTTTCAGGCAGCGAAAGCAGGCGGAGAGTTTCTCCGGTAGGAGCGCAGTCAACAACTAAAAGGTCGAAATCAGCCTGTTCTTCGTTATAGCGTTTGATATAAGAGAGTGAGAAAAGCTCTTCCATGCCGGGCAGAACACCCATCTCTTCAGCATAGACTCCTTCAATTCCACGAGACTCCATCAGTGAAGCAAAATGCTCTCTGACAACATCCCAGTTCAGGTTGAGATCGCCAAAAACACTGACCTCCTGACCCCAGAGATTTTCAGTGATCTTGACGGGTGATGGGCCGAGCTGAACATCAAGAGAGTCGCCAAGGCTGTGTGCCGGATCAGTAGACATAATGAGTGTCTTGAAACCCAGGTCAGCTGCTTTGAGGGCCGTTGCGGCAGCTACAGAAGTTTTGCCCACGCCACCCTTTCCAGTAAAAATGATATTACGCATACGATTTAATGATTCTCGATTAAAGAATTATTGAAAAGCTCCCCATTGATCTCCGATCATTCGATCAACCTGAAAAGGATTAAGATAATAAATAATCCAATAAGTGGACATGACGCGTCCAACTATTCCTTAGCCGGGGAAAATGCTATGGGGCAGTAACGCGAAGCTTCTGGCCCGGATAAATCACTTTTTTCCCTCTCAGCCTGTTCCATGAGGCAAGCCTTGCCATGCTTACCCTGTACTTTCTGGCTATCTTGCGAGGGTCTCCCCGCGGCGGACCCTGTGGTATTTCACCACAACTCCTTTTTTCACCAGAAGCCCCCACCGGAAACCTTTTCGATTTTGAGAATCTGACCGGGAAAAAGTGAGGCGGGGGAACCGAGACCATTCAACTCCATCAACCGTCCCTCTGTCGTGTCATGCCGACGGGCAATCACGGCAAGTGTTTCTCCCCTTTTCACCTTGTAGGAAAGAAGGCGGGGCGCAACAGCAACAAAAGAGACCCTGATGCTGTCAGGAGTGACACTCTCTGCAACCGCTGAACTGTCAGGCACCGGAATGGAAAGGGCGTCATAGAGCCGCGTTTCAACAGCGGCGAATAGAGCGGCATGATGCTTAGGAAGTCGCAGCTCATAGGGAGAGTCAACGGATGAAGGGATAATGCCGTGCGTATACTGCGGATTGAGAAACCTGAGATCTTCCACGGAAATGCCGACAGCAGCACTGATGCGTTCAAAAGAGAGAGGACGCATGACGCTGACATTTTCTATATCCTGATAGAGATACCCGGGGCGGAGCGGAAGAAGGTTGTGTTCCTGGTGATAGTTCATGATGTAGTTGACCGCAATGAACGCCGGAACATAGCCACGGGTTTCGGCTGGCAGATACCTCCAGATGGCCCAGTAATCTTTTCCGCCCCGCGACCGCCGAATTGCACGATTCACATTCCCGGAACCGGAATTGTATGCAGCAAGGGCGAGAAACCAGTCCCCATAGCGGTCATACAGATCGCGAAGATGCCTTGCGGCAGCCATTGAGGCTTTGCGCGGATCAAACCGGTCTTCAATGAATGCCGATGACTCAAGCCATACATCTTCCCCGTCGGGTACATGAACTGCCAGAGCCCCCGTGCACCAGCACGGGACACTGCCGTTGGATTAAGGGCCGACTCAACAATGGCGAGATACTTCATTTCCGGAGGAACCCCATAAATGGCAAGCGCCTCCTCAAAAAGAGGGAAATAAACCTCTCTCAATCCAAGAATCTTGGCGGTTGCAAGCCGCTTGTCAACCGCATAGACCCTGATGAATCCGTTCACATACTTGTTGTATGTCAGTTCGAACCGGGTTCTGCTGTTCAGTTCGGCAATTCGTGCCGTATAGACCGAATCATTGTACTGGGGAACAAAAGTTGATGGGAACCCCGGCATTGCTGATTTCCCCGAAGGAGATGCAAAATGTTCGTCACTGAAATATGTGGCGTTCATAAGGCTGTCGAGCGATTGCGACAGGGACGCACTGCTGAATACCACACTGGGCGCTGCATTTTCAGCAGCAGATATGTTCCGCAACGGAATACACGCAAACAGGAACGCAACACAGATACATCTGAAAAATGACATGAAAATCCTGTTGTTCAGAGATGAAACCAACATAAACACCCTTCCCGACTATTGCAACAGAGAACGCCCCGGGGGTATGACGCCGGTCAATATCGAACCCGCCAGAGAAAGAGCCCGGAAGCAACAGCAGGCTTAACCCTCATCCCTCCGCCTCCTCCACCAAGCATTCCGAGATACTCCTCCGGGTCAAGCTCACCCCGTCCCGCGCTGAGCATTCCACCGACAATACCGCGAACCATACTCCTGAGAAACCGGTTTGCCGCTATATGAAAAACCATCACCCCTTTATGCCGGTACCATCCCGCCTCACGAACCGTGCAGAGACTACCCTTTCCATCGCGGTCCTCTCGCGAAAAAAGGGAAAAATCATGAGTCCCCCGGAGACCAGACGAGAGATGCTGCATGAGAGCAAAATCAACATCTCCATGTGAACATCCGGTATAACGCCCCATCAAGGCCGAGGGCTCAGGAATGGCAAAATAACGATACTGCCGCTCCAATGCACTGAATCTGGCGTGAAAATCGTCCGGTACAAGCTGCGACGAAGGTATGCATATGGATGAAGGGAGAAGGCAGTTGAGAGAGTGGCGGATTCTTGAATGCTCAAGTGGTGAACGGGTAGAAAAATTCACCACCTGCCCCCGTGCATGAACCCCCCTGTCAGTCCGGCCAGCTGCAGCAAGATTGATTTTTTCCTGCAGAATCTCACTGAGCACAGCCTCAATCTCACCCTGCACCGTCACTATGCCGTTCGGCTGCCGCTGCCAGCCAGCATAGGAAGTTCCGTCATATTCAACATCCAGTCTGATATTAGGCATCTGAAATGTTACATTTGTATCCATCCGACCATTCGGCTGAAAAATTCATGACACTAATATATTGACAGTTTACCCCAATATGGAAACGACTTCCACAATAGAGCTTCTCCTCAACCGTCTGAAGGCATTGCAGAGTTCAGCTGCCAGCTATCTCGTACCAAACATATGGAATTCAGAAGAAACAGGGGCCTCGCTCCAATCGCCTGCCCCCTGGTTCATCGGACGCATAGAAGAAATTCTGCAGACCGGATCATCAACACCAGCCGCTACCTTCCCTGAAAACTGGCAAAAGGATACCGTCGTCTACAACCTTTTTGTACGATTCGGGACAGCATTTGACCATAACGGCGACGGAAGCATCTCCGAAAAGCCTTTGCCAGAAGGCTTCCGTGAAACCGGGACACTTCTGAAAGCGATTGCTCTTTTACCCTACATAAAAAAACTGGGAGCAAACACCGTCTACCTCCTGCCGCTGACCGAAATCGGTACGGCCAACAGGAAAGGCTCGCTCGGATCCCCATACGCCATAAAAGACCCGATGAAGCTGGACCCGATGCTGGCTGAACCCGCACTCGACCTTTCACCGGAAATTCTATTGAAAGCATTTGTTGAAGCAGCTCATCTTCTTGGAATGCGTGTTGTCCTTGAATTTGTATTCCGCACGGCCGCCACTGACAGCAACTGGATAGAAAAGCACCCCGACTGGTTCTACTGGCTGAAAAACGATGTGCCAGCCGCATCCTATGGCCCTCCGCAGTTCGATCAGGATACCCTCACACGCATCTTTTCGCAGGTGGACCGACACGAGCTCGCCTACCTTCCCGCACCCACTGAGGCCTTTAAGGAGCAGTTTGCCCCCCACCCGGTCACAGTCACAAAAACCAATGAAGGCATTCAGGCAACCGATGCCAATGGAGAAGCCTGCAGAATAGCAAGTGCATTCTCCGACTGGCCGCCAGATGACCGCCAGCCGGCATGGACTGATGTAACCTACCTGAAAATGCACAGGCCTGAAGAGTTCAACTACATCGCCTACAACACCATCCGGATGTACGATGAGGCACTCAACGATCCCGAATCCTTCAATACCGATCTCTGGAATGAAATTTCTTCCATCATCCCCCGCTTTCAGGAGGAATACGGAATTGATGGCGCATGATGGACATGGGCCACGCCCTGCCTCCTCTGCTCAAAAAAACCATTGTTGAAAAAGCCAGGGCAACACGCCCCGACTTCCTGTTCTGGGACGAAAACTTCAACCCAACCTCTGAAATCAGGATGAAGGATTCAACGCCGTGTTCGGCTCCCTGCCCTTTGTCATCAATGACATCATCTATATCCGCGGACTTCTCAACTTTCTCAACAAAACAGGGGTCGCCCTGCCATTCTTCGGTACGGGTGAAAACCACAACACACCCAGAGTTCCATTCCGCTTCCCGAAAGAAGCAGCCGGACGCAACTACTCAGCCTTCATTTTCACCCTCGCAGCCATACTGCCAACACTTCCCTTTATTCAGGCAGGCATGGAAGTCAGCGAATGGCATCCTGTGAACCTCGGCCTGAACTTCACCGATGAAGACCGGACAAACTTTCCGCCTGAAACGCTCCCCCTCTTCAGCCCGGCAGCCATTGACTGGAAGGAGACCAACACTCTCCCGCCGCTCACCAGCTACATTCAGAAAATCATCGCCATCCGCAGTCAATACCTTGACACCATTCTCTCAGGAGATGCTGGCTCCATAGGAATTCCCTATGTCAGTCATGAGCAGCTTTTCGCCATCAAAAGAACCGCCGAAGGGCGTTCACTGCTCTTCATCGGCAACAGCAACATGCACGAACCCATAACAGGAGGGCTGGAATTCGGAATGAAAACAGGCGTGCTTGAAGACCTCATCAGCCAAAAACCGCATTCCATTGTCAACCATAGGCTTGAGGCAACATTCCAGCCTGGTGAATGCATGCTTTTTCTTCTCCCAACGGAAAACTGAACGGCGGTTGAAAAGAAATTGCTGTAAATCGTATCTTGTTTGGCGCAATAACCAGCTTCATCCGATTCAATTCAACACCGTAAACCCTTATTCAACCATGGCCATACTCATTGTCGGCTCTCTTGCATTTGACGATATCGAAACCCCTTCGGCAGTTCCATGAACACCCTTGGAGGATCGTCAACCTACATTGCTCTTTCAGCAAGCTATTTTTCCGACGCCATACAGATGGTAGGCGTGGTTGGATCCGACTTTGAAGAGAGCCACTTCAAGCTCCTGCACAACAGAAATATCGACACCAAAGGCGTTCAGGTGGTCGAAGAAGGCAAAACCTTCCGCTGGGCAGGCCGCTACCACTACGACATGAACACCCGTGATACGCTTGACACCCAGCTCAATGTATTTGCTGATTTTGATCCCCGCGTACCTCAGCGCTATCAGGACACAGGCATTGTTGTTCTCGGCAACATCGACCCTGAACTGCAGATGAAGGTGCTCGACCAGATCCAGAAACCCGAAATGGTCATTCTCGACACAATGAACTTCTGGATTGAGGGAAAACCAGAAGCGCTGAAGAAAACCCTGAGCCGCGTCGATGTCTTCATTCTTAACGACAGCGAAGCACGCCTGCTCAGCGGTGATCCCAATCTGGTCAAATCAGCCCGTATCATCCGCGAAATGGGCCCCAAAACGCTCATCATCAAAAAAGGCGAACATGGAGCGCTCCTTTTTACAGACAACGGCATCTTCGCCGCCCCCGCATTTCCGCTTGAATCAATCTTTGACCCCACCGGAGCAGGCGATACCTTTGCAGGAGGCTTCATAGGCCACCTCTCACGCTGCGAAACAGTCAACGACACAGAGCTCCGCAAAGCCGTTCTCTATGGCAGCGCCATGGCCAGCTTCTGCGTCGAGAAATTCGGCACAGAAAAAAATTGCAGACCTCACCATGCTCGACATTGAAGACCGTTACGACAGCTTCCTCGAACTCTCCAGAATCGAGTGCTGAGACCATCCACCGGCATTCATCACATGAACCCGGGGGCACCCACCCCCGGATTCCACAGAGACTATGAACGCACTCAACATCCTCGACTACAGCTTCATCTTCGGCTACCTTCTCCTGACGCTTTTCATCGGTCTCTGGTTTTCAAAGAGAGCCAGTGAAAATGTTGGTGAATTCTTCCTTTCGGGCCGCAAACTCCCCTGGTGGATAGCGGGAACCGGCATGGTGGCCACCACCTTCGCTGCTGACACTCCGCTTGCCGTCACAGGATTCGTAGCCAAACATGGCATAGCCGGTAACTGGGTCTGGTGGACTTTTGTCTCAGGAGGCATGCTGACCGTCTTCTTTTTCGCCCGTCTCTGGCGCCGCGCTGAAATCCTTACCGACCTTGAATTCATAGAACTCCGCTACAGCGGAAAAGCCGCCCGCTTTCTCAGAGGGTTCAAAGCGATCTACTTCGGCCTCTTCATCAACGCCGTCATCATCGGCTGGGTGAACCTGGCCATGTTCAAGATCATCAGCATCATGATGCCGGAACTCAACCCTCAATTGACCATCATAGCCCTCGTTCTTCTCACCACCTTTTACTCCGGGCTCTCAGGGCTCTGGGGCGTCTCAATCACCGACGCCGTGCAGTTTGTTATTGCCATTGTCGGGTGCGTCATCCTTGCTGTTCTGGCAGTCCAGTCTCCAGCAGTTGTCGACGCAGGCGGACTTCAGGCAGCACTTCCCCCATGGATGTTCGACTTCTTCCCCGCAATAAACAGCACAGGTCAGAATGGCGCCGGCGCCTTTGCCCTCCCTTTTGCATCCTTTGCCGCCATGGCTTTTGTGCAGTGGTGGGCCTCATGGTATCCCGGATCAGAACCCGGAGGGGCGGATACATAGCACAGCGGATGATGAGCGCCAAAGACGAAAAGCACTCCCTGCTTGCCACCCTCTGGTTCACTGTGGCGCACTACTGCCTTCGCCCCTGGCCATGGATAATTGTTGCCCTGGCAAGCCTTGTCATGTTCCCCGACCTGCCCGTAGGCCAGAAAGAGGACGGCTTTGTCTATGTCATGCGCGATGTGCTCCCCCCGGGACTCAAGGGGCTCCTTATTGCGGCATTTCTTGCGGCCTACATGTCGACCCTCTCCACACACCTCAACTGGGGAACAAGCTACCTCATCAACGACTTTTACAAACGGTTCATCAAAACAGATGGTGATGCCCGGCACTATGTCAGGGTATCAAAACTCACCACAGCCCTAACGGCCGCCTTTGCCTCTACATAACATTCTTCGTTCTCAGTACCATTACAGGCGCATGGGAGTTCCTTATCCAGTGCGGCGCCGGAACAGGATTTGTCCTCATCCTCCGCTGGTTCTGGTGGAGGCTCAACGCATGGAGTGAAATCACCTCCATGGTTGCTCCGTTCCTCGCATACGGTTACCTCAGCTTTTTCACTGATATTGTCTTTCCATCATCCATCTTCATTATCGTCGCCTTCACCATCGCCAGCACGCTTGCAGTCACTTTCCTCACCAAACCCTCCGATCGGGCTCACCTGGAAGCTTTCTACCGCACCACACGGGTTGGAGGCATTCTCTGGCAACCTGTAGCAAAGAATCTGCCCGAAGTAGAGGGCGACACAGGCTTCTTCCGCCTCTTTCTCGACTGGGCCCTTGGCATCATCATGGTCTACTCCATCCTGTTCGGCACCGGACGCATACTCTTCGGGGACCCCCTGCAGGGTTCGCTCTTCATACTGGCAGGAGCGCTTGCCGGCATCCTCATCTTCATGGACCTGAACCGCCGTGGATGGAGCAACCTCAACTGAAAAAAAATCAAGAGCACCATGCCTTTCCTCCAATCATTCTTGCCTCTCAATCGCCAAGACGCAAAGAGATTCTGCAGCTGAGCGGCCTTTCTTTCAGCACCGTAAGCATAGAAACACCAGAACACCTTGACCCGGCCGAAAGCATTGAATCGAATGTCCGGCGCATAGCAGAGGAAAAAGCAAAGGCTGCAATACAGAGCTTCCAGAACGACACGAGAGATCCGGTTCTGCTCGGAGCCGACACTGTTGTAGCTATAGACGGGCGTATTCTCGGCAAACCGGCCAATGCGGCTGAAGCACTCGAAATGCTCCTCCAGCTTCAGGGAAGAACCCACGAAGTGCATACTGGATTTGCGCTTCTCCAGAGAGCTCACCTCTACAGCGAATGCGCCACAACCGAAGTAACCCTGAACAAGATGACAGAGGAAGAGATACTGCACTACATCAACACCGCAGCTCCTTTCGACAAAGCAGGCTCATACGGCATTCAGGACCCTGTCATGGCCTGCTTCGTCTGCAGCATAACCGGTTGCTACTACAATGTTATGGGTCTTCCCTCTCCCGTGTATGGATGGCACTTCAGAAATTGAGGAGCTGACGGCGATGCCGGCAAAGACAAAAGAACCCGCAGCACTGGTCATCACCGGCCCCACCGCATCCGGCAAATCAGCCTCGCACACGAAGTTGCACTCAGAACCGGCGCAGAAATAATTTCAGCGACTCCCGCCAGATTTACCGTGAACTCACCATCGGCTCAGCAAAGCCAACTCCTGAAATGCTTGGTGAAGTCCCCTACCACTTCATCAACGAAAAAAACCATTGGCGAGCCTACAGCGCAGGGGCATTCGCTCTTGAAGCCAGAGCACGCATCCAGGAGATCCAGAAGCGAGGCAAACCTGTCATCGTAGCAGGCGGCTCAACCCTCTACCTTCAGGGACTCATTGAAGGGTTCTCCGACCTCCCTCCAGCTGACCCGAAAATCCGCGAAAAGCTCCAAAAAAGAACTCGCCGAACAAGGAAGCCGTGCCCTCTACAGAAAACTTCAGGACCTTGACCCTGAACGGGCGGCAACCCTCGACCACACAAAAACCCACCGCCTCATCCGTAACCTGGAAATCATAGAACTCATCGGAAAAAGCAGTAAACCACCCTCACCAACTCCCGAAATGCAATTCCACGCTGTGGCACTCAATTTCCCGCGCGAAGAACTCTACCAGCGCATCAACCTGCGTGTCGAGGAAATGATGAGCGAGGGTCTCCTTCAGGAAGCAGAGGCTCTCCTGAAAAAATACCGTCCCGAAATCTCAAACCGTACACTGCCCGCACTCCTTACCGTCGGCTATCAGGAACTGTTCGACCACCTGGAGAGAAAAACCCACTTGAGGGGCCGTGACCCTCATACAACAGCACACCCGCAACTACGCCAAACGCCAGTTGACCTTTCTGCGCAACCGGATGCAGCTCAACTGGATTCAAGCGCCATTGACCGCTCAGGAACGCACTGAGCTCGCCGAAAGCCTTCTTTCTTGAGTGTCGAACTTTTTATTTGGCTTGCAGGAGAAAAGAAAGTAGGTTGCCCACCAACCCTAACCCTAACCACTGGCGGCCCTTCAGTAGCCTGAACAAGATCACTTGCATGAGTACCCGATTGACCCCTTCAGTTTTTTTTCATTCGTTATTTCGACCATTCTGCTCATCACCATGCCGCACACGGCAATGGCCATTGATGAAATCATCTTCCACAATGGCGACAGGATCTCCGGTGCAGTGGTGCGGATGGACAAAAGCGTCCTCCAGCTCAAAACAGAGTATGCAGGAACTCTCTTCATTGCATGGGATTCCATCAGCGGAATATCCTCCGACTCCCCCATGCGAATACTCATGAAAGAGGGTGGCGCCAGAACAGTCATGAGCATCACTGCGGAAAACCGCAACTCCATACAGGCAATCAACCCGAAGCATGGCAGACAGGGGATGGCCATCTTTTTAAGGGCGAAGCCGCAATGTCTCTGAATATTGACCGTGGCAACACCCGGCAGGAGGAGGCCGACCTTGATCTGGCCATGGAGTGGCGGCACCTCAACCATAGAATCAAGCTGCAGAGTGAGCTGGAGTATGATACCGCAGAAAACGAAAAAACAACCGACAGGTGGTTCATTCTTGCCAAATACGACAATATCGTCTCATCGCTCCGATACTACGGAGCAAAGTCTCCTATAAAACGGACCGGATAGCCGATCTCAACCTTCGCCTGACGGCAGGCCCCTATCTGGCATCCAGTTCATCAACAGACCAACAACTAAACTCAGCACCGAATTTGGTGTGGACGGAGTGAAGGAGTCTTTTGACGCGTTGCCCGAAAACACCTACCTTGCAGGATCCTGGTCGCTTGATTTCAGCCACACCATCATTGACGATGCGCTGCAGTTCTACCACCGTCAGAAAGGGCTGGCAAATGTCAACAACCTCAACGGCGTAGTTCTTGATACCTGGACCGGACTGAAAATCCCCATTCGTGGCGGGTTCAGTACCAGCGCTGAACTCAAAGCGAATACAGTGGAGATGCACTGGCAGGCATTGATCCATGGGACCTTGCCTATCGTCTCAAATTCGGCTACCTCTGGTAACCGGAAGGAAGCATTATCGGGGCATAAAAAAAAATTCTCAATGCCCTTTTTTTTACCTATAATTGAAGTGGGCTGGTTCAACATCAAAAGGTTCATTTTTCACATCGCTGACAGAAAACAAGTTCGTAAATCTCTTACAGGTTTTATCGTAGGAATTTACAATGAAGCATTCAGTATCGAATCGGAAAGAACTCACCATTCTTAAAATTGAAGAAGATGTTTTTGACTTTTCGTCATGGGCCTTTCGTACAGAAAAACTCTTGAAAGACCTGATAGAGAATGACAACAC
>PYLN01000020.1_pt1 | contig 20457 bp, 26 predicted proteins | sample 1675811 | NCBI WGS metagenome assembly PYLN01 (sample SAMN08732055, study PRJNA438928) | Freshwater metagenome, whole genome shotgun sequencing project. | isolation source: meromictic lake | place: Russia: Kandalaksha Bay | collected 2014-09
GCTTTCTTCCTGCCAGGTCGACTCCTGCTCAGGCGTTCAAGTGCAGCCTCCTTGACCTCCCTGCGGATCAGCTGCAGGTCTGAAGAGTAGAGGCCATGCTTTCTGAGCACTTCACCGATTTTGACACCGGACTGTTCGCACTCCTGATAGATGCTCCATTTCTCTTCTGCCGACAGCCGACGCCGTTTCTTACTGCTGTTTTCCATGTCGTGTTCTCCAAGGTTGTGGAGGCGGGCATATGTTGGTTTTCAGAGGGGCCGCTGGAGAGCGGTTTCGCTCCCGCTCCACCGCTCTCCAGCGGCCTCCATTCATCCAATAATATAGCCTATTGAAACCTTGTGTTTCACGACATCAATTCACAATCGCGGGGGACAGCTGCCGGTAATATTTCTTCTTCTCTTCTTTATTCACTGTTTACAGGGGAAATAGGAATGGGAAAAACAAGCAAATCAATATACAGCCATCATGAGAATTACTTATCCCCTTCGTTCCCTGGATATAGTTTTTAATGGCGGAATTATTACCTTTGAAAAGATATTTGCCAATGGCATGCAACAGCCATTTCACAAAATTCCAACATAACAACGACCACGATGAATCACTTCAGCGCCATGATGCACAAATCTCGCCATATTCTTATGGCAACAGTACTCACCATCCTTTTCGCCGTTCCCTCACTGCAGGCTGCTCCTGGTGCCGCAGGCAGAACCGGCGTCGTTGACTTCGCCAGAATCCTCCAGCAGATGCCCGAAGCAAAAAAAGGCAGAATCAACCTTAACGCAACAGCCGAACCATTCAAAAAGGAACTGCAGCGCATGAACCAGGATCTGCAGAAATCCATAGAAGCATACGGTCAGGCAAGGGCCGGCATGAGTCAACAGGCTCGTGAGCTCAAGGAAAAAGATTTAAACCTCAAGGCGCAGGGCATGAAGAAATTCGAGCAGGAAAAATTCGGACGCGGCGGCATAGTTCAGAAGAAAGAGCAGGAACTGATAACCCCAATCCGACAGAAACTGCTGGCCGCCATACAGTCGGTTGCCCAGAAAGAAGGGTTCAGTCTGGTGCTTGACAAACAGGCAATGGTATACGGCGCAGCCGATGCTGACCTCACATTCAAGGTCATGAACCAGCTCAACATCAAATAACACCGCCCCCAGCAGAACAGCAAGAGAAAAAAGGCAATGGGCATCCCCCTCCTCCACTTTGAAAAGAATATCAGGCGTAATGCCCTTGCCGCTCTTGCACTCTGCGCCCTCCTGCTCATCCCCCACGGCTGCACCCCGCCACAACCGCCTGCTCAAGACTCAGACATGCCCAAAATAACTGCCGATACGCCCGTGCAGGAAAGCTGGGAGATTTCTTTTCTTGTTACAGAAGAAGGGCAGCGCAAATCAGAAATCAAAGCCGGACATGTAGCAGAATTCCGCACAAAAGGAAAAACCGAACAGCACCTCGACAAGGATGTGAGCGTCGTATTTTTTGACGAAACAGGAGCCGTCTCCTCAAGCATCTCCGCCGAACAGGCCATCATGTACGAAAACAAAGATATTGAAGCCATCGGCAATGTGGTCATCACCACCAGCAATGGCACCATAATCAAAACTGAATACGCAAAACGCTCCGGCGTAGACCGTAAAATCCGCTCCAACCGGTTCGTCACCATCGACCGCCCAAACCAGACAGTAAGCGGATATGGATTTGAAAGCGACCAGGAGCTTAAACATTATCGTATATTCCGGGCCACCGGAAAAGGCAATCTCAAACAATAACTACCGCAAGTCCGCAATTCACATGAAACTCCACCTACTGAAATCTAAAATCCACAACGCAATTGTCACCAGTGGCGACCTCGAATACGAAGGAAGCATCACAGTCGACAGTGAACTGCTCAAGAAAGCGGACATGATTCCCAACGAAAAAGTCCTCGTCGTGAACAACAACAATGGGGAGCGCTTTGAAACCTACATCATCAAAGGCGATCACGGTTCACGCGTCATCCAGCTCAACGGAGCAGCTGCCCGCTGCGCCCTTCCCGGTGACGAAATCATCATCATGACTTTCTGTGAAATTGAAGCTGAAGAGGCCCCGATTTCAAACCAATGGTTCTTATTGTCGACAAAAACAACAACCCCAAACGGCGCCACCGCATAGGGGAAGAAGACGAACAGCTCGGCTGACAATAACCACTCAACACGCCACCATATGCCGCTCGCAATTGTCATCATGGCGGAGGGAAAGGAACGCGGATGCAGTCCGACCTCCCAAAAGTGCTTCACAAAGCCGCTGGCCGTGCGCTTATTGAACATGTCATTGATAAATCACAAGCCCTCGACCCCGAAAAAATCATACTTATCGTAGGTCATCAGGCGGAACTGGTAAAAGACTCCGTAAAGCACTACCCGGTCGCATGCGCCCTGCAGGAACCCCAGCTTGGCACAGGTCACGCGGTCATGCAGGCAGAAGAGCCACTACAAAACTTCCAGGGCGAAGTACTGATCCTCTCCGGCGACGCCCCTCTCTTCACCCTTGAATCGTTGCAGAACCTCATCAGGTTCCACAGAGAAAGCGATGCCCAGGCAACAGTCCTCACCGCCGAAATGGAAAACCCCACCGGCTACGGCCGCGTTATCCGAAAACCCGGCACAGACAGCGTAGAAAAGATTATTGAACAAAAAGACGCAACAGAAGAAGAAAAGACCGTCAAAGAAATCAACTCCGGCGTCTATGTCTTCAACGCCGAAACCCTCTTCAGCTCCCTCAAGGAAATCACCACAAACAACGCCCAGCACGAATACTACCTCACCGATGTCTTTGGAGTCTGCTTCCGCAAAGGCAGCCGGGTTGCAGCCTGGAAAACCCCAACCCAGACGAAATCCACGGCATCAACACCCCCAGCAACTCGCACACGCAGAACGCCTCCTCAAAAAGTAGGGGACACTCATGACTGAGTGTACTTACGCACAAAGAAACACCCCGGGAATAGGGGCGCATGCTCACGATTCGTAAACAAACGCCAGTTAATACACTCAGTCATGAGTGTCCCCAAGATTACTTGCGGGAGCGGCGGGGCTTTTCTTCTTTTGAGAGCGAGGGGAGAGTTGCGTCAGGGGAAGCGGTGTCGAGGCCTGTGGCCTCTTTCTGAATGCCACCGTCCTGCATGGAGTAGAATTCAACGAGGTTGCCGTCGGGGTCCATCACAAAGAAAGCGCGGCCTTCACGGCGATTCGAGGGACGGGTCACAATGTGTACACCGCAATCATCAAGATAAGCAGCTGCTTCATCAACATCCCTGTCTGAAGGGAGCCTGAAACCGAAGTGGTCAACGCGGATATCGCGAGCCTCGCGGGTTCCGGCTGTTTCAGCTTTTACCAGCACCAGCATATCTGAATTGATTCGCAGATATGTAATATTGGCCCCCACCCTGTGATCGAGGCCAAGTCCGAGAATATTGATGTAGAATGCCTCTGCGTCAGCAAGGTCGTTGACGCGAAGCGTAATCTGGTTAATTCCCGTCAGCTTCATCATCTGTTCCAGCTTTGGCAGCCTTTGGCTCAGCCGCTTTTTCAAGAATGTAGTCGTACTTGTGGTCGAAAAACTCTGCTACAGCTCGGTGAGAAGCCTTTTCGCGGGTCTCATACTCAAGACTGATGGCAATCTGCTCGGGAAACACCCTGTCAGATTCCGACTCACTGCTTGGATTACGGATCATCTCCTTATAGGGAAGAAGCTTCTCTTCAAGCTCAACCCTCTCTTCCTCGTGGATTCTTTTTGCCTTTTTTGAAATAGCGACCACAGTTTCGTAGAGATTGCTATGGGCACTTCTCAGTTTGTTCAGATCTATGGGTTTAACAGGCATCGCTCTGGTAATTTACTTGTTTGAAAGAAAACTTCTGATGGCGTCAGTGACGGCCTCAACCGTCTCATCAAGTAAGTCATTGACAAAAACAACATCGAACCGGTCAGCATATTCAAGCTCAAGGGCCGCACGCTCCAGGCGCAGCTTCAGGCCTGCCTCGTCTTCGCTCCCCCTTCCCTGTAAGCGCTCTTTGAGAACCTCCATGCTCGGAGGACGAATAAATACAAGCAGCGAGTTCGCAGGGAAAAGCTTTTTCAGGTTCAGCGCCCCCTTCACATCCAGATCAAGCAGAAGGTGGCGTCCATCTCTTACAGCCTCACTGGTTTTCTCCAGAAGAGTTCCGTAATGGTTGCCGAAAAAGAACTCGTGTTCAATAAAACCACCACTACGCACCAGCCCGTCAAAAGCCTCGGAGGAAAGAAAATGGTAATTCACCCCATCCACCTCTCCGGGCCGCATACTGCGGGTTGTAGCTGAAACGGAAAACTGCAGTTCGGGCAGCTTCCGCATCACATGCCGGGCTATGGTGGACTTCCCTGTTCCTGAAGGAGCTGAAAAAAACCACCAGCCTTCCCTGCTGTTTCTGCTCTTCAGTCATAACGATTCTACTCTATATTCTGTAGCTGCTCCCGTATCTTCTCAAGCTCTTCCTTGATATGGACGACCTTCTGGGAGATTTCAGCACTCTGTGATTTTGATGCAATCGTATTGGCCTCGCGAAGCTGCTCCTGCAGGAGAAAGTTCAGTTTTCTTCCAGTCCCGCTCTCCTCATTATGCATCTCCTCAAGAAAAAACTTGTTATGGCTGGCGAACCGGGTCATCTCCTCGGTAATATCAAGCCGCTCTGCAGCCATCACCAGTTCCATTTCAAGCCGATCTCTGCTGTAGGCAATGTCTTTTCCGGCAACAGCCTCAACTTTGGATGTGAGTTTTTTGCGTACAACTTCAAAATTGTCGCCAGCAAGTGAGCGAATCAGCGCAAGCGTCTTCTCTATCTCGGCAAGGCGCGTCGCAAAATCCTGAAGGAGCTCCTCACCCTCACGCCGGCGCATCTGCTTGAGTTGTTCAACCGCTTCAAGCGCAACGGCTTTCACCTGGTCCCAAAGCTCCGAAGCATGTTCAAGAGCGCTGGAGCCACTGTCGAAAACATCGGAAAAACGGAGGAGATTGTCGAGAGTCAACGGGGCCTCAATGCCGGCAGCATCACGAAGCTGGTTAAGAAGATCACGATAGGCCGCAGTCTTTTCAGCATTGAGTGTTGTTGTAATGGCTGCTCATCATCAGCCTGCAGCTGGACAAATGCAGATATTTTCCCGCGCTGGAACCGCGAACGGATCAGCTCACGGACCTCAATCTCATAGGGAAGCAGCTGGCGGGGAAGCTTGACGCTGATTTCAGCAAACCGGTTGTTCACCGAGCGTAGCTCCACCAGAATTTTCACCCCCGAGGCCACCGATTCGGCACTGCCATATCCTGTCATACTTTCCAACATAGTCGCACCCTGCTCGTTTCGTTTGTATTGCAACGGCTGCAGACCACAAGGGCCGGCAAGTTTCCGGCATCAACCGGTAAGCCGCCTTACTTGCGAAGGTCGAGATCGGCAATTACCTGACGGTAACGGTCGATGGCAACATTCTGGAGGTATTTCAGGGCTTTTTTACGCTTACTCACAAGCATCAGCAGACCACGGCGGGAGTGCTTGTCTTTCGGGTGCTTCTGAAGGTGCCCGGTAAGATCGGAAATCCTGTTGCTGAACAGAGCGACCTGAACTTCGGCCTTGCCGGTGTTCTTGTCGGTACCCCCGAACTTTGTGATGATCTCCTCTTTAAACTCTTTTGAAAGGCTCATGTTCTCTCAGTGTTGTTAATGGTAAAACGGTTGACCTGCAATATAATATTCTTAGCCTTACAACTCCACCCCTTTTTTATCTTTTTCAATCTGCTCCCGCAAAGCATCCAGAGAGTCGAATTTTTTCTCATCCCGGAGAAACCTCAAGAGACTGAACCGCAGCTCCCTGCCGTACAGACTCCCCGACCATCCAAGAATATGAGCTTCAACCGTTGTCACCCCAAGTGACGAAACAGTCGGTCGAACGCCAACATTCATCATAGCCCTATAGGCATTGCCATCAATAACCGTTGTGGCAGCGTAAACTCCGGCCTTGGGCAGCAGCTTATGCGGATCAGGCGGAAGGATGTTGGCGGTCGGAAAGCCGATTTTCCTACCGTTCCCCTCGCCCTCAACAACGGTTCCGCTGATCATGTAGGGGGCACCAAGAAAACTGTTTGCCTCCTCCATCCGCCCTTCTGCAAGCAGGGAACGGATGCGCGTACTGGAAAAATGCTCGTGTTCTATACGAACCTCGTCCACTTCCACCACATCAAACCCCAACTCATTACCCAGCTGGCGAAGTTCATCCCCGCCTCCGCTCCTGTTTCTGCCGAATCCATGATCATAACCTACCACCACACACTCTGCGCCAATCTCCCCCACAAGGAGGGAACGAATGAAGTTGTCAGAACTCCGGACAGCAAATTCAGGTGTAAACCGCACAACACAGAGCATATCCACCAACTCCGCCTGGAGCAGCTCCACCTTTTCATCAAGCGTCGTAAGCAGCCCCAGCGGCCCGCTCACCCCACCCTTCAGCACCCTGCGCGGATGCGGTTCAAAAGTTACGACCACGCTTCTCAACCCCGTTGACGCGCAATCGAGACCATACGGGAAATGATTTTACGGTGGCCACGATGCACCCCGTCAAACGAACCGACCGTCACCGCTGATGGCTCTCTGGGGAACCGGGCTTGGCATCATACTCAACAATGCGCATACTTCCTTTCCGCTTTGTTCATGGTCAATTACTGGTCGGTTACCTGCATCTGCCCGAGAACCCTCGCAACCGCATCCTCCACCCTCATCGCCGACTCTACCTGGTAAGAACCGATGGCAATGCGCCTGAGGCCAGCAAGATAGCCCCCAACACCGAGCGCCTCGCCAAGCTCATCGGCCAGTACGCGGATATATGCACCCTTTGAAACATGAATCCGGCAGTATACCAACGGCAGTTCCACACGAAGAACATCAAAACTGTGAACCACAATTTCCTTGCTCTTCCGATCCGTCACCACCGTACCCTTTCGGGCCAGCTCATACAGCCGCTTTCCCTTATGCCATGTTGCAGAATGCATCGGAGCCTGCTGCATTCGCTTTCCCTCCAGCTCCGAGGCGGCACGCTTCACCGCCCCTCATCCAGATGAGTTACATCCCTCAAACCGTACTCCTCCGACTCACTGTCGTGACTGAGGGTGCGGGCACCAAGGCGAATGACTGCATCGTACACCTTGTCAAGCCCCTCCAGAGTTGAAAGTTCGCGTGTTTTTTTTTCCTGTAGCGAGAATAAGCAGACCCGTAGCCTTCGGGTCAAGCGTGCCGGAGTGGCCCACCTTTCGCTTCAGTCCACCCCGTTTGTAGGCGTTGCGAACCTTGGCCACAACATCAAACGAGGTCCAGTCAAGCGGCTTGTCAAGCAGCAGAAACTCCCCATCCTCCGGAAGCCCAGCCCCTTCGTGCATCTCAACCATAACTATCCCCATGCCCGGACGGGCTATTCGTTTTCTCCTGACTCTTTCCTTACGCCACGCAGAAGTTCCTCAATCCGGCTTGCTTTTTCATACAGCAGATCCTCACGGAATTCAAGTTCAGGAATACGGCGGAACTGATGACGGATTTTTGAGGAAAGGATTCTCCGGATGTTCTTTGTTTCATCATTCAGAAACTCCATGGTCTCCGCCCGCTCCTCCTCGTTTCCAATAATGGAAACAAAGGCACGGGCAAGACCCAGATCAGCAGTAATTTTAACCTCCACAACTGTCAGCAACGGACCGCCGCGAGGATACTCTTTTTCAAGAATCGCCCCGAGCTCCTGCTGCAGGAGCGAAGCAACTTTCTCCATTCGTCTCGACATAACTCAAGCTGGCGTTCAGAGTTTGCGTTTCGTTTCAACAATGCGGTAAGCCTCCACCACATCGCCAACCTTTATATCATCATAGTTCTTCAGCCCCACGCCGCACTCATAGCCGGCATCGACCTCCTTCACATCATCCTTGAAGCGTCGCAGGGTAACAAGCATCCCGTCATAAATCTGCACACCATCTCTCAGCAGGCGAACCTTTGCATCGCGCAGAATCTTGCCATCAAGCACATAGCAGCCACCAACATTCCCGATTTTGGGGACCTTGAACACCTGGCGGATTTCCAGCGAACCAAGGCTCTCCTCGTGGAGTTCAGGCGAAAGCATACCCTCAAGCGCTTTTTCAACATCCTCAAGCACATGGTAAATGACGCTGTAGAAACGGACATCAAGATCCTCCTTCTCAGCAAGGCGTTTGGCGTTCACATTCGGCCGTACCCGGAACCCGATAATAATGGCGTCGGACGCAGCCGCAAGCAACACATCGGTTTCAGTAATCTGACCCACGCCCTGGTGGATGATCTGCACCTTGACCTCATCGTTCTGAATCTTCATCAAGCCATCAGCAAGCGCCTGGATTGAACCATCAGTATCGGCCTTGATAATAACGCTCAACTCTTTCATCAGCCCCTCCTTGATCTGGCGGGAAATGCTGTCGAGCTTGACACGGGTACTGCGGCGGAACTCATGCTCACGACGGATAACCTGTCGCTTCTGCGCAAGATCGCGAGCTTCACGATCGGAAGCCATAACCGTAAGCACATCTCCCGACTGCGGAAGGTCCTCAAAACCAAGCACCGACACCGGCCGCGAAGGCCCTGCCGACTGTATTCTCTTTCCTCTCTCGTCCATAATGGCGCGAACCTTGCCCATTGTGTTGCCGGCAACAAACGGGTCGCCAACCTTCAGGAAACCGCGCTGCACAAGTACCGTAGAAATAACCCCCTTGCCCTTGTCGAGCTCCGACTCCACAATAACACCACTGGCCAGCACCTCTTTTGAATAGTTGCCCTTCAGCTCGCGACTTCGGCCTCGGTCAGCACTTTCTCCATCAGCTCGACAATACCGGTACCCTTCTTTGCCGAAATCTCCTGGCACTGGCTCTCACCACCCCACTCTTCAACAAGCACGCCAGCCTCAGAAAGCTGGGTCTTGATTTTCTCGGGATTGGCCTCAGGCTTGTCAATTTTATTGATTGCAACAACAATCGGCACACCAGCAGCTTTAGCATGGTTGATTGCCTCAATTGTCTGCGGCATTACGCTGTCATCAGCCGCCACCACAAGAATAACAATATCAGTAACCTGTGCGCCACGGGCACGCATGGCCGTAAAGGCTTCATGGCCTGGTGTATCAAGAAAAGTGATCGTCCGACCATTCGAACCGGTAACCTCATACGCAGCAACATGCTGCGTAATACCGCCCGACTCGCCCCCCGCCACATTGCTGTTGCGCATATAATCAAGCAGAGAGGTCTTTCCATGGTCTACATGACCCATGATTGTCACCACAGGCGGACGGGTATCCATATCCTCCTCATTGTCAACCTCGGCAACAACTTCGGTAGCCTCAACCTCCGACACAAACTCGGCCTCATAACCAAACTCAAGAGCAATCAACTCAATGCTCTCTTTGTCAAGCCGCTGGTTGATGGTCACAAATTTTCCGAGAGTAAAACACTTCTGGATAATATCCTTGGCCGTAACGCTCATCAGCTCAGCAAGCTCATGCGGTGAAGCGTACTCGGTCACACGAACAACCTGCTGCTGCATCTCGCGGAACGCATCGGCCTCCTCCTGCTCATGCTCCCGTTCCATCTTCCGCTGCTTGCGGAACTTCGAACGCGATCCCGAGCCAGCACCAACATCCATCCCGCTTATGGTGCTGCGGATATTTGCAGAAATCACCTTCTCGTCAACCTCAAGCTTCTTTTTCTTCTTCCCTTTTTTCTTTCCCATGCCAAGGTCGCTGCCAAGAGCAGACGAGCCGGGCTTCTTTTTCGGTTTCCCGTCATCATCAAGCTCAACCGAGCCCGTCGTATCAAACTCATCTTTCAAAGCATCGGCCGACTCCTTGAAATTCTTCTTCTTCCCACGACGCTTCCTGTCCGACTCGCTTTCCATATCCAGCGTTCCGAGCACCGTCAACCCGCCGATATTCTTCGGGGCATCGTAGGAAACAATCTGGTCATTCGCCTGTGCTTCAACAGGAGCAGCCTCTTCAGCCTCAAGAGAAGGGGGCGCCACTTCAGGCTGAGCCTCTACGGCTGCCTCTGCCATAAGAGGAGCCTCGGGAGGCGCAGGAGGAACAGCTTCAACTGGAGCAACTGGAGCAACTGGAGCATCCGGCACAACCGGAGCGGCAACAGGCGCCTCAATCGGAGCGGGCACCGGCACTTCAACCCTCCCGGGAACGGGCGATGGCTGAAGAGTGTCACGGAGCTGATCTTCCTTTTCCACAGTCTTGCGCGACTGCTCTTCAAGACGATTCAGCCGCTGCTTTTTCTCCGCCCTGATCTTGCGGGTCTCGTCCACCATCTTCTTTTCATCGCTGAACTGACCTAAAATCAGACCATGCATTTCCGTATCCACCATGGAGGATGTAGAGGCAACTCTGGCCCCCTCCTGCTTCACAAACCGCAAAACCTCCTGCGGGCTGACCTGCAGCTCTCTTGCTATATCACTGATCCTGTACTTCTTGTCCATGTCCTCAAGGGCCATTACATCCTCCTCTGGATTAAAAAACTCTTTACTCGTTCTCCTCCTTCACCGCAGGAACCTTTCGGCAGCTCATGCCTCCGTTTCAGGCCCGTCCGGATCGGGAGCCGCTGGCGCCTCTTCAGCGTCCTCTACGGCATCAACCTCAGGAACCACACTCTCCGGAGTCTCCGGTGCCACCAATGCCTCGTCTTCTTCAGCATCAAGCTCAACTTCGGGAGCCACATACTCTTCATACAGGTCCTCAAGATCCTCATCGGAGAACTGCTCGCGCACCGTCTTATACATGCTGTCGGCAATCTTGTGCCAATAGCGCCTTTCCTCATCGGTAATCTTGCGCTCTCTGGGGCGAACCGGCGGGCGGATGCCCTTACCGAAGACCGTCACTTCCTCCTGGTGCTGCGGCCCAAGAAGAGCCAGCTCAATCTCATCCACACCAGCCTTCAGAACCCGCTTGGCAGTATCAAGCCCGGCATCAAGCAGCTGGTAGATCATATCATCGCCAAACTCCTCGCGGAACTCAATGATATCGATATCCGTCGGATCCTCCATCGACTTGTCAATCACATCACGGTAGACCTCAATCTCATATCCGGTCAGCTTCTCGGCGAGATGGATGTTGTTGCCGTTCTTGCCAATTGCATACTTGATCTGATCAGGCTTCAGCATCACACGGGCCTTGCGGGTTTTCATATCGGCATGCACCGTCAGCGGATCAATTTTAGCCGGCTGCAGCGCACGGGAAATGTAGACCTGCGGCTCATCGTTATAATAGATGACATCAATGTTTTCATTATTCAGCTCCTTCACAATGCTCTGGATCCGCTTGCCGCGGTACCCAACGGTTGCGCCAACAGGGTCTATGCGTGCGCTGGTTGACTCAACGGCAACCTTCGCCCTCTCGCCCGGCACCCGCGCAATCCCCTTGATGACAATGAGTCCATCAAGAATTTCAGGCACCTCCTGTTCAAACAACTTGTAGAGGAAGCGATCATCCACGCGCGACACAATGACCTTCATGCCGCCATCCGCTTTTTCCTTCTCCTCTATTGTTCCATCCTCAAGACGGATCTTTACGCGCTCCCGCTCAATATTCTTCACATACAGCTTCATGCGCGGCGTACGGCGCGGGTTATCTTTTTTCATCATCTCCGACTTAGGCAGCACCAACTCAACACGGTGGTCCTTTGTCGTGTTATAGGTAAAAATCACCTCATTCGAGCGAACCTGATAGACCTCTGCCGCAACAACCTCGCCCACCTTCTCCAGCACTCTTCATACACAACCATGCGCTCAAGGTCACGAACCTTCTTCTGCACCGACTGCTTGATGATCTGTATCGACTTTCTGGTCAGATATTCGTCAAGCTTGATGGGACCCTCTTCATAAAAATCGCCCACTTCAAGCGACTCATCAATCTTGCGAATCTCCTCAAGACTTATTTCAATAGGAGCAATGTCAACTTCTTCAACAATCTTCTTCAGAATGTAGACCTCGAAATCTCCCTCTCCGTTGATAAAGATATTGGCCTCAACCTCCGGATCATAATCCTTGCGGAGCTGCTTCTGGATGATATCCTTCAGAAGATCGGCAATGTCCATTTTCACCGCAGCGCTCTCAACACGCTTGTCGAGGAAAATCTTAGACTGCTCAATTTCACCGAACGCGCTCGCTATCTGCGCCTTCCGATCTACCCCATCCTCTTTTACCTTCTTTCTGGCCATCTCATTCTATGATTGTGCATTGAAAAAAAAAGACAAACCTATATTTCCGCCTCCGGAACCGCACGCAAAACCGCCCCGAGTTCCAGCGTTATATTTTCCAACTCTTCCCCTTCCCCTTCTTCTTCTCCACGCGGGGTTTCAACATAATGGAACCAGCACCCTCAGCCAGCGACACCTCCAGCAGGTGACCGGTGAGCTCATGCTCAACTCCTTCAAGGTCGCTATAGGAGACCCGAAGCAGCCGGCCGACATGCCGACCATACTGCCGATCGAGAATAATCGGCTCGCCAAGCCCTGGAGAGCCCACAACAAGGTCAAAATTATCACCCAGGATTCCAATCATCTCCTCATCCTCTTCAAGCCGCTCACGCAGCCTCCGGGAGAGAAACGCACACTGGTCAATCCGAACACCGGAATCCGCATCCACAACCACATCAATCTTCCTGTGCACAACCGAACCCTTCACTGTCATACCAATAAAATACACGCCCTCCGCCTTCGTACCCGCAGTGGCCGACAAAACCTCATGCACACATTTCAACAACGCTTCCTGCATAGCTCTATAGCCCTTTCAACCCGTTTTAAGGAAACAAAAAAAGCGGGGGGACCCACTTTCAGAGAAAATACATATTCCTCTCCCCCATTCACCCTCTACTACAGCGACCCCTTCACATACTGTGTGCCAATGTAACAAAAAAAACACAAACCAGTCAAACACTCTTCGGGCGTTCCTCATCCTTATCAGCAAGCGGCTGTCAAGCACCTCAAAATCCACCTCCTCAACCCCATCCGGCGATTTCCTGCCCCAAGAGGCCCGCGCCCTTCTGAAGACCCCTGCAGAAAAGAGACAAACGCTCCGCGCAGCACCCGCATAAGCAGGCGGCCCAAGAGCCAGAGCACAACCAGAAACAGAAAAAATTTAACCATACACTTACTATACAAAAACTTCAAGAAAAAGTCAGGAAACTTGGGAGCACTTGCAACAGAGTGCTTCTGTTTAACCGAAACAGCCCGGAAACCAATGTCACCAACTCTTCAAGAGAGAATGAAACGCATTTTGCTGTGGAGCATTTACAGAAAAATATGCATTATACAGTACAGTAGTTTTTGAATTGATGATAACGATGAAGAGCCAAGTAAGCTATGCTTGATTACCGGAAAAAAGTGATGGAACGGATGGATGCGCTTGACACAGTGAAGGAGTGGCAGCGTCAGGGGAAACGCGTGGTGTTTACGAATGGCTGTTTCGATATTCTGCATGCGGGGCATGTTGGATATTTGGCGGAAGCACGCAGGCTGGGCGACCGGCTGATTGTGGGGCTGAACAGCGATGCTTCGGTGCGCCGGCTGAAGGGGCCTCTACGCCCTGTGTGCAGCGAGGCTGACCGTGCCGCGGTACTCTCTTCGCTTGAGGCGGTCAGTGCGGTAACTGTGTTTGATGAAGATACCCCTGAGAAACTCATAGGCCTTCTCTTGCCAGACATTCTGGTGAAGGGCGCCGACTGGCCTGTGGAGAAGATTGCCGGAGCGAAGGCAGTGCTGGAGCATGGGGGCAGTGTACTGAATGTACCACTCCTTGAGGGTCGTTCGACGAGCGGCATCATAGAAAAGGTGATTGAAGCATACGGCGGGAGGCCGTGCTGTGGAACACCTTAAAAAACACACACTACAGGTTCTTGCCGTTCTCTTGGGGGTACTTCTCGTGCTCTCCATTTCGGCAGCGCTGGTTCTCAACAGCGGGCTGATTGACCGATGGGCAAAACAGCAGGCGGTGGAGCTTTTCAACAATGAGCTCATGGGGCGGCTTGAGCTTGACCGGGTGGAACTGAAGTTCCCGAACAGGATCAGCATCACTGAACCCAGAATCTATGAAGAGGGATCGGCGGAACCAGCGCTTGCGGCGCGGAGAATCTCCGCGAAACTCAACTTTCTTTCGCTTCTGCAGCCCGGCGGACTGCGCAGACTCCACTTCACCGGGCTTTGGGCGGACTCACTCAGAATACGGGCCATTGAGCGCCAGAGCGGGAAACTGAACCTTACGCTTATCTTCACCGCCCGAAACCCCGACTCCACAAAAAGCGGCATGGAGGCGTTTTCGTGCAATCGGCTGGCGCTACGCCGGAGCGGCGTGTCGTATACCCCGCTGGATGGGAAACAACTTGCGGCAGAGGGGCTGAAAATACGGCTCTCGTCATTCTCGATAAAAAAGAATCTTCTGAAAGGCAGCGTTGAAAAGCTCTCATTTTCCATACCGGATGAAGATTTTACCCTGAAAGAGGGAACTGGCACAGTGTTCATTACCGACCGTCGGGCCGAGGTCATCAACATGAAGGCAGCAAGCGGAAGAAGCCGGGCTGCTCTGTCGGTATCGCTTGATGGGATCAACCTGTTTGCGATGGACGGCACAAAGGCACTTACCACGGAACATCGTTCGTAAACATTGAGGAGGTGGCGCTCGACCGGGCCGAACTCGTGAAACTGATGCCTCCATCTCACTGCCCGAAGGCTCTATTCACTGCGGGGAAACCTGAAAGGGAACCTTGAGAAGGCAGAGGTGCTTGATCTTCGCCTCTGGCAGAACGGCAGCCACATTGCAGCAAAGGGCGAACTGCTGAACCTCGGCGATACGGATGCACTTGCCTACCGGCTAAAGATTGACAGTTCACTGGTGAGTACCGCATTTCTTGAGACTCTCGGGGGGAGATTGCCGGAAGGAGTGGCGGCGTGAAGTTCACCGGATCGGTTGAGGGAAGCCTGAAGGGCGTGAAAGTGGCTCTTGGATTGAAGACTGAAGTCGGCACAGGATCCCTTCAGGCAACTGCTGCCACAGCGCAAAAAAGCAGCCTCACTTACAGCGGAACTCTGGATTTTCAGGATTTCATGGCTGAAAAGCTGCTCGGGATGGCCGATGTTCAGAGCAGATTGCAGGGAACGGCATCGTTTGAAGGTCTCGGAGGAGAAGGGGCAGCAAAACTGAAGGCTGCGGTAAGGCTGAAGGAGTCGCGCTGGATGCAGCAGCCTATAGAGAGCGGAACAGTGACGCTGGAACAGGAAGGAAAACTGCTGAAGGTTGCCGCAGCAATGACCGGAGAGGGTCGGGAGCTCGTTGTTGAAGGGAATGTTGATACCGGTGGAAAAGAGCCCCGCTACAGTGGCAATGCAAGAATGAAGGGAATTGACATGGCGAGGCTCATGGCGGCAAGCCCCTACCCCACAAACCTGAACGGTAAGATTACACTTGAGGGAGCGGGCTTTGAGCCGGCACCTTGAACGCCAAACTGAATATGCAGTTCACCCCCTCCTCCATCAACGGGGTACAGCTGAAAGACGGCTCGCAACTTAAAGCAGAGCTTACTCAGTCGGCCGGCTCATCATCCATTACAATAGAAAGTGATATAGCCGACCTTTCGCTCAAAGGAAACTACTCGGTAGAGCAGCTGGCAGCTCTCGGCGCCTATGCCGCCCGCGGTGTTGAAAGGGAAGTGGCGCGGGAGAACATCTGGGAGAAAAACACCCCGGCCATTATGCAAACCGACCCGCTCCTGAAGCATTCTTTCACCGTCAGTTACAGGCTTGCAGTGAAGGAGAGCGCACCGCTGGCCCTTGTGCTGCCAATCGGCGAAACCCGCTTCCGCGGAACCGCTGCAGGGCGTGCTGTATCGGAGGAGAGGGTCTGCTCCGTCACCTCGTTCGTGACACTCTCCTCACTTACCACACCTGAAAGTAAAGGCGGCATCGTAATAAAGAACCTTGAGGCAGAGGGTTCACTCAAATGCACCGGTTCAGGGATTTCCGGGGTGAACCTTAAAGGCCGGGCAGAGGGCATTCAGGGCATAGGACGAAACACAGGACCAGGAACATTTGCTGCCCGCTACACCCCCTCATCGCTCGGTGTTTCCCTGGACTTTGCTGTAGCTGAACCACAGGGGAGCATCGCATTGGAGGTTGAGGCGCTCCGAAGAGGTGCAAGCTACGCCTTGACCCTCAACCGGCTCGCCCTTGCCGACAGCTCCGGCAGCTGGCAGGCAGAGGGAACTCCGCGCGTCAGGGTTGAAAAAAACACGCGCCAGCTTCAACCAGTTCGCGATTGCCAAGGGCCGCAGAAACTGACGCTCCAAGGAGAGCTCGGCAACAGCACCCCCGGCTCGTTCACCCTTGCCTCAAGTCATTCCAGCTTTCAGAACTGCAGCGTCTGCTCCTTGACCCCTCACTTTCCGTCCTCTCCGGCACCCTCAACGCCTCACTGAATGTCAGCGGCCCCCCTCATCCAAAACCAGCACTCTGCAACTCAACGGCTCGGGCGTTCAATACGACAAGTTCAAGGCAGGCACCCTCAACGCCACCGCCCGCCACCGCGGCAGCACACTATCGTTCTCAATGCGAAGCCGCGCCAGTGCTGACGAAAAAGGGTCCGCAGAGCTGAACACCATCACGGGAGAGGGCAGTGTACCTCTCTTGCTGAACTACTTCCCGCTGAAGGCTGAAGTTCCCCGCAACCAGCGCATCAATGCGCAGTTCCGTTCAAACAATCTCTCCGCACAGGTGCTGGAGTTCGCACTCCCCTTTTTCGCCTCGGCTGAAGGACAGGTACCCACAACGCTGCGCATTGAGGGACGCACCCCCTCGCCCGACATCTACCTCACAAGTTCCCTGCGGAACACAAAAATCCGTGTAGCGCCAACAGAAGTAGCCTACACACTCAACGGCGAAGTCGTCATCACCCCCCGGCAGCTTGAACTCCGCGGCTTGCAGCTGCGCGACAGCCTCAACGGCACCGGTACCCTCAGTGGACTACTCAAGCTCAAAAACCTGCAGCCCGGAGAGCTCTCGATTGACGCACGGGTCAACCGCCTGCTTCTCTACAACAAAAAAGACAACAAAGACGAAACCTCCTTCGGCACCATTACAGGGACCAGCAATGGCATGCACCTCCGCGGTAGCCTGGAAGCCCCGGTGCTGGAAGGCGAACTGAGGGTCAACTCCGCAAGCTTCTCCCTCTACCGATCCGGTTCGAATGAAAGCGCCAAATACATAGGGGCGGAAAAGTTCATAACCTTTGTACCCCGCTACCCTCAGCCAGTGACCGCCGGAGAAGACAAGAAAGTAGTGCAGCCAAAAGACGCAAAGTTCTACTACTCCCTTATCGACATTCTCCAGATCAGGGATTTCAAGCTGAGCGGCAACGAACCGATGCGCTACACCATGATTTTTGACCGTATGCGCGGCGAACAGCTTGAAACAACCGTCAACAACCTCTCGCTCGTGGTCAACAAGCACAACCGGAACTACCGGCTCTTCGGCTCAGTGAACATTGTAGAGGGCAAGTACCGCTTCTCCAACTCCAACTTTGACCTTGAGGATGGCGGGCGCATCAGCTGGAACAGCACGGAAATTCGCGACGGTGCCATTACGAACCTCTACGGCTCCAAATTCGTCAGCGCCCTCTATCAACCCACAGCAGAGCGCGACAATGTCAAGCTGCAACTCGCAATCACCGGCACAATCAACGAGCCAAGAGTTGCCATGGGCTACTACCTCAACGAACAGTCGCAACCCTACGCAGCCTCAACCATGCTCGGTACCCAGTCCGCACAAGTTGACCCCAACGCAGAACTCAATGTCATCTCCATGCTGCTCTCCAAACAATGGTACATCCGCCCCGGCAGCAACGGCACCAGCAGCAACGGAGGCGGCATTGCCGCGTCAAGTGTAGGAATCTCAGCCGGCACCGGACTTCTATCCGCACAGGTCTCCAACGCCATCCGCAACCTCGCAGGACTTGAAAGCTTCAACCTCAATGTAGGCTCAGGGCGCGACGGAGCCCTCACCGGCCTTGACTCTACTTCGCCCTTAATGTCCCCGGCACCGGAGGAAAAGTCCGTTTCATAGGTACTGGAAGCTCCACCGACCTCTCCCAATCATCTCTCTTCGGCGAGTACGGCACATCACAGAAACTAGAATACCGCGTCACCCCCAAGATATCCGCCGAAGCCTACCGCTCATACGGCCAGAACAGCAGCGAACTCATCAGCACCAACCTCCAGAAACCCACCGAAACCTGGGGCGTCAGCGTCTCCTACAAAGAACGGTTCCACACCTGGGACCAATTCTGGAACCGCCTCACCGGCAAATCCAAGCCCAAACCCCTCAAAAATAACAAACTAAAAGTTGGGGACACTCATGACTGAGTGTACTTACGCACAACAAAAAGGCGCGGAACAGCTAATCCTACAGCAGGAAACTAAATCCCATTTTTACCCACAACACCACAGCACTCAAGAGGCAATGGCCACAGAATGCTATAAATTCCTATTATTACCCACCACTCTACTGGCGGAACAACCGCCACAAACATCACAAACTCATACCTAATCCTACTATTACCTACAGATGCCAGCCAGATCGAAGCCTGAACGAAAACAACACACAATCCCATCAAAGCAGACATTAACCCACAATATCCTATAGAGGGAAACAGGCCGAAACCTGAAGCATTCTCGGTGTAACCATTTTTTCGGCATGATTTATTCACCATTGAAACCCGCCTCAGCCGCCATGACCTGAAACGCCGCCGACCACAGAACCACATATCTTCCTACTTAATCCCATAATTACCCACACAAACAATCCCACAAAAAACCAGTTGAAGACCTCTTATGATTCCGCAATTTTTTCGCTATACTTCAATTAAACAGTCATTGGAAGGTCCCCCACCCTAAACCATTACTGCCATGCCACGAGGAGCGCGACTTGACACGCCGGGAACCCTGCATCATGTGATGGCAAGGGGCACCGAGAAACGGGTAATTGTTGTAGATGACGATGACCGCGAGTTTTTTGTTGAACGGCTTGGCGCGATTGCGCGGGCAACGGAGACAAAAATCTACGCGTGGGTTTTAATGGGAAACCATATTCACCTACTTCTGAAAAGTTCAGAAGACGGCCTGTCAACCTTCATGAGCCGTCTACTCGGCAGCCACGCCAGCAACTTCAATAAGCGCTACCAAAGGAGCGGGAGGCTCTTCGAGAACCGCTTCAAGTCTATAGTATGCGAGGAGGAGAGGTATTTCCTGAAGCTCATCGCCTATATTCACCTGAATCCACTGCGGGCCGGGCTGGTGAAGAGCCTTGAGGAACTCGCCAGCTACCCATGGTGTGGTCATGCGTCATTGCTTGGCCTGGAACACCATCACTGGCAGGAGCATCATGCGGTACTTGAATTATTCGGATCAACAGAGTCTGAGGCGCAACAAGGGTATCTTGATTTTGTTGCGAGTGAATTGATGCTGGGAGAACAACCAACGCTCCTTGGCGGCGGGATGCTCCGTTCCGCCGGGGGGTGGGCGGAAGTGCTATCAAAGCGGCAGCGCAGCAAACAGCAGTTCAGCGATGAGCGCATTCTGGGAAGTAGCGAGTTTGCCGCAAGGGTTATTGACGAAGCGGCAGAAGGGGCGAAAAGTCAACTCCCAACGCAGGAAAACAGAAAAGAGACCCAGGAGATACTGAAGTCCATGTGCGACAGGGAGGGTGTGTCCATGGGGCATTGATGGGGGTTGCCGACGAAAGGAATGCTCAGGTATACGCAAAACGCTGGCCCTTCAGTTCATTATGGAAATGGGCATTTCCTATGCAGACGCCGCCAGAATGCTTGGAATATCAGCATCGGCGGTGAACCAGATTGTTCGACGGGAGAGACAACTGCGTCAGGGCTGACAGGAGCCCACTCATGGGTTTTAATAGTATATGGTAGGATAGAATAAGGAAACCACTCGCAGGCAAAAAGTACACTCTATCATGAGTATCCCCAATTTTCTGGCAGAGAAAATAGGATTTCGTGGCTTTAAGTATGCGAAAATAAGCCATCGACCTGTAGGTCGATAAGTACACTCAGTCATGAGTGTCCCCAACTATTTCGGTTATTTTGCGTTTCGGAGCAAGGTGATGATATGGTTGGGTGGGTATTGGTGGGTATTAGTAGGGAACGCTGGTGCGAGGGTTTTGAACAAATATAGGCAGTCAAGGGTGGGCCCAACTTTTGAGGGGAATTTTGTACATTAAGGCTATATGGTTTTTGCATTAAACGAAAATGTATGCTGAAGGTAAACGGATTGTTCTGGGGTGTGCGGCGGGATTGCTGCGTATAAAACGATGCAAATGTATGAGTAAGAGAGTGAATTTGTCTATCCGCCG
>PYLN01000021.1_pt1 | contig 19934 bp, 24 predicted proteins | sample 1675811 | NCBI WGS metagenome assembly PYLN01 (sample SAMN08732055, study PRJNA438928) | Freshwater metagenome, whole genome shotgun sequencing project. | isolation source: meromictic lake | place: Russia: Kandalaksha Bay | collected 2014-09
CTCAGCGTTTCCATGTCGCTCTTTGTCCTGCTCCAGCCGATTGATCTCCTTTTCCAGAGCGGCAATCTTTTTCGGGTCTTTCTGCTTTTCAGCCTTTGCCCGGCCAGTCGGTTTTTTTTGCCTCAGGTGCTTTTGTGGCGGCTGATTTTGCTTTCAGTGCAGCGCATTCACGGCGCTTTTCCTCCTCATGCTCCTGTTCCGATTTCTCCAGATACTCTGCATAAGTGCCAAGATAGAGCTGCAGAGAGCCGTTTTTCAGGGCAACAACCTTGTTGACGAGACTGTCGAGAAAATACCGGTCGTGGCTTACCAGAAGAAGGGTGCCGTCATAGTTTTCAAGCGAATCGATCAGCATCTCCTTTGAACGCATGTCGAGATGGTTGGTCGGTTCATCCATCACCAGAAGGTTGGAGGCCTGCAGCAGTATTCTTGCAAGCGCCACACGCGATTTTTCACCGCCCGACAGCACCTTTATTTTCTTTTCAATGGCATCTCCGCTGAAGAGAAAGCAGCCGAGGATGTCGCGTACTTTTTTCTGCGCTTCTGCAGTTGGTGCAGCATCAAGCATCTCCTTGTAGATGCTTTTGTCGGGAGCGAGATTTTCAGTTCTGGTGCTGCGCAAAATAGTTGAGCGTCACATTATGGCCAACAGTGAGTTTGCCGTCGAACTCGATTTCATCGGCCATGGATTTTACAGAAGGTTGTTTTTCCGGCACCGTTTGAGCTACAATGGCAATTCTGTCACCCCGCATGATTTCCAGATCAAGACCTTTGAGCACCTGTTTGGTTGTTCCGTCCGGCAGGGGGTAGCTTTTTCCTACGCCTTCAAGCCGCATGACCTCGCGTCCTGAAGGCTGTGCCTTGGGGAAACGGAAGGAGATGCGGGAGAGGTCCTCTTCGGGACATTCCATCTCCTTCTCAAGCTTTTCCATCTGGCGCAGCCTGCTCTGGGCCTGACGGGCTTTGGTCGCCTTGGCGCGGAACCGGTTGACGAACGACTGCAGTTCGGCAATTTTTTTCTTGTCGTTCTGATACTTGCCCATCATCAGCTCAAAGCGCTCCGCCTTGTCTATTTCATAGCGGGAGTAGTTTCCCTTGTATTCATCAATACGCTGGAATGAGATTTCAAGCGTTTTTGTGGTCAGCTTGTCAAGAAAAAAACCTGTCGTGCGACACAATCATGTAACTGTGTTCGTAATTCAGCAGGTAATTCTCAAGCCAGCGGAGCGAATCTATATCAAGGTGGTTGGTCGGTTCATCAAGCAGGAGCAGGGTAGGGTTCTGCAGGAGCAGTTTGGCAATATGCAGACGCATCTGCCATCCGCCGGAAAATGATTTGACCTTTTTGTGGAAGTCGATTTCACTGAACCCGAGTCCCGCAAGCACCTTCTCTGCATCCGACTGCATGCTGTATCCGCCGAGATGGTCGAACTCATGCATGGCGTCCGAGTAGCGTTCAATCAGGTCGTGGTAGGCAGCGCTTTCATAATCCTGTTCAGGCAGCGCCAGTTCATGCTCCATCGTGGTGATTTTCCCCGACAGCTCAAACAGCCGGGCATTGGCCTGCAGGGCATAATGCAGAGCGGTTTTTTCAAGATCCCCTCAAAAGATATTTCCTGCGGCAGGTAGCCTATTGTGGTTTCAGCCGATTTGATGAACTGCCCGTTGCTGATGAGCGCCGAATCGCTTCCGGTGCCGCTGATGAGGCGCAGCAGTGTGGACTTGCCCGTGCCGTTGAGCCCCACCAGGCCAACATGGTCGGTGTCGCCAACGCGGAACGAAGTGTCGGAAAGGAGCTCTTTGGTGCCGACGCTGAGCGATAGGTTTCGGGCTTCAAACATAGTCAATCATCATTGTATGATAAATGCATCCGGGGGTCTCGGGGATGAAGGTAGTAATTTTTCCTCAAATGTTTCGGACTTTCGGACCCCCGACCGGCTGGCCGCTCATAGCTTCATGAAGTTAGTACACTCAGTCATGAGTGTCCCCAACTTTTGCGTGGTTTTTACAAAGAGTGTGAGTTGGGTTTTGTTTATTGTAAGGTCGGGCTGTTCTATGGTGGGAGAGTTCTTGCGTGTTGGTCGTCAAACAGGTAAAGTTTCTTATGAGAATTGTAGTGCTTGTGTTGCTTCTTGTTTGTGAGGCAATTCCTTTTGCTTCTTTGCGGGCGGAGGAGGTGCTGAGTTGGGAGCAGTGTGTTGCTGAGGCGCGAAGCCGCCATCCTGATCTGCAGTCGCCATGGCCTCAATCAGGGCTGCAGAGGAGGAGCGGAAGATAGCGGGATCGCCGCTTCTGCCTTCGCTTTCTGTTCAGGGCGGGGCGAGGGAGCTCGGGTATACGGGAAGCAGGGCCGGTTCAGCCGGCGCTCAGTATTCTTATGCCTTGCCGGCGCTCAGCTGCTCTATGATGGCGGCAAAAGTTCAGGGCTTGCCCGTGCGGCGGGGGAGGGGGTGAAGGGGGCGGAAAGCTCCCGTGAGGCGGTGTCTGCGGATGTTCGCTTCGCTCTGCGCTCGGCTTTTACGAGTCTCTTGAAAGCTCAGGAATATGTGACGCTTGCAGCTGATATCCAGGGCAGGCGGCTGCGTAATGTTCGTCTCATCGGCCTTCGCTACCGGGCAGGGCGGGAGCATATCGGTTCACTTCGCAAGGCGGAGGCTGATTTGGCTGATGCCGAGTTTGAGGTTGCACGGGCTTCACGCGGACTTGGTGTTTCCCGTTCTGCACTGTCAACGGCCATGGGTCGTGCCTCGGCAGTACCCATCTTAAGGTGCGCGGTTCGTTCACTGCTGTGGAGCCAGCAGAACAGCGTCCTGATTTCATGACGCTTGCCTCGGAAAGTCCCGTGGTGAGGAGTCTGGAGGCGCGGATGCGTGCTTCCGGGTTTGATTTGCGTGCAGCCCGAAGCGCGTTTTCTCCTGAACTGTCCCTGAGCTCTTCGATTGGGCGCAGTGCAGCGGATGACTGGAATCCGGATGAGTCGGAGTGGAGGGTCGGCCTTGATCTTGCTGTTCCGATTTATGAGGGTGGCAGCGGTCGTGCTGGTGTTGCGAAAGCCCGTGCGGTGGTAAGTCGGGATGAAGCGGAACTGAAAAGCGGTCTGCACAGTGTGCTTGATCTTCTCGAGGAGCGGTGGAAGAGTTATCTCGATGCCTTGCAGTATGTTGCGGTGCGGAAAAAATTTCTTGAGGCTGCTGTTGAGCGGGCGGCCATAGCTAATGCCCGGTATTCGAACGGGTTGATTTCGTTTGACGACTGGGTCATTATTGAAGACAGTCTTGTCAGTGCAAAAAAGGAGTTTCTCAATGCCGGGGCGGATCTGCTTATCGCCGAGGCTCAATGGATACAGTCAAAAGGAGAAGGGCTTGATGGCATCGGGGAATAAGGTTGTGTGGGGGCTTTCGGCGGCGGCTGTTGCTGCCGTTTTGATTCTTCTGTTTGTGTTTGCAGGCAGAAAAACGGCAGGACAGCAGTATACAGTGATCAATCCTTCACGGGGACACTTGTTGAAACGGTTTCAACGACCGGCGTGGTTGAGCCCCGCAACAGACTGAAAATTCAGCCTGCCATAGCTGGAAGGGTGGAGGAGGTGATGGTTCAGGAGGGCGAAATGGTTGAAAAGGGTCGGGTGCTGGCTCTTCTGAGTTCAAGTGAACGGGCTGCGCTGCTTGACGCAGCAAAGCTTCAGGGAAAGGACGAACAGGCATACTGGAAGAGCGTTTATCGCGAAACGGCTGTCCTCGCGCCTATTGATGGACAGGTTATTGTCCGGAGCATTGAGCCGGGGCAGACGGTGAGCGCTTCCGACTCACTCTTTGTGCTTTCAGACCGGCTGACGGTGACGGCATTTGTGGATGAGACGGATATCGGCCGTGTGCAGAACGGTCAGAGGGCGGTGATAAGCCTTGACGCTTATCCCGATATCAGGGTCGGTGGAGAGGTTTCGCATATTTATTATGAGTCGCACCTGCAGAACAATGTGTCTATTTATTTTGTGGATGTCGTTCCTGACAGTATCCCTTCGGTGTATCGTTCAGGGATGAGTGCCAATATTGATATTGCTGTGAGGGAAAGGCAGCATGCGCTGCTGCTTCCCCGGGCGCTGTGAGGGTTTCGGGAAAACGCTCTGAGGTTCTGCTGGAAGAATCAGGTGGTGGCGGCTCCGGGGGCGGAATGTTGCGGTGATCACTGGTATTTCCGATGATGACAGCATTGAGATACTCGGTGGGATTTCCGATAGCGCCAGAGTGCTCATGCCGGATGCTTCTTTTGTTCTTCCATCTGAAAAAGATGCAACCAACCCCTTTATGCCGAGGCGGAAGAAGAAAAAAAGACTCATGATGCCGTTGCTTGAACTTGTTGATGTGCATCGCTCCTACAAGATAGGGGAGAGTACGGTACATGCCCTTCGTGGCGTGTCACTGAAAATCCGTCGCGGCGAGTTTGTGGCTGTTATGGGTTCATCGGGGTCGGGGAAATCTTCCCTGCTGCACATTCTCGGCCTGCTTGACAACCCCGATAGTGGCGAGTATCGGATATTCGGGCGGAATGTGAACGATCTTTCAGGAGATGAACAGGCGGGGCTGCGAAACCATATGGCCGGGTTCGTCTTTCAGCAGTTTCATCTTCTCAAGCGGATGAGTGTTGTTGACAATGTTCGTCTTCCTCATATCTATAGCGGTGAACAGGGAGATTTCCGGCAGGAGGCATTGAGGCGGCTGGAGGAGGTTGGTCTCGGGCATCGTACCGACCATACACCAAACCAGCTTTCGGGCGGCGAGCAGCAGCGGGTTGCCATTGCCCGCGCACTCATCCGCGATCCCGGCATCATTTTCGCCGATGAGCCCACCGGAAACCTTGATTCCGTGAATTCTGCCGAGATCATGAAGATTCTTCAGGATCTTCACCGTGAGGGGCGGACCATCATCATGGTGACGCATGAGCACGATATAGCTGCCTATGCGGGGCGTGTTCTTACCATGCGCGACGGGTTGGTTGTGAGCGATGAGCAAAGAGATGTGGTGGACGGGCCGACTGAGATGCCCAATGACTATGAAAAAGCAGGGGAGTCAATGTGGCATGCCTCCCGCCCTATTTCCCTCTGGAAGGATGGCCGGTTCATCGGGTTCATGCAGCAGGCTTTTCAGGCGATTTTTGCCAACAAGGTCCGCTCTTTTCTTTCAGTGCTTGGCATTCTTGTGGGTGTGGCTTCAGTGATAGCCTTATGGCTCTTGGCGAAGGGGCGAAGTCAGCGATGCAGGAGGAGCTGAAGTCCATGGGCTCAAACCTGCTGTCGGTGCGTGGAGGTTCTTCAAAAGTCAGAGGCTCTGCCCGGCTGCGGGTGCAATTGCGCCGTTTACTTTTACCGATGTCAAGGATATTGCGGCCATGCGACCCATGATACGCAATGCAGCGGGAACGGTCAGTGGCAGTGCCCGGATTGTGTATGGCAACAAAAACTGGAGTGCGAGCCTTGATGGTGTTGGTTTTGAGTTCGGCCTCATGCGGGCGGCAGTGCCTTCAATAGGCAGATGGTTTACCCGTGAAGAGATTCAGAAACGGGATAAAGTGGCCATTCTCGGCATGACGGTTGTGAGGGAGCTGTTCGGCAACGCCAACCCTCTCGGGCGTACCGTGAAAATCAACAGGATAAATTTCAGGGTTATCGGCGTGGCACCACCAAAAGGATTTTCGGGACCCAGAGATGGGGACGATGTGGTGATGATTCCGGTAACAACAGCCATGTACCGTGTTCTGGGAAAAGATTACCTGAGCTATATCTATGTTGAGGTACGCCATGCGGCGGAGATTAAAAAAGCCAAAAAGGCCATCAGCGCGCTTATCATGAAAAACCACCGGCTGAGGGAAGCTGATGAGGCGTTCTACATCAGGGATATGACGGAAATCCAGGAGATGCTTTCCAGCACAACACAGACGATGAGCCTCCTGTTGGGCTCCATTGCGGCGATTTCGCTCCTTGTTGGCGGCATAGGCATTATGAACATCATGCTGGTGTCGGTGACGGAAAGGACCAGAGAAATCGGGCTTCGTAAGGCAATTGGTGCGCGGCGGAGCGACATTCTGCTGCAGTTTCTTGTGGAGTCGGTCGGCTTGACCTCAGTGGTGGTATCATGGGTGTGGTGAGTGGCACCGGTATTGCGTTTCTTCTGGCTCTTTTCGCCGGGTGGAGCGTGAAGGCTTCACTGCTTTCGGTGGTGCTTGCAACATGTTTTTCAGCACTCATCGGTATTTTTTTCGGTCTCTGGCCTGCGAGGAAAGCCGCGGATCTGAAGCCGGTAGAGGCGCTTCGTTATGAGTAGAGAAAAAAAATATTTTTTTGTGCAAGGTTCTTCCACAATGCTCGTCTTATGTATTGAACGCACCTGTGTGGTTGCAGTTGAGTTCACCTAAAAGGTAGTGTGATGTGTGATGTGTGGTTGGATTTCGGCAACTGGTCTACTCTGAAGTTATGGTGAAACATGATGATAACGAATCGCAAAGATGACTGATGACTGAGATGCGGGGTATGACTTGTTGTTGATTTGGACAGGCCTGTGGAGAAATCTGCCGGCCTGTCTTTTTTTTGCTTTCATTTAGACAATAAAAAAAAGCACCCCGACTCTCTATCGGGGTGCTTTTTTATTGATGGTATGCTTCTGGTCCCCTATGCGGGGGGTCAGGGCGGCTTCTCAGGCAGAGAGAGCTTCGGTGACCTTCTGGGCGGCATCTTTCAGGCCGTCAGCCGCAATCAGGTTCAATCCCGACTCGTCCAGCATTTTCTGGGCTATGTCGGCGTTTGTTCCCTCAAGCCGGACAATAACGGGAAGGTTCAGTCCGATTTTTTTGGCAGCTCGATGATGCCCCTGCAACCCTGTCGCAACGGACGATTCCGCCGAAAATGTTGACAAGAATGGCTTTGACATTTTTGTCGCTGAGAATGATTTTAAATCCTTCCTCAACAGTCTGGGGGCTTGCTCCACCGCCAACATCCAGAAAGTTGGCGGGTTTACCGCCTGCCAGCTGAATTATGTCCATGGTGCCCATGGCCAGACCTGCACCGTTCACCATGCAGCCGACATTGCCGTCAAGGCGGACATAGTTGAGGTTTGATTTTGAGGCTTCCACTTCAAAAGGATCCTCTTCGGTGATGTCGCGGAGTTCGAGGAAATCCTTGTGGCGGTACAATGCATTTGAGTCAAAATTGATTTTGGCGTCAAGCGCAAGCACACGGCCCTCTTTTGTGACAACAAGAGGGTTGATTTCAGCCAACGCGGCATCAATGGATGTGTATGCCTTGTAGAGGCTCATGATGAAGCTGACGGCACTGCGGAACTGCTCGCCTTCGAGGCCCAGGAAGAATGCCGCCTCACGGGCCTGGAATCCCTGGAGTCCGAAGAGCGGGTCAACCTGGATTTTCAGCAGTCTTTCAGGAGTTTCTTCAGCCACTTTTTCAATTTCCATACCGCCTTCGGTGGAGATCATCAGCACATTCTGCGATGTGGCGCGGTCGAGGGTGATTCCGACATAAAACTCTCTGTCAATGTTCATTCCCTCTTCAACAAGAAGTCTCCGTACCTCTTTGCCTTCAGGCCCTGTCTGGTGCGTTACGAGAGTGGTGCCTATCATCTGGCTGGCAATCTCATATGCCTCTTCGGGGGATTTTGCGAGTTTCACGCCCCTGCTTTTCCTCTTCCCCTGCGTGGATCTGGGCTTTGACGACAACGACAGGACTGGTCTGTTCTTCAAAAAGCTGTTCGGCAGCCTGTTTTGCTTCTTCAGGAGAGTGGGCAACGATTCCTTTCGGGACGGTAACTCCGAATTTTCTCAGGATATCCTTGCCTTGATATTCATGAATGTTCATATTGATTCCGGTCTTGGGTTACTGACGGCCTTTTGTGCGCTACAGGGAGGGATGAATAGAAGTTTGCGCATAAACTGTCAGTATAGTGAAATAAACGCTTACGGTGAAATATTGGATGCTCTTCGCGGCACTTTTGTTGTTCCCTTACTGTTGCGCAGAGCCTTGGTCAACTGGTGGGGCGGGGAATTGTTCCCGTGCCGCCATAACGCATGAATGATGGATTTCAGTTATTGTATGGAACTGGCGTTCCGGGAGGCGCTCAAAGCTTTTGAGAGCAGGGAGGTCCCTGTTGGAGCGGTTGTTCTTGATGGTGGGGTCATGTGGTGGGAAAAGGGTACAATCAGGTTGAGGCGCTGTGTGATGCAACTGCCCATGCGGAGATGATTGCCCTTACTTCCGCAATGGCGACGCTTGGGACGAAGTATCTGCAGGACTGCACTCTTGCGGTTACAATGGAGCTGCCGATGTGTGCGGGAGCCATAGTGAACGCAAAGGTGGGTCGCGTGGTGTTCGGTGCCTATGACGCAAAGATGGGGCTTCGGGTTCTGTGCTGAATGTGACCGGATGCCGGCCGCTGAACCACCAGCCGGAAGTGTTCGGTGGCATTATGGAGGGGCGCTGCCAGGGGCTTCTTCAGGACTTTTTCAAAGAGCTCCGGAAAAAAGGCTAACTGCTTTCCTTCATGATGTGCTTGATGGAGCTGGCAAGATGCGAAACGATATCCTGCGCAATGCCGCTTCCTGCAGAAGGGGGAGTTACCGTATCAAGGCTTTCAATCCCTGCTTTCTTGACGGCGTTGCTGATGGTGACTGAGAGGACAGGGTTGCACTCCCGGACAATTTCTTTCAGCATGAATGCAGCCTCAAAGGTGCTTTGCTGAACAATCTCCCTGTGATCCTCCTCAGAGAGCATCTGGCATCGGCGGGCTGTTATGATGCCAACAAGGCAGGTAAGGTATGCATTGGTTGCGCCGGCCATAAAGAGGTTGAGGAAAAGGGGCGCCAGAAGGTTTCCCGCTGGCAGCAGCGCAGAGAGGGTGTTGCTGAAGGCGGACTGTATGATTGGTTTGATGTGGGTGGGGATCTCCTCTTTGCGGAAATCGGAAAGCGGCATCAGCCTATAGGCGCCGAGAAGGACTGAACTGAACTCCCTCAGGTTCTGCTCTTTATGGTGCAGGCTGTAAATGCGCCATGTCAGCTTGAGCATGTTGAGGGTTGAGGTGGTGGTGCCATATGAGGTGTTCTGGCAAAAGCGCCAACGAAAAAGTTTTTTGTGGCAATCTCCTTGGTTGAGGCAAGAGCGTCAACTTCAAGAAATTTCAGGTTGGTTTTTACCCACCGGAGGTCTTTCTGTTCTGCATTGGTTTCGGGGTGCATCGGGTGGGCTGGCATGCGCTCTGCACTATGGCGGGCATACTCTTCCATCGCGCCTGAGCTGTCATTTTCCGGCAGGGATGGCTGGCGGGGCATTCTGAACAGCTGGTATGCGCTGAAGAATAGTGCGAGAAATGATGCGGCAGCAAGCATCAGGAACGCGGCTCCTGCATAGGGATGCAGAGTTGAAAGCAGGTTTGCGGCGGTATTGAGCTGGTTGAATGTGAACACGGCTGTGAGCAGCAGTGCCGCTACCAGAAAAGCCAGAAGAAATGGTATTGTTTTCTTTTTCATGCCGCCCTCTTTCTCTGCCGAAGTTGTATTGAGCTGGAAAAAGCCTCTCCTGCATTACTTCAGGCAAGGTAAGAATTTCTCCGGGGAAAATTTCTTCAGGCGCCCGTTTCGGGTTCCGGCAGTTTGATGGAGTGGTCGGTGCTGTGCTGATAGTCAAGAAAGATGTCTTCAGCTGAAGGGATCTGCCAGCTGCCGTCCGCCAGGCGGTTGGTCGTCTCTTTGAGGCGGTATGTTGTGTGGCCGCAGGTCCAGCAGTCATATTTTGCCATACCGGTGCAGAGGCATGTTTTTTCCTCAACGACAAGTGGCTCCCCCGGTTTTTTCTCGGCAAGTGCTTTGTAGTATGCGTCGATATAGGTGCATTTCCCGCCGTTTTCAAGCAGGTATCCCAGCCCTTCGCAGTTTGGCTTTATGGCGTAGCGCAATGTCGGCGACTGGCGGAGCATGCGCATCGGGTAGCCGGTGGTGGAGGCCATGTTGATGACAATATCCTCTTCCTCTGCGCTCAGATACTGCTGCTTCACATTGGCCGGAAGTCCCGCCTCCCGGGTGATTGCAAAACGGGTGGCAACCTGAACTGCTCCAGCTCCCTCTTGAAGGTATTCCGCAGCATCCGTTCCGGTGAAAATTCCTCCTGCCGGAATGAGGGGAATATCAAGGCCTTCTTGTTTCAGGAATGCAGCCACTTCGGTGAAAATGGTATGGAGATCAAAGGTATGCCAGTCGTCAGGGCCGAATCCGAGGTGGCCTCCTGCAAGAGGTCCTTCAACAATAATATAGTCCGGCAGACGATTCAGGCGCACAGCCCGCTTGAGAAAAATGGAGAGCGCTCTGACAGAGGAAATGATGATGCCGATTTTGACATCATTGAAGCGGGGATGGTCCTGAATCAGGTCAAGGGTTCTGAGGTTCAGTCCGGCAGCAAGGGTGAGGCCGTCAATGCCTGCATCCATTGCAGCCCTCAGACGGACTTTGAGGGTGGGCGAAGAGCTGTTCATGGTCAGCTTCTCCATGCAGTTCAGAAAAATCGCACCGTTCCCTGTTTTCTGGGAGATGGTGTGCTCTACATACTTTTTCTGCGCGGCTTCCACCTCTGCAAGGTCGAAGAGAACTTTGGACTTGTCGGGGTTGTCGATGAACTCGGCATATTTTTTTTCTTTTCCTGCTGACGAAGGAGGTGTTGAAAATCCTGTCGCATACATAGCCGTTTTCTGCATCAGAAATATGGCCGATTCCTCCGAGTTTTTCAGCCGCAAGGGCAAGTTCGGTTGTTGAAATGTTAACCCCATTCCTCCGATGATGATGGGGACATATTCCTTCCCGCCCAGTGTCAGCCTGAAATTATCTACCTTCATGGTCCTTTGTTAATAAATAAGATAGTAGGGGCAGTTGCCGGCCGCGTCACTCCTTGAAAGATAGGGGAGCTGAATCGTGTGCTCCGTATACCCTTCGTCAAAAATTATTTAAGATATCATATTTTGTGCTATAAATCTACAGCCAATTCTTAGAAAAACCCATTGCAGGAGTGGTTTATGCTATTCTGGTGGTGACCGTTAGTCTCAATGAATATCATGTTTGAGAAAAGGTGTGGAGAATCGTAAATTAGTGGCCTGTCAAATAGGGCTGAAGCGGATTCTCTGCACTTTGAAAACATCCTGAATTTAGGGGTATTATGATCAAACTTGTATTGTTGCGGCATGGTGAAAGTCAGTGGAACCTGGATAACCGGTTTACCGGATGGCATGATATTGATTTGACTGACAAGGGACGCCGTGAAGCCTCCAATGCCGGGAAACTGCTTTGCGAAGCGGGTTTCGAGTTTGATGTGGCCTATGTTTCGGTACTGAAGCGGGCCATCAGGACCCTCTGGAATGTACTGGATGAGATGAATCTGATGTGGATTCCCGTCATCAGGAACTGGAGCTCAATGAGCGCCATTACGGTGCGCTTCAGGGCCTCAATAAAGCTGAAACAGCCCAGAAATATGGCGACGAGCAGGTTCTTGTGTGGCGCAGAAGTTATGATACCCCTCCTCCTCCGCTTGAGCGCACCGATGAGCGGTGGCCGGGTTCCGACCGTCGCTATGCCGCACTTGACGCCGATGAGGTTCCTCTTACCGAGTGCCTGAAGGATACAGTTGCGCGCTTTCTGCCGTTCTGGCATGAGACCATTGCTCCTGAAATCAGCAAAGGCCGCAATGTTCTTATTGTCGCCCATGGAAACTCACTTCGCGCACTGGTCAAATACCTTGACGGCATATCCGAAGAGGATATCGTCGGGCTGAATATTCCTACCGGTATCCCCCTTGTCTATGAACTTGACGATAACCTGAAGCCGTTGAAAAGCTATTATCTGGGAGACCAGGAAGAGTTGAAAAAGGCTGTAGACGCAGTGGCCGGACAGGGAAAAGCCTGAGAGGGGCGGGAGAGGGTGAAGAATGTTTTGCTGAATCGCCTTATATTCCGCACTTTGGATTCCCGATTGCCTTTGTTTTGAATCTTCAAGAAAAGTTGTGCCTGAAAAATATGAATGTTACTTCCAACACCGGGCTTTATGATCCGCAGTTTGAGCATGATGCCTGCGGCGTGGGGTTTGTTGCCAATATCAAGGGACTAAAGTCTCATGCCATTATAGAGCAGGGTCTGCAGATCAATGAAAATCTCAAGCATCGCGGAGCGTGCGGCTGTGAAAAAAATACCGGAGATGGTGCGGGTATCCTGATCCAGGTTCCCGACCGTTTCCTCCGCAGGGTATGCGGCGAACGGAACATTGAGCTTCCCGAGGCCGGCCGGTATGGTGTTGGCATGCTGTTTCTCCCTCCCGATATTTCACAGCGCCGGGCCATAGAGGATATCTGCCGTCTGATGATTGAGGCCGAAGGCAGAAGTGCCTCGGGTTCCGGAAGGTGCCTACCGACAACTCCACTATAGGCCAGACTGCCCGTTCCGAAGAGCCGGTTGTCAAGCAGCTTTTTGTTGGATGGGGCGAAGAGATTACCTCGGAACTGGAGTTCGAGCGGAAGCTCTATATCATCAGGCGCCGCATCACCAAGCGGGTCAAGTATACGGCAGCTCTTCTCGGAAGCAATTATTTCTATGTCAGCAGTCTGTCGGCCAGAACCATGGTCTACAAGGGGATGCTCCTGCCCGAGCAGGTCGGCGATTATTATTCCGAACTCCACGATCCTGACATGGAGAGTGCCATTGCATGGTGCACTCCCGTTTCAGCACCAATACATTCCCAAGCTGGGACAGGGCTCACCCCTACCGTTTTCTCAGCCATAACGGAGAGATCAACACGCTCAAGGGCAATGTCAACTGGATGAAGGCCCGCGAAAAGAATGTAAGCTCCCCGGTGTTCGGTGAGGCCATTGAGGACATCAAACCGGTGATTCTTGAGGATGGCAGTGATTCGGCCATTCTGGACAATGCTTTTGAGTTTCTGGTTCTTTCCGGCCGCTCGCTTGCACATGCTGCGATGATGATCATTCCTGAACCATGGGGCGGGAACAAATTCATGTCGCCTGAAAAGAAGGCTTTTTATGAGTACCACAGCTGCCTGATGGAGCCCTGGGACGGGCCCGCATCGGTGGTTTTCACTGACGGCGTGCAGATTGGCGCCATGCTTGACCGTAACGGTCTGCGACCTTCCCGATACTACATTACGACCGACGATATGGTCATCATGGCTTCTGAAGTTGGCGTGCTTGACATTGAACCCGAGCGCATTCTCCGCAAAGACCGTCTGCAGCCTGGAAAGATGTTCCTGGTGGACACTGCCGAAGGCGAATCATTGCCGACGAGGAGATCAAGGAGAGCATTGCCTCCGAGAAGCCCTACAGCGAATGGATATCCCGCAATGTGATTGACATCGAGTCGTTGCAGGATCACCCGCAACTGAAGAATCCCGACGAGGACAAGTACAGCCTTACGGCACGCCAGAAGGTTTTTGCTACAGCCGTGAGGATATTACCATGCAGATTGTCCCGATGAGTGAAAAGGGTGTTGAGATGGTTGGTTCAATGGGTAACGATACCCCTCTGGCGGCACTCTCAAACAGGCCCAAGCTTCTGTATGATTATTTCAAGCAGCTGTTTGCGCAGGTGACCAACCCGCCGATTGATTCACTTCGTGAAGAGATTGTCACCTCAACCTCGGTCATGCTCGGCACGGAAGGGAACCTTCTGGAAGCCCATGAGGTCAACTGCCGCCGCATCAAACTACCTCATCCCATTCTGACCAATCAGGATCTTGAAAAGATCCGCGGGATTGACCGTCCCGGTTTCAGGGCGGTGACCATCCCCATTTTTTATGATGTGGCGAAGGGCGGTCGCGGCATTGAATCGGCCATGCAGGATATTTACAGGCAGGCGGAGCAGGCTGCACAGGTTGGCGTCAACATCATCATCCTTTCCGATAAGGGTGAGATTGACAGCAAACGCGCGCCGATTCCAGCTCTTCTGGCTGTTGCCGGTCTGCATAATTTCCTCATCAATGCAGGCATCCGTACCCAGATAGGTCTTGTGCTTGAGTCTGCGGAACCCCGAGCAGTGCATCACTTTGCCATGCTTATCGGTTATGGCGTCGGTGCCGTCAACCCCTATATGGCATTTGAGACCATCCGTTCGCTTGTTTCGGACGGTCACATCCGTTTTGATGAAAAAACTGCGATAAAGAACTATGTCAAGGCCGCGGTGAAGGGTGTCGTGAAAACCATGGCAAAAATGGGCATTTCCACCGTGCAGAGTTATCGGGGAGCACAGATTTTTGAGGCGGTGGGTCTGAACTCGCAGCTTGTTGATTCCTACTTCACCCGCACGCCAAGCCGTATTGAGGGTATTGGCCTTTCAACGGTTGCCGAAGAGGTACGCAGGCGTCATGAATCAGTTTTCCCCCCTTCCGGGAACAAGGTTGACCGAGGCTCGACGCCGGTGGCGACCGCAAGTGGCGTCATAACGGCGAGTATCACCTGTTCAGTCCCGAAGCGCTCCATTTTCTTCAGCACTCCTGCCGTACCGGCAACTATGAGCTGTTCCAGAAATACGAGAACCTTATTGACGACCAGAGCCAGCACTTCTGTACCATTCGCGGCCTGATGGATATCCGTTTTTCGGGTGAGCCGATTCCTCTTGATGAGGTGGAGCCAGCCGAGGCAATCATGAAACGCTTCAAAACGGGAGCCATGTCCTATGGTTCCATCAGCCAGGAAGCCCACGAAACTCTGGCGATTGCCATGAACAGGGTTGGCGGCAAGAGCAATACCGGTGAGGGTGGTGAAGATTCTGCCCGTTTCCTGAAAGATGCCAATGGCGATTCCAGAATGTCGGCCATCAAGCAGGTTGCTTCCGGACGCTTCGGCGTCACCAGCGAGTACCTTGCCAACGCTGTTGAAATTCAGATCAAGATGGCACAGGGAGCCAAACCCGGTGAGGGAGGCCAGCTTCCCGGAATGAAAGTGTATCCCTGGGTTGCAAAGGTTCGCCATTCAACTCCGGGCGTCGGCCTGATTTCACCTCCGCCTCATCACGACATTTATTCTATTGAGGATCTTGCGCAGCTCATTCACGATCTGAAAAACGCAAATCCCTCGGCTCGCATCAATGTGAAGCTGGTTTCAACCGTTGGCGTTGGTACTATTGCGGCAGGTGTTGCCAAGGCGCACGCCGATGTGGTTCTTGTCAGCGGCCATGACGGCGGAACCGGTGCCTCTCCCGTATCCAGCATCATGCATGCGGGTATGCCGTGGGAGCTCGGACTTGCAGAAACACACCAGACCCTGATGCTCAACAACCTGCGCAGCCGTATTGTTGTTGAAGCTGACGGACAGCTGAAAACCGCTCGCGACATTGTTGTTGCCGCATTGCTCGGTGCCGAAGAGTTCGGCTTTGCCACCACCACGCTTGTGGTGATGGGCTGCATCATGATGCGGTGCTGTCAGGACGATTCCTGCGCAGTTGGCATTGCGACCCAGAACCCGAAACTCAGGAAGAATTTCAAGGGCAAACCCGAACATGTCGAGAACTTCATGCGCTTTCTCGCTGAGGGCGTGCGTGGCTATATGGCCCGTCTCGGAGTCCGGAGCCTCAATGAGCTGGTAGGCCGTTCCGAGCTGCTCAGTATGAAGAAAACAGTTGATCACTGGAAGGCCCACGGAATTGACCTTTCCAAGATTCTTTACCAGATGGATCTTCCCGAAGAGGGAACCCGCTACTGCAGCATGGCGCAGGAACATGCGCTGGAAGAGAGCCTTGACAGCACTACGCTTCTTGCGCTTTGCCAGCCGCAATCAAGAGGGGTGAGAAGGTAGTCAGCAGACTCCCGATCCGAAACACGAACCGCGTGGTCGGCACCATTGTCGGCTATGAGGTCACCAGAGCCTATGGAGCCGCAGGGCTTCCTGACGATACGATACACCTCTCGTTTACCGGCTCAGCAGGACAGAGCTTCGGGGCATTCATTCCGAAAGGAATGACGCTTGAGCTTGAGGGAGATGCGAATGATTATGTAGGCAAAGGGCTTTCCGGAGGCCGCATTGTTGTCTATCCCTCGAAAGGATCCACCTTCCTCTCTGAAGAGAACATCATCATCGGAAATGTTGGCTTTTATGGCGCAACATCAGGTGAGGCCTTCATACGGGGTATGGCCGGTGAACGATTCTGTGTCCGCAACAGCGCCTTACGGCAGTTGTTGAGCCATCGGCGACCACGGATGTGAGTACATGACGGGAGGTACCGTCATCATTCTGGGTAAAACCGGCAGAAACTTCGGTGCCGGAATGTCGGGAGGCGTAGCCTATGTTTACGATGAGGACGGTTCCTTTGCCGAGCACTGCAATACCGATATGGTCGGTATGTATCCTGTTGATGACGAACAGGATTGTGCCATGCTGCTCTCCTGGATCAAGAAGCATGTGGCCACTACCGACAGCGCTCTTGGCCGTCGTATTGCCGATGATTTTGACGCCCGGTGCTCCAAATTCATCAAGGTTATGCCGCATGATTACCGCCGTGCCCTTGAAGCAATGCAGGAAGTTGAAGCCGCGGGCATGAGTGGCGATGACGCTGTGATGGCTGCATTCGAGAAAAATGTTCATGACCCGTCAAGGGTGTCGGGAAATTAAACCAATTGCGCCGGGCAGATGGCCCGGACACGAAAAGACTAAATTATTGCTATGGGCAAAGTGAAGGGTTTTATGGAGTTCCAGAGGGAGGTTCCTGCTGACAGGGCGCCTCTGGAGAGAATAAAGGACTGGAAAGAGTTTCATCTGAAGATGTCCGACGAGGCGCTGCAGAGTCAGGGCGCCCGCTGCATGGACTGCGGAACTCCCTTCTGTCATACAGGGATCATGCTCGGTGGCATGACCACCGGTTGTCCCATTCATAACCTGATCCCCGAGTGGAACGATGATGTTTACCGCGGATTCTGGCGGGACGCCTACGACCGGCTGATGAAAACCAACAATTTCCCTGAATTTACCGGACGGGTATGTCCGGCTCCCTGCGAAGGGTCGTGCGTGCTCGGCATTATTGAACCACCGGTCACAATCAAAAATATTGAGTGCGACATTATTGAGCACGCCTTTGCAGAGGGGTTTGTTGTTCCTAAAAAAATCGAGCACCGGACAGGAAAACGGGTTGCTGTTGTCGGGTCAGGTCCGGCAGGTCTGGCCTGCGCCGACCAGCTCAACAAAGCTGGCCACAGCGTGACGGTTTTTGAACGCGATGACCGCTGCGGGGGATTGCTGATGTATGGTATTCCCAACATGAAGCTCGACAAGCAGGCCGTTGTGCAGCGCCGGATAGACATTATGGAAGAGGAAGGGGTCGTGTTCATGCCGAATACAGAAGTCGGCAGCAGCAGCTGCCCTGCTGAAAAACTGCTTGAGGATTTTGACGCCGCGGTACTCTGTACAGGCTCAACCGTGCCCCGTGACCTTGATGCCGAAGGGCGCAGGGAGAGCGGCGGGATTCATTTTGCCATGGATTTTCTCCGTTCCTCAACCAAGGCTCTCCTTGGTGATTCACAGCCGGTGCTTTCAGCCGAAGGAAAAAATGTGGTGGTCATCGGTGGTGGTGATACAGGTACCGATTGTGTGGCTACCTCCCTGCGACAGGGATGCAAGAGCGTTGTACAGCTTGAAATCATGCCGAAACCCGCACTTGAGAGAACCGGGGACAACCCCTGGCCCCAGTGGCCGAAAACCTTCAAGGTTGATTACGGTCAGGAAGAGGCCGCTGTTCTGCAGGGTGAAGATCCCAGACGGTACTCCATGATGACGAGAAAGTTCATTGCTGACGAAGGCGGCAATCTTAAAGCGCTTCAGGTTTCACAGGTTGAATGGGTCAAGAAGGATGGCCGGTTCATTCCTCAGCCTGTAGCAGGTTCCGAAGAGAGCATTCCTGCCGAACTGGTGCTTCTTGCCATGGGCTTTGCAGGTCCTGAAGCAGCTCTTGCCGAACAGCTCGGGGTAGCATGCGACGAGCGTTCAAACATCAAAGCATCAGAAAAACAGTACCTGACCAGCCGCAAAAAAGTATTTGCGGCCGGCGACGCCCGGCGCGGTCAGAGTCTTGTGGTATGGGCAATTCAGGAGGGTCGGGGAGCTGCACGCGAGTGCGATCGTTTTCTCATGGGCGAAACCTCTCTACCCTAAACTATCTGCACATTCCAGCAGTTATACAAGGTATCTCTCCACCAAACCAGAGCCGTTAAGAACCAGGCACTCAGAACTCAGAAACAGGATATGGAACAGGAAAAATTGAGGGAACAGCTTCAGGCGCTTCATCGCGAGCTGGAAAAGGTTGAATGTGTTGACGACACTACCGCCAGGGTTCTTTCCACCCTTCGCGATGACATTCGTAACATAAGCGAAAAACAGACCAAATGTCCCTCAGCTGAAGACGAGCCGCTGATGGAACGCATGAGTGACGCCGTCGGGCACTTCGAGGCGGACCATCCCAAGCTCAGCATGACCATCAAACATCTGCTCGACAGCCTGGCCAATATGGGACTGTGAGCCCTGTCAGATTTCAATAAACCGTTGATGCACAAGAATTAGATGACAAGAGAAAAAAGTTCCGGCGAAAGGAAAAGCAAGAACATCCGGCGGTCCTGGCGAACCTGTGTACTGCTCATTCTGCGGAAGAAGTTCGCAGGAGGTAGAGAGTATGGTTGCCGGCCCGAATGCCTTTATCTGTGACCGCTGCATTAGAACATCCCATGATATTCTTCGCAAAGAACTCAGCGCCATACAGCACTCCGAACCGGTAGCAGGTCAGCCGTTTCCTGTCAAGCTGGTCAGCCCGAAAGCACTCATGGAGTCGCTAGACCAGTATGTGGTCGGACAGGAGCGGGCTAAAAAAGCCCTCGCAGTAGCCGTCTATAACCATTATAAGCGGATTGATTCCCAGGAATGGCAGCATGACGATGACGAGGTTGTCATTGAAAAGAGCAACATCATGCTTATCGGTCCCACCGGTACAGGAAAAACCCTGCTTGCCCAGACGCTTGCCAATCTGCTTGAAGTTCCTTTCTCCATTGTTGACGCCACATCCCTTACCGAGGCAGGGTATGTGGGAGACGATGTTGAAACCATTCTCGCCCGACTGCTTCACGCCTCCGACTTCAATCTTGAGCGGGCTGAACGGGGCATTATCTATGTCGATGAAATTGACAAGATTGCCCGCAAATCCGCCAATGTCTCCATTACCCGCGATGTATCGGGAGAAGGTGTTCAGCAGGCTCTTCTGAAAATTCTTGAAGGTGCCGTTGTCGGTGTTCCTCCCAAAGGGGGACGGAAGCATCCCGAGCAGCAGCTCATCAACATCAACACAAAAAACATCCTCTTCATCTGCGGAGGGGCATTTGAAGGGCTTGACCGTCTCATAGCCCGTCGGATGTCGAAATCATCAATGGGATTTGGTGCCGGCGTTGCAGACAAAAAGGTGGATACGACCCCGGAATCCTCAAATTCGTGATGCAGGACGATCTGCACGAATATGGCCTCATTCCCGAATTCATCGGCCGTCTTCCTGTTCTCTCTTCCCTGGAGCCACTTGATGAACACGCTCTGCGCAGCATTCTCGTTGAGCCGAAGAACGCTCTCATCAAGCAGTATGCCAAACTGTTTGAAATGGATGGCGTTGAGCTCGAATTTGCTCCCGAATCCCTTGACAGGGTTGTTGCCATAGCCTGGAGCGGGGTACCGGAGCCCGTGCCCTGCGCTCAGTCCTTGAAAATGTGATGATTGACATCATGTTCGAACTTCCCTCAATGAAAGGGATCGGCAAATGCATCATTACTGCCGATACCATTGACGCACCGGTTCCCCAACCTACCTCACAGAGGACGGGAAGAAGAAAAAAACTGCATAAAAGAGCAGCGCGAACCCGTTTGGCGTTGCAAATGTAC
>PYLN01000022.1_pt1 | contig 19764 bp, 27 predicted proteins | sample 1675811 | NCBI WGS metagenome assembly PYLN01 (sample SAMN08732055, study PRJNA438928) | Freshwater metagenome, whole genome shotgun sequencing project. | isolation source: meromictic lake | place: Russia: Kandalaksha Bay | collected 2014-09
TATAGGAGTACGCTTTGATACGGAGTCCGCATGAAAAGCAAAAAGCCCCCTGTAGGTCGTCAGGGGCTTTTGCTTTTTTTGTATTTCAGCCAGATGTTTTTACTTCCCGGTGAAGAAGGTTTCAAGTTCGTAGCCAGCAAGGAATGCTTGCATGTCAAGCGCTGCGAGCGCTGTTGTCCAAGGCTGGAGGGTTGGCTGGAGCTTGATTATTGCCTGGAATGCGAGCCATGAGGTCAGGAGCTGAAGCGGTGTTCGCGGAACCAGTGTTTGCTGTGGTGCTCTTCTACCAGCAGCATGCGGTGTAGGTGCACTGTGCACTTGTCTGCTACTCTTTTTAGTTCGGCCATGAGGAGTTTTTCTTCTTCAGCCCTTCAAGTGAGTTCTGTTTCTCCGCGGTTTTGGCTGGTGGTGCCGGAGCCTGGGTTGTGAGCAGGCAGGCGAGAAGCTCGGGGAGTTCTTTGCCTTCTATACTGCAGAGCGTCGTGGTTTCGTAGAGGGCAGAAAGTGGCTCAACCATCAGCCAGTCGTCAAGCAGGTTGGTTTTGAGCTCCCCTGCCTGGCGGAGCATTTCCTGTACAGCGTCGAGCACTATCCAGTGGGTAGCCAGAGCGCTGAAGGTGGAGTTCTGGGTATCGTTTATGCCGAGTGCAGCCTGAAGCCTTCCTTTTGGGTCCTCTTTTTTAAGCCTGGCTTCAATGTCTGCGGCGGCAATGAAGCGAATCTGCGCCGTTTCGGCAAGGCTTTCGGGGACGGCGAGTGGTTTTTCCATCAGGTCGCTGAACTTGACTGACAGATCCTGAAGAAGTGTTTCAGCTGTGTCCCGGAAGGTTTCGGCGGTCTGTTTGTTCGCTTTGAGTTTCGGTATTGAACCAAGTGCTTCTTTGACAAGCCGGTGAAGGGGGGAGAGGCTGATGGCAAGAACTGCCATATCAACTGACGGGGTGCCGGCTCCATTGAGTTCCCGTGCAAGCTGATCGTATGGCTTGAGCCTGGAGGAGCGGACCTCGCGGAAGTTGAGAAAAACATTGTATTTGTACCCGTCAAGAGAGGCAAAGAGTCCGTTCTCTCTGATGTCACGGACGGAACGGATGAACTCAAGCCCGCTTGCGTGGTCGCGGAATACAAGATAGGCTCCTTCGTCGTGGCTGAGTGCGAGACCGTCACCAAGGCAGCTCTGACGGATTTCGCCGTCCTGCAGGTAACCGACTGAGGTTTTTACCCAGCCGGTGGCCTGTTCGTAGGAGTTGTTGTAGATGACCAGGGCACGTTCATCGCCAAGCCGGTTGGAGTATGCAAAAATGTTTTCGTTGACTGAGCCTTCCGGGGAGTAGACATCGTACAGGAAGAAGTTTTCCACCTCGCAAACAGCGGCCGTTTTTTCATGATGGGGAAAATTTCCTGATAGTGGCGCCAGACGAGATGTTCGTCGGGATGTTCGTCGTAGTATGCTTTCGCGTACTCCATTCCGTACTTCTCGGTGAACCCTTCCACCTGTCCGTGGCCGAACATAGGAAGTCCTGGAACGGTGAGCATGACGATGCAGACACCGAAGTATTTGTCGCCCCTGCCGAACTGCTCTATGGCTGTGTCTTCGTCAGGGTTGTTCATGAAGTTGACATAGCGCTTGAGAATCTGCGGGTCGAACTCAAGAGTGTTTTTGATGAGGTAGCGGTAGCTGGCATTGTCTTCTTTTTTCAACATGTGCATGAATGCACTGTTGTAGACACGGTGCATGCCGAGGGTACGGACGAAGTAGCCTTCAAGCATCCAGAATGCTTCGGCAAGGAGCAGCGTGTCGGGCACTTCGGCGTGAATGCGGTCAACCACTTCGCGCCAGAACTCTTCGGGTATGGCTGCGTCAAATTCGGCCATACTCATGGCGTAGGCGGAGCGGGAGGGCACTGCGGCGCTTTGGCCGTGGAGCGGGAACCAGAGCCGCTGGATATGGCGCTTGGCAAGTACCATGGCGGCGTCGAACCGGATGATGGGAAACATCCTGGCTACATGGAGAATCTGCTGGATGACACCTTCGCGAACTTCAGGCGAAAGAAAGTTGAGCTGGGCGGTATCGTTCCACGGCATGTTGGTTCCGTCGTTGCCATGGTAGATGTAGCGGGTGTCGCCGCTCATGTGGTCAATCCGCTTGAAGGTTACTGCTGCGTCGCTCCGGTTCCAGTATCCGTCCTCAAGCTGAATGGTGTAGCGGGGATCAGGGCTGAGGTTCGGGCCATTGTAGCTGTAGTTGTAGTAGGGCGGTGTTCCGCTGGAGAGGAACCAGTCGGGGCGGTCGCGCACCAGTTCAGAGTCCATGCCGGTATGGTTCGGAACCATGTCGCTGGCAAGGCGCATTCCTCTCTGTGAGGTACGGTGGCGAAGGTTCAGATATCCTTCGTAGCCGCCGATGTCGTCGGCGATGTCATATTTTTCAAGGGCGTAGGCCGAGGCTTTGGCTTCGGGGTTTCCCTGCATCTGCTTGATTTCGCGCGATGCATGGCTTCGTTGCCAGAGACCGATGAGCCAGAGGGCGGTGAAGCCCTGGCCGGCAATACGGTCGAGTTCTTCGTCGGGGATGTCCTGCAGGCGGTGGACGGGTCGGCCGTACATTTTGCCGAGCTGGTCGAGCCAGACATAGGTGCTTTTTGCGAGCATGACTACTTCTGGCATCCATGAAGAGTCGCTGGAGTAGTTTGCCGGGCCGTCACCGAGGGCGGTGTAGTCAGGCACGAATGCGTCCTTGTCGAAGAAGGCGCTGTCGTGACGGCCTTCCTCTTCTCTACTGATACGCTCAAAGAAGAGGTATTTGTCTTCGTCTTCAATGAGTTCTATGGCGCCGGACAGCATGGTCCAGAAAGGTGAACCTTCAAGCATGTCCGACCAGTTGAGGCGGATGTAGCGGAGCTGTTCGAGAATGGAGTCGGGAGAGTGGCGTATGGGACGGGTGAGAAGGTCGGCCAGATCTTCATTGTCGGGTCCGACAGGGCCCATTGCATGCATGGAGGATTGCAGGGTGAGGATCAGCTTCCTGTATGCCTCTTCACGCATGAGCATGGCATCGCTGAGGAGTTCGGAGAACTGCTGGAGTGCGGGGTTCTGATTGTTGATCCATACAAGGAAAGACTCTTCAAGCAGCTCTTTGCGGGTTTCGTTCCGCTTCAGTGCTTCAAGAGGCTGTTCTGCGCCGGTGTATATGTTCAGCGTCGGAAATGTTGAAAGAAAACGGGATAGGTAGTCGGTGGATCGGTCTGCAGAGAGTTCCTGCTCAAACCGGCTGTATGCCTTGTCGAGCATATCGGGCTCTTTTCGTGCGATTGCACGGGCCATGATGAAGTGGAAGAGCTCGTGAAGCAGTTTCATGCCGTGGAACTGGGCAGGGAGAACAGGTTTGGCCGTGCTGTTTTCTTTCTTCAGGAATGCATTGATGACGGCGGCCTGCTGTTCAGCTTTTCTCAGGCTTTCGGGGCCGGCTGAGGAGAGTGCAAGGAAGTCCGGGTCGGTCAGGTGAAAGAGCTGTCGCGCTTTGCGATTGACATAAAAATGTTCCTTGTTCAAAGCCACGGGCGGGTTGTGCTTTATGGTCATAATGTGTGTGCAATGTCAGGTGGCATTGCCGTTGTTGGTTTTTGGGCGGTTCGGTGCGGCATTCAGAGCGTTTTCCGTAAGCTGTAAGGTACGGAATTTCTCTGATATCCTGTGCGGGCAGAGCTAAATGAGGTGACGGCGATGGTGTGCGGGCAGAGTTCTCAGGGTTTTTGTTCCGAATGGGAGGAGGCGGCTTTCGGGCTTGTTCTGAATTTGCCGTCAATGTAGTGCTGGAGGTATGAGACACCGAGGTCTTTTGCGGAGCGCAGCAGCTCCATGCGTATGTCGCTAAAGGAGCTGTCCGTAGCAGCTTGTGGCTGTGAAAGCTCGTTTTTTTTTGTTGCCGTCGGGGTTGTCGGTCTTCTTGTGAGATGCCGCAGGACTTTCCCTGTGAGTAATCCTGTTACAAAGAAGATGGCTGTGGACTGAAGGGGGTGTTTTTTTACCATCTCTTTGGGAGATATGCCGGCTTCAATGTCATGCTGAAGCTGGTGTCCTCTCTGGCGTATCTGCTCTTCTTTTTCCGCAATGGTGCTCTGCAGCTCTTTCATTCGATCCTGAACTGTTTGCATTCGATCATTTTTTATAGTCATAGAGGGAGAGAAGAATTTTCTGGATAAGATTTTTGAGGAGCTCCGGCCTGAAGCGGGCGAAAAAGATGAATGTGACAATGAATATCAGGCTGACCATCAGGAAGCCGAGCCATGTGTGACCAGTCAGTTCACCCCCTAAAAAAGCCAGCGTGGTGACAAGGTAGGCTGAGCCGGCAATAAGCACAATCGAGAGAATGAGCATGGCTGCCACAATGGCAATTTTTTCTGAAATCTCGATTTTCAGGATTTCAATTTTGGCATCGATGATGGTTTTGACATCATCCCATGTGGCCGATACGGTATCGTCAATGAGACGGGGAATGCTCCGCTCTCCAGATGGAGGTGCTCCTCCGTGTTCTTTTTTTTGCTGTACTGTGATTCATGGTTCAGCTTTTTTTTCCCGAACATCATTCCCAGAAGTGCTCCTGCTCCGAGCGAATAGAGCATTGCCTGCAGCGGTTTTTTTGCGTATGTAGGTGCGGCTTTGTTCAGCAATATCAATCATGCTGTCGTATGAGTCGCTCTGACGGAACCGGGCAAACGCGTCTGAAAGCGAGTCGCTGATTTCACGGATCTGTTCGGGTATGCGTCCGTCACCGGCAGGGTTCAACTGTTTCTCTGCAGAATCTTTGGCGGCGGAGTGAATGACGGGGACTTCCTGTTCCATGGTTGTCGGGTCTCTGGGTTTGAATGTGAACAACGGTAAAACTTTCCAGTAATATAGAAAAACTCTTTCGTCTTTTTATTGGCGGCGATCTCCCTTTATTGGAGCATGCGGCCTCCGTCCACCCGTATGACCTGCCCTGTGATGTAGTCGCTTTCCATGAGAAAGTGGAGGGTTTTGACGATGTCGAGCGCCTCACCAATACGCTTGAGAGGAATTGAGGAAGCCATTGTGTCGGGGCTGTCCATATCCTTTTCGGGGTTGAGGGTGATGGTCCCGGGGGCTATGGAGTTGACCAGGATAGTTGGCGCACAGCTTTTGGCGAAGATTTTTGTCAAATGTACTACGCCAGATTTTGAGACGGTGTAGGGGGCGAAGTTTTCCCATACAAGGTCGGCGGAAATGTCGGCCATGGTGATGATTCGCGATACAAAGGGCTGAAGGCGCATGATTGCCGCCCCCTCCTGCATGGTGAAGAAGGTTCCTTTTAGATTGGTGTCGACAAGGCTGTCCCACTCTTCTTCTGTAACCTCTCCAAGAGGGGTTCTGTAGAAGTTCGAGGCGCTGGCAATAAGCAGATCGAGACGGTCAAAATGTTTCCGGAACTCTTGAAAGGCAGCTTGAATTTCTTTCGGTCTGGAAACATTGCAGCGGACCATGCGTGATTCCGGGCTGATCCACTGTATTTTTTCCAGCATTTCCCGGGCATGCTCGTGCGAGTTGTGCCAGGTGAAGAAAACCGTGTACCCTTTTCCGGCTACAGCGAGTGCCATTTCACTGCCAAGCCGCCCGGAGGCTCCTGTCATGAAGCAGACTTTTCTGCCTGTTGTTGCGGAGGGAGGGTTCATGTTTGCGCTTGTTTTGTTCCTTATCCCATAGGTAAGGTATTCAACCATCGGTGAAAATAAAAAATTGCAGGACTTGTACTGGATGGCTTCAGATGAGGCGGCGGAATGATGAGGCTTTGATGGCGGCAAAGACTGTTGAGCCAGCTGTTATCTGCATTTCATCTGCAGCTTTGCGGACAATTTCGCTACAAGCTGCCTGTTGCCGGAGGTGAGTACTATGCCGACGCGGTTGTCGGCGCTGAAGGTTTCTTTTACCCGGCACTCCAGAAGGTTGCGTGCGCTGATGGCCTCGGGGTGTTTCTGGAAGAGGATGATGTCGCGCGAGGAGAGCTCGAAGAGTGCTGAAGAGCGACTGCTGCCGTCGGAGATGAGAAGGCGGCCCTCTCCCCAGCGGTAGGCGAAGAGCCCTCCTTCGGAAGTGGCTCCGTCGAGCTCAAGAAGGTTGACATACCCCTGCTGCTTCGGGCCATGGTTTTTCGGGCAAGCTGGTCGGGGGTTGTTTCCTCGTTGAGACGGCCGCTCTGGAGTGTCAGGATGCGGTTCGACATGAGCTGCATTTCCACGACGGAGTGGGAGATGAAGATGCAGGGAATCCCGAACTGTTCGGTGACGCTCTTCAGATAGGGGATGATCTGGAAGCGGAGGCCGTCGTCAAGTGCCGAGAGCGGTTCGTCCATGAGGAGCATCCGGGGGCTGGCCAGGACTGCCCGGGCAAGGGCTACCCGCTGCTTTTCTCCGCCGGAGAGGTTGCGGACCCCGCGCTCCAGAAGTCCGTCGAGCTTGAGTACGGCAATGAGTTCGTCGGGGGTTACTTTACGGTGCTCTTTATTGCACCGGCGGTAGCCGTAGAAGAGGTTTCGCGATACCGAGAGATGTGGAAAGAGTGCTGCCTGCTGGAAGACGAGCCCTACCCGTCGGTGGCGTGGCCGGAGGTTGAGGTTTCGGCTGCTGCTGAAGAGGCAGTCGCTGTCAAGGAAAATTTCCCCCTGTCGGGATGCATGTGGCCTGAGAGCATGTGGACGAGCGTGGACTTTCCGCTGCCCGATTCACCGAAAATGCCTATCCGATTGTCGGTGATGTCGGCATTGATGTTGAAGTGAAAGTTTCCCAGCTGCTTTTCTGCTTCAATTCTGAGCCTCATCGTTCCCCCCTTTTTCCCACTGTTCCGGCAAGGTATTCATGGACGAAGAGGACTACGACCGATATGCCACGGAAACCAGGCAGAGCGACAGCGCCATGGCGGTGCTTGAGGGGGAGCTGGCATAGTCGTATATGGCCAGCGGGATGGTCTGGGTGAGGCCGGGGATGTTGCCGGCTACAATGATGGTGGCTCCGAATTCGCCGAGGCTGCGGGCGAACATGAGGGATGAACCAGCCAGAATGCCTTTGAGTGAGAGCGGCAGAATGACGGTTATGAGTGTGTCGAACCATGAGGATCCGAGGCTTTCAGCCGCCTGGATGAGCTGGCGGTTGATGGAGTCCATTCCGAGGCGTATGGAGCGGACCAGAAGGGGAAAGCCGACGGTTGCCGAGGCTATGACAGCTGCTTTCCAGGTAAAAATGAGCTGTATGCCGGCGTCGTTGAGCAGTGAGCCGGGCCATCCGTTTCTTCCCAGCATCAGGAGCAGAAAGTATCCGATGACTACCGGGGGAAGAGTGAGGGGAAGGTTGATGAAGACCTCAAGCAGGATTTTCCCTCTGAAGGTTTTGAATGACAGCAGCCATGCTACAGCAAACCCCAGGGGCGCGGAGAGCAGGGTTGCTGTGAGGGCAATCTGCAGAGAGAGCCGAATGGCCGTGATGTCTTCAGGGGTGAGCTGCATCAGTCTCCTGCTTCTTTTGTGACGAATCCGTAGGCGTTGAGAACCTTGTGTGCTGCCGGGCTTTCAAGGTAATTCAGGAAGTCGCGGGCTTCTGGATTGAGTGCGCCTTTCAGGGTGAGAGCCATCGGAAAGGTGATGGGAGTATGGAGGTTCTGCGGGACTTTAAAGCGTATGGTCGCTTGTTTTGCAAGGATTGCGTCGGTTCTGTAGACAAAGCCGCCGTCAACTTCGCCGAGTTCGGCGTACATCAGGCATTCGCGCACATCTCTGGCCAGAATCATTTTCCCCTGCAGCTTCTTCTTCATGCCCGCGTTCGTGATGGCCTGCATGGCGTAGTCGCCAGCCGGGACGCTTTTGGGGCTGCCGATGGCGATCCGCTGCAGTTTTGCGAGATCCTCCATTGATGTTACCTGTATGGGGGTGGTGCCTGTAAAGACAATGGCGTTGCGGGCAAATGGTTTTCTTGACGCAGGATCGAGAAGCTTTTTCTCTATAAGAAACTCCATCCATGTGGTGTTTGCTGATATGAAAATATCTGCAGGTGCTCCGTTGAGAATCTGGCCGGCAAGAGCTCCGGAGGGGCCGTAGTTGGGGGTGATGGTGGTGTTCTGATGAGACGCATGATAGTTCCTGGCGATGTCGGTGAGGGCATCTTTCATGCCTGCCCCGGCAGATATCCTTACCTCTCCGGCGTTCAGCGGAGAGGTAGAGAGGATGAAGAGCATGAGGGCGGCCCTTATGCTGGCAAATGTGCGCTTCAGTCCGGATTTCATTGGCAGCGGCGGTTGGGTTACAGACGCTGCATTGCTGCGGCAATGTCTGAGGGTTTCCCGAAATAGACTGATGAAAGGACAATGATGTCGATGCCTGTGGCGGCATAGGCGGCGGCGTTTTCCGGAGTGATTCCTCCGGCTGCCGATATTTTTATTCCTGGAGCAATTGCGCGTATTGCCTGCACCAATTCCGTGAGGGTTTCTGTAGAGAGTTTGTCAACCTGCACGACATCGGCTCCGGCCGATGCAATTTTCAGGGCTTCTTCAGGCTGTCGGCTTCAACAAGAATTTTGTGTTCCGGTGCCTTTCGTTTCATTACTGATATGGTGTCGAGAAATTGATCAATGCCGCCCAGAAACTCCGTGTGCTGGCGGAAGACCAGAATCGACTCCGAAAGGCCGAGACGGTGCGGTGTTGCCCCTCCCGCCATAATTGCCTTGATTGCGATTTTTTTTCGTTCCGGGGAATGATTTTCTGGTGGTTGCAATGCTGATTCCAGGGTTTGTGCTTTGGGCATTCCTCACAATCCCCGCGGTTCGGGTTGCAATGCCCGACGCATACTCAAGCATGTTCAGCGCCGCCTTCCATCCTGTGTGCAGAGCAGCAGCGGACCCTTCAGCCGACAGGAACAGTCTTCCTGCCCCTACGGCCGTACCGCTCGGGGTTGATACAGTGATCCGGCGCCGCAGCGTTCAAGAATGCGGGCAGCCTCTTCCGTACCCGAGAGAGTCGTCTCTTCACGGGTTGTAAAGGTGATTTGCCCATGTGTGTCGCCAATGCCGAGCAGGGTGGTTGTCATGTCGCCATAGGGGGCGTCCTCTTCAATGAAGCGCTCTATGTCGGAGTCAGGGAGAAGGAAAGGTATCATTATGGTGACTTCTGTCTGGTGATGAAAGACGGCCTCCTTTAAAAAGTAAAGCTTGGCGGTACTTCAATGTTATTATTTTCTGATTTTAGCCCCGTTTTCTTTCTTTGTGTAACCGTTATGTTTATTTGAATATAGCGAACCGGTGTTTGTTCTGAAAAGTTTCTTTACTGGAGTGTTCGTTTTTTTTTTGCTTGTCTTGTTTTCTATCGTATATTTACGATGAACTAAACGGAGGAGAGAAAGAATGCAGAGAACGCAGTCGGCAGTGCAGTACACTGAGGAAGAGGAGGCACTCGGCAGAATTGCCAAGGCTCTTGGCCATCCGGTGCGTGTGCGGATTCTTAAGCTGCTTCTTTCTGAGTCGTGCTGTTTTACTGGCCAATTGACCGATTTTATTCCGATGGCGCAGTCGACCGTATCGCAGCACCTGAAGGTTCTCCTTGATTCGGGTCTGATTCAGGGTGAAATCAATCCGCCAAAGGTTCGTTACTGCATCAACAGAGAAAACTGGGTGAAGGCGGAAGGCTTGCTCAAGGATTTTTTTGTTTCACCCGTTCATGATCGGTGTGAGTGTGGTTGATTATTGGTTTTACTAATCGTTTATTTGCGATAAACAAAAGGAGAAGAGTATGCTGCAGGTTAAAATTCTTGGAACGGGATGTGCGAAGTGTGGCCAGCTTGCCGACACGGTGCGGGCGGTAATTGCTGCAGATGGAATAGCTGCGGAGGTTGAAAAGGTTCAGGATATGCAGGAGATCATCTCCTACAATGTTCTTTCTACTCCGGCACTTGTCGTTGATGGAGCGGTTCGCTCTGCCGGCCGTGTTCCTTCTGCTGAAGAAATCCGTTCAATGCTTGCTCCCCGGACGCGGGGTTGCTGCTGCAAGGGTTCTTCGGGTGCATCGGGTTCATCCTGCTGTTAAAGGGGGATGAAGATGAACCAGTCGGTAAGGTGGTGGGGAGGATTTCTTTTGGCTGCGCTCTTGTGGGTGTTTGTGTATGGGCAGCTTGAAGGCTTTGCTGAAGTCCTTGTTTCGTCGGTTGGGCTTTCGCGGGCTCTTCCCTTTGGAGAGGCGCTCTATTTTTTCATCTATGAGGTTCCCAAGGTGCTGCTGCTTCTTACGGCAGTTGTGTTTGTGATGGGGTGGTGCATACCTTTGTTTCGCCCGAACGGACAAGAGCGATGCTTTCGGGACGCAAGAGAGGCGCTGGCAACATGCTTGCTGCCGCACTGGGTATTGTTACTCCATTCTGCTCCTGTTCGGCGGTTCCTCTTTTCATCGGGTTCCTTCAGGCGGGTGTGCCGCTCGGGGTAACATTCTCGTTTCTCATTTCTGCTCCGATGGTCAATGAGGTAGCTCTTGCACTCCTTTTCGGCATGTTCGGCTGGAAGGTTGCTCTGCTTTATATGTTTATGGGTCTTGCGGTTGCTGTTCTTTCCGGCATGGTGATAGGACGGATGAACATGGAGCGGCATCTTGAGGAGTGGGTGCAGAAACTGCAGGGGAGTGCCGGGCCCGGCAGCGCCGTTCCTCTGGCAATGGTGTGGCCCGGGCGCATGCGTGAGGGTTTGGTGCATGTGAAGGAAATCGTGGGCAGGGTGTGGGTGTTCATTGTACTTGGCGTTGGGCTTGGTGCAGGCATACACGGTTATGTGCCTGAAAACTTCATGGCTTCGCTTATGGGCCGTGAAGTATGGTGGTCGGTTCCTGCTGCGGTTCTCATAGGGGTTCCCATGTATTCCAATGCGGCCGGAATCATTCCCGTTGTGCAGGCTCTGCTTGGCAAGGGGGCGGCTCTGGGTACCGTGATGGCTTTCATGATGAGTGTCATTGCCCTGTCGGCTCCTGAAATGATCATTCTCCGCAAAGTGCTCCGGCCGCGCCTGATCGCTGTGTTTGCAGGTGTTGTGGCTTCGGGCATCATGCTTGTGGGCTTTGTGTTCAACCTTGTTCTGTAATCTGCTTCTGGCTTTTTCAACTCAAACTACTCTTGACACCATGAATACTTCAGTGCTTGTGCTCTGCACGGGAAATTCCTGCCGAAGCCAGATGGCTGAGGGGTTTCTCCATTCGTTCGATCCTTCGCTGGAGGTCTTTTCGGCCGGGACCGAGCTTCCGGGGCCCTGCATCCGCTGGCGGTAAAGGTAATGGCGGAAGAGGGCGTGGACATCGCCGCCAACAGCCCCAAAAGTGTGGAGCTTTTTCTGGGTCGGCCGTTTGACTGGGTTGTGACGGTCTGCGACGGGGCGAAAGAGTCCTGCCCGGTGTTTACGGGACAGGTCGGTCACCGCCTTCATATTGGGTTTGAGGATCCGGCTGAGGCTGTGGGCACCCATGAGGAAAAGCTTCGGGTGTTCCGCCGGGTGCGTGATGGAATAAAAAAGCAGTTCGGAGAGTTTTATCAGCAGAATGTAAAAGGGGGAATATCATGACGAAACCGCTCAGCCGGCTTTCATTTCTTGACCGGTATCTTACGCTCTGGATTTTTGCAGCCATGGCCGCCGGGGTTCTTTCGGGTTGGTTTTTCCCTTCAATTCCCGATTTCTGGAGCCGATTCCAGACGGGAACAACCAATATTCCCATTGCCATCGGACTTATTGTATGATGTATCCTCCGTTGGCAAAAGTGCGGTACGAAGAGCTCGGAGATGTGTTCCGCAATCGGAAAGTGCTTGCTCTTTCCCTCCTCTTGAATTGGATTGTCGGCCCCTTCTCATGTTTGTTCTTGCGGTGCTGTTCCTGTCGGGCATGCCGCACTATATGGCGGGACTGATTCTGATAGGGCTGTCGCGATGCATTGCCATGGTGATTGTATGGAACGATCTTGCGGGTGGAGACAGGGAATATGCGGCCGGTCTGGTGGCTTTCAATTCCATTTTCCAGATACTCTTTTTCCCGCTCTATGCATGGTTTTTCATCTCTGTGCTGCCGGGATGGCTTGGTCTGTCGTCGTTCTCCGTCAGTATCACTATAGCTGAAATTGCCACTTCAGTATTCATCTATCTGGCATTCCATTCATCGCGGGATTTCTGACACGGTTTATTCTGCTTCGTATGAAGGGAGCTGAATGGTATGAGGAGGTCTTTACGAAACGAATCAGTCCGCTGACGCTTGTGGCTCTGCTGTTTACCATTGTGGTGATGTTTTCACTCAAAGGAAGCCATATCCTCGCCATTCCTTTTGATGTTGTCCGCATTGCCGTTCCTCTGTTGATCTATTTCGTTGTCATGTTTATGGTTTCGTTTTTTCTCGGCCGGAAAGCCGGGGCGAACTATCCACAAACAGCGACTCTTTCCTTTACTGCAGCAAGCAACAATTTTGAGCTGGCCATTGCGGTGGCTGTGGCGGTGTTCGGTATCAGCTCCCCTGAAGCGTTTGCCGCTGTTATCGGGCCTCTGGTCGAGGTGCCTGTGCTCATCGGTCTTGTCCAGGTCTCTCTCTGGCTTCGCGGCAGGATGTTCCGTGGAGTGGTGCAGGCAGGCTGAATGAGGATGGGTGTTCCCATCAGTCATTTTTTGTTTGTATCTTCCTGCCTGAGCGGTACTGCGGGCGAATTCTCTTTGCACCAGGCCGCCAAGGGAGGAAGATGCAGGCTTTTGAACAATTGAAGTGAGTGATGGCTGAAGAAATTCTCCGCCTTGATCATATCCGCAAGGAACTTGAGTTGTCGCGCGATGTGCGACAGACCATCATTCCGAACCTTTCTCTTGAAATCAACGCAGGTGAGTTTGTCTCCATTACCGGGCCGTCGGGTTCGGGCAAGTCAACGCTCCTTTATATCATGGGCGGGCTCGACAAACCTACCTCAGGTCGGGTGTGGCTTTCGGGTGAGGATATCACTGAAAAGAACGAGACTGAGATGACCCGCATCCGCAACAGTAATATCGGGTTCATCTACCAGTTCCATTTTCTTCTTCCGGAGTTCAATGCCCTTGAAAATGTGAGCATGCCGATGATGATCAGCGGAGGGTTCTCACGAAAGGAAATCAGGGAGCGGGCTATGGAACTGCTTGCCATGGTGGAGCTTACCGAGAAGCACGCCAACCGGCCGAGCCAGCTTTCAGGCGGTCAGCAGCAGCGGGTTGCCATTGCCCGGGCGCTTGCCAACAATCCGAAAGTGCTGCTTGGCGACGAGCCGACCGGCAACCTCGACTCTCGTTCGGCCGATAATGTCTACCAGCTTTTTGACCGGTTGAACCGGGAGCTCTCGCAGACGGTTGTTGTTGTGACCCATGATGAGGATTTTGCCAACAGGGCGGGACGCAGGATCCATCTGGTTGATGGAAAAATAGAGAGTGACAGGACGCTTTCGGAACGCAGAACATTTTGACCTCATTTTCGTTATGCCAGCTTCACTGAGCCAGATTCGCACAACCCATCCCCATCTCTTCAAGGCTTTTTCCGTTCTTCCCGACGGGGAGGAGCATCTGGGGAGGATAGAGGAGCTCGATCGATACTGGGAGCAGCTGGATCACACTGTTCCCGATGTGGTGAAGGATGGTTCTGCCCTGCCATCTGGAGCAGCCCTCAGCTCCACCTATGATATCATTTATGCAGGAGCACGCTCGGAATGCTTCATGCGGCCGTGATGGCTGTGCGTTTCGGACGCAAAGTACTGGTGTTCGACCGTAATACGCCCGGTCGTTCCACCAGGGATTGGAATATTTCACGCCAGGAGCTTTTCCGTCTTGCCGATACGGGAGTGTTCAGCAAAGAAGAGCTCGATTCCGTGATTGTGCGGAAGTACAAAACCGGATGGGTTGAGTTCCACAAGGAGGATGGCAGCCAGAAGCGTTTGTACATGCAGAATGTGCTTGATTGTGCTGTTGATGCTGACCGTCTCCTGGGCCTTGCCATGGAGAAGGTGAAGGCTATGAAGGGGTGCGCGGTTCTGTCGGGAACGAGTTTTGTTCGGTGCTTTCGTTTCAGTGATCATGTTGTCGTTGAAACTGCTGATCAGAAGGGGAATGTTTCCTGGTTCGGGGCACAGGTGCTGGTGGATGTGATGGGCATTCTTTCGCCGATTGCCATGCAGCTCAACCGTGGGAGACCCCAGACCCATGTCTGCCCGACGGTTGGCACTAGCGCAAGCGGCTTTTTGGGGGTGGATTTCCAGACCGGGGAGATTCTTGCCAGTACCGGTCCGGCGGAAACTTCACCGGGTCGCGGGCGTCAGCTTATCTGGGAGGGGTTCCCTGCAAAAGGGGATGAGTATATCACCTACCTCTTTTTTTACGATGAGGTTGCTTCGCCGAACGACAAGTCGCTTCTCGGCCTGTTCGACACTTATTTTAAAAGGCTTGGGGAGTACAAAATTATGGGGCCCGATTTCAGGGTCCATCGGCCGGTCTATGGCATTATTCCGGCCTACTTCCATGACGGGTTCAGTCGTACGCGCGAAATTGCAGACGACCGTATTGTCCTGCTTGGCGATGCTGCGTCTCTTGCTTCTCCACTCACCTTCTGCGGGTTCGGTTCGATGGTGCGCAACCTGGAGAGCCTGACGGCGGGGCTCGAAGCCGCTCTCACAAAGGGTTCGCTCGGAAAGAGGGCATTGGAGAAGGTCAGCGCATACGAACCAATGTGCCTCCATGGCAAATCTCATGAAGTATATGTGTTACGATTCGGCCACCGACGAACCCAATTTCGTGAACGATCTCATGAATGAGGTGATGGTTGCGCTGGATGATCTTCCGGAACATTATCGCGAGGCTATGTTCCGTGATGAAATGAAGATTGAAGAGCTGGCAGTGGTGATGCTGAGGGTCGCCTGGCGGTATCCTGAGGTGCTCAAAGCCACCTGGGATAAGCTTGGAGTTGAGGGGTCGGTTGGATTTTTGAAGAACATTTCCGGATGGGCGCTCTCCCGGATGAAACAACCTTGGTGGTAAGATGGTGGGCATCGATGCATTGAGAAGTGAGGCTGAACGGCTTCGGAGCGACATTGAACGCCACAACCATCTCTATTATGTGGAGGCGAAGCCGGAGCTGTCGGACTATGATTTCGATCTCCTGCTTGATAGGCTCGTACAGCTGGAACGGGAGCATCCTGAGCTTGTGACCCCCGACAGCCCCACCCAGCGGGTTGGCGGCACCATCACAAAAGAATTTCCTTCAGTCGAGCACCGGGAGCCGATGCTCAGCCTGGCCAACACCTATTCAATCGGCGAGGTTGAGGAGTTCGTCGGGCGCCTCAACCGACTGCTTGAGGCCGAAGGGGCTCAGGGTAGGGACACTGTGGCGGAGCTTAAGTTTGATGGGGTTGCTGTCAGTCTGCTCTATCGTGACGGCCTTTTTAATACGGGGGGCTACGAGGGGGGATGGGCGCCGGGGCGACGATATTACGGTTAACCTGAAGACCGTCCCCTCCATTCCGCTGCGCCTCGGGGAGTTTGACGGGCCGTTTTCTGCAGGTGAGGGCCGCGAAGTTGAGGTTCGTGGAGAGGTGCTGATGAGGAAGGAGGATTTTGAGGCACTGAACGATACCCGCCCTGAAGAGGACCGTTTCGCCAACCCCCGCAATGCCACAGCGGGAACCCTGAAACTTCAGGATTCCCGGGAGGTTGCACGGAGGAGTCTCTGGTTTGTTGCCTATTATGTTTCCGGGCTTCATGATGAGGATACCCGGCATGTTGATCGTCTGAAGCTGCTCGAGACTGCCGGATTCTCTACCGGGAATCAGTATCGCCTCTGTCACGGAATTGAGGAAATTGAAGCTTCATGCAGTTCTGGGATGAGGGGCGCCGAGCGCTGCCGTATGAAACGGACGGGGTTGTGGTGAAGCTCAATGATGTTCGCCAGTGGCGGCTTCTGGGCGCAACCAGCAAGAGCCCCGATGGGCGATTGCATATAAGTATCCTGCCAGCCGTGCCACAACCCTTCTTCGCGACATTGTGTTTCAGGTGGGCCGGCTCGGCACCATTACCCCCGTTGCCGAGCTTGAACCGGTTCATATTGCCGGCTCAACCGTGGCGCGCTCCACCCTTCATAATTTCGATGAAATGCGGCGTCTCGGTGTGATGCCTGGCGACCGCGTGGTTATTGAAAAATCGGGAGAAGTCATCCCCAAGGTTATCAGCGTCCTCTTGGAAGAGCGCCCACCAGGGCTCTCTGCAAAGGAACTGCCTACTCACTGCCCTGACTGTGGTACACCGCTGGTGCAACCGGAGGGTGAGGTGAGCTGGTACTGCCCGAACGAAGAGGGGTGCGGGGCCCAGATACGGGGAAGGGTTCTTCATTTTGCATCACGCAATGCCATGGATATAGAAAACCTTGGCGAGTCATTGGTTGAGCAGCTGGTTGCAAAGGGTATGGTGAAGGATCCCGGTGACCTCTATTTCCTTCGTGAGGAAGAGCTTGCAGGTCTTGAGAGGATGGGTGAAAAGTCGGCACGGAACCTCCTGCAGGGGCTCCTGAAAAGCCGTGAACAGAGTTTTGCCCGGCTGCTTTTCGGCCTCGGCATACGCCATGTAGCAGAGCTACCGCACGGGAGCTTGCCAAAGCCTGCTCCTCCATTGAAGTGCTCAAGGAGGCTTCATTTGAAGAGCTCTCGGAAGTGCCCGACATAGGCCCCGTCATTGCCCGGAGTATTCGTGACTGGTTCCTGAAGCCTGCCATTCCCTCCCTTATTGAAAAACTCCGGAGAGCCGGCCTTCCGCTTGCAGCCGAAGAGCCCAGGCCGCTCGTCAACACCAATTTCGAAGGACTCACAGTGGTCTTTACCGGAGGTCTCCAACGGCACGACCGCTCATCGGCCGGTGAACTGGTTGTTGCGCGCGGAGGAATCGTTGTCTCCACCGTCAGCAAAAAAAACCGGCCTTGTCGTCGCCGGAAAAGAGGCCGGCAGCAAACTCGAAAAAGCCCGGAAGCTGGGTCTGCGCATCATCACCGAAGACGAATTCGACGCCCTCCTCTAACTAACCAGTTATAATAAAGCAACTAAGAGTTGGAGAGTTGGGGAGAGTTGGGGACACTCATGACTGAGTGTACTTATTCATAAGTACACTCAGTCATGAGTGTCCCCAACTCTTGAGTTGTTATTTGCGGGCGATGTAGAGGATGGAGGTTTCAAATGTCATTGGGCGGTACTCTGCTGCACTGAAGCCGGCTTTTTTGAGGATGGCGGTGAATGCTTCGGCCTGGGGGAACTGCTCAACCGAGTGGGGAGGTAGTCGTAGGCGAAGGTGGATTTGCTGAAGAGGCCTGCTATTTTCGGGAGCACTTTTTTGAAGTAGATGAGGTAAAGCTTTTTGAGTATGGCGGCTCTCGGAATCATTGGCTCAATGATGAGGGCGCTGCCTCCAGGTTTGAGGACGCGGTGGAATTCCTGCATGCCTTTTTCCAGGTCTTCAAAATTGCGGACGCCGAAGCCTGCTGAGACGATGTCGAAGCTTGCGTCTTTGAATGGGAGTGCTTCTGCGTAGCCTTCGTGAAAGGTGATGCCGGGGTATTTTTTTCGGGCTATGGCGAGCATTTGGGGCGAGAGGTCGAGTGCGGTGACTGTTGCTCCGGGTATTTTTCCCATTGCGGCTGCCAGGTCGCCGGTGCCGGTTGCTACATCGAGAATGCTTGGGGCGGGCGTCTTTTCGGTGAGCTTTTTCGCCCGTGCTGTGGCTGCGGCCCGCCAGTAGTTGTCTATGCCAAGCTCAGCAGGTGGTTGAGGAAGTCGTAAGTGGGGGCGACTTCGTCAAACATCTGCTGGATGCCGGTTCGCGATTTAGTGAGGTTCAGTTTTTTTGCTGTTTCCTCTGGCTGGGCCGATCGGTCAGTGTTTTTTTCCATAAACCTCTTCGGGGTTGAACATGAGGGTGTCGCAGATCTGCATTGATCCGTCTTCGTTGACTTTGCGGTAGAAGCAGGAGTGGTAGCCGACATGGCATGCTCCGCCAATTTGAGAGACTTTGAGGATGAGGGTGTCGCCGTCGCAGTCAATGAGGATGTCGAAAACTTCCTGCATGTTGCCGGATGATTCGCCTTTCAGCCAGAGTTTGTTGCGGCTGCGGCTCCAGTAGCATGCCTTTTTTCGCTCAAGGGTCATTTCCAGACTTTCGCGGTTCATCCAGGCCATCATCAGCACTTTGCCGGTTTCGTGGTCCTGTACAATTGCGGGTATTAGTCCTCTGTCGTCGAATTTGACGGTGTCAAGAAAGCTTTTGTCAATGCCTTCGTTCTCTCCCATTGATGGATTGTTTTAAGGGTTCTGGAATGCAATCTTCCGGCGCGCTTTCAGTCGTTTTCCTGCCTGTTTTTAAAGATTCATAAAATTATGGAAAAACCAAGGTTGCGGTGGAGAAAAAGTTTAAAAGGCGTACCTTCACTATCATGAATTCATTACGAAGAGAGAGAAATGCAGAACCTCCAGAAGATATTTCCAAAGTATTCCATAGCTCTCGGAGCTCTGTTCCTCCTTACGGTTGCCTACCTGATAGTCCGTGGCAACAGCATTGAGGTAGAGTCGGGTGAAGTGCGCTACCAGGAACTGGTTCAGGCTGTTTATGCGACGGGTTTTGTTGAGGCTACTTCTGTTGCCAGCCTAAGTGCCGAGTATTCGGGTACGATTGATTTTGTGGGTGCCCGGGAGGGAGAGGCTGTCAGAAAGGGGCAGAAAATTCTTTCGTTCCAGAGTCCGCGTCCTGTGTTTGCGGTCAGTGAGGCACGGGCGGCTTTGGCTGAACAGCGGGCAGCTTTGAAAGATGCTGAATTGAATTATGCAAGGAAAAGCAACTTGTTTGGACAGGGGGCGGTGTCGCGCCAGGATGTTGATGGGGCTGAAAAATCAAGGGATCAGGCTGTGGAAATGCTCCGTCAGCGGGAGTTCAGGCTGAGGATGGTGGAGGATGATTTGGGGAAGCTGACGGTGCGTGCCCCGTTTGCGGGGATGCTGACTTTGCAGGATGTGAAGAAGGGTGACTATGTTTCGGCCGGGACGGTTGTGGCGACGGTTGTGGATACGACCGGGTATGTTATTTCCGTGGAGGTTGATGAACTTGATGTGCCGCGGGTGAGGGTTGGTCAGAAGGCGGTGATTGCGTTTGATGCCTGGCCGGAGCGGCGGTTTTCATCCGTTGTGTCGCGTGTTGTTCCTATGACGGACAGGGTGACGAAGACTTCAAAAGTATACCTTACACCTACCGATACCCTGGATTTGATTCAGGAGGGGATGACGGCGACTGCGAACATTGTGTATAATGTGAAGTCCAGGCGCTTCTGGTCCGAAAGGGATCAGTGTTTAAAGAGAGCGGCCGGAGCTTTGTTTGGGGCATTGTTGAGGGTCGATTAAAAAAACAGCCGATTGCTACGGGTGCTTCCGATCTTGCTTTTGTGGAGGTTGTTGGGGGACTCAGAGAGGGTGACCGGGTTGCTCTTGTGCCCGAAGAGCGCTTCAGGGAGGGGATGGAGGTGCGTTCGGGGCAAGAGCCCCCAATGATGCTCCGGTGAGCCCAAATGAATAACCTCATTCTTCTTGCGGTCTGCTTTCTTGCAGGGATGCTGCTCCGCCGTTCAGCCGTATGCCGCTCTCTGCACCGGCGGTTCTCAATAGTTTTATCATCAATGTGTCGCTGCCGGCCTTGACGCTGCTCTCCATTCATGAATGCAGCTGACTTCCGGGCTCGAC
>PYLN01000023.1_pt1 | contig 19519 bp, 22 predicted proteins | sample 1675811 | NCBI WGS metagenome assembly PYLN01 (sample SAMN08732055, study PRJNA438928) | Freshwater metagenome, whole genome shotgun sequencing project. | isolation source: meromictic lake | place: Russia: Kandalaksha Bay | collected 2014-09
TCATCCTGCAGAATCACATACACGGTAGACCTTCCGATGGTATCAGCACGGAAGGTACAATGGGGAAGATGGTCGTGACTATTCTTTCCGCTGTTGCCCAGGCAGAACGGCAGCGGATTCTCGAGCGAACCAACGAGGGGCGCTTGGAGGCGAAAGCGAAGGGCGTTCAGTTCGGGAGAAAACGGTCAATTGACCGGATGAAAGTGTTGGCACTGAAAGAGCAGGGGCTCGGAGCTACCCATATTGCCCGGCAGATGAACATCGGAAGGTCTACCGTGTATGTGATTCTGCAGGATGAAAAGAAGAGAAAAATTGAGCGGGGCAAGCTAAGCGGAAATACTTGAGCCCCTTATCTGATGGTTATCAGGCTTGGACAAGAGTTATTGATGCGTTGTTATTACTGTGATTTTAGGCTACCTTGTTCAGGGTAGAATCACCAATTATTTGTCCCTAATTCCATGGATCAGGAAAAAAAGGATTTTTTCATCAGCTATACCGGAGCCGACCAGCAGTGGGCCGAGTGGATCGCCTGGATACTGGAAGATGCTGGATATACAACTGTGCTGCAAGCTTGGGATTTTCATGCAGGTTCCAACTTTGTACAGGACATGCAGACGGCGCTGGAAAAGGCACAGCGGCTATTGCTGTTCTTTCGCCACGATATCTGCAATCAGCGTACGCACGGGCTGAATGGTCTGCTGTTTTTGCTGAAGACCCCACAGGAGAAAAAGGAATACTCATTCCTGTTCGCATCGACCTTGTGAACTCAAAGGCCTGCATAAAGCGATTGTCTATATTGACCTAGTTAGGAAAGAGAGAAAAAACGCACAAGCATTTCTGCTTCAGGAACTCCAGCATGTACTTGAAAAAAGTCGTCGCAAACCGAAACAGGAACCAGGCTATCCAGGAGAATTCAAGCCAGAACCGAGATACCCTGGTTCTCTTCCCGATGTCTGGAACATCCCCCGTCGCAACCCGAACTTCACCGGGCGTGATCAACTGCTCCAGGATCTGCATGCTTCACTGACTCACGGCAACCATACGGCGCTTACCCAGCAGGCGCTCCATGGGTTGGGAGGTATCGGCAAATCACAGATGGCAATCGAATACGCGTATCGATACAGTACATCCTATGATCATGCATGGTGGATACATGCAGAAGAAGATGCAAGTATCATCACTGATCATGCCGCTCTGGCAACAGCATTGCAGTTGCCGGAAAAAGATGCCGAAGAGCAGAAGGTCATCATCGAAGCCGTACGCAGATGGCTCAATACGCACCATGGCTGGCTTCTGGTTTTCGATAATGCCCGAGATGCAGCAAGTATTCGCGACTATCTGCCGGACAGCACCGGGGGGCATGTGCTCATGACTTCGCGCAATCCTGACTGGAGAACCATCGGAACCCCGCTGCAGGTAACGGTCTGGGAACGCGATGAATCCATCGCGTTTCTGAAACAGCGAACCGGCCAGGATCAGCAAGAAAACAGGGATGCCCACGAACTGGCTGATGAGCTTGGTGATCTGCCCCTGGCCCTCGAACAGGCCGCCGCCTATATCGAGAAGCGGCATATCACGATAAGCGAGTACCTGATACTGTACCGCACACGCCGTCAGGATCTCCTGGACAGAACTATACCCTATGACGATTATCCCGATACGATCGCTACGACCTGGGTGATGGCGTTCGAGCCATCAGGGAAGTCCCTTTGGCCAGTGACCTGCTGTTCTTCAGCAGCATCATGCATCCGATGCGATTCCCAAAAATCTGATCAAACAGGCGCTGGAACAGCGTGTTGATGATCAGGACCATGAAGAGCAATCGATCGATGAACTCGATTTTCACGATGCCATCGATGCCCTTTCTTCGTATTCACTGATCAGCTCTGACACCGACACCTTTTCCATCCATCGCCTGGTGCAGGCCGTAACCCAGGACAGGATGGGGTCGGAAGCAATGGCTCACTGCAGAAAGGAGATGCTCCAGTCCCTTCTGGCCCTGTTTCCCCAAGAAGGCTACAACACGCCATCATGCTGGCCGTTATGCGCACAACTGCTCCCTCATGCGGAAAAGATCATGGAAATAAGCGAGCCATCGGTAAACATGGCAACATTGCTGAACAACATGGGGAGCTACTATCATGGGCGCGCCTTCTATGCGGAAGCCGAGCCGCTGTTCCGCCGCGCGCTGTTGATCAGGGTAGAGCAGCTGGGTGGTGATCATCCGGATGTTGCGACGAGCCTGAACAATCTGGCGGGATTGCTGGATGAGCAGGGAAAGTACGGAGAAGCCGAGCCGCTGTACCGCCGCGCGCTGGGGATTGTGGAAGAGCAGCTGGGAAGAGAACATCCCTCTGTTGCGACGAGCCTGAACAATCTGGCGGGATTGCTGGATGAGCAGGGAAAGTACGGAGAAGCCGAGCCGCTGTGCCGCCGCGCTGTGCGGATATGTGAGCAGTCATTAGGAGCATCGCATCCGAATACGATCACGACGCAGAACAACCTGGAAGTGCTGCTTGAGAAAATGAAGGATTAGGGTGATAGGGAGAAGAAATCATAGGACATGATCATTCCCAGAATTCGCTATCCCACCCGTCTGGAGCGCCAGAGGCACCAGTCTCATGCACTTCTTCTGTCTCCTGAAATATGTTGTATAATAATAGTTATGTAAAGTTAATATATTAGTAATCCCTCAAAACATAGGCCCAGCCTCGCCATCCAGACTATCCGCAGAGTCCGTATATCTAAATCCGCAACGATATCGACATGATTCCCGCGCTGGTTCCTTCGATGAACACGTTTTCCGTTCACCTTTGCACTCGTCATTTACCACTCTCTCTTAACTTGTCCTCGCGTATTTCGCTTGAATTACTTGGGTTCATTTTGTACATTTTAGGCAACAAAACCCGCCAGTTTGAGGGCACGCTTGCGCGCATAGCCTTAATAGGGGACAGAACTGCAAAAAAAAATCCTCCGAAGCGAGGGCTTGATAGATAGACTCGGCTCCGCTACAACCGGGCAACGCTACCAATCACCTCAATGGCTTTGGGAAAAATACGACACAGGCCCCGCAAGTCACTCCATAAAAGCAAACCACAATGAATACTAATCATTGTGGGACGAGAGTGTGTGTTCCAGATCCGTTGATTGCAGACCCTAGACCCTAACGCTCATCAGTCCACTATCGCTTTGAGCAAAGCGTCCTTGAGGTCCGAATAGAACTGGATATCGATTTTTGTAGCCATATCATCAGAGAGGTCGATCAGCTGCCTGCGGCAGGACACCGGCATAAGCAGCGCAGTCGCTCCTTTTTCAACGGCTATCTCTGCTATGCTTACCGGATTATGAACAGTTTCGATTGAGCCCCCGAGATTGAGCTCCCCAACGATGATCAAGCCGGCACGAATGCTTTTCTTCAGCAAGCTGGTACAGAGGGCGACCAATACGCCCATCCCTAACTGTGAACCCGTTTTCGCAACATCAAAAGCTCTCAGCTGGATTGTGAATTCATGATGACGGGGATCTTTGTCACCAACAAGCTGCATTGACCGGGCATACAGGTTCTGCTCAGCATACCCCACGCTTTCCTTGAATGCGGGAGGCACCGGTTTGTTGAGTATTTTTGACGCCCGACCCCGGCCCTTCATTGATTTCAATGCGATAGAGTCCGGGATGATCCCCACCCCCACCCGGACTGATGCTCCAGATCTGACCAGGCTCGAGAGGGTCGTTGCCGATGCTGTTCTCGCTTTGTATTTCAGGCGTGGCAACAAACTTCTCGATGCCGTCGGCCCCCATAACATAACTGAAATGGGTGTTCCGAAACTCGGCCGCGCCAATTCGCTTCTGCTGCTCCTTGACCCGCCTGCGAGATTCCATGGCGATTCTAACGGCCCATTCGATGTCCTCATCGAGAACCGATGCATCTCCAGCAGGATAGAGCAGCTTCAGCAGGCCACTGACGGTTTTGTTCACCGCATTGGTATCTCGCCCTGAAAGGCCCCGCCAAAAAACACCCTATTCTGCAAGAGACTCACGCGGCTTTGATTCCGGAGCTGGCTCCAGCATTCAGAAAGAAAATCACTGACCAAACCGAAATGATCAGTCAAAATCTCCTTGCCGATTTTCGGGACATCCCACCCAGGAAGGAAGGCATGGATACGGTCCATAAATGCCGTATCATCTTTCATTTCCGGCGGCATCGGGCTGAACAGATGCCCGACTTTCTGCTGGTGCTCCACATCAACTTCAAAATTACCGACCAGAACAATGCTTCCATCAGCACGGATGCTTTCCTTTCCACGGCTGAACTCGCCGGACTCCATATACCCCTTCATGATGTTCACCCCGTCCTTCTGATCGAAGGAGATGCCGGAGACCTCATCAAAACAGACGACATCATACTGGCAGACGAGACCCCGTTGCCCGTTGGCATTGTTGACAAACATCCTGGCCACTGTGGCCTTGCCGCCAGAAATGAGGTGTGCATAAGGGGAAATCTGCTGGAACAGATGGCTCTTGCCTGTCCCGCGCGGACCAAGCTCGACAAGATTGTAGTTCCGTTCGACAAAAGGAACCATGCGCAGGAGGAAAGCATCTTTCTGACGATCGGTCAACCCGCCCGGCTCAATACCGATAGAGCGAAGCAAAAGCTCTTTCCACTCTTCGGTTGAAAAGCGGGATCTCGCCTCAGCCAGACTATCCAGCACATCGCGTTTGGAGAGCTGGATTTCACGCAGCCCACCGATTCCGAAAGGCCGGCCCTTACTTTCCTGAGCAATGGCAGCATCATAATTGAGGGTGATTTCGGCATAAAACCCACCAGTCAGCATTCGTTCATGATGATTGACCAGTTCCGGAGTAATGCGCACATCAGAAAGGGCAAGACCGGGCAGGGTTGCTATGTATGAATCGGTTTTGGCATCAAGCCGGGCCGTGATGATGTCGATGATTTTCACCTCGCCCTGCTCTTTGGCCCGCGCCTTGAATAACTCCTCCTCCCCCGCCTTGACCGTCCGTGACTTCAACTGACGCTCAACGACTTCCAGACCTTCGCGGATTTCTTCCTGATCGATACTGGCACAGTACCGGCCGAGCAGAAACTCAACCACATAGGTTGGCACCGGAAACTGGCGGCTGAATGTCCTTACCAGATCCTTTCTGACCAGATATCCCTCAAGGTAGAGGCCGCCTTTTTATCAATGTGGTCTAGTGCGATCATGATGCCTGTCCTCCAATGATTGTTGGTACCTGCGCAACTATTTCCCCGCTTTCACCGAGCATGACGACTACCGCAGCGGTTCCTTCAGTGTCCTCGTTCTCAACCACAACTGACGCCGTTCCGTTATCCTTCAGACTCTTGACGCCTACGACGAGGCTGGAAGCAGGATCACCGGCAGCAGCACGAACATCTACCTTCATCCCCGCATAAGTACCATCCACCGCCACCGTGCAACGGAGGCCTTTCCATACCAAATCGGTAATATCAAGACCTGCAGTCCGATGGGAACCAGATCCCGGCACTACTGTCAGCTCCAGAGTCAGGCATTCCTGCAAACTCAATCCCCCATGGCGTATTCTTCACCGCTCTTGAAGCAGCTGATGCCGTCGGCCAGTGCAAAATACCGGCTGGGATTCCAATGCCAGGGATACAATCGCTCATGAGTAGACGCACCGGGTTTCAAGGAAGCACACCGACCCCATTTATCTTCAGCAAGAGCACTGGACAGCTCGATTTTCGGCAACCCGCCGGAAGAAGAAGCCAACCATGGTCGGTTACAACACGAACATGATGCCACCCGGAATCCATGAGAAGAATAATACGGTCTCGAACTTCAGCAAGCAGTGCGTCAAGATGCCGAGCCAGCTTCCAACCCCGTTCATGCCCTTCATGGTCAATATCACCGACCTCGCACCACAGCCGTGCATGTTCAGTTGGCGAAGGGTACGCCGCACAGTGCTTTTCAGGAAGGGTATAACCGTTCTCCTCAATCAGTCTATGCAACTGGTACGATGACACCAGTTCAAAATCAGCGCCATCAGGATCTTCAGCAATACGGTCTGAAGTGATGCTGATTGGAGCAACCGCCGGTTTGCCCGTTCCTGTGACACTGGGAAGCGCTGCCCAGCAAGCCCGCTCTTCCACCAGGTACCCTTTCTCTTCCAGCATCTGCCTCAACCGCTTCGCAGCGTCAAAACGCAACCCGTCAACAAACACCACACAGTCCTCATTACCGTCAGGACAACTTACCGGAACCCACCGGTATTTCGGTTCCCAGACCTTCTGCAAGTGACGCGCAGACTCTTCGACCCATGGGCGGTAGAGAGCGTTAACAGCCACGGATACCGCATCACTATCGGACGTAGAAGCAGCCACCGCCAAAGCTCTCAGGACCGCATCGTCAGCCTTCCATCCACCAGACCGGTACCCTTCAGAGAGATCGTCAACAGATCCGGCAGCCAATGTCGTGCTGGTAACGACAGCAAGCACTGCAAGATGTTCCACTGCATCGGCAAGCGGAGCTTCCCCCAACTCAGACCATACCAGAGAACGACGACCGCCATGCTGCTTTTCCAACTCCTGTACCTTCACCCGAGCCTCATGGGCCGGCACCGTACCAAGCGTGTTAAGTTCATTCCGTAAAACATTTTCCCGTTCTTCGTTCCATTGAGGCCACCCACCCGCGGAAGTTTCATCGGTAAACAAGTCGAACTTCGGCGGCTTACACTGTCTTATTCGATCATGAATATTCCGATACCGACGCGGTGCCTCAGAGAATCGATTCCACACGCCAAGCCACGGTCCCTCATGAGCGGCGAGCTTAGCCGCACCGGCAAGCACTCCATCCTTCTGCGGGTTGAACCCCAACTGCGACTTGCAGACCGCAACAAAAGCCTTCCATTCGTTCTCCCCCTGCCCAGCCTTAAACCCATCCCCCTGATCAAGCCACTGCAACACATCTCGCACGGGGTCACCCCCGGTAAGCAGCATGTTGAAATAATCCCCGTCCAACCGCTTCCCCTTCAGCAAAGCGACATCTTCTAGAAGCACCCGGGACAGCGCCATCTGCATGGTCTCGCGGGCATCATGGTCCTGCGCAACATCAAGCCCAAGCCCACCTTGATCCGACTTCAGATAAGCAAGAATGGTCCAGTCCCTTGCGTTGATTTGTGACCATACGCTTCCCCTGTACTGCAATTCAGCAAGTGGCTTCAAATGCTCCGGGCAACTCTCAACCGCCCGTAAATCCTGACGGCTCACTCCCGGCAGATACAAAATCGGCGGCCGGCCGTTGGGCAAAGAAACCTCTGCAACCCGACCGGCTATTACACAACGCAACCAGATGGCAGGCCCGATCCGCTTTTCGGGCGCATAGTCTCCCAGAATCATAAGTTCAGGCAGTTCGGCCTGAAGAACGGGTATGACGGCTTCCCACTGATGGTCACGATCCGGCCACAGAATACAGGCCGGAGCGGCCTGAACTTCCGGATTGAAGACGGCGGCATCACGGACCGCTGCCAAAAGATGATCAAGCACCTTCATGTATCACCTCCCAGTATCCCTCCTTTCTCCCCCCACTCGCCGCAGACACCCGGACTCTTGCAGATTCCGAATGTTCCGTTGTACCGACCGCTCGCTTACACCCGTCATGAGTGCTAATTCCGGGATCGTAACGGCAGGCCTTTCCAGACATGCATCCAGAATCATTCCCGACGTTTTCCCGACGCTTTCCCGACACTTCATTGCTGAGATTTGCCTGATTTCGGCTCTTCTCTCTGAGAACGCTCACCTGGCGACACTTTCTCGACTGTCGTTTTCACAAAATCATCAGTAGCCTCAACATGCCATTGAGCCCCGCTTGCCTTGAGTGCGGGCACAACCTTGGCGCGAATCCCCATTCCCCGGGCATCCACATAGCCATAATCGCGAAGAACCTCCACAATGATGTTATTTCGGGCTGAACGCTGGCCAGCCAACATCTTTTCTACCGTCATGGAATTCGGAAAGGAACCCGGACTGGTGATTTCCAGTCGATCCTCAAAGCCAGCAATTTCCACATCAACAAAACGTGTCCAGTCACGATGCGCCAGCGCATTAACGATCAACTCGCGAAGCACTTCAAACGGATAGAGCCATCTCTTTTCCCGACGGAAATGGGGATCAATAGTTCCGGCTTCAAGCGTCACAAAAGGTTCCATCTGTTCCAAAACCTTCTCAATCAAGCCGGCGTCAATCAGAGTCCTCCCACTTTTACCAACCTGGAACCGGCCAACCAAAGGAGCATCCATTACCTTGTCCAACTGCGCCTGGTAAATTTTATCCGGCGCATTAAAAAACATCAAGCGCATTCCAGACTGCTTCAAGGTCTGGCGGGGGCGGATTCCAAACAGAACGAGACCTGCGATGGTACAGACCGATTCTCCGCCAAGACCTTCGGTCATCAACCCAACGCTTTCAGCCGGACAATCCAGCCTGCATCGGTATCGGGAACATCCGGATCGTTCAAAAGATCTTTCAGGTAATTTTCAAGACGTGATCGATCAAGAGAGTTGAAATTCGTCCGGTGAACCGGCATAACTTCCGCGTGAATGAAACCACTGGACGAGCCCAGCATCAAGAGTTGTTCGCGGGTAGCCTGGCGGGATACCGGGCCAATACGAACATAGGCGGTCTCCCGATCATTGGCCCGAACGACATAAGGCCTAGACACCTCCTGCCCTATCGTAATAACGGCAACGACCATACCATCATCCATAAGCACTTCCTCGTAATATGGCAGGAATAGTGGATGCACATAACGGGTAAATACTGTATCGGCCACCCATTCGGCAAGATTATCCCGGGTGATGCCGACGATGCTTTTATCGTCGGCAACCCCAAGAAGAATTCTCCCGCCCTTCAGATTGGCCAAAGCCACAATTTCTTTAGCAAGCTGTTCCGGACGAACGTCATCCAGTTTGAATTCAACCCCGGAATTCTCCCCATTGGCTATCAGTTCAAGCACTTCTTTCTTGTTCATGATCCCCCCGCGCTTTGCTCTTTTCATCAAGAACCAGATGGTGATCGTTGATGCGGTCGCCGCCCATAGATGATACCAGGGGGCGGATGCAACATCTTTTCCCCGGTCTTTTTCCCATTTGATGTTGGGTTTGTCGCGCAGGACGCCTGCGCCTTTTTTGCCGACATCGGGCACGCTGAGGAAGGGGCGGATGTTGAGGCGCACGCCGTCGTTGAGATCCGGGTCCCAGCCGATGGGCTGTTTCTCCAGCGGTTTCCAACGCACGAAGATGTCGTAGGGCGCTTCGCCTTCAAGGATCAGCTCCAGCTTTTTCTTGAGGGCTTCGGCGGCGTCCAGGCGTTCCTGGGCTCCGTCCACGTGGCTTGCGATGTCCTGCTTCTGGCGCGAAATCCAGTCGCCAGGTAGGTGTAGATCAGGGTCTCCAGCCGCTTGGCGTCGAGCTTGTGGTAGTTGACCAGGGCGGCAAAGCCGCCCTGCAGGCCATCCCAGATGTGCAGATGAAGGGGCGGTGCTGGAACAGCTTGCAGTGTTGGGTGAAGAACTTCTCCCGCAGCCAGGTCTCCAGTGTCTTGCCCGCGTGATCGGCGCTTTTGAGCAGCGCGGCCAGGGTGTCATTAGACCAGGCATCACCATAGGCGGCAGCCAGCAGGTTCAGCAGGCGGTCGGACGCAGAAGCCTCGCCACGTACCGGCGGTATGCAGACGATGCCGTCATCATCGGCGTAGCCAGCCAGGGCTTCACAGCACTTGACCCATTCGCGCTGCTCGTCGGCCAGTTCCATGCTGGCATCCAGCTCGGCAGGCCAGCGGTAGCCGAGAAGGCGGGCAGTAGCGACGTGCAACACGCTGTCATCTGTACGTAATGGGCCGTGAGCGGTCCACTTCTGCTTCTCATCCCAGACGACCGAGCCGCAAGGATGGCCGTGGAAGATCCATTGGGTGGGATCGTCGGTGTAGGGTTTGGGGAGGCCGTTGGGGTATTCTTCTTCGGCGACTGTTGTCCAGTGTTCGAGGTCGAAAGGAACCTTCTTCAACGTCGCATTTGTGACACTCAGCTTTTGATCGAGCTGTCGTACAGCTTCCTTGAATTCCTGTGAAATACCATAGGCGACAATTGATTCTAGGTAATCGTTATCAATAGGCACAACAACGTTGATGTTGCTATCTTGAATTTCGCCCGTGAAGAAAGACCAGGGCATACTGGCCATTTGACTAATCGCTATACCACTCTTACCCCAAGCGAACTCTCCTTGTTTTCTAGCAAGTTCGGAGCCTTCATTTTCCCAGCGAAGGATATTCGATAAGCCAGAAAAGGATTTGCCTTCAATGTTGTCGGGGGTGCTTTGATAGAAACGCCAAAATTGTTTGGTCTGCATTTCCCAGAAGTTAAATCGGAAACGATTGTCGTCTCCGGTCTTAATTCCTTGAGGGACTTCAACATGCTCGCCAAGAAGTGTTGATGCCTCAGTTTGATCCAAAAGAACCCTCGCATCCGGATTCCCCAACTGCTTCGCCTGCTCAACGCTCTTGATTTCCCCTGTCAGCAACTGCGCCGCTTTTTCGGAGGCGGTGCGGGGTTCGGACACATCCACACCCCGAATCAGGTTGCCGTCAGTGACATCGCCAAACAGCCCGCCCGATTCTTTTGTTGCATTGCCACGGCCAAGGGTGATCAACTGGACATTAAAGTCCCACATCGGTGTTTGAAACGCCTGCGGCCCCAAACGGGCAATCAGATGCCAAGTATCATTCTTCAGCAGCTTCTCGCGGAATTTCTTGTAGCTGGTCAAAAAGAGCCAGTTCTGGGGAAGGACGATGCTTGTGGTGCCGTTATCGGAACAGAAATCGAGGCACCGGTCAAGAAAGACCGTAGCAAGGTCATTCCTGGCTTCGGGATAGTGTTGTTCGCAGAAACTGCGCAGTATCTCGTCCTGCTTCCCTCGTGCGAGATAGGGAACATTGGTTACGACCCAATGATAGGTGTCAGACAGGAGGTCGGCTGCTTTAGCAAGCCCCTGTGCTACTATGCCCATTTCTGTTCTTTCATCACCCGGTTCACCTTCAAGTGCCCTGGCAAGCAAAGGCTGGATATCTTCTCGTTGCAGCTCGAAAAGATCGTTTTTCCGAAGGCTTGATTCCGGATTGATCAGGCTACCGAGAACCGGGGCATCGCTGAAGTGCTTGTAGAGTTCACCCAGTGCCTGACGCAACGTAGTGTTCTCGCCTGATAGCGCCAGCCAATCCTCTTTTTTTGCACTGATCGACAAGCCAGAGCAGGCCACATTCAATTCCGGCAACACCCGGTAGCCGCCAGCGCTCGGGTATTTCCAAGCGGTCAGCGCCAGGGCAAAGGCGGCCAGCTCCACGCAGCGCTGATCCAGTTCCAGACCATGGATGTTTTCACGCAGCACCGCATTCACTGCATCTCTGGCCGAAAAACCGTCGCGCTCCATGCGCATCGGTACCAGCATCAGGAAAGCGGCCACCAGGAAATGGCCCGAGCCGCAGCAGGGGTCGAGGGTCTTCAGGTCGGCAAGCTGCTCCGGCCAGCCGTTGAAGGTTCCGGCCGCCGGTGTCCAGGAGCCATTTTCCTGCTGCACAAAGCGCAGATAGTCCAGCGGCACACCGGGGATGGCCGCCTTGCGGCGCAATTCCTCTTCGCTGCTGGCGTTTTGGAGATCAGCCTCGGTGAGCTGTCTTGCCGCCCACCATGCCCCCAGGGAGTTGTCGAGCAGGAAACTGACCATGTAGGGCTCAGTGAACAGCTGGGTGACAGCAGGCAGCTCCCGCGCACCGATTTTTACCTCCGAAGCGTTGACTGCTTCTTTCTTTTTCGCCTGCCAGAATTGGTACACCCAGCCGAGTGAGTCAGATGCGGTGAAAACCCCCAGAGGCAAGCCCGCCACCAAGCGCTCTAGCGCCTGCTGGTGTTCAGGTGGCAACACCAGCAGAAAGACCGGGGAATCGGGGCGAAAGATTTGCGGAAGCATATGGCAGCATATCGGGCGGCAAGTTCCCATCCGCTGGCCACCCCTTTTTCCTTGGCGAGGTCTTCGCATTCTTCTAGGGTAACAGCGACCTGTCCGTCGAGGTCGGGGTAGATGAGCAGGTTGTTCTCGGCAAGAAAGCGGGCAAACAGCATGCGGTGCCAGTGCTCATAGGCCACCTCTTCGACCAGTCGATCCATGCTTTGGATCTTTCCCCCATTCAGGGAATCACCCAGTTGACGGCCATGGATTCGGAGCCTGCGACGCAGCTCACGGTCCTCCGCGCTCAGGTGGGCAAAAGGCACTGCTTCAGCAACACCAAGCTGTTCCAACGCAGCGCGGGCGGCAAGTTCAGCACTTTCTCGTGCATCCTTGACGGTTTTTTCCAGTTTACCGCGTAGAGTTTTATCAAGTGGCATCATAATATTCAAACTTACTGTCTATGCGCAATTGCATGCATTCAACGATTCAACTCAGCATTAAAGACTGGTAAATGCTGACGCCTATGCGGAATCGCATAGAAATCGCATAGGAGCCAGTCCTATGCGCAAGCCTATCCAGTGCGCATACGATACCCATAGCGGTCCATCTTTTTTCGCCGGACCGGGTTATCTGCGGGTTTTCTGCTATCAACTCCAACATCAATCGCCGCGCCTGATTGCGATCGTAATGGGTGATTTGGCGAATTTCAGTATTGTTGAGTCCAGACTCTCTGCGTTTAGCCCGTTCCATAAGGATGCTGAGCACGCGAGTTTTAGCGGCCTCCCAGTCGATGCGGCGAGCTCGCTCATGATGTCCCTTTTCAGTAAGGCGGTGATACAATTCGGCACGGATCGTCCAATAGGTTCCTCTACCAGTACCGCCGTGTTCTATGTAGCCACGCATTTCCATCTCTGCCAAGGTCTCGCGCACTTGCGTCTCTTTTCGCTGACACAGAGCCCCCGCAACTGCCGTCTCAATTTCAGGGTGCTTGAGGAGGTGTTGAAGAATGAGCAAACTGTCGACTCCCAAATCACGACCTTTACCACTTTCTTCGGCAACGAACAGACGAAATGAGCCTGCGAGGTCGCGTTTGAGAAAGGTAAGGCTGACGGAATCACCAATTTCTTGAATAATCGGTGGCTCCTTTCCCTCCATAAGCAGAGATGCAAACATGCGGCTGATGCCGAGGCTTGAGCGGTTCACAAGCCGCAGGCGGGTCAGGGCATCAACCAGAAGCGGATTCCTTGAAGCCGGTTGGTGGTGGAGAATGTTTGTGGGGCTGATTCCACCGATAAAACCTCCATTGTTGCTGATCTCCAGACGATCGGCATAAAGTTTGGTCATGACCGGCCCTGCAATCCGAAAATCAGCATGGCAAAAGGCATTCATGAGGCTTCGCGCAAGGCGACTTCCGGCCAGGTGCGATACTCGAAATGGAACATTCCCTGTTCGAGCGTGGTGATCGGGTTGAATGGCAACAGAAGTTCTTCAATGCGTCGGACAGAAACAGGAATGGGACTGACGCGGTCCTCGCGAATGCCGTAGCCGGTATCAGACTTCATTTGAAGGAAAGTCCAATTGTATCCCGGTACATGATCACGAAGTGCCTGCTCAGATCCTGCCATAAGAAGAGCTGCACGGGTAAACTGTTTGCCTTTTACCAACCCCAGAGCATGGAGCAGATCCATATCACCAAGCTTCAAAAGATCATCCGCCACCCGTTCAGCCCGGGCTAAAGTGCGGAGTGTTTCGAGTCCTACCGAAGAAAGGAGTGCCAAATCAGCAGTGGCTACCGCTTCAGCGGTAAAGTCAGTTTCGCCCGTCTCAACAGAGATTTTTCGGCGCAACGTCCCCGTCAATGGCTGGCAATCCTTTCCAATACGAATAGTACCATTACCTGATGTATCGGTATAGGGCGGCAAACCGGGATGGATTTGCATGATGAGGATTCGTCCGGTTCCTTCAGGTACTCGCAACTCCTCGAAAACCGGCATGATCTTCGGATCAGTCTTGTCGTATACGGCTTTTTTCAGGAGATTGAAGTCCACGTCCAACGGAACTCCTTGAATGGCGCTTTGACGGCCCGATATATTGTCGGCAACGCCAAAGACTACCGTTCCGCCCCCTGCATTGGCCATGCACACCGCCATTCGGACAAGCTGCTTGACGGCTTTATCCATGCTTTTCGGATCCCATTGCTTAAAGTCGAGGTCCTGGTCTTCAAGATCATCAGCTATCCGCTGTTCGAGCTCGTCCAGAAGGGCTACGATATCGTTGACTGTTTTCATACGATAACTGGACCGTCTTTGAGCTTTTTCAGCAGAATAGTCTTTGCTTCGAGAAGCCAGGCATCAACATCGGATTCAGATTTCAAGGTGCGACATGGCATAGAGACTTCCTGCACTTCTGGCTCCATCATTCGGGCCGCTCCAAAGGCTACTTGTTCGAATCTGCCCGGCATGGCGGCAATACGGTCGCGCAGTGACTGAATACTGTTTTTGTTGAGTGTGTTGAGAATCGCTGTGGTATCCTCAAGAGCGATTACAGGAACAGCCCCCTTAATGAGTTGCTGTTGCTGGCGCAACAAGTAACGCTGTTCGGGCTCAAGCTGGTTCCAGTGTTCATCAGATTCGAGCCTTTGCTCGCCTACTGCCCATTGCTGATGCCATTGCTGTTGCAAGGCGTTGAGTTCGTCGCGCATGCGCTGCACGAGGCTTGACAGCAGGGGGCAATCAAGTCTGGCTCGTCAAGCAACTGACGCTGATCTTTCATGGTCTGATACTGAACGCGATACACATCAGCATCCTGCAGGTCTTTGGCATGCAGAATAAGTTGTTCTAGATCTACCAGGACGGCCAGCGGTTGCGGATTTGTGCACCAAGCGCAGTCCATGTGTCAATACAGTCAGAGAGTTTATCTAGCAGATTATAGATGGCCAGAAGCTGTTCATTTCCTGCAACACGCCTAAGCTCGGTGAGAAATACCGTGTCGGGAGTTTCTGGTTTCGGTGCTTCTCCCCCAGCCTCATTGGCCAGGCTTCAAGCTTTTGAATGAATTGCATCACATAGGCCAGCTCTTCACCTTGCTTGACACTGAGCAGTCCTGCTTTTCCCAGAAGATTTCGGATCTGAATACGCTGAGAGGCGCTGATGGTGGATGATTCGACCTTGAACAATACCTTGCCAATAGATTTGCGTTCAAGTTCTTTCGGATCCAGTATTTCACCGCGCTCCCCTTGCGCCCGAATGAGACCGGCAACGAGCAGGACCAGCAGGCCGCCATCGACTGCATCACGAGACCAACCGTAGGGGAGTATTCGAAATGCTGCCGAATATCAGCACCTTTTTTCCCTCCGGCAATAACGCTGAGGATGGCCTTGCAAACGGGATTGTTAGCAGCCTCTCCTTGATCGGCGACAGCTTAGGGCATCAGGCGCACCTTTCTGGGCTTGGTCGTAGACTTTGGGCCATCCAGGGTGATCTGCCATATGGAACTGAGGATAGAGGCGTTGTGCTGCGTTTCCGGCAGCTTGGAGCGCCATATCCTGCAAGCTGGATCCGAGTATTTCGTTGCCGCCGGCCTGAAATACCCGTGCGCCTGAAAAACACTCTTCAAGCAGCTCATTGATTTTCGACCGGGAGGTTTGGCAGGTGGTCTCCATCGCAGATCGAGCTTCGATACCTCCGGGGTGTTTGGCACGCCTCTTTTGTCCAGTGTGGACCGGGCGGCTTTATTATCCATCAGGTTGTAGCGAAGATCATCAGCAGAGCGTTTAGGAATAAAGGCGTAAATGACCGAAGATTGGTTGCCAGCTTGACGGGCATCAGCACGGACCGAGTTTTCATCACTATTCCATCCATCCCTGACCCAAAGGGTGATATGCTGTGCGGCATCGGTGGGAAGTTCTGCATCGAATACCGTGTTAATGGCACGCGTCACTTTTGAGTTCCCCTGAGTAATGGAAAGCCTCGGCACTACTTCACCAAATTTGCTGCGAAGCTTGTCGTCTCGTTCGGTTTCGAGTCGATAGGCTTCATTAGCGAGCCCTGAGCGCTGGCTCTGGAATTCATCGCTCCATGCTGCGCTTTCTTCAGTCTGGATTCGATATTCGTCGCCAACTTTCATCAGGAGCTCACATGGATCCAGTAACCCCGGAAGCTTGCTTCGCAGGGCGGAAGATCCAGCGGGCAGGTTTTCAAGCAGTAAGTCAGCCAGTGTATCGACGGTAGCCCGGATGCCGATTTCATTATTGCTGCCAGCGAGCTTGTTAATGAGAAAAACCAGACCGCTGGCTCGAGCCATAAGCTGTTCGTCTTCCGTCCCGCTTTGCCAGCTCATGGTTTTTTCGTGGACTTTCCGGGGCAGTATGCGAGACTGGAGCAGTTTATCTGCGGAGTCGAAGTACAAGTAGTCAGCAGGTACGACATGGCCAAGCGGTGCATCCAGATTGGTCTGAATGACTTTGTGGATCATGCTGAGCTGATTGCGAAGCTGGCTGTCTGTTCCGGTTTGGTCGAGAACCCGAAGGGTGTGCTCCCAGAACCGACGGCGTACGGGCAGAATCGGGTAATCCTGAGGGAAATATGTCATATCTGCTTGCCGATGCCCTATGGTGGTTCCGGATAGGTGCCGGGAGATTTCTCCGAGATTGGTCTGGATCATCTCCTCGATAGGAGCTTTAGCTTCGGCCTTTTTTAGCAAGAATGACCTGCCGGATGACGGCATCAACGTCAGCATCGGAAAGTTCGACGCGCACCGTGAAGCGGCCTTCGAGTCTCTTGAGGTTGCTGGTACCCGTAACTGCGGTTTGCCCGGTTCCGATGAAAAGAAGCTTGCCTCCTATGTGTTGACAGCATGATTCAACGACTTCCTGGACATCCATGGAGCGCTGACTGTCTTGGCCAATATATTGCTGGACTTCATCCAGCACGATCAAGGTCAAAGGGAATTTGCCGTCTTTGGTTAGCGAATGACGAATGGCCTTGAGCATTTCATCACTGGAGATATCCTGCACATAGGGGAAGAGGTTATTGAGGGTTTCAACACAGGATTCAACCGACGGGTAGAGTTTTGGTTTTGCCGTAACCAGAGCGGCGTGCAACCCTTCGGCCACATAGAAGTTGTCTAGTTCTTCCTGCCAGTTGCATCCGATCTCGGCTACATGTGCTTGCACCTCGTCAAAAACGCCTTCCTGCTGCAGCCACATGACAAATCGCGCTACCGGATACTGCTCGGGAAGGCCCACAGACTTAAAGATGATACGGAGAAGTGCCAGCCGAACGCTCCCCCTTGCTCCAGCACCAAGGGTTCCGGAGGCAGCATGAAGGCCTCCGTGCCGTTTAGCCTGTACGGTGAGCTCTTTGAGGTTGTCACTGACGCTTCCCGGCAGGTTCGCAATCCCCCGCGCTGTAGCACCATCGTGAAAAGCGGTATCTACCCATAACGCCCGGAGCATTTTGACCAGATGTGATTTACCCGAACCATAAAACCCGCTGACCCATACGGCCGGCTGCTGGGCTTGATTGATGTTCTTAAGATAGGTGTCGAGTATATGAGCCAGACCATTTTCGTACTGGCCTTGGCAGACGAATGTTTCCAGTTCATATCGCAGAACTGCCTGAGCAACGGCAGTCTGTTCGTCATTCACATTTGCAACGCCTTCGTTGACCAGTTTGCGTGTTGCGGGGTCTTTCCGATAAATCTCTCGATTGTTCATCATGAAGCTGTTTTCAGTATTCCTTATCTGCCGTAATGGGTACTGCAAGATAGTTCCAGCCATCGTAACCGTCGAGCAGCCGGTAGTTGTTGTTCTCATAGCTGCCGGGGAAGAAGACGAGTAACCGGCCGTGTACCATCGGTGCGAGCAGGTCCACAACTTCTTTCACCTTCAGAAACCCGAAAAGGGAACCTACGCCTTTTATGGCGGTGACGGTTCTTTCGTCCGCTTTGTTTGCTTGCAAAAATTGGCCGAATGTTTCTCCGATAAATGTCTGGTAATTGGGAAGGAGTGTGGAAAGTAGCTGGGGCTGCTTGAAATAGCTTGTTGCATAGCGTTGCGCAGCAAGCCATTCTGCGAATGAATCGGTCAAGTCAAAAACAGCCCAACCATGACCGGCCTGACGTGTGGCGATTTCAAATTCATCAATCTTTGCTCTCAGCGCGCGTTCTTCAGACTCATTATACACGCAGAAGATGACGCGCTGGAGTGCGGCGGCATCATCGCGCCAAGGAACAGCAATGTACTTGCCGTAAGATTGTATCAGCCGCTTAATTTTGCTCACACAATATCTCCTGTTCTTTAGCCGTCATCAAGTTCGGAAATAGCACCTCAATAACATCGCCTATCCGTTTTACTACAATCCACCCTTTACGGGATGCTTCTTCGGCAAGCGTAATTGCAGATGGCATTGAACAATTCAACAGACTGACATACTCGCTCTTTAACAGATTCTGGCCTCGAGACCGGATAGATAGCCAAGAAAAAGCGCGTAGGCCAGTGACCCGGCAGTAGCTGTCACCTGCGTCCGGGTTTTATAGGCTTTGCCCGCAAGATGCCCGGTTTTTGTCCATGAAGAGTTCAGGTTCTGTGCTGTCGACTTCAGTGTCCCGGGACTGAAGCGGGACGGATAGAGGTCGTCCAAATAGTTTTCTAGGGACTGACGTGTGACTGCATCTCCATCCTTATAGGAAAGTAATAACGGAGTGGCTGCCCGGAGTATGGGGTCACGGGCATATGCGGAAAGCAATGCAATCAAGGGCCTACCCGACGGATCTCGTTGCCAGAAGTACAGGAACGCACGAAAAATCGTAACTCGAGGATCGAGCGCATAAAGCTCGACCAAATGCTTGAAGGTGAGTACCCGAGTATTTTCGGTTCTTTTTGACAGGCAGTTGTCGTTAACAATGGCAGATCGGTACTCCTTCGGGGTAGCCTCCAGATCGCTCACTGTTGATAGCAGCGCCTGTAGCTCAGCCAGCATAATGGTTCTGGACGTGTGCGCCCCGCCTTGGTTATGGCTGAATCCGAACATGGAAAGCTTTTTCTGGAGGATCATCATTAGTCTCTATACTGTGCTCTATACAGATATCCCCGTTCCGTTAGGAATGGGAGCATCATCCATCGATGTAATTTATAAGTTATCAGGGAAATGTCTCAGCCACAAAGAGAATAAAATGCTTTGGATCTTCACAGGAGACCTACTGCGAGGGAGATGCGTTGATCTGCGGCCTCCAGCACGAGCAGACTATAAGCTTCTGCATCCCTTTATTTTAGAACAAAAGAGCACTAGGCTGACATCCCGCAACAGACATGCACACGGCGTGATTTTTGGATGATGTCGCGAAACGGGTTTCCAATAAACTACAGCCCGCTTCCGGTTGTTTGATTTGCTGACCAGTACATTTTACGAAGTTTCTGCTGCTTTCCCAATACTCTTTTTCTTTCAGCGATAATCCCTGCTGCAAGGTCCTGATGCATCTGTTCCGGGGTCACATATCCGATGCGTGAATGGTAGTGTTCCGTGTTATACCA
>PYLN01000024.1_pt1 | contig 19366 bp, 26 predicted proteins | sample 1675811 | NCBI WGS metagenome assembly PYLN01 (sample SAMN08732055, study PRJNA438928) | Freshwater metagenome, whole genome shotgun sequencing project. | isolation source: meromictic lake | place: Russia: Kandalaksha Bay | collected 2014-09
GTTGGTCTATATTCGGGGTGACCAGCATGCCGCGTTCAAGTTTGCAAAGCTAGTTCTGGTTCGGTTAATTGCTTTTGATGTCGATATTTAAGTATCGATATCGCTTTTTTTTGGATGAGTGTATGTTCCTGTGGCATGGCTATGGGGGTTGTTGTGTACTACTTGCCTATTCACCCTCAAGCAAATCCCGTGCCCGATGGTGTGTACTGCCAGAACCCGTACCCTTAAAGGCTTTCGGGTCGTTTGGTTTCTTGCTGCGGAAGCGGTATTGAGAGGATCTGCTGTCATGCACTTTCAAAATGAGAGCAATAAGGGATCCTGCCGGGAGCATCAGGATTTGCGGGGAGCTTGATACACCATGTATTCGTGATGCTCAATTCTTTGGCAGGGGTTTCTTTCCCAGAAGTGTTGTTCTGAGCAGGTCATGTTTGTTTGCCAGGGTTTCTGTCAGTATGGGGCCGGTAATTCCTGCAGCTGTTCCTGCAAGAAAAAGGAATGTGATATCTGAAGCTCCGATATGCATAAGCCCTATTCTTGCTGCTGCAGTAAAGAATACATGAAAGAGGTAGATGGAGTAAGAGTAATAGCCGATGCTGGCAAGCCATTCCGAGCGGCTTTGCGTAAGCAGGAGTGCGATACATGCAACCGTGCCAACGAAAAGAGCCGGAAATGAACGGCGGTCATCGATATACTGCTGGCTGTACAGTATCAGGAAGAGTACGGTCACGATGATGATGATGAGCCTGTTATTTGAGAGTATTTGAATTTCAGGGGAATCGGGTGCAATAAAGACCGGCAAGGAAATAGGGCAAGAGGTAGAAGACCCCGGCAAGGGAAAACCATATTGTTCCGATGTTGGACAGAAAAGCTGTGACCGATCCCAGGTAGGCCAGCGCAAAGCCCCGTCTGGCGGCGAGCACTTTGAAGTGTTCGAGCGCGAGAATGATCAGGAAAATGATAAAGAGCGATTCAATGAACCAGTAATGGGCAACTGGTTTGATATGCAGGTATTTCCAATCTGCGACATGGTTGTTTGTGCCGGGAGTGACGGCTTGAAGAATGGCAAATCCAGTTCCGACGAACAGCATCGGAATGATCAGTCGCTGGATCTTTCCCTTCATAAAAGCGTTCCAGTTTCCGGCGAATGGGAGCTAGCCATAGACGAGACCAGAAAGAAATGTAAATAAGGGCATGCGGATATGGGCGAACATTTCATTCGTATCTTTCAGGAGTCCCTCACTCAGCCTGAGTCCGCTTTCCGGTGATATGCCGATAACATGGTAGGCAACGAGCATGATGCATGCGATGCCTCTGAGCGTATCGATCGGAATATTTCGCGTGCTGGTTTTTTCTGTCATAACTGATTTCAGTGTTAGTTTCAGCGGCTTGAACCTTTCCGTTCCAATACCTGCCCATGTATTTTGCACATCTTCCTGCTGGCTATATTACCGCTCGATTGCTTGACGGCAGGTTGTGCCGAACGCCTCTTCGGAGCAACACCTTCATGTTCTGGGGTATGCTGGGTTCGATAGCTCCCGATTTCGATTTTGTATGGTGCTTCCACCTTCATCAACGCTTGTGCGACCATCACCAGTATCCCACCCACTATCCACTGTTATGGCTGGGACTGCTTGTTTTTTCAGTCCTCTGCCTTTTGATTGCCCGGTTCCAGCATACCCCTTCAGCGTTTGCCGTGGTGTTTTTCTTTGGGGGGGTCATCCACACCGTTCTTGATATGTTTACCGGCCACCTTTTTCTGTTGGCACCGATTTCGTTCGTGCGGCAAAAGATTTCACTGGCCGAGTATGGTCTGTGGGATCCTTTTTTTCTCGAGCTTTTTATTGTATTGGGGGCGCTGATAGTATGGAAAAAGGAGCAGCTCTCTGTTTTACTCTCGAAAATTTCATGATCATGAGCTCTGCAGGGTTCTGTTGTGTCGTGTGAGCATTGCTGCAGGGGAGCCTTGTGAGGTTATTTTCCCCTCTTCGAGACGATAGATTCGGTCACAGTGCTCGACGGTGGTTAATCGATGGGCGACGATGATGATCGTCTTGCTGCCGTGCAGCGCTGTTACCGCCTCCATGACGGCAGTTTCGGATTCCATGTCGAGTGCACTGGTGGCTTCGTCAAGAACAAGGACTTCCGGGTTGTGGTAGAGTGCCCGGCGATGCCGATTCGTTGTTTTTGTCCGCCGGAAAGCCTGATGCCTCGTTCCCCGACGAAGGTTGCAAGGCCGTCAGGTAGTCCTTTGACAAAAGCAGCGAGATTGGCTGCTTCGACGGCGTACAAAACTTTATCCCTGTCAATCTGCTCGTCGGACAGACCGAAAGCGATATTGTGTTCCAGGTCATCATCAGTCAGGTAGATTGATTGCGGAACATAGCCGATTATGTTTTGCCAGCCCCGCATATTAGTTCTGATGTCGTTTCCATCGATGCTTATCGTTCCGTGATTCGGGGCCAGCAGTCCGAGCAATAGGTCGATGAGTGTACTTTTTCCTGAGCCGCTTGGCCGATGAATCCGACTGATTCTCCTTTCTGTATCGTTAGCGTGATATCTTCGATGGTTTGCCTGTTGGCCTGCGGGTAGGCATAAGTGATGTTTTCGAGATGAAGCGACGATTTGAAGCGTATTGCACCTGTTTTTTCCTGTGGTTCTTCATGGAAGGGAAGCGAAAAATCTCTACCGATGATATCGACGACAGGCAGACAGTACTGAAGCGATTGCAGCGCATTGAGGATACGGTTGACGGAGGGCATCATCCTGAATGTTGCCACGGCAAAGAATCCAAGGTTCGGAACGATAGAGTCCATATCCTTGCCTTGCATCATCATGGTGAGCACAAGGACGATCAGGCCAGTTACTGAAAGCAATTCCAGCCAGAGACGGGGGACTTGCTGAACGGTCGTATTTTTTCTCCTTACTTTTGTACTGGATGTGTTGTGATATCCATAGCGGGACAGGAAGTAGTCTTCCTTTCCAAGGATCTTGACATCCTTGATTCCGCCAAGTCCCTGCTGAAGATGTTGCATGCGGAGTCCCTCATGATGCTGGCGGTCGTTCCCCCATTTGGCGACATTTTGCCGGGTCAGCATGACAAAAGAAATGCTTGTCAACCCAAGTACGAGGAGGATGTTCAGGGTCCCTAGTGGCTCAACGATGAGTAGAAGAGAGAAAATGCACAGCAACGTCAGGATTTCTACGCTCAATTGCAGGATAGGGGTTAGTACATTTGTTGCGAGTACCTCGACTTCCGTGGTTACGTTTCTTATCAACTGGGCGGAATTGCGTTCTAAATGAAAGGTATATGGCTGATGCAGATAGATTTTGAGGAGCTGTTGTGAAAGCCTTTCACCTATCGAGTAGATGAAATGGTTCTGTCTCCATGTCATAAAGAGCAGAAAGAGGGCTTTTATGAGATAGATGCTGAACAGCAGGCCGAGCCCCCCAAAAACCAGGCTGGTCTGGTCTGGGTTGCCGAAGAAGTCGATGAGCGGTTTGGCAGCAGGGTGTTTCCCGGCAAAATCTTTTTCAGTAAAGAGTGCAAGCGCAGGTATTACCAGCCGACTCCCAATGTTTCAAGGAGGACGGCAATCACCATCATTGAAAGTATCCCAAGACTGTTTCTGCGCTCCCTCTCTGACAGAATGGTGCGGATGTCCTTGAGATATTTGAGATTGGGGACTCGTATCTTCATTATCGTTGTTTTCCTGTCTTTGATTCCATTGTTCAGGCGTCCGGTTACCGGCATCCCTCAGTGGTCAGTTGCATTTCCCTGATCTTTCCACAGCATCGGATAACATTGTTCCAAAAGTTCCGCACGATGATTGGCAACTTTTTTCCATATAAAGCGCTCCGCGCGTTCTCGAGCATGTTGTCCGATGTCGATTCTCGCCTGCCTGTTCAAGGCCATTGATGTCAGAGCTTCAGCCCATGCATCAATATCCATGTCAGGAAGGACTATGCCGTTGATGTCCTTTTCCACTATTGCTCCTGCGCCCATTTCTGAAACCAGGCAGGGAATTCCATGAGCCATGGCTTCATAGGTGACCATTGGCCCACCTTCCTCAAGGCTAGGAAAGACGAAGACATCCGCACTGCGGTAGATCATTCCCATGTCGTGGGTATAGCTGATGTGGCGGACATTGGGGTACGATTCAAGTGGCGGGAGGTGTTCTTGTATTTCCGGCGCAATGTTGCCACATAATACCAGATCAGCATCGAGCTTCGCTCTTTTCCATGCTTCGAGCAGGAGCGGGATGCCTTTTCGCAGGCAGATGCTGCCGACAAACAGGAACACCGGGCGTTCTGCATGTTTTTTTTCGTCATTTCTTCCCGGAAATCGTTCTGGAGCCCAGCCATAGCTTGTTGAGAGGAGCTTGGTTTCCTCTACGCCGTTTTCCAGCATGCTTTTCCGGACCATTGGGCTCGGGCAGAAGACTGCATCGGCTATTTCCAGCTTTTTTGCCTCAATCAAGGCTGCCTTTTCATCAGTGTTGATCCTGTAGGGGATGTTCCATGTATCTGCGGCTGCTTCAAGTATTCTCCATGAGCTTTTCCTATGGCAGTTGATTCTTTCGATGACAATGCGGCTTCCTCGCTTATGAAAGGCTTCAAAAATCTCCAGAGACAGGCCGGCCCATAGATAGACAATATCTGCATCCTTTTCATGTTTATAGAAAAGCTGTTCGGCCATGGTTCGAGCTTGGATGTTGGTCCCGAATTTATAGGTCAGTTTCTGGCGGAGGCCCTTCATGGCCGTTCTGAGCCACGGGTATTCGAGCCCTTTTACTGCTCCGGGTAGAGTGAGTTGGACAGCCCTGCCGCTTTCATGCCAATGGCGGCAGAGAGAAAGCGCAACATGCTGTTGCCGATATTGGAAGCTTCATAGCCGAAAAGAACCGGCAGATAGTTCATGCAGTCTCCTTTTCAATGCATTTTTTAGCTGACGCACTCCGTCTGTCAGGGGGCAAGCAATGGCCATCGATCCCAGATGGGAAGTGCGTGAAGGTCTGTTCGTGAGCTGCGTTGGGAGGCGAGGCTCGGATAGATGATATATGTCGGGATGTCAGGATTCTGCATCCTGAATGTCGAAATGGCGCCGTCGTAATGCATAGGCCCCCGTCGGGATGGCCCGCAGGTCTTTTCAGCAACTGCTCAAGGAAATGGAGGAATCGTTCAAGATACGGCCCATTCACCGCGTAGAAATGTGCCAGCATAATCGGTTCGGTAAGCAGTTCGATTCCGGGGGAGTTCCTCTCACCCGCCGGAAGATCGTGGCCAAAGTAGATGAACCCCCACTTTTTTCCTTCGAGCTGCTCCATAACGGCATTCCCTATCTGGTTTATCTCCCGGATAAATGAGATGTCATCTTCGAGTACAAGGATATTTGCGCAGTTGTTTTCTTTTGCCTGCCGCAGTACTTCCATGTGGCTTGTATAGCAGCCTCTCACGCCAACTGAAGGAAAGCCTCCAGCCGTTTCTGGGCGGATAGCCGGGAAAAACGATATCATTTTATCATTTGGGTCCCAGCCCGCCCTGCTGAATTCGTTCAGTGTATCTCGTTTCCTGTCCGTTCGGTCTGGAAGGTTGATCACGGAGATCCTGTCAAAATGATCCGGAAAGTTCATGGCCATGCCTGTCTTGTTCTATTGTTATGCTCCGATGAGGAATCGGGATGTGGAGCCTAGTACTTTTTTTGCTGCTATGCAGCAGAATAGCGTTGCAAATATTTTGATGAAGAGGTAGAGAATCGAGCCCATGATTAGCGTATACGATGATGCGCTGATAAGGGGAAGGGAATAGATGGTTTCTGGAGGAAGTATTTTCCATACAAGGTACATGGAGACCGTGATGTGGGTAAAGAAGATTGCGAAGCTGTATCTGGCGAAAAGGTCCAGAGCTTTTATGCTTTTTTGCTCTAGTGAAGCCAAAAACGGCAGCACTATGAACATGATGCTCGACTTGTGGATGTAGTGTATGGATTCGGAGAGGCTTGTTGGGCCGAAGCTAATAGAATTTCCATGTAGGTACATTAGGCGATGGTACAGGCAAGCGCCAGGAACGCCAGAAGGGGCTGATGCTTTTTTGCAAGATCGATCACTCTGTCATGGTTTCTTGCTGCATATATACTGGAGGTAAACGGGAAGGAGGTATATGAATTGAAATGCAGAGATTTCAGTGCCGGTTCGTGTTCCGAGCAGGGGGAGAATGCTTGCGGCAAGCGTAATTCTGTTGAATGCCGGGTCAGGGATTCTCAGGATCAATGGACTGAGCAGAAATACGACGGCGATGAAGGGTATGTACCAGTACTGTATCTGTGCCTTGCCATAGGTCAGCATTGAGAGGTAGGTGCCGGCAAGAGACGGCAGATCTTCAGTTGATTGAGGGATTTTCGAGCTTTCCCACAGAAACCATAGTGTGCTCATGATGAGGTAGGGCACTATGACATTGGCTATTTTTTTCCCGTAGTAGCCGAGCGGATTCTTTGTTGCTGATAGGTATTCGACGAGAAAGCCGGAAACAAAGATGAAGTAGATGGTACTGTCATGAAAGAAGACCTGCTGCAGGAGTCTGATCATATCGGCAGCATGGGTATAAGCCGCACCTTCTCCGGTTGGCCCGTTCCAGATATGGACAATCATGACATTGATGATTGCAAAACCACGGAAATAATGGATGTGTCGAAGAAATTTTCTCTTGTTTGCCATGAGGCTTGGGGCTGTTTATGGGTTCCTCGACGGGTTAACGGATTTTGAAGGCCTGCTGTAGCCGATGCTGTCCCTTGAGAAGCAGATCTTTAATCACCCATCGACTCCATGAGTCGTTATAGACGCCACCCCCGGTGCCCGACTCGGCGGAATATCTTGGATAGTGATGCAGGCCTGAGTAGCGGTATCCATCAACGATGGCCATGTGAACAGCGCTTGCCAGGGCCGTTTCGAAATAGAAGCAATCCTGGTCATTGAGTCGTGAACGGTATCCGATGAGGAAGTTCCTGAAAAAATCACGCTTGGCCCCGAAGAAGCGGGAGTCGGCATCGGCGAGGGTTGGCAGGAGATTTACCATGAGCTCTGCCGCATCAGGCTTTTCATTGACGAATTCCACAAACGAGCGGATGTTCAGGACTTTGTATCGACCTGTTGCCTTGAAGATGAAATCCGCCTGATCAAAGAGCGATGAAGAACGGATGGCTTCTTCGATTATCAGCATTTCGCCGTATCCCTTGCCTTTCTTTTTGTCGTAATCGTTGCCATTGAAGGTTACGATCTCAAGCGTTTTTTCGTTGATTTCTTTTCTGAACTCGCTTGAGATGTCGTTACCGGAATTTTCAATAAAAAGCACAGGAACACTTGCTGAATTCAGGTAAAACCGAATGGCATCGATGTACTGGACTTTTCTTTTTGCCGTATCGGTCAAGATGGTCATATGCATCCCGCCGGGATCGATGCAGCCGGTCATGAAGATGATGCTTTTTTTTATCCCGTTAGTCATTGAGGTGTAGGTCTAGTTATTGTGCAGAGTTTCTCTGGTGGTTCGAACCCAACCTTTTCCCTGTTTTCCGATGATCATTTTCAGGTAGATCGGGATTTTCCAGAGTATGTAGATCGGTGCCGCAAGAAGTGAAACCCATGTCGAGAATGGGGCTTTTCTCTGGATTTGGGCCGATAGCAGATAGAATATGACGATGAGCCAGTATGCCGCTCCTGTCAGATCCAGAGGCCGCCAAGCAGGATTGCCGCCAGAGTTCCTGGAATGAAGAGCAGAACAAGGAGTCCGAGGGGCGGAATTGCAAGATCTGCCCATGCATGGAGAAACTTCGGGTTGCCGGTCTTCGTAAAGAGACGCAGGAGCGGCATGCTCATGCTTTTGACCAGGCCAAACCGTCCGCCTTCCCAACGGCTTCTCTGGCTGCTTGCGTGGCTGCCCTTGGTCACCATTTCGCTGGTCACAATTGCGTCCGGGTTATAGTACACTGCAGTGCCGTCCTGGAGAAGACGAAGTGTGAATTCCAGATCCTCGACGATGGAATGGCATGGCCAACCGTACCGTTCAAGTACTGGGGTTCTGAATGCCATGCCGTTGCCTTTCAGTGCCGCTGATCCGCTGAGTATGAAGGATCCTGCCAGACGCAGGTGGTTGAAGACATTGAATGCCGCATCTACAAGAGCTGGTCGCCATCCTGCTGACGGATTGTTGACCCCGTTGTATCCTTGGACGACACTGACAGCGGGAATGCTGAGTGAAGCACTGATTTCTCGGAGGTAGTTGACGTCTGGAGTGACATCTGCATCAATGATGGTGATGGCATCTGTTGTCCTGTATCGACTGCTATGATTCCTCAGGAACCAGTCGAGGGCCTGTCCTTTCCCTCGGTTGTCTGTGTCCGAGCGTTCAAACACGGTGGCTCCTGCGTTGCGGGCATGATCAGCCGTGTCATCGTCGCAGTTGTCGGCAATGACGAAGATTTCGAACCTGTTTGCAGGGTAGTCGCACCGGAGGACGTTCTCTATGGTTTCTCGGACGGCAATGCTTCATTATGCGCAGGGATCAGAACACCTATGTTGAGAAACCGATTGGTTGCGGGCGCTGCCTTCCTGAAAAAGAACGATGCAATCGTTGTGATCAGCAGATAGAGAGAGGGTACAGCTGTTATGATGATCAGCGCAACAAGAAGAATGGATGGGATTGTCATGTCTGTGCAACGGCCTGTTTGAACAGGTCGACCATTTTATTGTTGTTGATGTGTTGGTTGTATCGGCGTTCGACGCTCTTCCGTCCTTCACGGCCCAATCGTTTCCGCATTTCAGGATCTTCAATCAGGGTGCGGATCTTTCTGGCAAGGTCTTCGGTATCTGCGGGGGTTGCAAGCAGTCCGTTATGGCCATGTTCGATAAGTTCGGGAATACCGGTGATTCGGGTGGAGATGACCGGAATCTCCTTGGCCATGGCCTCCATCAGGACGACGGGAACACCTTCGGCGAAACTGGCAAGGATAAACATGTCAGCCATGTCGTACCATTCCCGCACCTTGTCCTGGCCTTGGACACCAGTGAATGTGACTGCGCCTTCAAGCCCATGTTCACGGCTGAACTGTTCCAGTGATGTCCTGTCAGGGCCGTCTCCGATAAGCGTGAGATGGAAGCGCACCCCCTCATTTTTCAGTAGTGCGCAGGCATTCAGCAGGATGTGCTGGCCTTTTGCCGGTACTAGCCTGCCTACGCAGAGCAACTGTGGCACCTCGTTATCGGGCTCGGGGCGCGGCAACCAGGTGTCAGGATCAACCCCGCACCGGACGATATGGTGTTTTCCCCACATCGACGAGGGCTGATGCGCATGATCTGGCTCCGGCAGTAATGGCTGATGCAGCGGACGAAGCTGGCATGGCGGACCTTCTCATCGAGCATGGCTGAATCGATCTGATAGAAGATGTCGGGGCCGTGGACGGAGATGCTGTAGGAAATGCCGCCGTAGGTTTTCATCAGCATGGCAACAATGGCGGTCGGGTTTCCGAAATGCTCGTGGACATGAGTGATGCTTAGTCCGTGCAGCCATTCAAGAAGAATGCCTGCTTCGATGAAGTATGCTGCGGCCTTGATTGGCTTGCAGGGGCCGGTGAATGCCGGCTTCAGTGCAGCGGCGGCCATACGCATGTAGCCTGCCGGGTTTCTGATCAGGCTTTTTGCATGAGCCTTGAATATTGCGGGGAGGGGCTCGGTTATCACGGCAAAGGTGCGCTTGGCCTCATCCTGTTCGCTCGCGGTCATCAACCCTAGGTTTTTCGTCCTGCGGATGGTGGCGGTATGTACCAGAATGCCTGCCCGGCGGAGCGATTCGATTTCGCGGAAAATGAAAGTGTGCGAAACGGCGGGATATTCACTACAGAGGTAGGCTATGGTTGTGGCGTTGTTCATGGCGTCTGGACTGAAATTTCTGATGCTATCCTTGCCGGCCGGTTCCGAAGAGGTTGATTAAATATGCTTCCTATGTGGTAGCGGAGTAGTCCTGCCAGCTGCGGGAGTACGACAAGAGAGCAGTGCCAGGCATATGATCTGGCTTCCTTGCGCGCGAGCTGCTGTTCACGCATGAACTGGCCCACCTTGAAAATCCGGGGGTTGAGGAGCAGGGCGGTGCCCAGCGCGGCTAACGCGAGTGCTGTGATGCTGGCTGCTGGAGCCCGACTGCATGAGGGGTATCGCAAGAAGTAGGCTGAAGGAAAACCCTCCACCCTTGATAATGATCTTTCGGTATTCGTACTGCCAGAAACGACTTCCAGCGGAGCGTTCCAGCTTTCTTACGGCAGCAAAGGCATAGCCGGTGCGGAAAGATCGCCGGAGGTACTGTTTGAAGCGTGTCATTGCCAGATCATGCTGCGCCATCGGCACCCCGGCCTGAATGACCTTCCAGCCAGCTCTGATGATTCGTCTGCTGAGTTCCGGGTCTTCTCCTCCGACCATCTCCTCATCATAGCCGCCGGTCATTTCAAGGGCTTCACGCTTTACAATCACATTACCCCCGAATGATTCGCATTCTCCTTTCAGGCCGTTCCATTCCAGATTTCCGATCCAGTTATAGAAAGACCTCTCAGGGTACAGTTCGCTAAGCAGCCCCTGAACGGCTCCGATCTTCTCAGGTCTTATTGCTTTGATTGCGCTTGAGAACCAGCCGGGATCAAGTATGGTATCAGAATCGAGAAACTGGATCAGGGAGATGACCCGGTTTTCCAGCCAGCGTTTCTGCCGAGTCCAGGGGTTGGATGCACTGGCCTGAGCGCAATGGTGATAACCCTTCATACTGTTTGGCTATGGTAATGCTTGCATCTGAAGATCCCCGTCGACATAGTAGATATGCAGTCTTTTTGTGGGGTAATCTGCTGCTGGATAGATTCGATGCAGCGGCCCACCGTTTTTTCACTATTGATCCCGATGAGTACACAGTCGATGTGAGGCAAAGCATTTTCAATCGCTTGTGTCTTGTCGCTCAAATGGGTCATGGCCGGAGGTTCCTTGTGCATTACTTTTTTTGTCCCGAAAGCATCGTTATTGCTTGACTGATCTTGTTTCCTAACGATTTCTGTGAGAGGCAGGTCAGAAGGCATAGCTTGTCGCATTGAAGCGTGGCTTTTCGGATTTTTTGTGCCTCCGCTCCCCGCCAAATTTCTTTTGCCGAGTGCCGGATACATTACCGATGGAGGGGAAGTGGAAACATAGCCTGACATCACCGTCTGGGCGAATGAAGTACTCGTGGAGGCCGATTCGGCAGGGCAGGTTTTCGGTGGATGCTTTTTCCTCCCGAAAACTGGCGGTCATCAATCCGAGTATTTCCTCGCTGTTCATGATAGGAGCGCCTTCCCGTTTCATGACGATCAGGCGTTGCATGACATTCTCGAGGTTTGGCCACTCTTCCTTTTCGATCCACAGTTCATTATTGGTCTCTTCCGTCCACCTCCCGAGCGGCTGGAAGTTTACTGCTGATACGCCGAGTTGTTCAGCAAAATGTACAAGCTCGGGCAGGTGCCTGTAATTGAGCGACATGACGGTCGGCTTGATGATGATGGGAAAGCTGATTGCCTGGCGGTTCTGCTCTTCCTTCAGGCGTGCTATCCCCCTGCATATTTTTTCGTGCAGTCCTTCGCGTCCCCTGATATAGTCGTGCGTGTCTGCCTTATGGGAGTCGAGTGAAATGTTGATATTGAATGCCTTGCGGCAACCAGTTCGGCCGCGTGTCTTTCAAGCAGCATTCCGTTGGTAGTCATACCGGCGTATATGCTGTTTGATGAACAAAAATTCAGCAGCTCAATGAAGCCTTTCTTGATAAGAGGTTCCCCTCCGCTGAAATTTATTGCATAGGAACCAGTGAAGTCTCTGATGCTCAGCAGTGTCTTTTTCCACTCATCTATCCCCATCTCGTCAGTGTATTTGTCAAGGCGCCAGTGGTCGCAGTGACGGCAAAGGCAGTTGCACCTTTCATTGAGAAGGGCATGGAATGTGACTGGCCGGGTGAAATCGATATCGGCGAGAATATAGGCCGATTCGGCTATGGTGTTCCGTCCGTGCTTCAATCCGAGAGCGAGCAGTTCTGTGAGATGCATGGGGCGCAGTTTTTTGCTGGATGAATCGTACTCTGACTCATACATGCAAAACATGTGCCAAAACCATGCGAATCGTTATGTCGTTCATTTATAAAGGCTTACGGGATCTGCTGGATGCGGCGGTGAGGCCGTGCTGGCATCTGGAGAGGTGTGGACTGCTAGGGGGCTCTCTAATTGAGAGCTATAGGTACTTGCGGTGTCTATGCGATGTGGTTCCGGGATTATTTTTCGTAATGATGTTTCAATCGAACCATGATGCCAGTGATCATGCCAACCGTAATCCCCAGGTTATTGTAAAAAGCATCCATCATCTTGAAGCCGTATCCGGTTGTCGAACCATGCATCGTTTCAAACAGAAGGCCCAATGGGGCAATGGCTAATGCGACGAGAAACGCCGTCAGGCGTTTTTTCAGGGCAATGAGGGAACTGCCGCCAGGATGGCATAGATCCCGAGATGAAAAACGATATCCAGTCCGAACACCCTTGAGGAGTCTGTTCCCGGAGAAAAGCTTGCCGTAAGGAGCAGAATGAATGCGGCCAGCCAGGCTGTTTTTAGTTTATTCTTGGTTGACATGGGAGTCAGTTGATGAATTTTGATTGCGAATTTCCAGGATCAGAAAGGAATCTGCTTGTTAGTGTGTCGAATTCTCTGAACAGGTCGAGTTCTGTTTCTTCGCTCGATTCAAGCTTAAGTCCGTTTTGTTGAGCAGTAAACCATGAAGCCCCCCTGCAAAGACGAGATAAATAGGGTTGACCATCGCATTCAGAAGGTTGTCTACCATTGTGAACGCGATGAAAACAGCCATTGCTGCCGGCGCCGCATATGCAGGCGATTCCCATTGAACGGGCTTTTTCCTGCTGATGAAAAATATGGTTGGCAGCTGTACAGCAAAAAGCAGCCATAACAATCCATAGCTCCCCTGATTTCCGAGTGTTATGACCCAAAGGCCATCTGTAGTGGAAAGATCTTTTCCTCTATCAGTAAAGACCCTTGCTCGACCGTAGCCTCCCCAGCCAAAAAAAACTGCCCTGAAGCGCTTTATCAATGAGGATCGTTTCGTTGTCAAAGCGAAATTGCAGTGACTGTGCTCTGGCCGGGCTGATTTTCTCTGCGATGTAATTGGTGAGATTTGTTCCATCCCAAGATCCAGTAGATCTTGAAAAGATATAGATATATGGCGTCACGAGCAAGACTATGACGAGAACGGCGTTTTTCCATTTGATGCCAATGTATAGGATCAGCAGGCTCATCGCGAAATAAAATATGGCTCCCATTGATTGGTACATTAAAAATGTACCAATCAGGAGGGCCAGCAGTAAGGATGACGGAAGAAAAAAGATTTTCTTTGGAAGGACTTTCGTGATGTAAAGCCACATTCCAAGGAGTGAAGCAAGCATCATCCACATAGAGGTCATCAAGCCATGGTTCATGTAGACCATGGGGCGATATCCTCCATCTTCCTGAGTGTCTGGAGAAAGTCATGCTGATGAAATCCGTATGTGAGTCGGTGAAGCTGCGGGCTCATGATGAGTTCGAACCAGCTGAAAGGGATATAGATGATCCCGCCGATGAAAATGGTTATTGCAAGGGTCTTGAGAATATCGCTTTCGTTAAAATAGACCCGGCCAAAAAAGTACGGGATCCCCATTTAATTGTGGTGTAGAGTGTTGAGGCCAAGCCATCATATATTCCCAGCCCGTTGGCGAGTGAAGAGAAAAAAGGGGTCGTACACCATAATATTATGGGGATATCTATGCTGCGGAATCGGTAGCTGAGCAGTTTTTCTTTGTCAAAGAGCCATGTTGCGGCAAGCAGGCTGTATCCAATTACTGTTGATTTGGTGTTTTTCAGCATGAAGATATCATACTCCGCGCACGGCAGAAACATCCAGCCTGCGACATAGGCAATGACCGGTACAAGTCGTTTATCCAGCTTCTTGTACAGCAGAATGACAACGCCAGGCCAGAGGAAAAAGGCTAAGGGCACCAGAATGTTAGCTCCGGGATTACCCATGCTTCCGTATGTTTGTAATGATGCGTTCTAGCACGGCCTGCCAAGAGCATGCCGGGTCGAAAAATGGTTCCATGCCCCTCTGAGTTCCATTTTGTTTTTTCTGCATAAAATGCGCTGTCGTAAGCCAGTCGTTCAATGGCCTGACGGTACCCTTCAGTTTCATCAGGCGGGACAAGAATGATTCCGCTGTTGAGCTCTTCAAGGTGGGGGTAGGCGCATACAATGGATGTGATGACCGGTCTTCCTGAAAGCAGCCCCTCCACAAGTGCTTTGTTGTACCCTTCTTCGAATGTTGTTCTTGTCGGCACGATGAATGCATGGCTATTGTTGATATGCTCAAGCATTTCGTCCTGGCGGCAGAAGCCATGGATTCGGAATGTTTCCTCTATCCCATACGCTGATGCTGCCATGCGCAGCCCGGTTTCTTCTGATCCTCCACCACAAAGATTGATGACGATGTCCGTGTGTCCTTTTTCTCTGAGGTCCCTGGCGATCTGAAGCAGGTCAAAAATGCCTTTATCGGTTTCCATCCGCCCTACGAACAGAATATTGAAGGGTTTATTATGATGTATTGGCGGGTTGATACACTCAAAATACTTTCGTCGATAGAGCTGATAGAAGCGATGGACCGGTGAGGCCATGGCGTAAGTCATCCCCTCAATCTGTTCGGTTACGCTTGGTGAAACGGACATGATGGCCGATGCTTTTCTGATGAAAAACATAGCATTCATGAACTGTATCAGCTTCTGAGCTGCAGAGAGAGGCCGAAAACGAGACTTGAGGTTGCAGTGCAGCGTGGGGATCAGCTTCATCCTTGAGGGTATTGCCCATAGAAGCGGGAAAAAATATCCTGTAGCCTCACTGAGGATCAGGAAGTCTGCACCCTGCTTTTTAGCAAAATCAGCAACCCTTAGAACATAGCTGACCTGTTCCTTATGAAACGCAATGGCATTCTCCTGCGGATTTTTAGGGAGGTTTTCGATATGGAACCGGTCCGTGACGATACGGTCTTTTCTGGGGCATGAAGAAATGGCGATGCCCCTCGCATTGAGCGAACGGCATGCATCAAAGAACATTGCGCTATAGGTTGTCGAAACCTGATGAGGGTCGTCGTTTCCTTTCTGCCAGTAGGAAAATGTTTTAACGATATCACCCGGTCCGGCAGCGTAAGCTATGCATAACCGTGTCGAATGTTTCTCTTTCATTTTCCGCAATTGATCATACGGTTTCTTTTTCACGGATTACCCTTGATTCTTGCCGGTACGCCGACTGCGGTCGTGTTTGCCGGTACATTTTTGAGTACCACCGCATTGGCTCCTATTAGTGCATGGGCCCCAATGTGTACTTCTCCCAAGATCTTGGCGCCAGCACCTATATCAACATGGCCTTCAATGATTGGAGTCCCTTTTCCCGTAGTGCCGATAGTGACCTGATGCATGATCAGGCAGTTGGGACCGATTATTGCCGCAGGATGGATCACGATGCCGTTTGGGTGAGGGATCAGGAGACCTCCTCCGATGTTGGCATTGATTGGGATGTCCGCTCCACAAACCGCGCTCCAGAATCGGTGTTGTAGTACGGTGATTTTTGAAAGCAACTTACCTGTAGGGCCTTTTGTTCTTAAAGACTGATAGCGCCGTATTGATGCCAGAAGGTATTTGCCCGGTTCGTATTTGCCCGGGATGGCCTGTTCTCTGCTCAAGTCTGGCTCTGTTGCTGAAATCACCTGCCGGCTTGTCTTCATACTAATCTTTTGTTTGCTGGAGTTTCTGTGTGAACTGCAGTAGCTTGTCAATCATGCGGATCCCGACCGGCGAACGCCGTATGCCGTCAATCATCTTTTCTGGAACCACTTTGCTTATGAGGCGGGGGGTTGTCGAACATTTCGGCAATAGTCAGGGTTTTGCGGATCCCCCCGAAATTCAGGATGGGCGCGATGCTCGGTACTCCAAGCAGAACCAGCAAAGCTGCAGCTTTTCTCAGATCCCTGAATTTAGAGCTATCGCCGAGTGAGATCAGTGTTACGATATCGGCATGCATGGCGAACTGCTCAGCCAGGTGGCTTTTGAGAAGGGGGGTGCTGTCCACGCAGATGAAATCGTATTTCTCTTTCAGTTCAGCAAAGAGTTCAGGAATTTTCTGGCGCGGGACACTTCTACCGGTGATATTGCCAGCATACATCATATCAATATTGTCACCGGGAGTGCTGACTATGCATTCTTCCAGCGTCATTGAGTCGGCCAGGTAATCGCAGAGCCCCGGCAGGCTGATCTGGAATTCATCGTCCTCGTTGATTGGCGCGGCTTCGATGTCTCCATCGATAATGAGTACTTTCGGGACAAGCTGCGAGAGGGCTTTGGCACAGCTGAATGTGATGGCTGATGATCCTACCCCCTTATCCGTACCTGTGAAAATGAGCGCCCTGGCATTGCTCGATGTTCTTTCCCTAAAGAATTTGACGGCAAGGCTCCCGATCTGATGTGCCCGAAAATCATCGGGAGCAAGGCTAAGCTGTTCCTGATCCTCTGCATTCGGCGCCCTGAGGTTGACGATGGTTTGCACGGGAGGGTGCCCAAGTGCATGCGTGATATCCTTGCTGCTTCTAATGGTGTCGTCAAAAAATTCATATGTTGCAAACGCCCCGCCCACGAGGCCGAAACTGCCGACGAGAAGCAGGATCGTTATCTTGTTGATGTTTGATTTCAGCGGCTGTTTCGGTGTGCGGGCAATAGAGAGAACGGAAAGGCGCAGGGGGATTTTTTCTCGATTTCAATTTCTGTAATGCGTTTTTCAATGTTGTTGAGGAGGTCGAACTTGTTTTGCCAGTTGGCTGAAAGATACTCGCCTCTGTGGATGCCTATCGAGATGCGTTTTGCTTCCTTGCTGTTTTCATTGATTGCAACCCGCAGGGTGTCTTCTCTTGCTTGTGCGGCTTCATAATTGTTTTTGGCGATGATTACCGACTTTTGCATGTCTATATCTCTTTTGCCAAGGGTGATGTTTTTTGCCTTGTTGCGTACTTCTTCACGGAGCTCCTGTGCATAGGATTTCATTGATTTCATTTGTCCTTCTACATAAATACGCTCCGGGTTTATTTCTGTCAGCCGTCGGTGGTGCTTCTCAGCTGTTGGAGCTGCTGGTAGGTCCATGATTCTGTATTAGTCAAGGCATTGTTATTCAAGACAATTTCATTGACTAAGGGGTCAAGAGCGATTTTTTTTAACGCATTATTTGATTGCTGCAGGGCCCTGTAATTTGTTTCATATGCAAGTCGTTCATTCAGGACAGAGTTGTAGGACCGTAAGAGGTTGTCGCTGTTTTTTGCTGCGATATTAAAGGTTTCAGAAAAAGATGATGTGCCGATATCCCGGGTCAGGCTGTCAAGATCCCGCTCAATGGCCGACATCTCTTGCGTGATGACATTTTTCTGGGCATAGAGGAATTTGAGCCTGTCGCTGTTAGAGTTGTTGCTCGCTTTGCGGGTTTCCTCCATATAGGTCTGCATGAGAGTATTGAGGAACTCTGCAAGCCCCTCAGGTTTGCTCCCGGAAATCTGAAGGGTGAGTATGTGATCCCTGTTGCCCGGAGTAACCGACACCATGTTGTGAAGAATTGCTGCGCAAGTTTCCGTGGGTACCCCTTTGGGGAAGAGCGCCTCTCTGTCAGCCGGTTTCATTGAATCAAGCGCTTTTATCAGGATGTCGATGGTTGTCATTGCCTGAGCCGAAGTGCTGATATAGCGCGGGTAGTAACTCACGATGGAGGACTCTTCAGTATTGCTGAAAAGGGTAGGTACCGTCGGGTCAACCTGCATGAGGGCATGAACTTCGTAGTATGGTTTTTTTATGATGAAGATAAGCGGTGTCAGCATGGCGAAAAGGAAACCGCCAAGCAGCAGGATGAATAAGCCGTACCTTTTTATAAAGCCCGCTAAGTCGAAAGCCTTTCTGGGTTTCCCCAATGGTAGCGGATCTTTTGTTGACTGTTCTTTCAGCATGATTGGGCGGAATTACCTGTTAAGGCTGAGATGGGATTATAATGGTTGAATTGACTGAATTCAGCGCAGATGTTCCCAGATTGATGATTTGTAGCGTCGGCATGATATCCTGAAGCGTGTAGTTGAACTTTGCCATGCCGGAGGGGCTGACATATATGATGTCGTTGGGCATGAGGGTATAGTTTCGGGTGAAATCAGCGTTTTCAACCAGTCTTTTGAGGTTGATTTCAGCCACTGTGCCATTCGTATCCTGCTGACGGATGATGAAGACTTTTTCCTCATTGCCCGTTCGTGTGATGCCGCCTGCCATCATGACTGCCTTGAGTACGCTCATGCCGTCATGCATGGGGATTGCCCCGGGCGTCTTGACTTCTCCCATGACATAAATCATGTCGTGGGCGTGTTCCGGCACATAAATGATATCGTTGTTGTGGATGGTGGTATTCAGGCTCATATTTCCGTTCGAGAGCAGATCCTGCAGATCGATCCAAATCACCTGATCGTTCCCCTGATGATTGAACAGCGGGTCATACGATCTTCTTTCGGGACCCCGCCAGCAAGCGATAGGCCTTCGAGCAGCGTCCCCCTGCCTGAGAATCGTACCAACCGGGTTTGTTGACATTGCCAAGCACATAGGCCTTGTTATTCTGAAAATCATGTACCTGTATGGTGACTTCCGGTTTGATGTACAGGACCTCAAGTTTTGTAGTAATCGATTCTTTGACTTCGTCAGGGGTTTTACCGTTGACATTGAGCATTCCGACCCTGGGGGCAGCAATAAACCCATCCGGAGAGATGATCATTCGTTCTTCCGAGAGTTCGGGGCGTCGCCAAACCTTGAGGCCGATGGTGTCTCCCGGTCCGAGGCGGTATTCGAAAGGTTTTGCCTCGATTATTTCTTTATTGAGGTCTTCTTTCTTGGCGAAGATGGGGGATTTGTCTGGTAGCTTTATGGTAAAGTCCCTGCCGGGAGGCGGTGATTGAGGGTTTTTGGTAGGCTTGGGTGAAAGCCCCGCACATGAGGTGAGCAGCAAGGCCAGAAAAAGACACTGCAAAACCTTGACGACTGGCGGTTGTATCAGGGGAGAAGAAAATTTGTGGTGCATTGCAGGGGAATTATTCCTTCATTACTGCCACAGAAATCTGACAATCCGTGCCATAATGTTAATGGGATGTTACTCTGTTATGTTGATCGTATCTAGCTGTTTTTCTTGTCTGGCTGTCGGGGAGCGGCTGTCTCATGATTACCATGGAGTTGGTGGTG
>PYLN01000025.1_pt1 | contig 18692 bp, 27 predicted proteins | sample 1675811 | NCBI WGS metagenome assembly PYLN01 (sample SAMN08732055, study PRJNA438928) | Freshwater metagenome, whole genome shotgun sequencing project. | isolation source: meromictic lake | place: Russia: Kandalaksha Bay | collected 2014-09
GCCGAACAGGCAAAAAACACCCTTCTCATCGTACCCTCCGCAGGGTCCTATGTTTTTCTTGCCGAACTGCTCATTGATGAACGCAATCACCGAAGAACGCCCCCGCTGCCAAACCCCTGCGGCAGCTGCACTATCTGCATCGACGCATGCCCCACAGGAGCCCTTCTTACCCCCGGAAAACTCGACGCAACCCGCTGCATAAGCTACCTTACTGTTGAACTCAAACGAGAGTTCACCGCTGAAGAAGCGGCAATGACAGGCTCAATGCTCTTCGGATGCGACGCCTGCCAGGAACACTGCCCCATAACCAGCGCCCGCTCATTGCCGCAGACCCGGCATTCGCACCCAAAAAAAGAACTCCTTCAGCTTCAACCCGAAGAAATCCTGAAACTCAGCCGCAGTCAATTCAAGGCACTCTTCAGAGGCACCCCCATCTGGAGAATCGGACTCAAAACGCCTGAAACGAAAACGCCCGCGCCGCCCTCAAAAACCAAAACCAGAAAACTAGGGGACGTTGTTGAATATCGTGAATAACTCTTATCTCAATGTGTTGAGATGATATGAAAAAAGCTCGTAAGCACTTGCCGGAACTATTGTTGAGGGTGCATTGTGTTTTTGTTCGCTATTTGCGTTATTCAACAACGTCCCCTAGTTTCTTTAATTGATAAAGCCCGCTTTTGCGGGCTTTATCAATTGGGAGGCTATGCGATCAGGATCAGTGCTTGAAGTGGCGCATGCCGGTGAAGACCATGGCGAGGTTGTTGGCATCGGCTGCTTCAATCACTTCATTGTCCCTTATGGAGCCGCCGGGCTGAATGACTGCGGTTACTCCGGCTTCGGCTGCAGCAAGCAGGCCGTCGGCAAAGGGGAAGAAGGCGTCGGAGGCCACAACTGAACCGTGCAGGTCGAGATTGACCTCTGAGGCTTTCCAGCGTGCAATCTTTGATGAGTCAACGCGCGACATCTGTCCGGCGCCTACACCGTAGGTCTGGCGGTTGCGGACATAGAGTATGGTGTTGCTCTTGATGTGCTTGCAGATTTTCCATGCAAACATAAGGTCTCCGAGCTCCTCTTCGGTTGGCTGGCGCTTCGTGACGACCTTGAGCTCATCGCGGGTGGCAATGCGGCTGTCGCGCTCCTGGACAAGCATGCCGAATGGGGTGGATTTGAACTCCCATCCCCCTTTGGGAAGAGCACCGGTCTGAACCAGCAGACGGCGATCTTTCTTTTTCATGAGCATGTCGAGCACACCCTCTTCATAGGCCGGAGCAATGAGGATTTCAGTGAAGATTGCGTTGACGGCCGTTGCTGTCTCCATGTCGAGAGGGCGGTTGAAGCAATAATGCCACCAAACGGTGCCTGTGTATCGGTGGAGAATGCCCGTTTCCAGGCTTCAAGAAGGTTTGGCGCCTGGCAACGCCGCAGGGGTTGGTGTGCTTTATGATGACAACTGACGGATCCTCTCCGCGGAACTCCTCAATCAGTCCTCCGGCAGCGGCAATGTCGAGCATGTTGTTGTAGGAAAGCTCCTTGCCGTGAAGTTTCTCAAAATAGTCGGCAAAGGAACGGGTTCCATCAGCGTCGGTCAAACGGTAGAATCCGGCACTCTGGTGCGGGTTCTCTCCGTAGCGCATGCCAAGTTCTTTTTTCAAGCTGAACAGTCATGCTTTCAGCCGCAGCGACCTCCGTTCCGGCGGCCTTTGAAAGGTAACCGGCAATCGCACGGTCATAACGGGATGTAAGTTCAAACACCTTCAGGCAAGACGGAGACGTGTGGAGCGAAGAGTTGCACCGCCGCCGGCTCGCATTTCAGCAAGGACACCGGCATAATCGGCACTGTCGGTCAGCACCGTAACCGACTCGTTGTTTTTTGCTGCACTCCGAAGCATGGAGGGGCCGCCGATATCAATATTTTCTATGGCATCTTCAAACGAAACATCCGGTTTTGCCACCGTTGCTTCAAAAGGATAGAGGTTGACGACAACCATGTCAATAAAGCTGATACCGTTTTCAATCGCCTGGCAGAATGGTCCGGATTGTTTCTGACCGCCAGAAGGCCACCGTGGATTTTAGGGTGGAGGGTTTTCACCCGACCGTCCATGATTTCAGGAAACCCGGTGATGGTGGAAATGGAGGCGGCTTTGAGGCCCGCATCCTGAAGAGTTTTGAGAGTACCGCCGGTTGAAAAGATTTCAACACCCAGAGAGACCAGCTCCCTGCAGAAATCGACAATACCGGTTTTATCAGAAACCGACACCAGTGCTCTTTTGATAAGCGGATCAGACATTTGAGGAATGGTTATCTTATGGTATAATGGCAAAGGAGACCAGAGCCCACGGCAAAGATTGCCGACAGGGCTTTCAGAAGCGGAAATGTAAGAAATATTCCCAATATGAGTAACCATAAAAGACGCCTGGCCGTTTTCTGCTCTGGAGGCGGAAGCAATTTCCGGGCCCTTTTCCATGCAATTGAAGAGCGCTCTCTGCCGGCTGAAATCGTCCTCTGCATCTCCAACCGCTCCGCATGCGGAGCAATGGAGTTTGCGAGGGAAAAGGGAATTGAGGCCGTCCATCTCTCGGAAAAACAGTTCAATGAACCCGGCGACTTTGCAGGGGCCATGCTGGACACGCTTGAAGAGCACCACATTGAGTTCATACTGCTTGCAGGCTATATGCGCAAAATTCCTGCAGAGATGGTCAAACGATACAGCGGGAAAATTCTCAACATTCATCCGGCTCTTCTACCGAAATTCGGCGGAGAGGGAATGTACGGAACCCATGTGCACGAAGCTGTTATTGCTGCAGGAGAAAGCCGGAGCGGAGCCACCGTCCATTTTGTTGACGAGGAGTATGACCGCGGAGCTATTCTGCTGCAGCGCAGCGTTCCTGTAGAAACAGACGACACGCCCCAGTCACTCGCTGCAAGGTACTTGAATGCGAACACAGGCTCTACCCGGACGCCCTTGAAAAACTTCTTGCCCTGCCCTGCCCATGAATGAAGCTCTCCTCAAGATCAGTGAAATTTTCCGTTCCATCCAGGGAGAATCGTCGTATGCCGGATGGCCATGCGCATTCATCCGCCTTGCCGGTTGCAGCCACAACTGCAGGTACTGTGATTCACTCTATGCAAGAAACACTGAAGAGAGGCTCACAACCCGAGAAGTGGTCTCCCGGGCACTGGCACTGAAAACAGAAATCATTGAAATCACCGGAGGCGAACCTCTGGAACAGCCGGGGGTTCATCAGCTGATGACCGAACTCTGCAACACAGGCAGAAAGGTTCTTCTGGAAACTGGAGGCTTCATCCCTGTGGCGGGGATTGACCCCCGGGTCCACAAAATCATTGACCTGAAGCCCCCCTCATCCGGGAGTCGGGAAAAAACTGCATGGAGAACATTACCTTGCCTTCAAAGCGGGAAAAGAGCTGCAGAAATCATTCGAGTTCAAGATGGTGGTGGCCGACCGCAACGACTATCTCTGGTCGAGAGACCTTCTCCGCATGCATCCTCTTCAGAAATCCTGCACTGTCCTTATGGGAGTGGTTGCCGGTGAGCTTGCGCCGGCACAACTGGCAGACTGGATTCTTGAAGACGGTCTCAGAGTGCGTATGCAGCTCCAGCTTCACAAGCTGTTGTGGCCCGAGCGCACGCGGGGAGCTTGACAGCGGGAACAAGGGTGGCGTTGACTTTTACGATGCGCCTGCGTACTTTTCATTTTTCACATTCAATGCGTCAACTTGATTACCCTCTCCATCATTGTCCCGCTCTTCAACGAACGGGAGTCCATTGCCGAACTCATCAATGAGCTCTCAGTGGCCCTCGGAGACAGGGAGCTCCAGGAGCTTTTCAGCCATCCGTTCAGCCATGAAATCGTCATGATTGATGACGGCTCAACCGATGGATCGGCCGAAGTGATCAAAAGCCTGACATCCTCCACACCGGGGCTGAAGCTCATATCATTCCAGAAAAACTTCGGCAAAACAGCCGCCCTTTCAGCCGGTTTCCGGGTAGCCGGGGGAGAATTTGTCTGCACAATTGACGCCGATCTGCAGGACGACCCTGCATCCATAAAGCCGCTGCTTCAGAAACTCCTTGAAGGAAACGATCTGGTCAGCGGATGGAAACGCCACCGGCGTGATCCCCTCACAAAAACCATTCCATCAAAGTTCTTCAACACCGTCACCAGACTTTTCACCGGTCTAAGAATCCACGATATCAACTGCGGCCTGAAAGTCTACCGCTCCTCTCTCTCACGGAGTCTGGAGCTTCATGGCGACATGCACCGCTACATCCCCGTTCTTGCTGCATGGAACGGGTTCAGAGTCGGCGAAGTTGCCGTAAGCCACCGGCCGAGAAAATTCGGCACAACCAAATATGGAGCCGGCCGGTTTCTTTCCGGACTGTTCGACTTTCTTGCCGTCCTCTTCATTACCCGGTATTTCCGCCGCCCCATACATTTTTTTCGGCATGGCCGGCCTCATCAGTTTTCTTGCCGGATTCGGCATCAGCCTCTATGTCACCCTTGACAAAATCTTCAACAACCACTTCATCAGCAACCGCCCCATTCTCTTTTTAGGCATACTGCTGCTGATTCTTGGAGTCCAGCTCTTCTCAACGGGGCTGCTGGGCGAAATGCTCTCGATTTCAGCACCCCCGGAGAGCAGATTCGCCATTAAGGAAACAGAAAATCTCACCAATCTACAGGAACAGAACATCAGCTCATGAAACGAGTCGGCGCCCATGTCAGTATAGCCGGAGGTGTTGAAAACGCCCCCCTGAATGCCACAGCCATCGGAGCAAAGGCATTCGCACTTTTCACCAGGAACCAGCGGCAATGGCACTCGCCACCGCTGCAGAAAGCCTCTGTTGACGCCTTCCGGCGACACTGCGAAGCTGGCGGTTTCGATGCCCGCCACATCCTCCCCCACGACAGCTACCTCATCAACCTCGGCAATCCCGATCCCGACAAGCTGGAGCGCTCCAGAAATGCATTCATTGAGGAGATGGAGCGGGCAGAAACACTTGGACTGGTTCTTCTGAACTTCCATCCAGGAAGCCACCTGAACGCCATAGGAGAGGAGGAATGTCTCGGTCTTATTGCCGACTCGATCAACCTCGCCATCAAAGCAACCGACAGGGTAACGGCCGTCATTGAAAACACCGCAGGACAGGGCACCAACCTCGGCAGCCGGTTTGAGCATCTCCGGGCAATCATTGATCGCATTGAAGACCGCTCACGAATCGGCGTCTGCCTCGACACATGCCACCTGTTTGCCTCAGGATACGATCTTGGCACAGCGGAGGCGGCCGAAAGAACCTTTGAAGAGTTTGACCGGACGGTCGGCATGCAGTACCTGAAAGGCATGCACCTGAATGATGCCCTCCGACCGCTTGGCAGCCGGCTTGACAGGCACGCCTGCATAGGGAAAGGAATGATCGGACTTGAGTGCTTCGGCTACATCATGCAAAGCCCCCTGTTCGAGGAAATCCCGCTCATTCTTGAAACCCCGGATTCCGAAGGGTGGAAAGAGGAAATAGAGCTGCTCTACAGCCTTGGATGAAGGCTGAACTGAACCTATCCTTTTTTGACCACAAGGCGAAGCGAGCGGCCTACTGAAGCCGCACTGCCCATAAAACCAAGACAGAGGCCAAGGAGTACGACTGAGGGATAGATGAGAAGAGCCGAAGAACGGAGCACCATATACAGAGCCGGTTCGTAACGGGCGATACCAAGCTCGAAGAGCAATGCCAGAGCACCGGCTGCCAGAAGTCCCGACAGAAGCCCCTGCAATGCCCCTTCAATGATGTAGGGAGCTGCAATGATAGAGCCTGAAGCGCCGACAAGCCTCATGGTCCTGATTTTCTCCTGCCGGGCATGCATTGCCAGACGAATCGTATAGCCGATCATCACCACCGTGGCTACAGAAATAAGGATGCCCAGAGCGCCTGTCACAAAGGTAAAGAGCCTGGCGTTCTCCTCAATCTGCCCCAGAAATGCCTTATTGTAGCGGATATCGGAACCCGGAGCAACCTCCCTGATTGCCGGAACCATGATGGCAAGACTGTCAGCAGATGCATAGCCGGCTGAACGGATATCCTGGCCGACCGTGGCAGTGGATTGGAGCCAAGAATGGCGACAACATCCTCACCGAACTCACCCGAAAAAATTCTGGCGGCCTCCTCCCTGCTCACAAAAGAGACCTCTTCTACACCCGCCAGCCCCTTCATCTTTTCCGTTGCGCTTCCGGCAGCATCATTGTTCATGGAGTCACTGAAAAAAACCTCAAGTTCAACCCTCCCGCGAAGTTCCTGGATCACATCATAAAAACTGAGGGAAACCGTACCGAACAGGCCAAGAAGGACAAGAGAAAAAAAGCTGATGGCCACAGTGATGGCAGCGGGCAGTTTCGCTCTTCCGATGCTGGAAAACCCCTCTTTGAGGACAAACGAGAGTGACATGAGAGGACGGGATAATGGATTGGCTTTTGAACAAAGATCAATTGTAGTAAAAGAATCAACAAAACAAGTTGCAAAAACAAGTTTTTTTTCTTTTAATTAAAGCTTGAAATAAGGGCTATAGCTCAGTTGGTAGAGCATTTGCATGGCATGCAAAGGGTCAGGAGTTCGAGTCTCCTTAGCTCCACACAGAAAAAAGCACGGAATCGTTCCGTGCTTTTTTCATTTCCCCCATCATTTCACAAACTGAATCAATATTTTCGGTTTTTTGGTTTGAAGTTGTGGCTTCAATTGCGATTTTAAGAAGCAACGGAGTTACATAACCTTAACATCCCCGGCTTATGTGTGGAGTTTTCGGAATTTTCAACTCAAAAACTCCTGCGGAAGACACATTCTATGGGCTTTACTCCCTTCAGCACAGGGGGCAGGAGGCCGCAGGAATTGTGGTTGCCGACTACAGCAAGACCCGCAAGAAAACCCTATTCAGGCAGCACAAGGGAATGGGCCTGGTATCAGAAGTTTTCAGAGATGAAACGGTGTTTGACGACCTTGGAGGCTATGCTGCCATCGGCACAACCGATACTCCACCACCGGCTCCTCCACCGCCACCAGCAACATCCAGCCATTTTCACTCACCTACCGGTCGGGCAGCCTGGCCATAGCCATAACGGCAACCTCACCAACTCCCGCCAGCTTCGCCGTGAACTGACAGAACTCGGAGTCATCTTTCAGGCCTCCTCAGACACGGAAATCATACCGCATCTTGCTGCCAGAAGCCGTGAAAAAGAGCCACTACAGCAAATTTACGATGCACTCAAGCAGGTGAAAGGAGCGTACTCAATGGTTCTGCTGGCCAACAACCAGATGATTGCCGCCCGCGATCCTCATGGGTTCAGGCCGCTTGCGCTCGGGAAAAAGACCGATCCCATCACAGGAGAGCTTGCCTATGTGGTGGCAAGCGAAACCTGTGCGTTCGACATTATCCAGGCGGAGTACATCCGCGACATTGAACCCGGTGAAATTCTTCTCATCGATCACCTTGCAGTTGCCAATGAAAAGCCGACATCGCTCTTCCTCCCTACCAGTGAGCGGAAAGCCAGATGCATTTTTGAATATGTCTATTTTGCACGGCCCGACAGCTTTATTTTCAGCAACTCGGTTGACAAGGTGCGCCGCAACCTCGGGAAAAACCTTGCCCGTGAATCGGTAATCTCCCCAATACCGGGAGAAAAAAGAGCTGACGGTTGTCAGTGTGCCCGACTCTTCGAATACAGCCGCACTCGGTTTTGTACGGGAAAGCAACCGGATGAACCGTCCCGCCCGTTTTGAACACGGGCTGATACGAAACCACTATGTCGGAAGAACCTTCATACAGCCGGGCGTCCAAAGCCGCGACATCAAGGTCCGCTCCAAATACAACATTGTACGCGGTGTCCTGCAGGACAGGCCCATCATCCTTATTGACGATTCAATTGTCAGGGGAACAACCGCCAGAATGCTCATCAAACTCATCCATGAAGCCGGGCCGAGCGCAATACACCTTCACATCAGCTCCCCCCCATCACCAACCCATGCTTCTACGGCATGACTTCCCGACAAAGAGGCAGCTTCTCACCCACATGTTCGACTCACTTGAGGGTGAATTTGACGAGATTGACAAAATCCGGGAGTATATAGGTGTTGATTCTCTCAAATACCTCTCGATGGAGGGCCTTCTTGCCAGTGTCCCCTCATTTGAAGGCGAGAGCTGCAGTTACTGCACGGCATGCTTCAGCGGTGACTACCCCATTCCGGTCAACGAAGCCTCAATCGACAAGGACGAAAACGACTGACTTCCGCAGAAGTCCCGTCACCCCCTTCCCTAAACAGGAAAAGGCGCATCGGATGATGCGCCTTTTCTCGTATGATGCAACCGGGGAAAACCAGCCGCTATTTCTTGTTGCCCTGCTTGAATTCAATACGCACAGCCGTATGTGGCACAGCTTCAAGCCTTTTCTTGGGAATTGGTTTGCCTGACTTGATGCAGATTCCATAGGTGCGGTTTCTGATGCGGTCCAGCGCCTGATCGATATAGCCTATATATTTCTCATCACGGGCAATGAACATGAATCGCTGCTCACGATCCATTGTTTCCGTGCCGTGGTCAGCCATATGCATGGAATAGTTGGAGTTGATGGAATCCTCCACATTTTCATCCGACAGCGAAGAGCGCAGAATATCAAGATCCCGCAGAACCTCTTCACGCCGTTTGAGAAGGAGCTGACGAAAATGCTCAAGCTCCTCATCATTCAGATAGGTCTTGAGAGGCGCCGGCGTTTCAATAATCTCCTGTTCTTTTTTTGTCTCACTGCTGCTTTTTCTGGCCATAATACTCAGTATTTTCTGATTCTAACAGTACACCGAAAAAAATGAGAACTTTAAAATACCATTTTGATCAGGATTTTTCAAGTCTCAATCGGCAGGGCTCACCGTTCACCATCTCGCCCTTCTCCGGGGCAACCGCCTCTGGAGCAATTGCCGAAAGCCGAAGTTCAGTAGCAAGCGTCTCATCTTTAATATACACATCATTTTTCTTGACTGCGTCGAGAAGTTTGTCACTTCCCTCCACAGAGAGCACTATCCGGTCGGTTATTTCCAGCCCACTCTCTTTACGCAGGGTCTGTATCCTGCTGACAAGCTCTCTGGAAAGGCCAAGCATGGCAAGCTCTTCAGTCATTTCAGTGTCCAGGGCTACCATGATTCCATGGGCCTCGTCAGAGGCGACAAGCCACCCCTCGATATCCTCATGCAGAATTTCAACATCTCCCCGCTGAATCTCAAACTGCTTTCCGTCGCACTCCAGGGAAATGACACCCTCTTTTTCAAGCAGCGCTATCTGTTTGTGGCTCATGCTCCGCACCCTTTCACCAAGAGCCTTCATGTCTTTGCCGAATCGTGGTCCGAGGGTCTTGAAATTGGGCTTCACTTTTTTGCTGATCACCGACCCTTCATCCTCGATGTACTCGATCTTCCGGACATTGACCTCCTCCATGATGATGTCGGCCACAAGCCTGTACTGCTCGCGCTCTTCTCCATTGTCTACAGAGAGAAGAATCCGCTGCAGCGGCTGGCGTACTTTGATGGATGCCCGTTCACGCATGGTGCGTACCAGCGAGGTGATGATCTGTGCTTTTTTCATGCGCTCTTCCAGCGGGCGGTCAACCGCTTCGGCATCAGCCAGCGGAAAATCGGCAAGATGGACCGACTCTCTCGACCCCTCCCGCCTCCGGGCGTTCAGGTTCAGGTAGAGCCGCTCAGCAAGGAATGGAGTGAACGGGGCAAGGAGCTTTGCCAGCGTCTCCAGACAGCTGAACAGTGACTGATAGGCAGCAAGCTTATCGGCACCCATATCGCTCTTCCAGAACCGTTTGCGTGAACGGCGGATATACCAGTTTGAAAGATCGTCGACAATAAAATCGTTGATGAGGCGGGCCGCACCGGTCAGATCATACCGTTCCATAGACATATGCACAGAACCCACAAGCGTATTCAGGCTGGAAAGCACCCAGCGGTCGAGCCCGCTGCGCTCCCCAAGCTCCACTGCCGGTTCCAGGCCGGTAAAGCCGTCAACATTGGCATAGAGCACAAAAAAAGTTGTAGCTGTTGATATAGGCCCTGAAAAACTTCCGCTGCTCCTCTTCAATCTCATCAGTATTGAACGACTTCGGGCGCCAGGGAGGGCTTGCAACCATGAGGTACCAGCGGATGGCGTCTGCACCATAGCGATCCATGGTCTCAAAGGGATCAACAACATTGCCCTTTGACTTCGACATCTTCTGGCCGTTTTTGTCGAGAATATGTCCGTTGACAACAAGATTTCTGTAAGCGACCGTGTCAAACAACAGCGAAGCCACCGCATGAAGGTATAGAACCATCCACGGGTCTGGTCAACCCCCTCGGCAATGAAATCGGCAGGGAAAGTGCGGTGGAACAGCTCCTTGTTTTCAAAAGGGTAATGGAGCTGGGCAAACGGCATGGAACCGCTATCGAACCAGACATCGATCAGCTCGGGCGTGCGCCTGAAACGGACTCCGTCACGGATGAAGTAGATGCGGTCAACAAAGGGCTTGTGCAGATCAAGCTCCACAAGGCCCCGGTCAAGCGCCTCACCAAGCACCCACCGCTCAGAGTCAATGTCAATGAACCCTTCCCGCAGCTCGGCAACGGAACCGACCGCAAACACCTTTCCTGATGAAGCATCGTCCCCTATGGCAAAATCTTCAGCCACCCATAGAGGGAGAGGTGAACCCCAGAACCGTTCACGCGACAAAGCCCAGTCCTTGTTCTCCTCAAGCCAGTTGCCGAAACGGCAGAACCAATTTCCGGAGGGCACCAGTTGATCGTTTTATTGAGCTCAACCATCCTTGGAGCAATATCTGTTGTCCTGATATACCACGACTCACGGGCATAGTAGATGACAGGGACATCATAGCGCCACGAAAAGGGATAGGTATGGGTGATGGTCTCCTTGCGGTAGAGCTTCCCCTCCTCTTTGAGCCTTCTGATGATGAGGGATCGGTATCCTTGAAAAACATTCCTTCGTACCCGGCACTTCAGCCGTAAAACAGCCGTTGCGACCGACAGGCTGGAGCATCGGAAGATCGTACTGTTTTGCAAGCTCATAGTCGTCAGCACCAAACGCAGGAGCTATATGGACAATGCCTGTTCCATCGCCCGTCGTCACAAAAGAGCCGGGGGCAACAAACCAGCATTTTTTTGCAGGTTCCGTGTATGGCAGAATCGGCTCGTATTCAAGTCCTTCAAGCGAGCTGCCTTTCATGCGCTCTTCAACTTCCCAGAGGGAGTTCCCCTCTTCATCCTTCTCCACAAGCACCTGCAGACAGGACTCGGCAAGAATAAGCAGTTCACCGGTAAGGGAATTGCGTACCCGGACATAATCAATATCGGCACCCACGCTAAGGGCAACATTGGAAATCAGTGTCCACGGCGTCGTCGTCCACACAAGGAAAGACTCTTCCGACCCCTTCACCCTGAACTTCACATAAACACTCGGATCCTTCACCTCTTTATAGCCAAGCGCCAGCTCATGCGAACTCAGCACCGTCTCAGACTTCGGATCCTGGGGAACAATCTTGTAATCCTTGTAGATGAGCCCTTTGTCGAAAATGGTTTTGAGCGCCACCAGACCGATTCGATATAATTGTTTTCGCAGGTGATGTATGGATGATCCATATCAACCCAGTATCCCATGCGCTCGGTCAGCTTGCCCCACCCTTCACGATTGTCGTCAATATGGTGATAAACCAGCGAACGGGCCTCGGTATTGAAGAGTTCCTCTCCATACTCTTCAACCTGGGCCTTGTTTTTCAAGCCGAGTTTCTTCTCGACGGATATTTCTACAGGAAGGCCATGGGTATCCCAGCCTGCCTTGCGCGGCACACGGTATCCCTGCATGGTCCGGTAACGGCACACGGCATCTTTGATGGTACGGCTGAAGACATGATGAACCCCCGGTTTACCATTGACAGTTGGTGGCCCTTCATAAAAGGAAAAAACCCGGTCGGCAGGTTTTTCCTCCAGGCTTTTATGAAAGATTCCGCGCTCATTCCAGTAAGAGAGCACTTCAGCCTCAACCTCACTGTAAGGGACATTTTGTGGATACTCGGCAAATTTATCAGCATGGTCATGAAAATCATTCGGGGTCAGTGTACCGGCAAGCGGCAAAAAAAAATCAATATAAGAGAATCAGCCGTAAAAACAGTACAGGCAGGACCTTCCCCCCTGCGGAAAAGGCCTGCCTGAAAACATCTGTCTGATGAGCCTGATAACAGAAGGAAGGAACGAAACGGGTTACTTTTTCTCGCCAAGGGTTGTGGATACTCCATCAAGAATCTGGTGTGCAACAACCGTCATGGCGTCAAGAGCCTGTGCCACAACCTTGCCCATCGGAGCGATTGCGCTGTCCAGAAGAGTGGCGACACCAACAATAATGGTTCCGAGATCACCTTTGACAACATCCGGTCCCGGTTCCTGAACCGGTTCGTTTTCCTGAAAAGGGTTCTTCATTTCTTCAGTCATAGTGCAGTCATGTTTTGGTTCACGCGCAAAGAGAGTCCTTGGGAGCTGAATTTAGCACTTTCACGGCTCCCCTCAAAGTTTCAGCGTGCAGGCAAGCAACTACCCCCGCCCGTAACGGTCATCAAAACGGATGATGTCATCCTCACCAAGATACTGGCCGGTCTGGACCTCAATAATGTCCAAAGGGCGTCAGTCGGATTTTCCAGCCTGTGAAGCGCTCCCACAGGGATATAGGTGGACTGGTCTGCAGTCAGGGTTATCTCGCTCTTCTCGACAGTAATCAACGCGGTTCCATGCACAACAACCCAGTGCTCAGCCCGATGCTCATGCTTCTGCAACGAAAGCGCCGCCCCGGGGTTGACCGTTATGCGCTTGACTTTGAAATGCTCACCACTGTCTACAGTTTCATAGCTGCCCCACGGCCTGAACACACGCCTGTGAATGGCGGCTTCGTCCCTCTCGCGACGGTTCAGCTCCTCAACAAGCAGCTTGACATCCTGCACCCTGTCCTGTGAAGCAACCAGAACGGCGTCAGCAGTTTCAACAATGATATGACTCTCAAGACCAATCGCCGCAACCAGCCGGCTGGACGCATGAACATAACTGTTGGTCACATCATGCAGCAGCACATCTCCCCGTTTGACATTGCCCTGCCCGTCACGGGCATGAAAATTCCAGAGAGCCGACCATGCCCCCACATCACTCCATCCCGCATCAAGAGGAACAACAAACGCCCTGTCGGTCTTCTCCATGAGGCATAATCAATCGAATCGGAGGGAGACGCCCGGAATGATTCAGGATCAAGACGAAGAAAGTCCAGATCTCTGGCAGCTCCTGCAATTGCCTCCCTGCAGGCATGAAGAATGGCGGGAGCGTACCGGACCAGTTCATCAATCAGCGTGCGGACACTGAACAGAAAGATACCACTGTTCCAGAAGTAGCCTCCCGATGCAAGGTAACCCTCCGCTGTCTTTCTGTCAGGTTTCTCAACAAACCGAAGCACGGGAAGTGCCTCACCCCCACTGCTCCCCTCCCGTGAAGCCTTGATATACCCATAACCGGTTTCAGGTGCAGTAGGAACAATACCGAAGGTGACCATTCCCCCTCACCTGCAACAGGAAGTCCAGCGGCAACTGCCGCTGCAAAAGCCTGGGTATCGGGAATGACATGATCTGCCGGCAGAATCAGCATCACCGCTCCGGGATGCTGCTGCTGAACGAGAAGAGCTGCAACAGCGGCTGCTGGAGCGGTATTGCGGCCCGAAGGCTCCAGAATGATCCCCCCATCTCCACACCGGTTTCACGAAGCTGCTCTGCAACCAGAAAACGGTGGCTCTCATTGCAGACACAGTAGAGCGGTCCCACATCGGGAAGCTCCTTCAGGCGCAGAGCGGTATCCTGAAGCATGGTATTCTCTCCGCAGAGAGGCAGCAGCTGTTTCGGGTAGAGGGCCCGTGAAAGCGGCCAGAGCCGTGAACCCGAACCGCCGCTCAGTATAACAGGAATGATCATTGGCGCTGGTACATTTTCCATGTTGACGAAATCAGAGTGTCAAGATCGCTGAACGAAGGCTCCCAGCCCAGCAATTCCCGGGCACGGGACGATGAGGCAACAAGCTCGGCAGGATCACCCGCCCGCCGGCCTGTCATCACTGCAGGCACCGGTTTTCCGGTAAGGGCACGGACCCGGTCAACCATCTCCAGTACCGAAACACCCGTTTCGCTGCCCAGATTCACCGAGAGGCTCCGGTCATGCTCACGCATGTACTCGAACGCCTTGACATGGGCAGCAGCCAGATCACTGACATGGACATAATCGCGGATGCAGCTTCCATCCCTCGTTGGATAATCGTCACCGAAAACAGAGAGCTTCTCCCGCATCCCCGATGCCACTTCCATCACGATAGGCAGCAGGTTCTCGGGGTTCATCTCCAGACCTCCGATACGACCGCGGGTATCATACCCGGCGGCATTGAAATAGCGGATCGCCCCATAGCGAAGCCCCCGAAGCCGGTCGAACCAATCAAGCAGCCGCTCAATCTCCAGCTTGGTGAAGCCATAGAAATTCTCCGGCTCCTTCGGATGCTCCTCGTCAATGGGCAGATACTGCGGACTCCCGTACACCGCCGCCGACGATGAAAAAACAAGCGCCCGGATGCCGGCCATTGAGGCCTGATTGAGAATATTGATAGTTCCCTTCAGATTGGCCTCCGCATAGGCTTCCGGCTGCAGCATGGACTGACCCGCCGCCTTCAGGGCCGCCAGATGGACGCACCCGTCAAAACCCCCGGCCATAACATCTCTGAGCTGCTGGAGTGGAGAATGTCGCCATGAACAAAACGGGCCTCACTGAACAGGTTCTCCCTCAACCCTGTCCGCAGATTGTCAAAAACCGTCACCCCGTAGCCCCGGTCAAGAAACTCGCGCACAACATGGCTGCCGATGTAGCCCGCCCCGCCGATGACAAGAATGTTCATACGAATCCGTTTAGAATTTCATCGTTTCCCGTAATGGGCATCATAATAATCCTGATAGGCTCCTGAAGTCACCTCCTCAAGCCATTCTCCGTTTGAAAGATACCAGTCAACCGTCTCTCTGATACCCTCTTCAAAAGTAATCGAGGGGACCCAGCCCAGCTCGCGCTTCAGCTTTGAAGCGTCAATTGCATAGCGAAGGTCATGTCCAGCACGATCAGTGACAAACGAAATCAGTTTCTCTGAGGAACCCTCATCCCGACCGAGCCGCTCATCCATGATACGGCAGAGCAGACGGACAAGACTGATGTTGCTCCACTCATTATGGCCTCCGATATTGTAGGTTTCGCCAATCGTCCCATGATGGTAAATGGTGTCAATGGCCCGTGCATGGTCTTCAACCCAGAGCCAGTCACGGACATTCTCCCCCTTCCCGTAGAGCGGCAGCGGCTTTCCGAGCTGAATATTGTTGATGAACAGCGGGATGAGCTTTTCAGGGAACTGGAACGGCCCGTAATTGTTCGAGCAATTACTGATGACCACCGGCAGACCGTAGGTGTCGTGATAGGCCTTACACAATGGTCCGAAGAGGCTTTTGAGGCTGAATAGGGACTGTGCGATCATAGGGGCTCTCTTCAGTGAAAAGCCCGTCTCCGGCAGGAAGGGAACCATAGACCTCGTCGGTGGACACATGGTAAAACAGACGACCAGACAAGTCTTTCTCCCAGGAGGCCCTGGCTGCATTGAGCAGGTTCACCGTGCCAAGCACATTGGTCTGGACAAACGCTGTCGGATTGGCAATGGAGCGGTCTACATGCGATTCAGCTGCCAGATGAATCACCCCGTCAAAACGGGTTTCGGCAAACAGCTGCATAAGAAACTCCCCGTCGGTAATGTCGCCCCTGACAAAACGGTACCGGTCATCATCCTCAACATCACGAAGATTGGCAAGGTTGCCCGCATAGGTAAGGCTGTCGAGGTTGGTCACCCGGCAGTCGCCATGAGCCCCGAGAAAATGACGGATGACATGTGATCCAATAAAGCCGGCTCCACCGGTAACAAGCAGATGCATGGTTCTTTTCAGTTAGGATTGGTTGCTGAGCATTGCTGCAAGCGAGTCGCGCCAGTAAGGAATCCGGATGCCCCAGTCCCTCTTGATGGCACTCTTGTCAAGCACGCTGTAGGATGGTCTGGGCGCCTCCTGAGGGTAACAGGAACTGTCAACAGGCAGGATGCGGCACTCCAGCCCCGAGAGCTCCATCACGGCACATGCAAAATCATACCATGAAGCGGTTCCCTCATTGCTGTAATGATAGGTCTGGCGATAATGACGGGAAGGGTCGTGGTGACCTGCAATCTCCAGAAGGGCTCCGGCAAGGTCAGCCGCAGAGGTCGGCGTGCCGGTCTGGTCGAACACCACCTGCAGCTCGCTCTTTTCAGCCCCGAGACGCAGCATGGTTTTCACAAAATTGGCACCATAAGGGGAGTAGAGCCAGGAGGTACGCACAATGATGTGGGAAGGGTCGATTTCACCAATCAACTGCTCCCCCTGAAGCTTTGAACGGCCGTAGACGCTTGAAGGTGAGGGGGAATCGCTTTCACTGTAGGGTGTCGGCCGGTTTCCCTCAAACACATAGTCGGTAGAGACATGAAGCAGGAGTACTCCGGCCTCCCTACAGGCGGAGGCAAGAACACCGGCACCGTTGCGGTTGACACGGAATGCTGATTCAGGATCCCTCTCCGCCCTGTCAACTGCAGTATATGCAGCCGCATTGATGAGCACCGAGGGCTGGCACCTGGCAACAGCCGACATGACAGCCGAACTCTCTGTTATATCAAGCTCCTGCAAGTCATGAAAGAAGAAACGATGCGCAGGAAGCAGGCGGGAAAGCTCCTGAAGCTCACGGCCAAGCTGGCCATTGCTGCCTGTCACAAGAATGTTCATCGGCGGTAGACTGATTCAGCGTTGTACTCACTGTATGGAAAATCTTCGATGCCCGAAAAACCCGGAAGTCCACCGTCCTTTCCTGAAACACGGATATCCGTCTCCTCAAGCCGCCAGTCAATGCCAAGAGCCGGGTCGTTCCAGAGAAGCCCCCCCTCAGAAGAGGGCTGATAGTAGCTGTCACACTTGTAGGAAAAAACCGCTTCATCAGAGAGAACCACAAACCCATGGGCAAACCCTTTGGGAACCCAGAGCTCGTTTTTACGCTCACCGTCCAGCTCACAGGCAACATACCGGCCATACCAGGGCGATCCCCGCCGGATGTCCACGGCAACATCAAGCACCCTGCCCCGCACAACCCGGACCAGCTTCGACTGGGTATGGGGCGGCCGCTGAAAGTGGAGCCCCGAAGAACACCGCGGGATGACTTCGACTCATTGTCCTGCACGAAATCAACCCGTCCGATATGCTCTTCAATCAGGTCACGGCGAAAGGATTCAAAAAAAATATCCCCGTTCATCGCCAGAACATCCGGCTCAAACTCCAGAACATCAGGAATGGCGGTACTCGTTACACGCATACTGTGACAAAACTTACAGTGTTCAGATTCTTTCAGAAAGAGGAGATCGCAACCCGCTTTCAGCGCCTGGAGGGAAGGCGTTTCAGATACTCTCCATACTGACTTTTCAAAAGCGGCACGGCAAGCCGCAGCAGATCCTCATCGCCTATCCAGCCATTGCGCCAGGCAATCTCTTCAGGGCATGCAATCTTGAGCCCCTGGCGTTTCTCAACCGTCTGAATGAAATTGCCGGCTCCTGAAACGACTCGTGCGTTCCGGTATCAAGCCATGCAAACCCCCTGCCAAGCATGGAGCATTTCAATCGGCCGGCTCCAGATAGCGTTCGTTCACGCTTGTAATTTCAAGTTCACCCCTCGCTGAAGGGCGGACATTGCGGGCAACCTCAACCACATCATTGGGATAAAAATACAGCCCCACAACCGCATAGTCGGACTTCGGGTTCTCAGGCTTTTCCACAATGGAGAGCACATTGCCCTCACCATCAATTTCAGCGACACCGTACCGTTCCGGGTCACTGACGGCATAACCGAAAATTGTCGCCTTCCGCTGCTCACGAACCGTCCGGACTGCAAGATCAAGCATAGGAGTGAAAGCGTAGCCGAAAAAGATGTTGTCCCCAAGAATCAGAGCCACATCCTCACCGCCGAGGAACTCCTCGCCAAGAATGAACGCCTGCGCAAGGCCGTCGGGAGATGGCTGAATCGTGTAGGAGAGAGAGATTCCCCAGTCACTGCCGTCGCCGAGCAGTTTCCGGAATGATGGCTGGTCTTCAGGAGTCGTGATGATGAGAATATCCCTGATTCCCGCAAGCATGAGGGTGGTCAGTGGATAGTATATCATCGGTTTGTCGTAGACGGGAAGGAGCTGCTTTGAAATGCCCCTCGTAACAGGATAGAGCCTTGTACCGGAACCTCCGGCCAGAATAATGCCTTTCATGGTGCCTCGATGTTCGTTCCGTCAAAGTACCGACATGGGCGGGGCGCCCTTACGGATAGTTTTTTATCAATATACAAAAAATAATTCAGCTCTACGCTTTTCCGCCAGAAGAAGAGATCACTGCGGCTATGTCAGACGCAATGCGCATGGCCGTCTCTGCTGATGCAAACGCCTCACGCGCGTCCTCCCTCTCCAAAAATAATCCCACGGGAAGGACCGGCTAGTCC
>PYLN01000026.1_pt1 | contig 17639 bp, 14 predicted proteins | sample 1675811 | NCBI WGS metagenome assembly PYLN01 (sample SAMN08732055, study PRJNA438928) | Freshwater metagenome, whole genome shotgun sequencing project. | isolation source: meromictic lake | place: Russia: Kandalaksha Bay | collected 2014-09
GGAAGCTTTTTTTCATCTGCGGAGAGGGAGGGATTGATTCCGGCCTTCGGGCCTCCACCCTTTGGGGCAGAGCCGCTTTTTTTCATCTGCGGAGAGGGAGGGATTGATTCCGGCCTTCGGGCCTCCACCCTTTGGGGCAGAGCCGCTTCGGCTCTGTCGAAACGGCCTCTGGCCGTTTTCGAACCCTCTCTTCGGGTTCAAATCCCTCCCGTTCCACATTTCAAAGCTCAATAACAGAAAAAGCCTCCTGTATGCTGGAAGCTTTTTTTCATCTGCGGAGAGGGAGGGATTCGAACCTCGGTAGCCCTTTACGAACTACGTCGGTTTAGCAAACCGGTGCCTTCAGCCACTCGGCCACCTCTCCAGGTTTTGGTGCGGAGGATGAGGGACTCGAACCCCAAGGGTGTTAACCCGGCAGTTTTCAAGACTGCTGCCTTACCAATTAGACTAATCCTCCTTATGTAAAGAACTGGATGCAAAGATAGTGAATCCGGAACAATTGTCCACCATAAAACTATTTTTCATCACTCCCGGCACTCTTCATCCACCCATGAAATCGTGTTAAGCGATGTGAGTAAGGGGCAGAGCCGCCTCGCGCTCTGTCGAAACGGCCTCTGGCCGTTTTCGAACCCTCTCTTCGGGTTCAAATCCTCCATCTTTTTCTACACTTCCTTCCTGACCAGCAAAACTTCAGCTATTTCAAGGAAGCTCTCCTTATGGCGGAGAGGGAGGGATTCGAACCCTCGAGGGCTGTTACACCCTACCCGCTTTCCAGGCGAGCGCACTAGACCACTATGCGACCTCTCCGTGTAATTAATTGGCCTTTAATTTACACTCTAAATTGATTTTTCAAAAGGTTTCGTTCATGTGGATTGCCATTCTATTGACACTTTTTGTAAATTGGCTCAACTCTTTGACCACAAATCATTCAACCAGAGATGGCCATGACCAAAATTATTAATGAGGCATTGACCTTTGATGATGTTCTTCTTGTTCCCGCATATTCCAATATTCTGCCGAAAGAAACCAATGTTTCCACCCGGCTGACCAAGACGATTTCCCTGCGGATACCTCTGGTAAGCGCCGCAATGGATACGGTTACCGAAGCCGGTCTGGCTATTGCGCTGGCCCGTTCGGGCGGGTTTGGGTTCATTCACAAGAACCTGTCCGTCGAACAGCAGGCCCGTGAAGTTGCCAAAGTGAAACGGTTCGAGAGCGGCATTATCCGCAATCCGTTCATTCTGTATGAAGATGCAACCATGCAGGACGCCATTGATCTTATGCTCCGCCACTCCATTTCCGGTATTCCTGTTGTGGAAAGGCCTAAATCGGGTGACGAGGGGAAAATGAAGCTGAAGGGCATTGTGACCAACCGCGACCTTCGCATGAAACCGGCCCCTGAGGCGAAAATCGCCAACATCATGACAAGCTCGAATCTCATAACGGCCCGTGAGGATGTAGGGCTTGAAGAGGCTGAGCACACGCTTCTTTCAAACAAGATTGAGAAACTGCTGATTACTGACGATGAGGGCAACCTGAAAGGCTGATCACATTCAAGGACATCCAGACACGCAAGCAGTTCCCCGATGCATGCAAAGACAGCCAGGGCCGATTGATGGTGGGTGCTGCTGTCGGCATCAAGGCAAATACGCTTGACCGGGTCAAAGCGCTTATGGAGGCAGGCGTTGACGCCATTGCCGTTGATACTGCACATGGCCACAGCCAGGCCGTGCTTGATACGGTGAGTGCGGTTAAAAAAGCATATCCTGAACTTCAGGTTATAGCCGGCAATGTTGCCACTGCCAGCGCAGTCAGGGATCTTATTGCTGTTGGAGCCGATGCGGTGAAGGTTGGAATCGGACCGGGAAGCATCTGCACCACCCGTATTGTTGCGGGTGTCGGCATGCCGCAGCTGACTGCAATCATCAACTGCGCAGCTGAAGCAGCAAAAACAGGTACTCCGATTATTGCGGACGGTGGCATCAAGTTCAGCGGTGACATCGCCAAAGCCCTTGCAGCAGGAGCTGACTCTGTGATGATGGGCAGCATATTCGCTGGTACGGATGAAAGCCCGGGCGAAACCATTCTCTATGAAGGACGCCGTTTCAAGACATACCGCGGTATGGGCTCTCTGGGTGCCATGTCGGAACCTGAAGGAAGCAGCGACCGCTATTTCCAGGACGCCTCAAGCGAATCAAAAAAGTATGTCCCTGAAGGCATTGAAGGGCGTATTCCATCAAAAGGAAAGCTTGACGAAGTGGTCTATCAGCTGATTGGCGGGCTGAAATCGGCAATGGGATATTGCGGTGTGGGCAGCATTGAAGATCTGAAGCAGAAAACGGAGTTTGTGCGCATCACCTCTGCCGGACTGCGTGAAAGCCATCCGCATGATGTTAAAATCACCAAAGAGGCTCCAAACTACTCAACAGCTACCTAAGGGGTCTCCCCATAAAGACTGGAAAGGGCGCCCTTCGGAGGCGCCCTTTCCATTTGTTCAAAAAAACCTCTCTCCCCTGCTACTCGTCGTCGTTCATCCCTTCAAGACGATCTTCAAGGTCGGCATAGATTTCCTGCAGCTCATTGATGGTATCCTCTTCAGCCTTCCACATACCGCGACCGTGTGCTTCAAGCATTCTTCCAACAATGTTCTTGATTGCCTGAGGGTTGACCTTGGCGAGACGCTCGCGCATTTCAGGGTCAAGAGCGTAGGTCTCAGCGGTCTTTTTGTAGACCCAGTCGTCAACGCTCTTAGTGACAGCATCCCATCCAAGCATGTAGGTGACACGGTTGCTGATTTCAGTCGCTCCGCTATGGCCGTGGTTGAGCATTCCCTCAAACCATTTCGGGTTGAGCAGCTTTGAACGGTACTCCACCCGCAACGATTTTTCAGCATCATCCACCTTGATGTCGGAGGTGAACGACTCCACATAGTTCAGCTTGATATTGTCTCCGGTACGGGTGTTGCGGCGCTTGGCAGCAAGCTGCAGTGAGCCCGACGAGGAGAAATAATGGTCAATGTCAGAAATACCGAACTCGGTGGAATCAACCTGGTGCACAACACGATCGACTGAACCGAGAAGACTTTTAAGAATATCGGTCTCTTTCTCCCTTTCCTCTCACCACCGTATGCGCTGCTGTTACGGCGGATAAAGAGGTCGTCGAGGTCATCCTCCGACTCCCAGGCAGAGTCCTCAATCATGTCGTCCACATAGGTACCATAAGCCCCGGCGACTGGGTGAACTGCCGGGCAGTTGCCCCTCAAAAGAAGCACCAGTGGCGAGAGCTCATTGACATGCTTTCTGATGGAGTTCATCTCTTCGGGTTCATCGGCTTTTGCCGCATCTTTCACCAGACGGTCGAGCTGGTCCATCAGAAGGCCGAATGCGTCTCGGAATATCGGGCTGAGCTGCATCAGCACATCAATGCGCGGGCGACCAAGCTTTTCAAGCGGCACCAGCTGGTAATGGCTGATTTTGCCAAATGCGTCATAGGAAGGCTCTCCGCCCATCAGCCGTATGACAACGGCAACCGCTTCGCCTTTGGTCTTGATGGTATCAAGCCCCAGAGCACCTGGGCTATTGTTTCAGGGTAGTTTCCCTCGTTTTCAGCCAAATGCTTTTCAACCAGCTTGTCGGCAATGAGAGTCCCGCGTTTGAACGCCATTTCGGACGGGATTCTCCATGGGTCAATAGAATGGATGTTTCGGCCGGAAGGCAGCACATTGATACCGTCACGGACAAGATCGCCGCCGGGCCTGAAGGGATATAGCGACCATCAAGCACCTTGATGAACGACTCCATCTCTCCGGTATTGTCGCGCAAGGCCTTAAGCAGCTGACCCCTTCATTGATGAGCTTCATGACGACAGGCTGGTCTTCAGCCGATATTTTCGCTCCACCAGTGACGGTAGAGAAAGCGGTGGCGGGATGCTTCCGCTCAAGCAGGGAGAGCTGCACAAAATCTTTTGCGGCCTGCTCCACCCACTCCCGAAGCCCGATAGCCTCCTCATCACCCTTTCGTGCCATAGCTGCAAGCTCTTCATAGCTCCCGAACTTTCCGTTCCGGCCTGAAGCTCCATCAGCATGGATGGCAGAGCGCGGCCGCCCTCAGTGCGGTTCTTCAGGGTCTCGGTGATGGTGACGATCTGCGAGTCAACAGGACTTGCTTCACCGAACACATGCAATGAGTTTGAAATCAACCGGTTTTCCAGTTCACTCATATAGATGTACAGGCGGCTCACAAACTCACCGAACGCCTCACCCTCAATACGCGGGCAGTCGTCCGTCAGGTTCAGCAGCTCAGCCTTCTCCATGATTGCTTCTTCAACGCCGGCAGCGTCTTCTCCGGCAACTGCTCCCGAAGGGTTCCGTTCCCTGTAATCAACAAGCAGATCCTTGAGCGCAGGAAGTTCCTTGTAGAGCCCCGCGCGTGAGAGCGGAGGCACCACATGCGAAACCATTGTGGCCAGCCCGCGCCGTTTGGCAATGCTCGACTCGCTCGGGTTGTTGACCGGATAGATGTAGACATGAGGGACCTCACCAAGCAGGGCGTCAGGCCAGCACTCGCCGGTCAGTCCTGTCTGCAGGCCGGGCATCCACTCGGCCGAACCATGCATGCCGATATGAACCATGGCATGTGCACCGAATTCACGGCTTATCCAGCGATAGAAGGCGATGTACTGATGATGCGGTGTGTTCGACTTGTCGAACAGCAGGCGCATTGGGTCGCCCTGAACACCGATGCGCGGCTGAACACCAATGAAGATGTTGCCAAACTGTATGCCGCCGATAAAGAGCTCATCTGTTCCGATAGGCACAATCTCACCGGGAAATCCCTGCCACCGATCTTCTATCCGCTCCCGTTCGCCAGATGTGGTGAGTTTTTTGAATGTATCGTAGGTGATTTTGAGTGCGTCAGGCTTGTTTCCCTGCACCTGAATATCAGTAGCGCGATCAAGCGCCTTGAAGAGCTCTTCGGCACTTGAAGGCAGCTCACCAACCGAGTACCCCTCTTTCTTCAGCCGGTGCAGAACAGAAAAGAGCGTTTTGGGAACATCAAGCAGAGCAGCACTGGCTTTTTTACCAAGTCCGGGAGGATAGTCGTAAACAATGAGTGCAAGTTTCTTGTCGCGGTTGGCTGCGGCACGAAGGCGGAGCCACTGCTTTACCAGACCTGAGAGACGCTCAAGGCGCTCAGGAACAGTCTCTACCTTACCGTCCTTCAAGGCACCCAGAACAACGGGCACACGGCGCCATCCATCTCCGGTATGGAGTAGGTGAATGTCACCTGCATGGGTGAAACACCAAGCTCCTTCCATGAATGGAACTCCTGTGTAAGAAGCGGCTGGGCAACAATATACGGGGCATCAAGCTTTGCCATGATCTCTTCACGCGCTGCAGCGGCAATGCCCGGCTTGGTGGAGCCGGCAGGGCCTCCAACAAGGCCAAACCCCATCATATTGATGAGGAGGTCAAGGTTTTCCTTCAACAGCCAGTCGCGAAGCAGCACATGGCCTTCAACGCCCATCACAAATGCAGGAAACACATTGATCCCCTGCCGTTCAAGTTCACGGATGGTGTTGTCGATATAGGTTTTTTCCTGTATGAGATGCTTGCGGAAAAAGAGAAGCCCTATTTTCTGCTCCTTGTCGAAATTCACCCCCGTTTTTTCGACCAGCTCTTGAAGCTTTTCACATCCGTAAAGTAGGCAGGAGCATCAGGGTGGTACAATCCCATGTTGGGACATCAACAATATCACCGACCGTTACCGGTTCGTTGAAATACTCGCGCAGGATGAGACGGAACATGTTGGCGATGTTCTCAGGGGTCGGCTGCATCCAGTAAGAATACACTAAAAGCCAGTTCTTGAAGTCTTTCGCCTTTTTGGGGACAAGCGGAAGAATGGTACGCATGATCTTCATCAGCTTCATGTACCCGTACATGGCGTCTTCGTCACGCCCCTTCACAAGCATTTTGGCAATCTTCTTCACCATATCCGGCATGCCTGCCTTCCCATCACCAACCTCGTATCCGCCAACTTTAGTAAGCGACATGGCTTCAGGCATTGACTCAAACACAAACACAGTCTTATTGGGCGTGCCGGCTGCAAGCTGCTCACGGAACCAGTCAACCTGGTCCTTGAACTGAATCATGCTCATGAAAATGCAGTCCGCCTCTGCAATTGCCGTTGCGGCGTCGGGGTTCTGCTTTTCAAGATCAACATCGCTCCACTGGCTCAGTTCGGCGTCATCCTTGAGAAGACCTTTGATCTTTTTCCAGAGGCCTGCGTTGTACTGCTCAAGGCTACAATGGCTGCTATTTTACGGGGAGTTGACATCGTCGTGTAGATTCGGTATGGGATTTATTGCATAACCGCACAACATTACTGTCCCGGCACATCAGCCGGAACAGTGACAGTACGATTAAAAGCTGAGTGCAGCATCAACAATCTGCTCTGCCTTGGCATTGGGCAGGTAGAGATAACGGCCACCAAGATGCTGGGCAAGCTTGGGTGCTTCACCCCGGGAGAGATAGTTCATCTGGGTATCAATCACTGTAGCCGCAACGCCGTCAGCCTGAATGGATAGCGACAGGGCTTCAATCTCCTTTTCCAGCTCTTCTTTTGAAGGCTTTTCAGCATTGGGGTCAAAAGATGACTGGAGACCGATATTACCCCGGCCATCGGTGATCAGCACGAACATAACCTGCGTGATACCTTTGGTACGGGCCTGCTTTGCGGTTTCCCAACCAAGATAGAGAGCTGAGGCCAATGGCGTTCCACCTCCTGTAGGAAGAACATCAAGCTCTCGTTTGGCACGGTCAACGCTCTGTGACGGGGGAAGCAGCACCTGGGCCTGCTTGCCGCGGAATGATATGAGAGCAACCTGGTCACGATGCACATAGGCGTTCTGAAGGAGGCTGGCAACAGCACCCTTTGCCTGACGCATGCGGTTGAGCGCCATTGAACCGGAAGCATCCACCATGAAGATGAAGAGCGTACCGGACTTGTCGCGGAACCGCTTGATCTTGACATCATCCTTGCTGATGAGCAGTGCCGTTTTCTGGCGACCGGCCATCTTCTGGTCGCGCTTGCGAGCTTCCTGCCAGGGGGCAGCTGAAATAAGAGTTGGAATAAGGGCAACCTTGCCGCTGCGCATCTCACCGGGCTGGGCACGCACAAAACGGCCCCGCTTGTTGTTGAGCGCTTCACCACGGCTCCCCGAGGTGCTTTTCTTTTTCGAAGCAAGCGAAATGTTCAGGATGTTGTCGGGAAGCTCGGTCTCGATAGCCTCCATCATGAGCTCCTCAATCATATCCGGGGTCTCCTCCTGCTCCTCCTCTGCATCTGCATCCGGAGAATCAGGCTGTTGGGAATCATCCTCCTCTTCCGACTCCTCATCCGGCGGCGGCGGCTCCTCTTCGGGCGGCGGCATATCTTCTGCAGACTCCTCGCGTTCCGGCATGCGTGTGGCACGGGGGATGAGAACCAGCTTGATTGCAAGCTTCATATCCTCATCATCAACATCGCTGCGCTGGTTGAGGGCTGCGCTGGCAAGAGCGGCACGCACAGTGAACACATCCACACGGTTTCCCTCAACACCAAGGCTGATGGCTGTCTGGATAAGTGCCTGAACCTGTTCGGGAGTAATGCCGACCTTCGGCAGCATTTCTCGGGCTGCGTCAAGAAATCCGGCCATCATCCGCAGTTCGTCACGCACATCTTCAGGGTCCCTGCTCCCGGTGACAATATTGACCACCTCCTTGCGGGCACGGTAATCGTTCTGTGCGGTAAAGGGAACAATAATGCCTATGCGGTCAAGCAAGCCCATACGGACTTCCCCGTCTGTGGGGTCGTATGTGCCTACCAGCATGAAGTCGGCAGGATGCACCTCACTGAGCCCTTCCCGCTCAACAAGCACCTCGCCACGCGACATGGCATCCATGATGTGTGAAATGGCCGAGCTGTCAAGCAGGCTGAGCGAGTCCACATAGAGCACTCCCCCGTCAGCTTTTGAAAGCACACCGTGCTGAACAACCCGTACTCCTGAAGCAAGGGTCGCTTCAAGGTCGACGCCTCCAATGAGACGATCTTCAGTGACATTCAGTGGCAGTTCCACAAAGGGTGTCCCCTCGGGAAGAATACCGGCAAACGCTCTGGCAAGAGTTGACTTGCCCGACCCTACGGCCGAGGGAATGACAACACCGCCAAGAGCCGGATCAATGGCCAGAAGCATGAGCGCCTTCTTGGCCAGATCCATTCCAACAATATCGGTAAATGCTATCATTTATACTGCTTCTGCTTCTCCAAGGACTTTGGCAAGTTCGCGTTCAATTTTTTCACCGGCATCAAGCGTTTCAAGCGGATCCTTCCGCAGACGGTGGCGCAGGCACAGGCCCGCAACATCCTTGACATGCTTCATGGTCACCTCTTTCTGGCCCATGAACGCAGCATGTGCATGCGCAGTCCTGGTAATGGTCAATTCACCGCGATGGCCATCAATACCGAGGTTCATGCAGAGTTTTGCAATATCGGTCAGCACCTCATCACTCATGCTCACGGAAGGAAGCAGCGTCTTGGCCTTCTGAATTTTCTTCTGGAGCTTGACCTGTTCGTTATTATACTTTTTCATGAACGCTTCAGGATCCTCATCGAAATCGCGACGGCGTTTGACGATGTCAACGCGCTTTGCCACATCATTGATGGTGATGATGCGTGCATGAAGACCGAAACGGTCAAGCAGCTGCGGGCGAAGCTCACCCTCTTCAGGGTTTCCTGAACCGACCAGAACGAAACGGGCCGGGTGGCGGATGCTGATACCCTCGCGCTCAACCACATTCTTTCCGCTGGCAGCCACATCAAGAAGCACATCAACAAGATGGTCATCAAGAAGGTTGACCTCGTCAATATAGAGGAATCCCCTGTTGGCCTGAGCAAGAAGTCCCGGCTCAAAAGCCTTCACGCCGCTCGTCAGAGCCTGTTCAATGTCAATGGTGCCGCAAACACGATCCTCGGTTGCGCCAAGGGGAAGGTCAACCACAGGAACTGGAATTTTTTCCAGCTTGACAGATGCCGGATCAATCTTCACAGCACCTTTTTTATCCGCCTCGCCTTCCAGATACTGCTCGGTGGTACGGTTATAAATATCATCCTTCACGCGGTCAATCATAGGAAGCACCTCTGCAAGTGCCCTGACCGTGGTACTTTTTCCTGTTCCGCGGTGCCCCATGACAAGAACGCCGCCGATACGGGGATCAATGATGTTGAGAATCAGACTGAGCTTCATTTCCTCCTGACCGACAATAGCGGTAAAAGGGAAAGCAAGACCGGATTTCTTTTTGGCAGATGCCGCTGCTGCCTTGGCAGGAGCCGCCTTTGCCACGCTTGAACCAGCCTTTGCTGCTGTTGTTTTTCTGGCGACCGGTTTCTTTGCAGCAGGTTTTCTGGCAGATGATTCAGTCTGAGTCATAATTGATCATTTGGTTGATAACCCCGCCCCGTTCCACGAGAAATCGTTCACAGGAAAAGGCTTACTGTTTTTAATGAGTTGCAATGATAAGCCTTGAATTTATGCATTTACAGAGACAATCGAAAATGCTTTTCACCGAGCCTCCCCCGCTACCCTCACGAAACCTGCATAGCGGCGTCCCTTATGGATTCCGAGAGGGTTGGATGCGCATGAACAACACTTGTGAGCTGCCCGGCTGTTGCCGAGAAAGAGAGTGCGAGAGCAAGTTCGCCGATCAACTCCACAGCCCCATGACCAATACAGTGTCCTCCAAGCATTCGGCCATCCTCTGCACTGAAAAGAAGCTTCACCATCCCCTCAAGACTACCATAAGCATTGGCCTTGCCCGATGCAGCAAACGCAGAGCGACCTATATGAACAGCAACTCCCTCTTGAAGGGCCTGCTCTTCAGAAAGACCAATGCTGGCAATTGAGGGTTCAGCATACACACAGCGGGGAATATGGCTGTCGTGAAGCGGAGCGCTCTTTTCACCAAGTATCGTTTTCACGGCAATCTCCGCCTCGGCAGATGCCTTGTGGGCAAGAAGCATCCCCCCCCTGACATCGCCGATGGCGTATATGCCTGGTGCCGAAGTTCTGCATGAAGCATCAGTTACAACAAAACCCCGTTCAACACAAACGCCAGCAGCCTCAAGGCCAATACCTTCCGTATTGCCGCCAACCCCCACAGCCACAAGCAATTGCTCTGCAGTAACCCGCTCATCCTCTTTACCCTCAATCAACAGCGCCGCAGAAACCCCGTCATCCTGAACGGCTACATTCTCAAGCTTTGCCCCGGTCGCCACCCTGATGCCCGTTTTCTCAAGGGAACGGCGAAGTGCTTCGGAAATTTCACCATCTTCCTGAGGAAGCAGTCTATCCGCCATTTCAACAATAGTCACCTTCGTACCCGCAGTCGCATAAAACCAGGCCAGCTCCACACCGATTGCCCCTCCGCCAAGAACAAGCATTGAAGCGGGCAGAGCAGTCATGGCAAGCGCATCCCGGCTGGTAATCACCCGACGACGGTCTGGCTCCATCCCCGGAATGCTTCGGGGACGGCCTCCTGTTGCTATAATAAAATGTTTGGCATGCACTGAGCCGATCCTGCTCCCCTCACGAACAATATCCACTTCAGTGGGGAACGGAATACAGCCTCGCCCTGAAGAAACTCCACACCAGCCTTGCGAAGCATAAAGCAACGCCTTTCGACATCTTTCCTGCAACGGTGCGGCTGCGTTTGACTGCGGCAGCAAGATCAAAGGCGCCATCAGAAGCAGAAACCCCGAAAGAGGGCCCCTTTTTGAGCGAATCAAACATCTCAGCGCTTCTGAGCAGCGCCTTGGTGGGAATGCATCCCCAGTTGACGCAGACTCCTCCGGGTGCGCCCTTTTCAATTATGCAGACCCTCAGGCCCGCACGGGCTCCAAGCATGGCCGCCTCGCTCCCCCCCGGTCCTGAACCGATGAGGGCAAGATCATACTGTGTGACTGAAGATTCACTCATTGCATCCATGGCTGATATATGGCAAGGTTTTAGTATACTTCCGGCTCATTTCACCCAATTCGAGCAGGTACTTTAAAAATGCAAAATCAGCCAGTCAATACCCAATCAGACGGAAGTGAGATTGAGGGTCCTGAACCTAAAAAAGTCACACTCCAGGTAAGCAAGGTGCAGATTCCGATGCGCATTGACCAGTACCTCTCCCGACAAGTTGAAAATGCAACACGCAACAAGGTTCAGGAAGCCATTGAAGACGGGCGCGTTCTGGTGAACGATAAAGTGATCAAATCAAACTACCGCATCAAATCCTGCGACCTGATTGAGATGACTTTCCTCCGGCCGCCTGCTCCAGAACTCGCCCCGGAAGACATACCCATTGCCATTGTCTATGAAGACAGCGAGCTGATGATCATCAACAAAGAACCGGGAATGGTGGTGCATCCGGCGTTCGGGAACTGGACCGGCACACTTGCCAACGCAATCCTCCACCATATCGGTGAGAATGCCGGTTCACTTGACGAAAGCGAACTGCGCCCTGGAATTGTCCACCGCCTCGACAAAGACACCTCCGGCCTCATCATCATAGCCAAAAACCCGACGGCCCTGCACCGCCTGGCCAAGCAGTTTGCCGACCGGAAAGTGGTGAAAACTTACAAAGCACTGGTCTGGGGAGTTCCCGCCACCCCTGAGGGCACGATACGGACCAATATCGGGCGCTCCAGAAAAGACCGGAAGGTTATGGCCAACTTTCCCTATGAAGGGGAGGAGGGCAAAACGGCCATAACCGACTACCGCCTGGAAGAAGATCTGCACTGGTTTTCCCTTCTCTCCCTTACCCTTCATACCGGCCGCACGCACCAGATACGAGCCATATGCAGCACCTCGGCCATCAGATTCTGGGTGACGCAACCTATGGCGGAGCTCAATCAGAAACCTTGATTTCCCCAAAAGCGAAAGCTTCGTCAGAAACCTTCTTGACCTTCTTCCCCGCCAGGCTCTTCACGCCGAATCCCTCTCTTTTCAACATCCCACTACAGGCGAGACAATCTCCTTCCATGCACCGCTTCCGCTTGACATGGCGCAAGCAATCGACAAAATCCGCGTCATATACAGGAGCGCCAACAGATAGGCGTGAATGAATGTGATGATGATGAATTGATAACCATGAAGCAAAGGAAGCGAGATTATGAAAAAAAGAGCAACAATCCTTGCCGCTGCTGCCCTGTTTGCGCTCAGCAGCTACGCCCCGCAGGCAAACGCCGAAGTACACCTGAATGTCAATATAGGCCCCCAACGCCCTGTTCTCGTTCAGAGCAGCCGCCGTCCTGCCCATTTTGTCATTGAGTCGCAACCCCGGTTCCTCTACACCCCCGACCTCGGGTTTTATGTCTCTGTTGGAGCGCCATATGATGTTATCTATTATGGCAACCGTTACTATATTTACAATGAAGGTAGCTGGTACCGGTCAAAAAATCACAGCGGACCATGGGACAGGGTAAAAAGCCGTCGGGTACCAACAAAAATCACCCGTCACAGGTATGAGGACATCCGCAGATTCCGTGACAATGAATACCGCCGTGCAGAAAATTATGACCGACGAAGCCGTTCAATCAGCAACGACAGGGACCGGGGCGATAAACGCGACAAAAATGACCGGGACAGCAGAAATGACCGCCGTGACCGGGACGACAATAGACCCCGCTGGCGTTAACGGTTACGCTGTACGCATATCTTCAACAACACGGCCGGCAGGAAACTGCCGTGCCGTTTTTCTGTAAACTGCCGTACTACCGCTCCATCATGATCCGATACCGATCCCTTCTGCTGTTGTGCTGCCTTTTCATTCCCGCCCCGGCCGGCCAGGCCATAGCCGAACAACAGCCCCTGCAGATGCAGAGGCACTCCATTGCTGAGGGTGCAGTAACGGACACATACTGGGGAACCCAAATAACCGACACCTATCGGTCACTGGAGCAGTTAGGCAACCCGAAAGTAGCTGCATGGATAGAACAGCAGGCCGCCCAGGCCCGAACCTTACTCAACTCAATCCCGGGCAGGAAGACGCTGCTGAAAAAGATGGCCTCGTTCGACGGCCGGAGAAAATCAACAGCTACAGCCTCACCATTACCGACAGCAACCGGTATTTCTACCTCAAGCGAACCCCTAAAGACGAAACAGGAAAACTCTTTTTCCGTAACGGCTTCAAGGGGAAAGAAACGCTTCTGTTTGACCCCGAATCACTCTCAGAGGAAAACGGCCCGACCTTTGTCGTCAGCAGCCACTCACCCTCAGACGACGGGAAAACCATTGCCATTTCGGTTTCAGCCAACGGTTCCGAAGACGACTCCATCCTCATCATGGATGTTGACTCCGGCAAGCTTTACTCCGAAACCATCGACCGCTGCCGCTTCGCCTCACCCTCATGGACAAAGGATGGCAAATCATTTCTCTACAACCGCATGCGCACGGTCAGCGGGCCTGAAGAAAATCCCCAATACGACAGCAGCACCTGGCTGCACCGCATTGGCACAGACCCCGCTGAAGACAGAGAGATCTTCTCACGCACAGCAAACCCGGAACTCGACATAGACAGCGCAGACATTCCCTCTGTCATATACGACAAAGAGAGCGGTTCTCTCTTCGGATTTCTTTCAACCGTAGACAGACGGCTGCGGGTGTTCGTTGCACCTCTCGGGGAGCTCAACGCGCCGTCCACAAAATGGAAATCACTGATAACCCCGGAAGACAACATTCACGACTTCGCCGTCAAAAACGGGGAGCTGTACTTCTCAACACCGGAAGGTGCCCCGCGCTTCAAGATCATGAAAACACAGCTTGCCAACCCGGATTTCCGCAACGCTGAAACCGTTGTTGACGAACAGCCTGAAGGCCGGGTTGATGCATTTGCGCTGACCAGTGACGCAATGTATTACACCCTCTCCCTGAACGGAGTGGATGCCAGGCTGTTCAGAATAGAGGACGCGAGCGGCAGCACAACTGAACTCTCCCTCCCTTTCAAGGCCGGTTCTGCATACATCTCCTCAAAAGGAACCCGCTTTCGGGACCTCTGGGTCACCATAGCCGGATGGAGCAGCGACTACAGGCGATACCGCTACAACCCGGACGCCAACACCTTCAGCGTGGAAACCATCTCATCTCCGGCCAGCTATCCCGAATACCGGAATTTGAAGGTTGAAGAGATCATGACCCCATCTCACGACGGCATGCTGGTCCCGCTCTCGCTGGTTTACAAGAAAGGACTCAAAAAGAACGGGAAAAACCCGGTTCTTCTCTACGGATATGGCGCCTATGGAAAATCACTGACCCCCTTTTTCAGCCCCTCAATGCTTCTGTGGACTGCCAATGGTGGCGTGCTGGCAATCGCCCATGTAAGGGGTGGCGGTGAACGGGGGGATGAGTGGCATACCGACGGCATGAAAACAACCAAGCCGAACAGCTGGAAAGACCTGATCGGCTGTGCAGAGTATCTTGTGAAGAACGGGTACACCAGTCCCGAAAACATTGCAGTCAACGGGGCAAGCGCCGGCGGAATTCTTGTAGGCATGGCCATGAACGAGCGGCCCGACCTGTTTGCCGCCGTCATTCCGCAGGTAGGGGCAATGAACCCACTGCGCGGAGAGGAGACGCCGAACGGCCCGGTCAATGTCCCCGAGTTCGGCACCGTTACAATTCATGAGGAGTGCATGGCGCTCATAGCCATGGACCCCTATCTGCAGATTACTGACGGCACCCGCTACCCCGCCGCACTGGTTACAACCGGGATGAATGATCCGAGAGTCAGCGCCTGGCAGCCCGCAAAATTTGCCGCACGGCTGCAGGAGGCAAGCAGTTCAGGCAAACCCGTACTTTTCTTTGCCGATGTTGACGCCGGCCACGGAATGGGAAACACAAAAACAAAAGAGTTCGAAGCACTGGCCGATGTGCTCAGTTTCGGTCTCTGGCAGACCGGACATCCTGATTTCCAGCCCGGGAAATAATAACGAAACCAGTCTCTCTTGCTGTTCAGGCAAACTCTGCAAGCTCCGACCAGCGGGCCATATCAACTTCCAGCCTCTTCTGAAGTTCCTGCAGCTCATCGCCAAGCCGCTGCACCACAACAAAGTCGCTCCCTGCAGCAGCAAGTTCAGCCGATATGGCGCTCTGCCGTTCCTCGGCAAGGGCAATAGCCTGTTCAAGCCGCTCAAGCTCCTTTTTCTCCTTCCCGCTCAGTTTCCGCTGTTTGGTTGAAGGTGCTGCCGGCCGGGCATTATCGGGAACAACAGGCTTTTTCTTTGCACTCTTCTCCTTCTCCTGTTTCTCCTGCTTTTCAGAAGCCTTCAATTCAAGATAAACGCTGTAATTGCCGGGATAGCGCCGGATGGTACCGCCATCCTCCCAGGCGAAAATATCCTCAACCGTGCGATCAAGAAAATACCGGTCATGGCTCACCACCACAAGGCAGCCCGCATAACTGTCGAGATAATCCTCAAGCACCCGGAGGGTGGGAATATCAAGATCGTTCGTCGGCTCATCCAGCAGCAGCACATTGGGTGCACTCATCAGCAACCGAAGAAGATAAAGCCGGCGGCGCTCACCACCCGAAAGGGTGGAAACCGGGTTATACTGCTGTGAACCCGAAAACAGAAAGCGTTCAAGCATTTTAGCGGCCGACACCACCGTTCCATCCTTCGTCTTTATCTGCTCCGCCTCATCACGGATGAACTCAATCACCCGTTTCGATTCATCAAGGTCACGGCTTTGCTGGTCGTAATAGCCGATTTTGACCGTCTTGCCGATAACAATATCACCACTATCGGGCTGAACCCTTCCGGTAATCATCTCGAACAAGGTGGTTTTTCCCGACCCGTTCGGGCCGATGATGCCAATCCGGTCGCCCTTGCGGATACGGTACTCAAACTTCTTGAGAAGCACTTTCTCACCGTACGATTTCGAAACATCATGAAACTCGATGATCTGGTCGCCAAGCCGGTCAGCTCCAAAATCGATTGAAAGCGCCTGCTCCTTCTCCTTCACCGGAGCATACACCAGACCCTCAGCCCGCTGAAGCCGGGCCTTCTGCTTCGTAGTCCGAGCCTTGCAGCCACTCCGCATCCAGTCAAGCTCCTGCTTCACCAATGCCTGCCGTTTGCGTTCATCACGCACCGCCTGCTCCTCCTCCACCGCCTTCTGCTGCAAGTAACTGGAGTACCCACCCGTATACATGGAGGCCGTGTTCCCGTCCAGCTCAATCATGCGCATAGCCACACGGTCAAGAAAATAACGGTCATGCGTAATCAGAATAACCGCCCCCTGATATCGTTTGATGTACTGCTCAAGCCACTCAACACTGTCGGCATCAAGATGGTTGGTCGGCTCGTCAAGAATGAGAGCATCGCTTGGCACAACAAGCGCATGGGCAAGAGCCACCCGCTTGCGCTGCCCACCCGAAAGAGTTCCCATTTCAGCACCCAGGTCATACAGCCCCAGACGGCCAAGCACAGCCTTCGCATTCGACTCCAGCTCCCATCCTCCTGCCACATCAATCTCATGAGCCAGCTCGCTCATGGTATCTATCAATGATGGGTCTTCACTATGGTGATGCTCAAGCTTCTCGCACACCAGCTCATACTGAAGGATAAGGTCCATCACCCGGTCGCTCGAACGCATCACAGCCTCCAGCACAGTGTCCTCAGGGTCGAAAGGCGAATCCTGCGGCAGATAGGAAATCTTCTTCTTGTTGGCAATCATCACCCGTCCGCCGTCCGGGGTTTCAGCTCCGGCCAGAATCTTCAGAAGCGTGCTCTTGCCGCTTCCGTTCGCCCCGATGATACCCACCTTGTCGCCATCGTCAATGCCGAACGAAACATCCGAGAACAGATGCTTCAGACCGTACTGCTTTTTCAATCCCTCAACCGTCAGTAAAACCATATGCTCCTTTACCAGGGAATTTAATCAACACCGCATGCGTTGCGGAACGCCCCAATATAGACAAAGCATCGGGTTTTGCCCCCACACTCCGCAAGAAGCAGACATGCGGCATTTCACTATTTCGGGTTCCCTGTTTTTTTGAGTACAATAAAAAAAGGCCCATGGCCCCCGACTGTTTCCGCACCTGAATCCAAACCGCAGCATGGCTACCATCACCGACTCCCTCGCATGGGCTGAAGTACCCGTTCCCCTCACAATACAGCAAATGAACGAACACCAGCAGGAAGCCATAGCCTCATGGACGCGTGAAGTGGTAGACACCAAAACCGAAGGCTTTGAGGAGCTCTACCATGCCATCAGCATGATTGTCAAATACATCCCCCACTTCGTGGTCATACCGCTGATGGTAGAACACATCAAACCCCAGATTGCCGCCGGCGTCTGCCTCAAAATGGGTGTAGACCAAGCCACAAGCTATGCCAACGACCTCCCCCCGAATACTTCACCGAGGTCTCCCGACACATTGACGCACCCATGATGGCTGAAATTCTCGGTAAAATGAAAAAACACCACGCCGAAAAGTTCATCATAACCGAACTCCGCCACCACCTCACCCGCATAAAAATGAACCCTTCTTTCCGAGAAATCCTCGGCGTCTACATAATCACCCCAATCATACTTAAGACCGTCGGATGTAAACCATC
>PYLN01000027.1_pt1 | contig 17551 bp, 34 predicted proteins | sample 1675811 | NCBI WGS metagenome assembly PYLN01 (sample SAMN08732055, study PRJNA438928) | Freshwater metagenome, whole genome shotgun sequencing project. | isolation source: meromictic lake | place: Russia: Kandalaksha Bay | collected 2014-09
GACGGCACTGAACGAGAAGAAGACGACCCGGATCAGGAACAACCGCCTGACCGAAAGACGCCGGACTCGATAGGCTGACACTGACGCCCATGCCTGAAGAGATGCAATGAGGACTGTTCCGAATCGGGTCATCTGGTTTATTTTCTGACGACCTCCTCTCCCTCTTTCTGGAGTTTCTGGAAATATGGAGTTACCGCACCAAGAAGCTGGATGATGATGGAGGCGGAGATGTAGGGCATGATTCCGAGCGAAAAAATAGAAGCCCGGGCAAATGCGCCGCCCACAAAAAGATCAAAAAGACCGAAAAGATCATTCGAATGAGAATTTGATGCCCCCGCAACAAGGGAGGCATCAACACCGGGTATGGTAATGTGTGAACCAAGCCTGTACACAAAAAGCAGGAGCAGCGTATAAAGAATCCGCTGACGGAGTTCAGGGATTTTGTTGATGTTCTTTATACTTTCTGTGAGCTTCATGGGTTTTGCTTGGATCAGTTCAGGACTTTTTCACTTTCGGCTTCACTACCTTGACCACTTTGGCCTTAGGCTTGAGAAGTGCATCATCAACAGAAAGGTCCTTGACTCTTGCTGCTTCCTGAAGCGTACGCTCAGCCTTTACCACACTGCCGCCAGCTGCAACAATTTTTTCTTCAGCCGACTTGCTGAATGCATGTGCGGTAATGGTGATGGCCACAGAAATCTCTCCGTTGCCGAGCACCTTGAAATACTCGCTGCTTGATGCATGGCATAGGTTTTTAAGATCAAGAATGCTGATCTCTTTTCCCACTGCTTCAATCTCAATCCAACGGGCAATCTGCGAAAGATTAACTGTTGTGACAGGCTTCCTGTCAATGGGAGTGAAGCCAAACTTCGGAAGTCTCCGGTAGACAGGAATCTGGCCACCCTCATTAATCGGCCTCTTGTAGCCGCTGCGCGACTGCTGACCTTTGTTGCCTTTCCCGGCGGTGGTACCGTTGCCGGTTCCCTGTCCACGACCGACTCTTTTCTTGGTTTTTACCGCGCCTTTTGCAGGACGAAGTGAACTTAAATCCATTGTTTCAATTCCCGACTTGCTATTAGTAAAAATCTCAGACTTCCTCAACCTTCACAAGGTGCTGGACTACTCTGATCTGCCTTTGGTACATGCATTGTCTTTCTTCTCAACCGAGTAGTTGGGCCGTCCAAGTCCAAGCGCCTGGATGGTGGCTTTCTGCTTCCTGGTTCCGCCGATAATGCTTCGTACCTGCGTAATCTTTATTTTTTTCTCACTCATGATCGCAATTCAATCAGTTTAGCTTTCAAAAACCTCTGTCAGGCTCTTCGACCGTCTTTCAGCCACATCGTTTGCATCTGAGATGCTTTTCAGACCCTTGATTGCCGCTTTCACCACATTATGGGGATTAGAGGAACCGAGTGATTTGGTAAGCACATCACGCACACCCGCCATTTCAAGCACGGCACGAACGGCACCTCCAGCAATCAGACCTGTACCCGGTGTAGCAGGCTTCATAAGCACTTTGGCTGATCCGTATTTGGCAATGATCTGGTGTGGGATGGTGCCTTTGATGATAGGAACCTTAACCACATTTTTCTTGCCATCCTCAACTCCTTTGGCAATGGCATCCTGTACCTCATTGGCTTTTCCCAGACCATAGCCAACATGGCCCTCTTTATCACCGACTACCACAATCGCATTGAAACCGAACCGTTTACCACCCTTCACAACCTTCGCGGTTCTGTTGATATGGACAAGCTTTTCCTTCAGGTTGAGCTCTCCGGGCCGGATACTTTTAGCTGATGTTTTCGACATGTATCGTTCTCATTGAGATGTTTAAAAGATCAGTCCTGCTTCCCGAGCACCATCAGCCAATGCCTTGACCCTGCCATGATACCGAAATCCATTCCTGTCAAATACTACTGTTGTAATTCCTTTTGCCATAGCTTTTTCACCAAGCTGACGACCAACCGTACGGCATACCTCCACACCCGCTCCTTTCAGCTCTTTATTCTCTTTTGACATGCTTGACACAGCAAGAATCGTTGTGCTGCCGCTGTCGTCAATCAACTGTGCATAAATCTGCGAAAGGCTCCTGTAGATGCAAAGCCTCGGTTTAACAGCAGTTCCTGCTACTGCGGCCCTGCTTCTGTCCTTGATTTTCTGCCTCCGTGAGGCTTTGTCTATCTGACTCATTCTCTTCGCTCTGTTGTATATGGTTAGTGACTTGTCTTTGGTCAGGGATGCCGTTTATTTACCGGCAGCCTTGCCTTCCTTACGGCGAATGACCTCACCTTCGTACTTGATACCCTTGCCACGATAAGGCTCAGGTTTCCTGAATGAACGGATCTTCGCTGCAACCTGCCCGATGAGGGCCTTGTCGATACCGCTCACAAGCACAGTGACCGGATCGGGAGTTTCAAGCTTCACCCCTTCAGGAGCCTTGAAATAGATCATATGTGAAAAACCGAGCGTCAGCGCAAGAAGGTCACCCTTCATCTCTGCGCGGAAACCGACACCGGCAATCTCCAACTTTCTGGTAAACCCTTTCGTCACGCCCTCAATCATATTGCTGAGAAGCATGCGGTACAAGCCATGCATCGCTCTGGAGCGTTTGCTGTCATTGATTCTCTCAACCTTGACCAATCCCTCTTCCTGGAGCACCTTCACCTCTTCAACAAGAGCCTGTTCGAGAACGCCTTTGGGTCCTGAAACCCGCAGGTTCCCTTCACTGATTTCCAGCTTAGCCTCTTTTGCGAGGGCTATGGGCATTTTTCCAATTCTTGACATGATATTCTCTCTGTAGGACTTGTGAAATTAATAGATACGGAACAGGATTTCACCACCAACACCCTGCTCTCTGGCCTCTTTGTCGGTAATCACCCCTTTTGATGTCGAGATGATGTAGAGTCCGAGTCCACCGAGATATTTCTTGATGTCCTTACCCTCATACATACGCCTTCCGGGACGACTCACACGGGTAATCTCCTTGATGGAGGGAACGCCGGCAGCAGTATACTTCATTTCAACACGGATGAAGGGAAACTTCTCGGTTGTAATGACAGTAAAGCCCTTGATGTAGCCTTTTTCCAGAAGAAGCTGAGAGATATTCTCCCGAAGCTTTGAGTACGGAATGTCGGTTGTTTTATTTTTTGCTCTCCCCGCATTTCTTAGGCGGGTGATATAATCGGCAATTGAATCCGTTACAGGCATAGCGAACCTTGGTTACTTTCAAAAATGGACAAAGACCTCTCTCGTTGAATGGCAGACTGTTTTACCAGCTTGCTTTCTTCACGCCCGGCAGCTTCCCTTCAAGGGCGAGCTTGCGGAACATATGGCGGCACAGGCCGAATTTTTCATAAACACCCCGTCCCCTTCCTGTCAGAACACAGCGGTTCCTGACTCTGGAGGCGGAACTGTCACGGGGGAGTTTGCGCAGGGCTTCGTAATCTCCAGCCTTCAGCAGCTCCTCACGCTTTGCGGCATACTTTTCCACAAGCCGTTTCCGCTTTTCATTTCTTGCTACAACACTTTTCTTGGCCATCGTTCTTGTGTATTGATTAGTTGTTCTTCTTTTTAAACGGCATGCCAAGCTCGGTGAGCAGCACTAATGCCTCTTCGTCGGTTGTTGCCGAGGTAACGAAACTGATGTCCATTCCCTGAATACGAGGTACCTTGTCGATATCTATTTCAGGAAAAATAATCTGTTCGCGGACGCCGACAGTGTAATTTCCACGACCATCGAAGCTGGTGTCAGGAAGACCGCGGAAATCACGAATACGGGGAACTGCGATACTGACAAAGCGATCGAAGAACTCATACATCGCCTTTCTTCGCAGCGTCACCCTGCATCCAATCGCCTGACCTTCGCGGAGCTTGAAATTCGAAATAGCCTTCTTAGACTTGCGGATCTGCGGCCTCTGGCCGGTAATCTGTGAAAGTTCCTGGAGTGCAGTCTCAAGAAGTTTTGGCTCGGAGGCCGCCTCACCAACACCGATGTTGATGGAAATTTTCTTGAGTTTCGGCACATTCATGACATTGTCGTACTTGAAACGCTCTGTCAATGCCGAAACCACCTTTTCATGATACAAGGTCTGAAGCCTTGCTGCTGTCGGTGCTGCTGGAGTTGCCGCCGCCTCTTCTTTCTTCTGGGCCATGGTGTTCTGATGTCAATTTGCCGAGGATGGTCTTGGTCATCCTGACTTTGTTAGGAAATACTCAGCCCTTCTTCACATTGGAAGCGTGAACCGGAAACTCTCTCTCAATAATCTGTCCCTGCGGACTGCTCTGGGTAGGACGCATGTGGCGCTTGCGGATGTTCACACCCTCAACAATAACCCGACCTTTCACCGGATACACCCTCAGAACCTTTCCACTTTTGCCCTTGTCATTACCGCTGATGACCGTCACCATATCATTTTTCTTGACATGGACCTTGAGTTTTTTAACGCCTGTTTTCATTTTTGACCTGTATGATGTTATTCATAAATCCTGAGCGGGAGACGAGACTCGAACTCGCGACCAACAGCTTGGAAGGCTGTGACTCTACCAACTGAGTTACTCCCGCCTGCTTTTGCGCCTCACAAAACTTCAGGCGCCAGCGAAACAATCTTCATGTATTTTCTGTCACGAAGCTCTCTGGCTACGGGTCCGAAAATACGGGTACCTCTTGGCTCGCCCTGTGCGTTGAGAAGAACGACCGCATTTTCATCAAAACGGATATATGATCCGTCCTTACGGCGCAGCTCCTTTGCGCAGCGTACCACTACGGCCTTGCACACCTCTTTCTTTTTTACGACGCCTCCCGGTACGGCTGCTTTTACCGATACGATGACCTGGTCTCCCAGGGAAGCATATCTCCTGCCGGTTCCGCCAAACACATGAATGCAACGGACCTTTTTAGCGCCACTGTTATCGGCTACTACCAGGTTGGTTTCTTTCTGGATCATCCTGTTTCAAACTTTAATGAGGTGTATGTATACTGGTCTCTCTTACTTGGCCTTCTCAAGAATCTCCACAAGCCGGCAGCTCTTGCGCTTGCTTATGGGACGGCACTCAATCACTTTGACGAGATCACCGATACCTGCCTCATTGTTCTCGTCGTGAGCCATGATTCTCGTGGTCTTCCGGAAGTATTTTTTGTAAACCGGATGCTGAACCCTGCGCTCAACGGCAACAACAATGGCTTTGTCCATCTTGTCACTGACAACCTTGCCGAGCCAGCTCTTTTTGCGGCCTCTTGCTACTGCTTCCTGTGCATTGGGGCTGGTCTCGCCCATGTTCTTCTCTGCCATGTAAGTAAACTGTTTGTTTTATGGTGCCCCGGACTCAGCTTTTCGCTGACTCCAAAACCGTAAGCTGATGGAGACGGGTTTTCATCCTCGCAATCTCCCTTCGGGAATTACGGAAAACCATCGGATTCTGAGGCTGCTCGATAACCTTGTAAAAATTGATATCAGCAAGCCTGCCTTCAAGCTCGGCAATCCTTTCTACAAGCTCTTTCTCGGTCATTGCCGCAATTTCATACTTTTTCATAATAGTTGCTCTCTTGCTGATTTTATTCTCTTTAACCTTCGTAATCAGGACGCACGATGAAACGGGTCTTGATAGGAAGCTTCTTGGCTGCAAGCCTGAAGGCCTCTGTCGCAATCTCTTTGGAAACCCCGTCCGCCTCAAACATGATCCGACCCGGCTTGACTACAGCCACCCAGAATTCAGGCGCTCCTTTACCAGATCCCATGCGTGTTTCAGCTGCTTTTTTACTGACCGGCTTGTCAGGAAAAATCCGGATCCAGATTTTTCCATCTCTCTTCATATACCGGTTCATTGCCACACGGGCAGCCTCTATCTGACGGCTGGTAATCCATGCCGGCTCAATCGCCTTCAGGCCAAACGAACCGAAAGATACATCTGTTCCACGCCCTGCGTTGCCTTTCATGCGTCCGCGCTGCGTCTTTCTGTATTTCACTCTCTTTGGCATTAACATACCGGCAACTCCATTCTATTTTCTGATTTGTTGTACTGGTTTCTTCAGGGTCTTCCCGCAGGACGACGGCGGCGCTTGTTACGATTGTCACGCGAACGGGGACCGGAATCACTGCGGCGTTCCTTGATGCGCTTCATCTCCTCTTCCTCTATTGCGTCTATGCGCTGAACAAGAACCTCGCCTTTGTAAACCCAGACCTTGATACCGATGGTACCGGCAATGGTATGAGCGGTCACGCTGGCATAATCCACATTGGCCTGATTGTATGAAGGGGAATCTTTCCCTCTTTATACTGCTCTGCACGGGCAATTTCAGCACCGCCAAGCCGTCCTGCACAGCGAATTCTCACGCCCTCTGCACCAGCACGCATTGCAGTCTGTATCGCCTGCTTCATTGCCCTTCTGAATGAAACACGGTTCTCAAGCTGGTAGCAATGTTCTCGCCGATAAGCTGTGACTCGATTTCAGGCTTGACCACCTCAACAACATCAATCTTCACCTCTTTTCCGGTGATGCGACCAAGCTCCTGAGAAAGATTGTTGATCTCTTCGCCCTTGCGGCCCACCACTGCACCCGGACGGGCAGCATAGATGTTGATTCTGATGTTCTTGTTTGTCCTCTCTATGATGATACGCGCTATTCCGGCCTTCTCACGCTTCAGACGAGTCTGGACATAGTTACGGATATCCTGGTCCTGCTTGATCTTTTCGCTGATGACAGGACTGTCATCATACCAGCGAGAAGTCCAGTCCCTGATGATGCCGAGCCTGAATCCAGTAGGATTGACTTTCTGACCCAATGTTCTCTCCTTCTAAGTTATTTAGTTTCTGGATTCTTTACCCTGTCCACAACAATGGTCAGGTGGTTCGATCGTTTACGGACCCGATATGCGCGGCCCATCGGTGCAGGCAGCATTCTTTTCAGCGTAGCGCCTCCATCAACAAACACCGACTTGACGAAAAGTTCCTGATCGCCTACGCGCTCATCAGGATTGAGCTGAGCGTAGTTTGCCACCGCAGACTTCAGGGTCTGGAGCGCATTGCGCGAAGCCGCCTTCGTCGAGTTCAGCAGGATTGCCTTTGCCTGGTCAACGGCTTTGCCGCGGACAAGACCCGCCACCAGACGCATTTTCCGGGGCGATGTCGGCGTATGCCGTAAAATTGCTTTAGCTTGCATGATAAGTCTTTACCCTTTCCGGTTATTCAATTTACTTTCTCTTAGGTGCCGATCCGCCCTTTTCTGCCTTCCCGCCGGCATGGCCGCGATAGGTCCGGGTAGGTGCGAACTCTCCAAGCTTATGTCCAACCATGTTGTCACTGACATAGACAGGCACATGGGTCTTCCCGTTATGGACAGCAATGGTGTGTCCGACAAAATCAGGAGAGATCATGGAGCTTCTGCACCAGGTCTTCAGTACCTTCTTTTCACCCCTGCTGTTCATGTCAAGGACCCGCCTTTCCAGCTTGATGTCGATATAGGGTCCTTTTTTAAGAGATCTTGGCATAGTATGTCTGCTTGATAGAGTTTAGCGCTGCAGTTGTTTTATTTTGCGTTTCTGCCGCGAACAATCAGTTTCTGTGAAGCCTTCTTCTTGTTTCTGGTCTTCAGCCCTTTGGCAAGCTGTCCCCATGGCGACTTGGGATGTCTTCTGCCACCACCGGACTTCGAACGACCTTCACCACCACCCATCGGGTGATCGACAGGGTTCATCGCCATACCCCTAGTCTGAGGACGGATGCCAAGCCAGCGACTTCTACCGGCCTTTCCGAGAACAAGGTTCTCGTGGTCGGTATTGCCCACAACCCCAATGGTTGCCCTGCACTCAACACGAACCTTGCGAATTTCACCTGAAGGAAGCTTCAGTGTGACATAATCACCCTCACGGGCGGCAAGCACAGCGAAAGTTCCTGCTGAACGGACAATCTGTCCTCCCTTTCCGGCCTTCATCTCAATATTATGGATGTCGGTGCCAAGCGGGATGTTCTTCAGCGGCATGGTATTGCCTGTCCGAACCTCAACCTTGTCACCACTCTCCACCTTATCACCAACCTTCAAACCTTTCGGGCGAGAATATAACGCTTTTCTCCATCATTATAATGAAGAAGTGCAATTCGTGATGATCTGTTAGGATCATACTCAATGGAAGCAACTGTTGCAGGTACGCCATCCTTGGTACGCTTGAAATCAATAATCCTGTAATGACGCCTGTGTCCACCACCGCGATGGCGAGAGGTTTTCCGTCCTGTGTTGTTCCGGCCACCTGATTTTTTCAGGGGCACCAGCAGGCGTTTTTCTGGCGTGCTTTTGGTGATTTCATCAAACGCCGGGTATGACATGAATCGTGACCCTGGCGTCACCGGCAATAATTTCCTAATAGCCATTGTAAATTATAATCTAACCTTTGTTGTAAGCTCTATGCGTCGCCCTTCGGGTTTGCCCCCGAGTAAAAATCTATCGTCTGACCCTCGCCAAGCGTGACAATGGCCTTTTTCGTATCGTTCTTTTTACCGGTAACCAGCCCCTTACGGGTATTCTGCCGACGAGTTTTGCCCAGGCTGTTGAGCGTGCGGACACTTTTCACATCCACGCCGAACTTCTCTTCGACGGCCATTTTTATATCAATCTTGTCTGCGTCCAGCTTGACCTGGAAAACATACTGACCGCGATCTTCGGTAAGTCCGGTACTTTTTTCTGTCAGCCAGGGGCGCAACAACGGGTTTTTCATTCTCTTCTCTCCTGTTTACGGGATACCGGGGTTACCCTAAAGTCTCTTCTATTTTTTTCAAAGCCGCTTTCTGGAACAGCACTGTGTGACTGTTGAGAATATCATAGGTTGAAGCCTTCTCGGCACTCATGATGTTGACCGTCTGGATGTTTTTTCCTGAGCGGGTAATAATCACATTGTATTCCGGGGTCAGCATAAGCGTCTTTTTCTCGTCAAGACCCAGATTCTTCAAAATCGCTGCGAAAGGTTTGGTCTTGATCTCGTCAAGCTTGAAATCCTCTACAACAAGAATTCTCCCATCCTGAGCTTTTGAGCTGAATGCTGAACGACGGGCGAGCGCCTTGACTTTTTTATTCACCTTCTGGTCATACCCATGAGGCGTTGGTCCAAAAATGGTGCCGCCACCAACCATCAAAGGAGAGCGGGTTGACCCCTGACGGGCGTTGCCTGTTCCTTTCTGGCGATATGGCTTGCGACCTCCACCCTGACTTCAGCACGGGTCTTGGACTTGTGCGTTCCCTGCCTGCGATTGGCAAGAATCGACTTTACATCGAGATATACCGCATGCTCCGATACTTCAGCTCCAAAAATGTCATCGCGGAGGGTAACAACCTCCCCGGATTCAGTGCCGGCGGTAGTTAAGACTTTAAGTTCCATGGCTTCGTGCAGTCAGCTTTTACTTTTTTGTGGAAACAATCCTTACATAGGAATTCTTCGGGCCCGGTACAGAGCCTTTGACCATAATCAGGCTTGACTCAGGCATAATTTTTATCACCTGAAGGTTTCTGACGGTTATTGTGTCAGATCCCATGCGGCCACCCATCTTGGTACCCTTGAAGGTTTTTGATGGGTCTGAAGCTCCTCCAATCGAACCCGGCGCCCGAAGCCTGTCGGACTGACCGTGTGTGCGCTGGCCGCCACCGAAATTGTGGCGTTTAACAACACCGGCAAATCCTTTTCCCTTGGAAACACCCTGCACCTTGACAATCTCACCTTCGGTGAACGATTCAACAAGCACGGGGCTTCCGGCAGTCAGCTCGCCGTCAAACATGGATGTGTCGAATTCCGCAGTCATATATCCGGGAGCAACTCCGGCCTTCTTGTAATGACCCAGCATCGGCTTGGTCACCTTGGCCTCTTTCCTCTCGCCGATCCCGACCTGATACGCATCGTATCCATCTATTCCGGCACTCTTGACCTGCGTTACAAAGCAGGGCCCGGCCTGGATGATGGTACAGGGCACAGCTTCCCGCTTCTCATTGTACAGACGGGTCATGCCGATTTTCTTTCCCAGAATCGCACCCATATCAATAGCTCTTTATCTAATTCGTTAAGACTTGATTTCAACATCAACACCGCTCGGAAGCTCAAGCTTCATAAGCAGGTCAATGGTTCTTGAAGTCGGGTTCATGATCTCAATAAGCCTCTTGTGAGAGGAGAATGAGAACTGCTCACGCGACTTTTTGTCAACATGGGGAGACCGGTTCACGGTATACACATGCGATTTTGTCGGCAGCGGAATGGGTCCAAAGATTATTGCATCAGTCTCCTTGACCACATCTATAATCCGTGAAGCCCACTTGTCAACCAGGCTATGGTCGTAAGACTTGAGCTTGATTCTGATCTTTTGCTGTACAGCCACTTGTCAACCCTGTTTCGTGTTATCGATAAAAAAGGGGCGGAGAGCTTTTCACTCCGCCCCGGGAAGCCTTATTCAGTCAGACTCAGTCGTTGATCTTGGTAACGGAACCTGCACCGACGGTACGACCGCCTTCACGGATAGCGAAACGAAGACCTTCATCCATGGCGATAGGAGCAATCAGCTCAACTTCAACCGAAAGGTTGTCGCCGGGCATGACCATTTCCACACCTTCAGGAAGGTTTACCGCACCGGTAACATCAGTGGTACGGAAGTAGAACTGAGGGCGGTAGTTTGTGAAGAACGGGGTATGACGGCCACCCTCTTCCTTCTTCAGAATGTAGACCTCTGCCTTGAACTTGGTGTGCGGTTTGATTGTACCGGGCTTGGCAATAACCATGCCACGCTCGAGATCGTTTTTATCAACACCGCGAAGCAGAAGACCTGCATTATCACCAGCCTGTCCTTCATCAAGCAGCTTCTGGAACATTTCGATACCGGTAACAACAGACTTGCGGGTATCACGGATACCGACAATCTCAACCTCTTCGTTGATCTTGATGCGACCGCGCTCGATCCTTCCGGTACCCACGGTACCACGACCTGAAATAGAGAACACATCCTCAACAGGCATAAGGAAAGGCTTGTCAACATCGCGGACAGGCTCAGGAATGTAGTTGTCTACCGCATCCATAAGCTCCATGATGGCTTTTTCACCCTCTGCATCACCGTCAAGCGCCTTGAGAGCAGAACCTTTGATGATAGGAATATCGTCGCCGGGGAAACCGTACTCGGTCAGAAGCTCACGAAGCTCCATCTCAACGAGCTCAAGAAGCTCGGGATCAGCAATGTCGACCTTGTTCAGGAATACGACAAGCGCAGGAACATTCACCTGACGGGCAAGCAGAATGTGCTCACGGGTCTGAGGCATAGGGCCGTCAGTTCCAGCAACAACAAGGATAGCGCCATCCATCTGGGCAGCACCGGTAATCATATTCTTGATGTAATCAGCGTGACCCGGGCAGTCAATGTGCGCATAGTGGCGCTTCACAGTCTGGTATTCCACATGGGCGGTTGAAATGGTAATACCACGCTCGCGCTCTTCAGGAGCCTTGTCAATATCGCCAAACTCGCGCGCATCAGCCATTCCCGACTTGGCAAGCACTGAAGTGATTGCAGCTGTCAGGGTTGTTTTGCCGTGGTCAACATGGCCGATGGTACCGATATTGACATGAGGTTTATCCCTCTTGTAGGACTCTTTTGCCATAACTTTATCTCCGATCTGTTAGCTTTTGTTGTTTGTGATAAATTGGTTTTTACTGAACTTCTCTTACTGGGCATCCTTGCTTGAGCGCTTCTCCTGAAGGGTTTCAGCAATGTTTTTCGGAACTTCGCGATAACTCTCAAACTCCATAGAGTAGTTTGCACGCCCCTGGGTCATTGACCGGAGGTCGGTCGAGTATCCGAACATGGCCGAAAGCGGAACCTTTGCCCCTACAAACTGGGCACCCGCCCTCTGACCCATTCCTTCAATATGCCCGCGACGGCCGGAAAGATCACCCATAACATCACCCAGATACTCTTCCGGAGTAACAACCTCAACCTTCATGATGGGCTCGAGCAGAACAGGGTTGGCCTTTCGGCTCCGCCCTTGAAACCTATTGAACCGGCAATCTTGAATGCCATTTCAGAAGAGTCAACATCATGGTACTTGCCATCAAACAGCGTCACCTTGATATCCTGCATCGGATAACCAGCAACGACGCCATCTTTCATTGCTTCCTGAATACCGGCATTGACAGCAGGAATGTACTCCCTCGGAATCACGCCGCCTTTAACAGCATCGACAAATTCATACCCCTTGCCCTCTTCAAGCGGCTCAACTGTAATATTGACAAGACCGAACTGGCCCTTACCACCAGACTGACGGACAAACTTGCCTTCGAAGTCCACTTTTGAGCGGATGGTTTCACGATAGGCAACCTGGGGCTGACCAACATTGGCTTCAACCTTGAACTCACGACGGAGCCTGTCAACAAGAATCTCGAGATGCAGCTCACCCATACCCGCAATCAGCGTCTGACCTGTCTCATCATCAGTCTTCACCCGGAAAGTAGGATCCTCTTCAGCGAGTTTTGCCAGCGATACACCGAGCTTGTCGGAATCAACTTTGGTTTTCGGCTCGATTGCAATCTGAATGACCGGCTCAGGGAACACCATTTTCTCAAGCACGACAGGGTTGGCCTCGTCACAGAGAGTATCACCGGTGCGCACCTCCTTGAGACCTACAGCAGCTGCAATATCGCCCGCGTAAACGGCATCAAGATCTTCCCGTTTGTTGGAGTGCATCTGCAGCACCCGTCCCACCCGCTCTTTCTTGCCGGTTATTGAGTTGAGAACATAACTGCCGGCCTTGAGCATTCCGGAATAGACCCGGAAAAAAGTAAGCTTACCGACAAAAGGATCGGTCGCAATCTTGAATGCAAGGGCGGCGAAAGGCTCGTCATCACTCGGATGACGGACAACATCCTCTTCCGTCCGGGGATGATGACCCTCAATTTCTCCATCATCAAGCGGGGAGGCGAGGTAATCAACCACTGCATCAAGCATGAACTGCACACCCTTGTTCTTGAATGAAGAACCGCAGAGCACAGGAATGATGTCAACATTCAGCGTTGCCTGGCGAAGCACCTTGCGGACCTCCGACTCAGTGATATCCTCTCCGTTGAGATATTTCTCAAGCAGGGTTTCGTCAACTTCAGACACAGCCTCAAGCATGTTGATTCTCCATGTCCGGGCCTCGTTCTCAAGATCATGGGGAATCTCAACCTCTTCATAAGTACTGCCATCCTCCTTGTCGAAGATGATGCCCTTCATTCTGATGAGATCAACAAAACCAGCATAAATCTCACCCTCTCCAATCGGAATCTGAATTGGAACAGGATTGGAATTCAGTCTCTCACGGATAGCCTTTATCGTATCAAAGAAATCCGCTCCGGTCCTGTCCATCTTATTGACATAAGCGATGCGCGGCACACCATACTTGTTTGCCTGACGCCACACCGTTTCTGACTGGGGCTCAACGCCACCAACCGCACAGAACAGCGCAACAGCACCATCAAGCACGCGAAGCGAGCGCTCCACCTCAACAGTAAAATCAACATGGCCGGGAGTATCAATGATATTGATGCGATGATTCTCCCCTGTATAATTCCCATATTTGGGAGACCAGAAACAGGTTGTGGCAGCCGAGGTAATGGTTATGCCACGCTCTTTCTCCTGCTCCATCCAATCCATGGTCGCACCGCCATCATGAACCTCACCCATCCTGTGAAGACGCCCCGTATAATAGAGGATCCTCTCAGTGGTCGTGGTCTTACCGGCATCAATGTGAGCCATAATGCCGATATTACGAACCTTGTCCAGTGCAACCTGCCGTGTCATATCAAGTGTTTTATTCTATTTATACCTGTCGTCGCCTCAGAAGCGGAAATGCGCAAACGCTTTATTCGCATCAGCCATACGATGAACCTCATCGCGCTTCTTCACCGAAGCTCCCTGCTCTCCCGCAGCATCCATCAGCTCCGCAGCCAGCTTTTCAGCCATTGAACGGCCACCACGCTTGGTTGCATACTGTTTCAACCAGCGGAACGCAAGAGCGCCGCGCCTTGAAGGTTTCACCTCCATCGGAATCTGGTAGGTAGCACCACCAACACGCTTGCTGCGGACTTCAACCACAGGCGCGATATTGGACATTGCACGGTGATATACCTCCAGAGGCGTCTCCTCAGTCATCTTCTCACCAATGATCGCAAACGCGTCATATACTATCTTTGTAGCAACATCTTTCTTGCCATCAAGCATTACCGCATTAATGAAACGCGCAACACTCTCATCACTGTACCGGACATCTACACCCGTCCTCTTGTAGCCACCTTTTTTCGACATAATTCCCTGATGAATTGATGATTCGATTTACTTTTTACCCTTTGCCGCACCGCCCTCTTTGGGCTGCTTGGCGCCGTACTTTGAACGGCTCTGCCTGCGGTCAGCAACACCCGAAGTGTCAAGCGAACCACGGACTATATGATAACGGACACCAGGAAGATCCTTTACCCTGCCGCCGCGAATCAGAACAATGGAATGCTCCTGCAGGTTATGGCCTTCGCCGGGAATATAAGCCGTCACCTCAATCTTGTTTGAGAGCCTGACACGCGCAACCTTGCGCAGAGCCGAGTTAGGCTTTTTCGGCGTCGTCTGTACACACGGGTACAGACCCCGCGCTTCTGCGGGCACTTCTCCAGCGCAGGTGACGCTGTTTTTGACGCTTTTACACTTCTACCGTGCCTGATAAGCTGCTGAATCGTCGGCATACTGGAACTCTCTTTCTATTTAAAAACCTCTGATGACAAATCGCTTTGTACTGAAAAATCCATAAGGACAACCAATGTAAGCGAATTTAAAAAAAAAACAAAACGGAAAGCATCATTTTTCATCCCCTTCATGAAAAAATGATTTTCCGTTTTCAGCATACCACCCGGCAGGCTTCAGACCGGCAGTGTCAGGGCAATCTCCCTCACCAGAGCCTCCATTACTTTTTCATGCTGTGGAAGCTCCTCAATACCCTGAGTGAACTTACCACCAGCGGCTCCGGCAATCTCCCTGAGTCCGGCGGCCAAAGCGGCTTCGTCACCCGCCAGAACCGACAGCTCCTGCCTCGGAGGCAAACCGTGAAATCACCCCTCGTGAGCCGATACAGCCCACCTGACTCCCATGCCCGCCACATCAACAAGAAGCTCGGGGACACGAAGCGCGTCCTCATCCTGTCGCCCGGCGGCATAAAAAAATGAAACCAGCTTTCCTGCACAGCGCCAGCAGATCCTCTTCCGAGAAGGGGCAGACAAGCTCCAGAGAGCCCTCAAGCCCGAATTTTTTCAGCATTTTTCCCGATGCATTATGAGTCACGACTACAGCATCACTGCAGCAGCCACCGGCAGCTCCCATGAAGTGGCTGAGCGAACGGAAAAAATCACCGGTCTCTTTCTCTGTCAGACGCTGCAGAAGAAACACCGGCCTGCCTGTCGAATCCGCAATCCCTTCCCACGGAGCGCGGGGGTCGTCGGCAGCATCATGAGGGGTATCGGCAATAATGGTGATGTCGTCATGGGTGACCCTGCCAAAATACTTTGTCAGAAAATATTCTTTCAGTGCCCTCGTAGGGGTAATGAGGCTGTAACCGCTTGTCAGCAGTTTCTCCTCAAGGGAGCCACATTCTCCTGAGCGTAGGCTTCCCGAGGGGGCAAAGGACGATTGCCGGGCAAGAGGGGCCTGCAGATCGAAAAGAACGGGCACGCCGTGACGGACGGAAATTTCCAGCGCAATTTCCAGAGCGCGGGCAGAGGGGCCCTGTACGAAGACAGCATCAATATCTCCGAACTGGCTCATAACCTTTTCGGCAAGAGCTGCCGCATGCTTCTCCCAGATGGCACAGAGCCCCGGAGCACTGAAACGCGACGGAAGCACTTTTCCCAAAGCTCCTTTCGGCGGCATAGACCCGCCATAAGCCAGTGCCGCAACCCCACAGGCCTCCATCTCCTCAACCTCAACAGGAGAGCCCGTTCTCCATATCCGCTCTCCATTGACCCCCGAAGTTTCCTCGCCGGCCTCGTCAGGGCCGGAAGACTCTCCCGATGAAACAAAAGCCGGCGGCGCAATGACCATCGGTTCCCACCCATAGTCAGGAAGGGTGGACGCTATCCTGAAGGCCCTTGATGAACCGTCAGTCATACCGGGCGGATAATTGGGGCAAGAAAGAGAATTTTCCTCACGGTACTCAATTGATTAACCGGGAACGGCCGGACCGTTCCCATGCATTGAAAAACCACAGCTCCAATATAGTCATATGTCAGCTCTCTTCACTGCCCCGGCCTCCGGTAAACACTCCTGCAACAAGCATCAACAGCGCTGCGCCAAATCCCGCAAACGAAAGCATCCGGCCAGCGTCAAAGCTGCTGCGGTCATACACGAACCGCACCCGATGAGTGCCTGCAGGAACCACAACCCCCCGAAGCAGTCCGTTGAGTCTCTCCACCGCCACAGGGTGACCGTCAATATCGGCCTTCCACCTGAGAGGGTAAAATATCTCACTTTGAACCAGCAGGGCCTCCCCGGCGGCGGAAAGTTCAATAAGGGCCGACTCGCTGTCCCGCTCACTCTTCATGATGATGGCGGGAGAAAATGTTTTTCCGGCAAGAGGGGACGATTCATCCACGAAGACTGCCTCGCCCGACCGAACGCTCTCCTCCCCACCCTGACCTTCCAGCAGCCTGAAGAGCTCCCCGTCATCAGCAACACCCACGGCCCGTCCAGCCGACCACACTCTCGGCATTGTCCCTTCAAGCCTGTAAACCCATGTTTTCTGAGGCCCCCGATACGCTGAAGATCACCGGTTTTCACAAGAGTCAACGAGGGATGCTCAACCGGAGCAGCTGTCAGCACGAAGCCTACATTCAGGCACTTCAGCACCCCGAGGGAGGCAAGGTTCCGGGTACCAGCCAGAAACTGTTCATAGCGGGCCAGCTTTGCCGGATGGTATCCCCCCACAGACTCAATGCCCGAAATCGCAAACTTGTTCTCACTGAACAGGGGACCAGCCGGATAGATACGCATCGGTTTCTCCTGCCGGGCAAGCCAGGAGGTCACTTCATCCGGCTGAAGTGCCGGCCTGAAGCTTTCACGGTTGACAAGCGAGGCGCTCCGAAGTGAGGAAGGGGGAGGAGAAACAATCTGCATGCTGCAGAAAGCAAGATCAGCAAGCGCCGCGGCAAGAAGCAGATGGATTGCGAAGTGGAACGGGATAAGCTTTTTGATCCCCAGCCACAGAAGTCCCGCCGCAATGGCAAGAAAAAGGGCGAAAAGCAGAGCAGCCCCCTCAATCAGTTCCCAACGCACCCTGTTGACCATCCACACAAGATCAAAACTTCCGGCCGACGGGGCGGAAAGAGTGAGCGGAAGAAATTCTCACCCACGCCGCCGGCCCCAAGCATCAGCATCACTACCAGCAGCAGGCAAAAGCCAGCGAAGCCCATCGAAGGGTTTGTGGAGTGTTTCAGGACAAACCCTGAAGAGGCGCCGGCACCATGCGCCGCCAGTGCCGCGGCAACAGTGGAGAACATGATGAGCGCCATGGAAGGGACCCTGAAGCGGCT
>PYLN01000028.1_pt1 | contig 17541 bp, 21 predicted proteins | sample 1675811 | NCBI WGS metagenome assembly PYLN01 (sample SAMN08732055, study PRJNA438928) | Freshwater metagenome, whole genome shotgun sequencing project. | isolation source: meromictic lake | place: Russia: Kandalaksha Bay | collected 2014-09
ACACACGGCGCCCTTCTTTTCTTGCACTCCCCCTAGCGCTTTTTCTGTTCGGGCGTTTACTTTGTTTCTTAAAGTTCTTTGGACCCAAAAAAAACAATCAATCCTCTTCACTGCCGGATTCGTCAAGGGCGTCCTCCGGCATGCTCCGGCTTACCTTTGCCCCAAGTGAGCGGATGGCTCAACCCTCCGTACCAGATTGCCCCGACCATTCTGCAGACGGCGCTGCGCAAGATCAAAAGACTCTTCCACTGCCGACAGCCTTCTTCTTGCCTCTGAAAGAGCTTCAGCAACAAGAACAACCTGGTCATAAATCTTGCCACCAAGAGAGGCAATCAGTTCAGCATTCCTGTTCTCTTTTTCACGACGCCACAGCTGCGCAATCAGCTTGAGCGTAATCATCAGGGTAGCCGGCCCGCAGATGACAACATTTTTGCCTGCAAGTTCATACAGAAGCTCCGGATCTCCCTCCAAGGCACTCTGCCAGGCAGGCTCTACAGGGATGCACATAATCACAAAATCAAGGGTCCTGTTTCCCCCTATCCCCGTATAGTCTTTCTGCTGGAGTTCCGCCACATGACGCCTGACGGAAGCAACATGCTCCCGAAGTGCTGCCGTTTTCTCCTCACCTGCTTCCAGTCCCCAATAGCGTTCATACGCTGTCAACGAAACTTTTGAATCAACAACTACACTTTTCTCACCCGGAAGGCTCACAATGAAGTCCGGACGGACCAGCGCTCCATCATCGTTCCGGAAACTCTCCTGTACCCTGTACTCCCGATCTCTGGAAAGGCCCGAATCCTCGAATATCCGCTCTATGACCAGCTCCCCCCAGTTACCCTGCTTTTTCGAATCGCCTTTAATTGCCCGAACAAGACTGCTCGCCTCTTCACCCACCCGGCATTCAGATTCATCAGCTGCACCAGCTGCTCTTTGAGTTGACCTGCAAGTTCGGTATCGTCACGGTGCACCGCATCCACCCGCTGGCGGAACGACTCAAGCTGTTCGCGGAAAGGCTGCATGAGCTGATTCATTCTCGAACTGTTCTCTTCTCCAAGAGCCCTTCCCCGCTCCTCAAGAATGGTTCGTGAAAGGTTTTCAAAAGCAGTATTCAGGCGGGCTTCCGTTTGCTGAAGAAAAGCATCCCTCTTACCCTCACGGCTTCGTTCAATCTCCAGCTCCGTCTGAAGCGATGCAGTAAGCCGGCGAAGTTCCGCAAGCTCCTGAACTTCCAGGCGAAGTCGTTCTACCTCCCCTTTGATGGAAGCGTCTGCCAGAATTCTTCGCAGAGAAAGCGCAAGCAGAATGAGAAGAAACAGAATGATGAGAATGGAAGGCGTGGCCATAGCAAGGGGATTTTTCTCATGAATATACAGAACCGGCAGACCAAAAGTTCGGGGCAGGCAGCTACTTTACGATACCCGGAGACATCAGCCTCTCCACACCGCCGGCACTGGAAAGAAGACTGTCGGCGATTGACTGGATGGAACCCCTTTCCTGAGGCCATGGGTAGAGGTGGCGGGAAAGGGGGAAAACGATGTAGAGAATCCTGCCCAGGGGCTTTTCCGGTCCGGTTCGGGGCGACACATTCTTTCCTCCAAGCAATTCAGCAAGCGCAATGGAAACCTCTCCGAGCTTATGCCTTTCCGGCCCGATGTCGGCAACGACAAATCCGGATTTCATCCCGGTATCAAGATTGACTGCAACACCGAAATCACCCAGAGCCCCGACATCCCGTTTTCTTGCAAATGTCACAGGAAAAACAATATAGGGAACCTTTGATGCGTCAACATACCGAAGGGGATCCGTCTTAGCCTTCTTCATGTTCTTCAGAGCAGTCATGGAAAGATAGTACCCGGCGTACGGCCCTTCTGGCATGACGAATGGCCTCTGTCGGTCCGCCGGATCAGTCACCAGCACCGTCTTCCACCACATTTTGTCGGGATAGCCTGAATGTTTAAGCATATCAACCCTTCATCACGCGGATGATAGGCGTCTGGTGCGCCGTCCGCATCAATGGTCATAAAACCGGTGACATAGCAGTATGCCCCGCTCTCATTGAGAGCATACAGTTGCGTCCCGCGATACTTCTTCCATGCCCGTATATGCATGGCATCCGTTGAGGCGCCGGCCTCCGGGGAAAAGAAAAGAAGCGAGCCAAAAAAAAAGGCCCAGGAAGAAAAAGGCGGATACCTGCCGATTCAAGAGGTACATCACCATAAAAAAAAAGCAGGCATAAGAGTACTCCAGAGAAAAACCGGGCTTGGCCTCTTCAGAAAAAACCACTGCTCCCTCACTGAGGAAGCAGTTACCGGACCGGAAAATGAAGAAAGTATCCTGTTCAGCAGAAATCCATACTATCGAAACTCGCAACCTGCGTCCTGGTCTGATGAAGTTCAACAGTCAGAACATCTTCAAAATGAAGAGTTGCAGCGCACTGCGAACAGTCAAACGAACTCCAGTAGACATGCGTTTGTGTTACAGATCCGCAGTGCGGACACACAACAGAAACCGTTTGCTGAAGACAGCACTCGACGAATGCCCAATAGTCGTAATCAAACCCTTCACTGCGCGCCTGTGTGAGCAGTTCCCGCCCTGAAGGGGTGAGGCTCACGAAGCGGTCGTTGATTGCCACATAACCCAGCAGGCAAACCTCATTCAGGTATTTCAGAGCCAACGCCTTCCACTCCATGGAACAACAAACAGCTTCATAGAGTTCAGTCATTGGTGAGGCTGAACGGGTAACTGCATCAAGCACCATCGCAATCCTGTTCTTATGCACACCGCGGGCGTCATAGGAGCGAAGCATCCGGCTTATCTCTTCAGCAGAACTGCCGGAAAGAAAACCCTCAGACATATCCGCAGCCATCTCTCTCCACTGATGCACGGCAGTGTCCAAAGGAGCGGCAATCATCGCCGACTCCTCCTGACCTGTTTTTCTGCCATAGACGGGTATGGCGACCATATTGAAAACAACAACCAGAAACATGGCCAGAAAACCAGGCATGAGCGAAACCGAATCAAGAGAAAAACTGCCTGTCAGTGTTTCAGGACGAGCTTTAAGCCCCTTGCCGCCGAACGCCTTGTTGATGAGATTGAGCCCCTCTTCATTGATGCTCCGCCTGGCCGGATCTTTCCCGAAAATGGCGTGATAGGATGAAAATCCAAGACCGCTTGCTCCATGGGAAAGAACTTCGAGTACTTCTGAAAGATAGTCTCTGTCATCATTCCTCCATCTGCCGGACCGATGAGCCGGACAACAAAGGGCATAGCTCCCGACTTGACCCGCAGCGACACCAGCGAACGGGCAAGCATCTCACCCTCACCCTCAAGGCAGGCAACATGCATGACGGGTACAATGAAATCAAATGATGGGGCAATCAGGGAGATTTCCTGCCCTGACTGGTCAACATCTTTGTAATTGAACACCCGGTTTCCCGCAAATGCAGCTGAATACTCCACCTTCCCCCTGCCTGCCTTACGGACAGACGAACCAATCTTACTGGCATAGGCCGCAATCATGCTGCTCCTCCAGTTAAGCCATTGAGCATACTCCTTGCCCAGCAGATCGCTTTGCGTCATGTCTGCCGGCAACCCCCGGGAAGCGGCAAATGCCTTGACATTGCTTTTGCTGTAATCATAATCAAGATCAGAATAGGCAAGGCAGTCAAGATGGATTCCCTCAACACCGTATTTTTGGATCAGCTCTCTCACAGTTGCCTCCGTATACAAAGCCACTTCAGGGTTCGACGGCGACATCCAGTTGCTGAAAGACGGCCATTCTGAGCCGTCATAGCCCAATTGCCGTGCTGCTTTACCGCCCTGGTGTCGGAAAGTGCGGGAAGCCATGCATGAACCTTGACATTCAGGCCCTGTTTCCTCAGAAGAGCAATGGTTTTGCCAAACACATTCTGACGACTGTTTCTGCCGTAGTAAGCATTCCCCTCGGTATCTTTTGCCATCAGGAAAAGATCTGTAGCCGATGTCCTTGAAATATCCGCCACAATATCTTCAGGAGTGAAGTTCCGGCGACTGAAATCAACCCAGATTCCGTATCTCCGGGGCCGGATTGCCTCTGCCTCGGCTATATATTGGTCGGCAGTCAGAAAACGCCCCCTTTTGCCTGCACCCAGCCAATGAAATTCCTCAGAGCCTCAGGATACCTTGCGGCATGTTTCGGGTGAAGAAGAATGACGGCAGGCTGGCCAAGAACACTTTTGGCTGTGTAGAGCTGCTTGAGTGCCGCTTCAAATTCAGACTCAGTGAACTTGTTGACCACCATCATATTGTAATCCGAAGCGAGCATAACCCTGCGTCGCAAAGCCGATATTGGAAGTTCTGTCAGGATATCCTGCTGTTCCCAATGCTCCGAATCAGAACTGTCGTACCTGAAGCCGCTTGCTTTCAGTGCCCTCATGACCCTGTCATCATACTCCATATAAGGTGCCCGGAACCAGACAACCGGTTTTCCGGTAATTGATTCCAGAATGCTCTTTGAGCGCTTAAGATCAGACTCTATAGATTTCTGGTCGAGTTGAGGAAGATGCGGGTGCGCCTGGGAGTGCGAACCTATGGTATGACCGGCCAGAGAGAGCTCAGAAACAAGCTCTTTGTGTGCCCCGGCAAATGCACCTGTTATGAAATAGGTTGCAGGAACCTTGATGTCAAGGGTTTTGAGTGCCGCAACATCGGCATTCTGTTCTGTATCAAAGGTCAGAAGCACAGGTGCCGGGTTGGCCGCAGCAGCCGAAACGGTCGCAAAGAGTGCCACAATGATGTATACCGATGCCAGAATGCTTTTCATGATCGTCTCCAAATGAAGGGTTACCAGGTGTTTTGTCGTTGCTGCATTTCCTGCATATAGGCCACAATACGCCTGTAGCTCAGAAAAATCCGATACGGCTGAGTCGTGAATGTTGCAAAGGCAAGCGATGGCGTGAGCTTGCGGGCAAGAGCAAGCGGCACCATTCCCTGCACTGCGCTGATGCATTCAAGAATGAGCATGTAGACAAGGCCGAGCTGCAGGAACAGCAACGGCTGTGAAGAAAAAATAACAAGGAGTGGATAGCAACGAGAAAAGCCATTTCAACGAAAGCGCTTCCGTAACCAAAGAACAGCGACCAGGGAAGCCAGAACATGCCGATGCTGCCCCGATGGTTGAAAACATCAGCCCCCTGTGCTCACGGTAGACCTGCAGATGGCTCTTGACCAGCGAAGCCGTTGCTTGTTCAGCCCTTTCCAGCTCGTCATGGCAGAGGTATAGGCTACAGCCTTTGGCTCATAAACAGCCCGATAGCCGAGCTCAAGCATGGCAATGGTAATATCGAAATCCTCGGCAAGCGTCCTTGACCTGTACCCCCTATCTCCATCAGAACGCTGCGCCGGAAGGCCGTTGCCGGCCCGGGACACATACTCACAGCACCTCCCGATTTCAGCTGTGCCACTTTGATGATGCACTGTCCGTAGAGGTACTCAAGCATCTGCATTTTAAGGAGGTATCCGCTGTTGTGTTTCGGAAGAACCATTCCGGCAACCGCACCGATGGAGGCTCAGTGAATCCACCCACAAGGTGACGAAGCACCATCGGATCAAGCGAGGAATCAGAATCGGTGAAAAATATCAGCTCACCTTTTGCCTTCTCAATGCCATGGTTCAGAGCCTCCGCCTTCCCCCTGTTGCCGCCCATAGAGATCACCGACACATCGTACTCTGAAGCAATGGCAAGGGTCTCATCAGAAGAGCCGTCATCGACAATGATGATCTCATAAGCCGGATAATCAAGAGCCAGAGCCGACTCAATGCAGTTTGCAATATTTGCCTGCTCATTGAAGGAGGGAATGATGATCGATACGAACGGCAGCGACACATTCTTCACCGGTGTTCTGTCGGGGAGCAATATCAGCCGACAAAAAAGAGAAACGGGAACAATGAGCCGACAACATATATCAGAAAAAACATGTTGAACACCTGCGGCATCCAGGCAGGAAATGCGTTGACATACTCACCCCAGATCATCCGGTTCAGTGAGTCCAGGGCACCAGGCAGCGTATGCCATACCAAGAGGCATATTCCCGCAGAAACGAACGCTGCAGTAAGCACACCCGCCGGATGCTTCAGTGATGAAGCGGCCGCCCCTCAGCATGCCGGGAAAGATACATCGTTGCTGTCTGGTTCATGGTTACTCCTCTTGATTGTTGACACAGAGCGGTCAGTAAAGGGGAATCCAGAAAGTCAGACCTGCCCGAAAATCATCGGTCCGCTCCTGCTGGTCGTCAAAATAATCGACCTTGAGATACTCCGCATAGATTGAGACGGTTCCAGGAAGCACTTTGCCGAGAGCAAGACGGACGCCCGGGCCATAGAGCACATTATTGTACCAGGAAACCTTGTTCCATGATCTGCCAAGAAAATCATTGACCACATCAGCCTTGAAATAAGGCTCAAGCGAAACCGCCCCAAGATCAATGCCTACCCCGATTTTTGATGACAGGGTTCCCAAAAGAAAGTTGTCCTGCCCCTTGTCACTGAAAGCAGTTGAATTCCAGGCCAACTCGCCCCAGTGTTCCGTCCAGACGCTGAACATGTCGTCAAGCTTTTCACGCCGTTCCAGCCAAAGGTTCACACCACTTTTCAGATTCTGCTTATCCACAGAGGAAGGGATTGGATCCTTGGAGCGGTCAAATGACGAAGTCATCAGTTCATATTGGGCAAAAGCCGACATGTTCATGCCTCCGACCCACTCCTGTGCTTTATTCTCAAAAGAGAACTCTTTGGTGATTTTCAGACCCGCACCAAAAACCTGATTGTTGTTCCAGTAAGAGCGGTTCCAGCTTCTGTCATTGAAATCATGGATCACATTGATACTCACAAAAGGAGCCAGATACACGCTGTCGGAGAGGTAACGCCGAGCATCAAGCGTGAGATAACCCGACATGAGAGCATACCCTTCACCATTGAGAACATCATTCTCATCGCGCGTTTTATCAAAATTGTATTTCGTGTAATAAGCGTCCATACCTGACTCGAGATGAAGCTCCACCGGCCCTTTCTGGTATTCATCGGCATGGAGCTGCCCGGAAGAGAGCGGCACTGAAGCCAGCATCAGCGTACCGGCAATAAGAGTCTTGCTGAAAATGGTGCTCATGACATACCTCGTTTTTTCCTGTTTTTTTTAACTGTCCTGCCAGAACCACCCAATCAGCAGACCTGGTCGGAACCCTCTGGAAGAGCTAAAGCAAGAAACATGCCAAAAAAAATAATGAGGTATAAACGCTTATAGTAAAACGCCTTATGTACAAGAATCGGGGATTTTTTGATCCGGAACAGGAAAAGAGGAAATCGCAACAACTGTGTCAGGATGACTCAGTTACTCTGAAGAAAAGTCGCAATACGAGATTCTGGAAGAAAAGAGGACAGATTTGCAAAACCGCATCTTTTTATGTACCTATATCATTCTCAATCAAGCGAAGTGGCCGAGTGGCTAGGCAGAGGTCTGCAAAACCTCGTACAGCGGTTCGAATCCGCTCTTCGCCTCCAGCAAAGATGCGCATAGAGACGCAACAAGCCCGAAACCCCTGTAAAACCAGGGGTTTCTCTTTTTCCTTTTCAGCAAAACCAGGCGATCCCCTGGTTTTTACCCCATTGCTTCGGCGGCTGAAATGATGGAGGCTATGAGCTGTTCAGTGGTGCCTTCATCCATCAGACGGGAATGTTCAGGCAGATGCTCCTGCGCAGAAGCTCTCCTGTCTTTGGCCAGAGCGCCTCAAGATCCCTGTCGCGATAGCTGTCATAAGCGTTGAGGAGATGACCCCAGACGCCGGCATAGTGCCAGTCGAGCGCCTCTGGAAGAATTTTGGTACCGAATCCGTTTCGGCCGAGATGGGCTTCGAACTCAAGTGCCGCTGCACGGTCGCGCACGCTGAAAATCAAGGTATCACCCTGCGAACCACCCTCATCGGCAAAAGGTCGGAGGGTAATGTTGGGAAGATGACGGATGGCATCCTTGATTCTCTTTTTGTTCTCTTTGGCAGCAGAGAGGATGGTATCAATTTTAGCAAGCTGGGCGAGGCCTATGGCCGCAGTTACCTCACTCATCCGGAGGTTGAGCCCTTTGGCCCGCCGGGGATCTTTTCCCCGTGGAAGGCCTTCAAGGTGCATATGCCCGTGGTCGGAAAATTCTGCAGCACGAAGGTAGATCTCACGGTCGTTGGTCACAATCACTCCCCCTTCTCCGGTATGAAGCGTCTTGCCTGCATCAAAAGAGAAGGCGCCGACGCTGCCCAGTGTGCCGAGTTTTCGGCCATCGTAAGACGCTCCAAGTGCCTGTGCGGCATCCTCAATGAGGATGATGCCTCTCCGGGTACAGATATCCTGCAGTTCTTTCATTTTAGGGCAGCCCACATGGGAACCACCACAACCGCTTTGGTTTTTTCGGTTATGGCCTGTTGTACCGCCAGAGGATCGAGATGATAGGTTTCATCTATTTCAACGGGCACGGGCACTGCTCCCAGAGCACTGATGGCCTCAATGGGGGCAATGAAGGTCCATGCAGTGGTAATGACTTCGTCCCCCGGCCCTACGCCTGCACCTGCAAGGGCGCAGTGGATTGCGGCCGTTCCGGAGGAAACCGCATGGGCATAGCGGACACCCATCCACCCGGCAAATTTCTCTTCAAATTCACGGGTTTTGTAATTTCCCCCTCCATACCTGTAGAGGTTGACCTTTTCCTGACTGAAGAGTTCCACAATTTCAGCGAGCTCCTCTTTGCCAATCAATTCTGCACCTGCCATAATAGTGATGTGTTGGTATGAATAATTTACTGAACAAGTCTTTTGACAACATATTCAGCCGACTCTTTGTCAAAGGGTACCGGATTTCCTCCGAATGATCCCTGCAGTGCGCCTGAAGCCTCTCTGGCGAACTCAGCGGCGTTGAGGGAAGTGTAACCGTAGGAGACGAGGCTCGGGATAGAGAGCTGGCGATAGAGATCGTCCATCTGAAAGAGCAGCTCCTCGGCTCCTTCCCGAAGCGTGCCTGAAAGAGGGGCTGCATTGAGCATGGCATATCTGTCGTATCCGTGGCTCAGATTGTAGCGCATCACCTCTTTGAGGAAAATGGCGCCGGCCATGCCGTGAGGCACCTTGTGGCGGACTCCAAGATAGTATGCGAACCCGTTGGTGGGGCCGTCTCCGGAGTTCATGAGGGCTACAGTACCACAGACGCTGCCGATGCAGAGATCAATGCGCGACTCGGCCCGGTCCAGCTGGTTCTGCTGCAGGGCGTAAAACGAGCGGCGGAACCCCTCGACTGAAAAAATTCTGGACAGCGGCGTATGTTTCACTGAGCCGAAACTGTCGACACAGTGTACAAGGCTGTCCATTGCCGAGGAAATGATTGCTTCCTCGGGAGCGCTCATTGAGAGCATCGGATCGACCACCGCCTTGCGGGGGAAATTCTTCCGGCTGTTGATGCCGAGCTTCCTGCCGGCCTCCTCATCAATGAAGACGGCGTTGTAACTTACCTCTGCGCCACTTCCCGGAAGGGAAGGAACGGTGAGAAGAGGGAGAGGATCGAACACATCGGCCGGGAACCCTTTCAATGAAAGAGCGGGAACATTGTTGGTCATGAGAAGGCTACCCCTTTACCGAGATCCATGGTGCTGCCGCCGCCGATGGCGACCATGCAGTCAACCCCGCTGCCCCTGAAATGTTCGGCTGTCTTTTCAAGATAGCTGTATGTCGGTTCCCCCCGAACTCATTGCTGGAGAACACGGCATCGGGAAAGTCGGCACAGAGTGAGGCCTTGACATCACGGAAATAGAGGTTTTCTTCAAGAACTGCATCATAAATGATCCCCGGTTTCTGAGTTTTGAGTTCTCCGAGATGCCTTGCAAGACTCAGGGCTTCATTGACTCCGATGACAAGATCGGTTGTGAGAAAAAAATTCATTGGTGAGGATAGGTTAGGTTACAGACCGATATCAGGAGTGGTCAGATTTTTACTCTTCATAAAAAACTCAATCAGCTCTACCTCTGCAAGAGTATCGATCTCCCAGGTCTGCCAGAACTCCATTTGAAAGGCGGTAAGCTTCCCCCCGATCCTGTTTCCCGTAGAACGAAGAACTGAAGGATGGAAAATATAGATCGATCCGTTTTCAATATACTGTTCGGGCCGCTCCTGACGCATACCACGGTTCCGCCAGTCAAAGTTCACACTGTTCCACTCCCCCCCGTCTTCTTCTCCCAGAGGTCATGTCGTCGGCTTTTGTGACCGAAATAAGTGAATCGGCACCTTCACCCTCAAACTGCTGAAGGGCACGGTCAATGTCGCCCGGTCTTCGAAGCGGTGAGGTGGCCTGGAGAAAGACGATACTGGCAGGATCCTGGCGACCCTCCAGGGCAAGGAGATCAAGCAGATGGAGAATTGCAGATTCGGAACTCGCCCGGTCTCCCGAAATCTCTGCAGGGCGATGGACAACCTCAGCACCATACGATTCAGCAACATCGGCTATTGCAGGGTCGTCTGTGGAAACAAACACTCTCTCTACAAGGGCGGAAGCTTTGGCCTGAAGAATGGTCCAGGCAAGAAGCGGCCGCCCGGCCACTGGATGGATATTCTTGTTTTTCAGCCCTACAGAGCCTCCGCGTGCAGGAATGACGGCGATGGCCGACTTCACTTCACCCATCAAGCACCTCCCTGCAGACATCGGCAATATTTCTGGCGGCGGAACGGTTCTGAAGCGGGGTAAGCCTCCGGAGCTCTTCCCTCTCAAGGCCACAGTGGACCTCTTTGCCGAGAGCTGAGGCAACAAGAACTGTTGAGGAAAACTGGGCAATCATCATCCGTGAATTTGCAATCATCTCTTCAGCAACCCTTCCGAATAGACAAGACTCCCGGAGCATATCGCTCAATCTCTTCAGCAGCCCTTTCAGCCTGCTCATTGGGATGCAGCTTGAATATCAGCTTGCTGCCGCCCGCCATTTCCCGATATTTCAGAATGTTCTTCCTGCGGTTTTCATAAATGAATGTCTCCCTGTTGTCTGAGGTACAGACCAGAACATAATCCCGGTGAGGGAAATCATTCTGGCAATATGATGCGCAGTCGTCGAAATTGGGGATGCTCGTCACCACAAGCCTCTCCGGGTCAACTCCCTTGCGGATGAACAGGTCGCGATATCCCTCGCTGGCAACACAGAATTTTTCATAGGCACCCGACATGCCCGTGGAAGCTGTACCGGCAAGCCAGCGGGGCATCCAGCGAAAGTTTTTTATCAGGTGGAACAGAAGGGTCTCAGGCTCTGTCATCCCCTCCTGAACAAGCACCGTAGGGGTCCTCTTCAAGACTTCAGGAACAATCAGGTCTGTACAGGTAACCACAAGGTCATAACAGCGGAGCCCCTCGCCACCCTCAACCTGCAGTTCATGACGATTGAGATACTCCATGGCTTTCCCTCTCCGCTCCCGGCCCATAATGGTAAACTCAAGCAGACCGTTTCGGGCGGCTGCGCCCAAAAGCCCGTCACTGAAAAAGGGAGTGAACCAGAGGTCATATTCACCCAGAAAGCCTGAAATCTGGTGCATCTGGGTGGTCTGGTTCATGGAACCGCAGACAAACAGTACCTTTTTTTTCATCACTGAACCCCTTCAGCCTGCTGGGGATCATGCAGGTGAATCCCCGACATGAACATGACTGCGTACCCGGCAGAGTACCACAGCACCTCCTTGAACCTCCTGATCAGAATGAAAGCACCTCCCAGCGCAACAGCCTCAGGCATTCCCACAGCCTGGAAAAACGCCATGTAGCCGAGATCCTGTATTCCCAGACCGGAGGGAATGAAAAAAAAGAGGGCCCGAAGCATAACAAGAGTCGTATCGATGGCCAGAACCGTCGGGAAAGAAATCTCGGCGCCAAGAAGACGAAGAATGATGTAACTCTCCACAGCAAGCATGGCCCAGCCAACAAGATACCAGAATGTGGCCTTCCAAAGGGCTGCAGGCGAAGCGCCCTGAAAACTGCGGAGATGCTCATCGGTATCGGAAAAACTTGACTCGCGCCGTATGAGCCATGACTTAACCTTTTTTCCGGGCACCATCATCAACAGACTGTGGATGGACTGGGCGGAACGACCTTTCAATGCAGTGAGAAGGAAATAGAGAAAGATGAGACAAACCGCAATACCGGTTGCAAGCATGAAGAACCCGAGACCCTGAAATCCAGTGACTGCGGGCGATACCCGCTGAAGCATCATGAATCCGGCAAGGGTGCCGATAATGGTATAGACCCCCTGCATTGAACTCAACAGCAATTTGCGGACGGTCACGGCTGCAACCGATACAGGATAGGAGATTCCCATCAGCCGGTTGCAGAGAAATGGCCGGAGGGGCTCTCCAAGAGCCATGCCGGCAGGAAGAGTCATGGAAACAGTTTCAGAAATCACCTGAATTTTGAACAGCCGGAAAAAAGATATCGGCCTGCTGCCCGGAGGGAAAACAAGAGTCCAGGCAATCGTCTCAAAAAAATGAAGACCGAAAAACGGCAGCATGATGAAGAGGGAAGAAAAACCTATTGTCGATATCCTGAAAAGGGAACGGCCCAGATCGATAGACTGAAAAAGATACAGGATCAAAAGAATACCAGCAGCCAGTCCAGCATATCCAGTCCATTGCGTCACAGACTTCCCCTTTTTCTCCATAAACGAAAACCTCCGACTATAGTTCTCCGAAGCTCGCAGAAGAAGCCCCGGCAATTGCCTGCTGTTGCATAAAATAAGGGCAAGGAAACATTTCGACAAGGGTTAATTTCGTAAACACAGTACAACTCAGGGGGGAATCACTATTTACAGGCAGGTGCTTTGAATTCAGACGCCATATTGTTACATATTTGTGTACAATACCCTTTAAAACCTTCGGGTATGGAACAATGCATCTGCACGGCCCGCACACTCAAATTTTTTTCAGATGGGACTTATCAATCCTGACTTCCAGACCTTGCCGGAACTGTTCTCTTCTGTTTTCAGCCATTACCGGGGCAAGACAAAGAAGTTCCCTTTCGCCCATAAACTCAACGGCATCTACGAACCCATCACCTATGAGGATTTTCATGAGGATGTCCAGAACTTCACGGCATACCTGAAAGAAAACGGGATCGAGCCTGGGGACCGGGTAGCAATACTCAGTGAAAACCGCCCCGGGTGGTACCTTTCTGATATGTCAATACTCTCTCTTGGAGCAATTGATGTGCCCCTCTACCCCTCCCTGCCTCCAAACCAGATTGAATACATACTTCAGAACAGCGAAGCCAAAGCCATCATTGTGTCGAACATGCTGCAGCTTGGGAAAATTCTCTCAATCTGGCAGAACCTGCCTGAGTTGATGCAGATTATTGTATTGAACCGCCTTGAAGAGAAGATAGAGGATGTCACCGACCTCAACAGCTGCAAGATTGAAGGGAAAAAGATTCTTCAGGCTAAACCGCGGCTGCTCGAAGGAATCAATATATCTCCTGACGACACGGCCACCCTGATTTACACATCAGGAACCACTGGTCTTCCAAAAGGGGTCATGCTGACTCACCGGAACATCTGTGAAAATGTGAAATCATGCTCTGACCTCATCACTCTTGACGAAACGGACTGCAGCCTCTCGTTTCTTCCCCTGTCGCACGCCTATGAGCGCACAGGCGGCTACTACCTGCTCTTTGGATGCGGAGCTGCCATTTACCTGGCCGAGAGCATAGAGACTGTTTCGTTGAACATAGCCGAAGCCAAACCCACAATAATCTTTACCGTTCCAAGGCTCTTTGATCGTATCCGTGCGAACATGCAGAAACAGATTGCCACAGAAAGTCAATTGAAACAGCGGATATTCAGCTTTGCGCTCTCAACCGGCGAACAGTACAACCGCCAGATGGCTCAGAAAGGCAGTGTATCTCTTGCTCTTAAAGCAGCTCACGCCCTCTCCCGAAAACTTGTCTACAAGAAAATATTAGCAAAATTCGGAGGGAGGCTCCGTTACTTCGTCTCTGGTGGCGCAGCGCTGCCAAAAGAGACCGGTGAATACTTCAGCTCCCTTGGCATAACGATTCTGGAAGGATACGGTCTGACAGAAACCTCCCCGATAACCAATGTGAACCGGCCTGAAAAGGTTAAGTTCGGAACCGTAGGGCCACGGTGAGAAATGTTGAGATCAGGATAGCCGGTGATGGGGAGATTCTCTTCAAAGGGCCGAATATCATGAAGGGGTACTGGAAGGATGTCGAGGCGACAGCTGAAGTCATAAAGGACGGATGGTTCCATACCGGCGACATCGGCAGACTTGATGACGACGGCTATCTCACCATCACCGACAGGAAAAAACACATCATAGTCACAAGCGGAGGGAAAAACATTGCCCCGCTGCCCATTGAGCATCTGATTGCTGAAAGCCCCTTCGTGGAGCAGGTGATCGTCATCGGTGAAAAACGACCATTCCTCATCGCCCTCATCATTCCGGACTTTGAAAAGCTTCGTGAATTTGCGGTAACTGCAGGGATAGGGGATGCAACAGAAAAAGAACTTCTGGAAAACAAGGCTGTCAGCCAGATTTACGAAAAACTGCTGCGCAGCATTTCACGAAAACTGGCGACTCATGAAAAAGTACGCAAGTTTCTGCTGGTTGCCGAGCCGTTCACACTGGAAAACGGTCTGATGACGCCAACGCTCAAAATCAAACGAAAGACAATTACCGAACAGTACGATAAAGAGATAGACGCTGTATACAATGAACTGAACATGGTCTACAACACTGAATAAAGTGTGGAGGCGCGATTCTTTACCCCTCTCTGATTTTCAGTACCCTGCCGCCAGTGGAGTCATGACTGCCCGCAGATGACTCCACCAGACCCTCGACCACAAGATCACGAATGATTTCATCCAGCCCCCACTGGCACTCCCCGTATTTATCCTGAAGTTCAGCAACCGTCATAAAAGGAGTATTGATGAGTTCACGCACTATTTGTGCACGGTACCAGCGGCGTGAACCCTTGAATGCAGACTGGCGGGAAAGAGGGCGGATCCCCGAAGATTTCCCCGTCACCACCCTTGAACCATAATCCATAAGAGCATTGTGCCAGTCACGGCTTCGGCCGACCGGGAGAACTGCATCGGCAATGCGCTGCAGCTTCGCTGGCGGGAGTGTTTCAGGAAGCGAGAATTCTGTTATGAGAATGCGTCGTATGTTGGTGTCGACGGCTGCCACATCAAGATTGTCGGCAAAGGCGGGAATGGAACGGCAGGAATACTCCCCTATGCCGGGCAGGGTTTTCAGAAGAAGCGGACTTGAGGGAACCTCTCCATTGAACTTATCCATGACCTGCACGGCAGAACGCTGAAGCCGCTGGGCACGAGAATTGTAACCAAGACCGCTCCAGAGTGAAAGAACCTCCCGGAGAGACGCATGCGCCAGCGTCGCGGCATCAGGAAAGCGTTCAATCCATGCGCTGTATTTGGGAACAACCCGCTCTGCCTGCGTCTGCTGGAGCATGCATTCACTGACCATGACCGAATACCGGTCGCGGGTTTCACGCCACGGGAAAGTGCGGCGGCATGCGGGCCAGGAACTGAAGATTTTACTGTGAAACGCCTCGATTGAGGCGGCTGAAGGGTACTCCATGTCCATCATGGCGTGAAAAGAATGCCGCATCCGGACAGAATTTTTTTGTGCCCGGATGCGGCTCTGCTTCAGGAGGCCTTTTCGGCTACTTTGCGCTCTTTTACTTTCAGTGCGGCCTTTCCAGTCCTCTTGCGGAGATAGAAAAGCTTGGAACGGCGGGCCTTGCCATGCTTGAGAACGGTAACACTCTCAACATTGGGCGAATTGATCGGGATGATCCTTTCTACACCAACACCATGGGAGATTTTACGAACCGTGATTGTTTTATTGGTCCCGGCACCGCGGTCGCTGATGACAACGCCATCAAAAGCCTGAAGACGCTCTTTTTCACCCTCAATAACACGAAGCTGAATCCTTACGGAATCACCAGGATAAATATCAGGGGTTTCAACTCCAGCCTGTGTTGCTTCAACTAACTGAATTAACTGATCCATTTCGACAACTGTTTATTTTTTGTAATGCAAAATCTATTCAAAATCCTCAGACACCTCTTCGCCAGAAAGGTCCGGCCTTTTCTCTCTTGTTCTCTGGCTGGCGCTTTGCTCTCTCCACTGCTCTATTTTGGCATGATGACTGAAAGAAGAACATCGGGCACTTTCATCCCCCTGAATTCAGGCGGGCGTGTATACCATGCACAGTCCAGCATACCTCCCTGAAACGAATCAGTCAGGGCCGACTCACCATCACCAAGAACGCCGGGTATGAGCCGCACAACAGCATCCATAAGAAAGAGCGCGGGAATTTCTCCTCCCGACACAACAACATCGCCAACTGAAAACTCCATGCTAACAAGCGTACGGCGAACCCGCTCATCAAGCGCCTTGTAATGACCGCAGAGAATGATAAGGTTTTTCATCCGCGACAGCCTGTTGGCAGCCTTCTGGTCGAAACGCACGGCATCGGGCGTCGGAAAAATAACCGCATCATACTCCCTCTCAGCCTGAAGCCGTTCTATACAGGCAAACACAGGTTCCGGCCGAAGCACCATACCTGCACCACCACCAAACGGGGCATCATCAACAGCATGGTAGCTTCCAAGTCCGTCATCATGAAGATTATGGACATGCACCTCAAGATGACCTTTTTTCCTCGCTATTGCGAGAAGACCGGTTTCAAGCGCTGAATCAAAGAACCCGGGAATAACGGAAATAACATCAATACGAATCGAATCCATAATCACCACACTCTTCAGAGAAACTCATCAAATCTCGGCACAACCATATATCCGCCTCAAGACTTATCTCATCAATGAATTCATCAATGGCCGGTATGAGAACAGTGCCGTTCCCTGTCCGAACTTCGTAAACCTCATGGGCCGGCATGGGGAGTATGGCGGTGAGAACACCAACCTCAACTCCATCACGGCCTTTCACCCTCATTCCTTCAAGCTCATGGAGCCATGCCCGGTTTTGGGGACGGGGAGCGCACTCTTTCTCTTCAATATAAAGATGCATCCCCGCCATCTCCTGCGCTTTTTCCCTGCTATCCACTCCCTCAAAAAACAACCATGCAAAACCTTGTGACAGCGTTGCCGATTTCACATTGACAGGCACGACAGTTTCAGGCTGCCGCCCTGCAAAATATTTTGTCCGGGACAGAAATCGATCAGGAAAATCGGTTACCGGCTGAACCTTCAATTCACCCTTAAGCCCTTTTGGCTTAAGAATGGTGCCTATCAACCAAAGTTCCATTCTGCCTGAACCTGTCAACTGAAGAAGCAGGAGCTTTAAGCCCCTGCTTCCTCGCCCTTTACTTCTTCGGCACTGTCAGCAGCAGCTTCCGGTGCAGCCTCAGCAGCAGCTTCCGGTGCAGCCTCAGCAGCAGCTTCCGGTGCAGCTTCAGCAGCAGCTTCCGGTGCAGCTTCAGCAGCAGCTTCCGGTGCAGCCTCAACAGCAGC
>PYLN01000029.1_pt1 | contig 17308 bp, 23 predicted proteins | sample 1675811 | NCBI WGS metagenome assembly PYLN01 (sample SAMN08732055, study PRJNA438928) | Freshwater metagenome, whole genome shotgun sequencing project. | isolation source: meromictic lake | place: Russia: Kandalaksha Bay | collected 2014-09
CGCTGTCGCAGATGACCCATTCTGCTGATTGATACGCTTCGTAAAATTTCCTGTTTTTCTGGAGGTGGAATAGGCAAGTAGTACACAACAACCCCCATAGCCATGCCACAGGAACATACACTCATCCAAAAAAAAGCGATATCGATACTTAATATCGACATCAAAAGCATTACCGAACCAGAACTGCTTTGCAAACTTGAACGCGGCATGCTGGTCACCCCGAATATAGACCACCTATTCCACCTCCAGAAAAACAGGAAATTTTACGAAGCGTATCAATCAGCAGAATGGGTCATCTGCGACAGCCGGATCATTTACTTCCTTTCGAAGCTTTTTCCGGAATCGCTGCCGGAAGCAATTCCAGGATCAAGCTTCCTTCGCTCATTCTACATGCATCATAAAAATGATCTGGAATGCAAAATCTTCCTTCTTGGAGCAGCAGAAGGTGTAGGCCGAAAGGCTATGGAGAACATCAACAGGAAAGCCGGAAGGAAGATTGTCATCGGAGCGCACTCACCCTCCTATGGATTCGAGAAAAATGAAACAGAATGCGATGAAATCGTCAATCTCATCAACAACTCAGGGGCAACCGTCCTTGTGGTGGGAGCCGGAGGGGTAAAACAGGAAATCTGGCTTGCGCAATACAGACATAGAATGCCAAATGTCAAACTTTTCATGGCACTCGGGGCAACAATCGACTTTGAAGCCGGAAATGTCAGGAGAGCGCCCATGATGATTCGAAAAATCGGCATGGAATGGCTCTATCGACTGATGATGGAACCGAAACGGATGTATCGGCGCTACCTGGTCAACGACCCGATATTCTTTTTTCATTTCGCAAAACAATTGCGAGGCACCTATATCAATCCGTTTAGCGCATAACGATCGGAGAACTATACATACAAACAACCATGCAGCAAGTCATTGTCACATCTGAAACAAAAACAGACCGCACAGCAAAAAGGTCAATCGTAGCAGCCATGGCCATGATCTTGATTTTGGCCATGGCTGGGCCACGAGCCGCCAATGCAGCGGAAGAATCCAACATTCAGTCAGACGCCCGGCCGTTCGGGCTGGACATCGCCTCGCCAGTTTATGCGTCAGGGTCAGATGAGAATGCGACGACATTCATGGAATACTACTCAGAGACGCTGGTTCCCTGGGTCAGCACGAACCTGCCCGAGTACACAAACAAACTATACCACGAGCCTCCGCATTGACCCATCGTTGCTCACTCTTGCAACAGACTCTGATGTGAGAATATATTTTGTAGGAGAGGGGGCCGGATATGACAACACTCTCGGATTCACCAGTACGACGGGCGATCGAAGCTCATATTTCCCGAGGCCTCCGTCAATCCATCTTACAACAACGCAACCGATCTCACAAAGGCCGCAGCCAATGTGAACTTTCCTCTCGTACCGGGAGACTTCGTCGACTGGGCAGCTTTGAAGCAGGCACACAACTCGACTTTTTCCTCATCGCCAACGGCGCCAACGGCGGCACGACGACCTATTCCACAGACGCAACGACAAGTCCCGACGGCTTGACCCATGCCATATCATGGGCTCCAGCTGACAGCCCATACCTTCTGATTGGATTCGAAGACCTTCTTGGTGGAGGTGACGGCGATTTCAACGATCTGCTGTTCGCCGTTGCGATCCAGCCGTTGACAACCGCGCCAGAACCCTCGACCATGCTTCTTCTCACCAGCTTCCTGCTTGTCGTTCTCTATCTGCGGCATAGCAGCCGGTTTTCTCCGCATAGTAATCCAGAACAATACCCTCGAATCAACTAACTCCGCCCCAATATGCATCCCTCAATAGCAGCAGATGGACCGGTTCCGAACAAAGCAGTCAAGAAACTCCCCGCAACCATCCTCCTTGCGGGACTACTCCTTGCAGGCCCGCTTTCAGCAACCGGACTCACAGCAACTGATACGGATCCCTTCAATACGGCCTATCTGGAAACGCTGCAAGACAATCTTGGTCTAAACCTTTACGAGAGGGAAAGCATTGGTGACATTCCTCTCGTCAGTCTGGACCCCTCGAGTATCAGTCTGACAACGACCTCCGGTGTGAGGGTCTATTATATAGGCACGACCTCCAATTATATCAACACATTGGGATACAGCACCAATGATGGAGCTGTCGCACCCATTTTCAAGACGAGCTTCAGTACATTCGACAGAAACCGCCTGATGCCGGGGGATTTCATTGATCTGGGTAATGTGGAAGGTGGTTCACAGCTCGATTTTTTCATGACCACCAATCTGGGCTTCACCCTCACCAATACCGTTTCCACAAGCGACATGATTGAGCATGCCGTCGCCTACGCCATAAGTGACAGCCCCTATCTTCTCCTCGGTTTCGAGGACACCATCAGCGACTGGATTGGAGGAGCGGACTTCAACGATCTGCTCTTCGCCGTTGATATCGGAGCAGCGAATGTCTCCGCCATGACCGCCGCGCCTGAACCCTCAACCCTGCTCATTCTCGGCAGCTTCCTGCTCATGGTGGCATTTCTCAGAAACCGCCAGCGCATCGTGGCCCCTAAATGCTCCCAGGCATGAAACAGCACCGGACCGTGCGGCTCATCATCATCGGGCCCTCATCCTCTTGACGGGTGGCGGCGTGTATTTCGGTCTTCCCGCCATACGCGCAGTCATCAAGGAATCAAGAGACAAAACTGCATACACAGAGGCAAAAACCTTTCTCAACGACCAAAGGGCGGCAAAAGCATTCGAGATCATCCGGATGAGGGACAGCTCCGTTCCCGACAGGAACAGCGAATGGCTCCACCTCGAAATAGAGGCCCTCAGTGCACTCGGCAATGTTGGGCGCCTGAGCGCTCTGTACGATCGCCATCCCGAAGCGTTCATGCAGCACGAAAAGGGATCGATGATTGTGGCCCGCGCGATGCTTGCAACCGGGGACATGAAAAGCTATGTCACATTCAGAAAAGCATGGGAATCGCAGGAAAAGCAGCCAGAACTCTGGTTTGCTCTCGATGTCGACGCCCTCATCCTTCAACAAGACACGGCCGGAGCCCTGAAGCTCTTGCGCTCCAGATCTTTCGAAGGTCAGGCTGATGCGGCAAGGCTCAACAGGCTTGCTCTGCTAACGGCAGGCGGAAACCTGCAGCAAGCCTGGCAATATCTGGAGCAGGCCTACAGCGTAGCCCCGAAAAATCCTGATGTCCGTTCTTTCAGGGCACAGATACTGGAGCGGATGGGTAAAGAAAAGATGGCCCGGGTTGAATATGTCGCAGCCCACCTCGCCCTTCCGGACAATCCACTCTATCGGGATCAGCTCGCGGAATTCTACCGCCGCCGCGGGCAGATCGGCCTTGCAGTGCAGACATGGGCACGGGATCTCAATGAACGCTCAGCCGATTTCATCAGGCTGAAGGCTCTTTTCTGGAGCAGGGTGACGACACCGGCATCGATTGGCAAAACCGATCCTGCTGACATATATGGAGAGCTTGCGCCACTCGTCATCTACCTGCAAGAGCTTCCTGAGGGCAATTCTGGGATGATGGCCTGTTCGAAAAAGAAGTTGCCAAAGGCCAGATGGTGCTCGAAAGGCGCCAGGAAGCCTACTGGCTGCGCATCCTGGAAGCTCTCCGGAACAAAGAGGAAGAAAAATGCTACGACATCATTCTCGTCCACCCGTTCAAACGATCGTCCTGGAACCCCGATCTCGAGAAGGCACTGGAACGGGTCCTTGCCTACCGGCTCGAGAAACCCCAGCCGATGGATGCAAATGCGTTTGGTGCAAGTGGCCGCAACACCGAACAGAGACACCAGCTGTTCGAACAGTTGGAACGGATCGCTATGAGGGAAAAACCCGACCCCAAGCTTGACCGCCTCCTGCGTAGCGATGAAGCTTTTGCTGCGGTCTTCATGGCAGGCGGCTGGATGGAAGCCGCCCTGCAATTGCGGGGCAAGGGAGCCATACCGGAAGGCATCCCCGACTGGTACATTTACGGAGTGACGCAGTCTCTCCGCTTCAACAGGGATGCGAAAGCAGCTCTGGCGTTTGCCCGCAGCCAGCGGCCCACACAGGAAATGACACTGCTGACCGGAGAGATACAGCTCGCAAACAAGGAGAGAGCTGCCAGTATCGAAATGCTCGAGCCACTGACCAAGAGCAAATCTGCGATTGGCTACCGCGCAGCATGGCTGCAGAGCCTTGCCTATCTGGACCAAAAAGCGACCCTCAAAGCCCGGAATGCACTCCAGCGCCAACCCGAACTATTCAGCAGTACGGCAGGCAAAGAAATTCTGGCCCGCATCGCGCTTGCTGAAGGAGAACCCGAAAAAGCCCGCGCCATCTATACATCGCTGGCAGACCGGTCGGCCGAAGCCAAAGCCTACCTGGCCATGCTCGCATACCGCCAGAAAGACTGGAATACCTGCAAAATCCTGACCATGGAGCTGATCAAAGAGTTTCCAGACAGAATGGAGCTTCAGGCCAACCTCGCGGCCATCAACAAAGCCGAGAAGGAGAACCGGCAATGACAGCTCGCGATTACCCAATCATCGCTGCGCTCTTGATTCTGGCCCTCTTCATCTGGATACACGATCTATCATGGATGATGCAGCCGGCCGACACCCTCCCCATTCTTCTGGCCATACCCTGTATGTTCTGGCTCGGAAGCCCCTGGAAATTCCTTCCCGGAGCGTTCCGTGTGCCGACAGGAGGCCTTGCCGTCACGACAGGGGCTTTCATTATCGGCATCGTAACAGGCTGGATGTTTCTTCTGCCATCAGCTGGACCGTTCTGCTCTGGAGCTGGCTCTCAATCCGTATCGAACCCGCGGACCGGCGGCGGATCGCAAAACTGCTGATCCTGCCGCTGATGGCGTTCCCATGGCTCCTGCTGGACGCTCAGGCCGTTGGCTGGTGGTTCAAGGCTTTCTGGCAGCTGGGCAGCTGGAGAATTCTTCTCTCTTACAGGGTTCCATGTGGTCCAGGACGGAACCAGGCTGCTGATACAGGGCCTGCCTGTTGAGGTGACGGCCGCCTGCTCGGGGATGCATTCCCTGCAGTCGATGCTGATTGCCGGTTCGGCACTCGCCTATATCATTCTCGGCCACCACCCGATATACTGGCTCAACCTTCCGCTGCTGGTCGTCATCTCATGGATTGCCAACACGGTGCGCATCGTGGCTATCGCTCTGGCAGCTCTTGCTGTATCACCCGAATTCGCGGCAGGCCTGTTCCATGAATGGAGCGGCTGGGGCGTACTGATCCTAATGTTCGGGCTATGCTGGGCTATCTTCACCCTGCAGAGAACCCTTCTGAATAATAAAACCGCACAAGCATAATGCGAGACCACTGGATCATCGCACCGCGACTTGCCATTACGCTCTGGTGCATATGGCAGGCACGCGACCTTCTTGCGGCATGGGAGCACTCCGGATACGACCAGTATGGATGGATAGCGTTGCTCGTCTGGTGTCTTCCGGTCTTCATGTCAGGGACCTCGGCACTATTAGGTGCAGGATCGCGCCAGTATGGTACAGCCATGCTGACAGCGGCACTCCTTCTTGCCCTTCTGGGCCAGGCCGGATCACTTCACATCCTCCAGCATGCCGGACTGGCCCTGGCTCTTGCGAGCCGGATTCCATTCTCACCGCATCAGTTGCTGTGGCTGCTCTCATCGATATCATGGATGCCCGCCTTCGGCTGGATCGGCAGCCGGCTCTTCTTCGGCCATATCCTTCCGGCAAGGCTCCTATTGGCCCTCACCGCAGCGGGCTGGCTTGCCGCTGTGCTTAGAAGCAGGAGGATGGAACGGCGATGAACGACAGGCACAACAACACGATGCTCTGGGCGCTTCTGGCCCTGGCGGTACTCTTCGGAACTGCAGCGGAATGCTTACGCCAGGGTCAGTAGTGACCGGCTTGCTGCACTGCGGCAAAAGGGATCGCTGTTTGCATCCCGTTCCCTTCCATTCTCCCCTGAAGAAACCGCATTCTACGGAACGGCTCGCGCTCTCAAACGTTTCTATCAGTGCCGGAACGGGGCGTTCATCCTGATTGCCGTCGATGGATCAGCGAACCGGCATGCTGTTCATGATCCGCTCTATTGCATCAAAGGAGCTGGGTGGGAGATTACGGAAAGCAGACGACTCGTTGTCGACGGAGGAACGGCAACCCTGCTCTCTCTCACCAGGAAAGGACAACAGAGAGAGGCCGTCTTCTGGTTTTCCGACGGCTCATCCCGCCATAGTTCCGTCCTCCGATACTGGCTTCAGACCACTCTCCGGAGACTGACCTTCGGCGCATCGGGCAAGGAACCGGTCTTGTTGATCCTGCAGTCCATCGAGCATGATCGTCCTGACTGGCAGTCGCTCTTGGAGCGATGTCTTTTCCTTTTTGAAGTTTAACCCGCAACGCGCATAAAAACGAGAGATGTTCTGTTATATTACAGCCGTATATCGCACAAAATGATCCGCTTTAGCCCCGAATCGAAACCGACAGCGCCATGTCACAACAAACCCAATCAAAACCCGACACCATTCTGTTCAAGCACGCACCGGCGCCGATGTGGCTGCAGCAGGGCAGCATAGTCATTGAGGCCAATTCCCGGGCGCTAGACCTGTTTCAGGGACCCGGCAGTGAAAGACTCATCGGTACCGACATCACCACTCTTCTTTCCGACTGCGGACAGGATGGAGGCGATGCATCTCTTGAAGCTTTGGCGCTGTTCAGGGATGTTGAAAACGGAAATGATGCAACCGCAGACTGGCGCTGCCGGAAGCCGGACGGAAGCCAGATGGATCTCCACACTGAAATGAGCCTGTCGACCTTGATGGCCAACGATTCATCCTGATCGTAGCGTTCGATCAGAGCCGACTGAACCGCGACCGGGAAGCAATGCAGACACAGCGGCGGCAGATGCAGGACTTTATCGGGAATTTCTCTCACGAACTGCGCACATCGCTCTTCAGCATTCTCGGCTTTACCAGTGTCCTCCGTCAGGATGAAGCCGTGCTGGACACGGGACAGTTCAGGGAGTTCCTATCCATTCTCAACATCGAAACCCTGAAAATCTCATCCCTCGTAGAGGATGTACTCTCTCTTTCCCGCATCACTGCCGGTGCGGGCGTACTGAAAAAGAGACCGGCAGATCTCATAGCCATCCTTGAGGAACTCGCTGGCACCATGGCCGAACAGGCTACCCGCAACGGCGTCACCCTGAACCAGAAGTTACCCGATGGCCCACTGACACTCTTCATGGATCCCGATGCCATCAAAAGGGTATTTTTCAACCTTATCGACAATGCTGTAAAACACACACCGATGGGAGGCTGGATTGAGTTACGCGCTGATGCAGATACCTCCCGTTCCTCCATCATCGTAAAGGTCATCGATTCAGGACTCGGGATTCCTGCACGCGACCTGCCGCATGTTTTTGAACAGTTCTACCGCGTTGAGCGATCCGGATTCACCCTAACGGGTACGGCCTCGGACTCTCTATTGCCAAGCAGATCGTCGATGCCCATGAAGCTCCATTGCCATCGAGAGCGATGAAGGTGCCGGAACGACCACAACAGTCGTAATCCCCTTCAGCAATGGCATCGATGGCATGGCCTCGTTACCCATAAGCGAAAGTGTTTCATGATCTGCACACCCCCCGAAGCACCCCGCAGGCGCTCCTACGCTTTCCTTCAGGAAACCATTTCGTCGCTCTGCGCCTCATTCCCGGAAAACATGCGCAGCCTTACACGCAGGGCATGTGAGATGAGCGACTGCCCGGCATCTCTCTACATCAGGATGAGGGAAGATGGCAAAACCCGGTACCTGGCTGCAGGCCATGCTGTCAGCAAAGGGCTTTTGGGCATAACGATGCCGCAGGAACACGAAGGGCCTGCCATGGACCACTGGATCCTTGAACATACAGGCTTTGAACATACATTGAGCTTTCCCGTCTCGCTGAGAAGCGGAGTATGCATACCTGACCATGCTCGCAGATAAGCCCCGTCGGCTCACCATCAAGCAGTATGATGCTCTTGAAGTCATCACCCTTGCGCTCACGCACGCCGAAGAGCTCCAGGATGCTTCGCGGGGAAACCTCACCCAAGATCTCTTCAGCAGTAGCCAGGAACGCGCCAGAGAGCAATGTGGCGAAACCCTGCTGACGAGCGTATGCCGGGAACTGGTTGAACAACACGGAGCCGAAAGTGCCTGGATAGCCCTTGTTGACCGTACACGGGTTCCCGATGGCCGATTCTTTCATACTGGGTTGACGACCGATGAAACCGCCCGCCTCGACACCATGCTTAAAGAGGGCAAGATCTCCAGGTGTGCGTCACGGTCCATGAACACCGCAGACGGGCAGGTTATCAGTTCACCCCGCTTGAAATGCAGTGCATGCCCAATGTCGGAAGACTTTGAGGGATTCGGACACCTGAGCATCGGGATCTGCTTTAACGATCAACCGTACGGATGGCTGACAGTATCGGTTCCGAGTAGATACATTTCAGACCATATCCAGCATGCCGTACTTCAGGACCTGATCACTTCACTCGCTATAAGCCTGCATTCGAGAGAGCTTGACCGACAGAACCTCGAAACCCAGAAAAGCCGGGAACGCATGCTGAAGCACTTTGAGCGGCTTTCGGCATTCCGGATAAAACAGGTGGAAATGATGAAGAACGCTTCCGTCAGGAAGATCCTTCAGGCAACAATCGACGAAGCTGAAGAGTGGACGGAAAGTCGAATCGGTTTTTTTCATTTCATCGAAGCGGAACATGAAACCATATCCATGCAGGCCTGGTCAACGAGGACGATTGAATCCATATGCCGCATGAAAGACATGTACGGGCATTGCCAGCTCGACCATGCCGGAATATGGGCCGATGCCATCCGTGAAAAGCGCACCGTCACCCATAACGATTACCCCTCAGCCCCGAATCGTAAAGGTCTGCCGAAGGACCACGCAGAACTTTTGCGGGACATGGTAGTTCCAATCATCCGAAACGGCAGGGTCATGGCGATCCTCGGCGTTGGCAACAAATCGCGATACTATGACGAGGATGATGCCTTCTGGGTAGCAGCCCTTGCTGACCAGACCTGGGAGATCATCGAAAACAAACTCTTTGTTGAACATCAGGAACTGATGCGGCATCAGCTTGAGCATGCAAAGAAAATGGAGATGATCGGCAACCTCGCATCAGGTCTTACCCACGAAATCAATAATCCACTTAATTTCATCCGCCTGAATATTGCAAACCTCGATGAGGACTTCCCCAACCTTACCAACCTTGTCACCCTCTACCGACAGTTGCTTGAGGGTATGGAAAGCATAGATGCATGCAGCCCTATAACCAGAGAAATCCGTTCCCGGGAAGAAGCCATCGATATTGATGGCCTGATGGAAAACCTTTCAGCAGTAATTGCATCGACACGGCACGGGGTGGAACGCATTACCGGCATTACCCGGAGCATGCGAAACTTCTCCTTCAAGAACCTGACTGATACACACATCAACTCAAACATCAATAAAACAATTCAGGACACCCTGTTGATCGTCAACCATGAGAGCGCCGACACCGCCGATATCCGGACTGACCTCGGTAAAATCCCCGCGGTGGCGTGCAATCCGTCTCAAATCGGCCAGGTTGTCCTGAACCTCCTGATGAACAGCCTGCAGGCCATCAGGCAACAGAAAAGAACCGTCAAGGGACAGATAGGAATAAAAACCTGGGCTGACACCACACGGATCTACTGCTCGATTACCGATGACGGTCCGGGAATCGAGCAGTCGGTTAGGCAGGAAATCTTCACCCCGTTTTATACGACAAAGGAACGCGGAATCGGTACGGGTCTCGGACTGAGTATTTCCTATGACATCATTGTTCATAAGCATCAGGGACAGCTCGACTTTGAATGTCCCCCGGAAGGGGGAACGGTCTTCACCATGGCATTACCGCTGCAACAGGAAACTGCCTCCGATCAAAGAGAGGTCCAATCATGAAGAAAACTGCGAAGACAGATACGGAGGACGCCTTCAAGTTCCGGAGTACATTTGGAGAACGTTATTATGACGGATACGATGCTCGGCATGAAACACCGCACATCGTCGCCTATACCGGCGAGGTTACAGCGGCAGGTCCCGGCAGAGTGCTGATTTCCAGCCCCCTTGGCTCATGCATAGCCGTCTGTGCATACGATCCGGGAACTCGAGTCGGAGGACTGGCGCATGTCATGCTGCCGGGAGTCCCTACGGCACATGCTGAGACAGGAAAGGACCGCTATGCCGCCCATGCCCTCGAAACGCTCTTCAGCGTAATGCAGAACGAAGGGGCAGACCCGGGAAATCTTCTCATTTGCCTTATCGGCGGTGCCAATGTCCTAAGGCGCGAACACGATACCATACATATTGACAACCTACGATCACTGACCAGCCTCATCCTGCAAAGAAATCTCCCAATCTGTCGAACCATGACAGGAGGCAGTGAGCGGATGATGGCTAGAATGGAGACAAAAACCGGCAGAATTTTCCAGACCACAGGAAACAACCCCGAAGAGATGCTTTTCGATTACTTCACCCACAATATCGAGAGCCCCGACAATTAGGATTTTCATCACGGCATCGTTAAGTTCAATTAAATTATGCAGTAAGTATCAAAACGACATCATTACCATGGCCCAGCAAACAATCCTTCTCGTTGAAGACGAACCACATACAAAAAGGCTGATTTCCTATGTCCTTGAGTCAAAAGGCTTTCATGTCATGGTCGCAGAAAACGGCAGTGTAGCCCTTGATATATGTAAAAAACAATGTGCCCGATCTCATTCTCTCTGATGTAATGATGCCGGTTATGGACGGACTTGAGCTCCGCAGAAAAAGTGCTTCAGGACGCAGCACTGTCCGCAATTCCGTTCATCTTCCTTTCCGCCAGGGCACAGACGCATGAAATCATCAATGCAGAGAAACTCAACCGATTGCATATATCACGAAGCCTGTCGAACCGGATGAAATCACTAATATCATTAATGGTATCCTCAAAAAAGATTCATGATGGGATGCATTGAACGGGGAGGCTTAAGCCAGGATTAAGTATGCCGGCGCAAGTGTACTAACGCCTCTTATGCGGACCGGCAAGGTTCTAAACTTTAGGGATGAGCGGGTTACGGCCGTCCTCCCTTCTTGCCTCTTGACCCTGCCGCCTTCAACCCCGCCTGCGTCCGCTCCTGAATCATAGCAGGCCGATACGATACAACTATCAAGAATTCAAACCCGATACTACGAACACCGCGCTCTTAATGTATTTTTTTTAGCAACAAGTTTCTTCAGGTGGGCGTTTTCCTGTTCCAGCAAGCGAAGGCGGCGCAGTTCGGTAAAGCCCATGCCTCCGAACTTGGCTTTCCAGTTGTAAAGCGTTGGCTCCGAAACTCCCAGTTGCCGGCAGACCTCTTTCACCTTTACTCCTGCTTCGGCTTGCCTGAGGGCGAAGGTGATCTGCTCTTCACTGAATCGTGACTTTTTCATGGCAATGGCTCCTGTTTGATTCAAGATACTCATTGCCGGAATTCTCTACTTTACAAGTGTCTGGTTTTCGGGGAAGGGGTCACGCGATCACCGACACCTGCCCGTGGCGCGATCCGTGCCAGTGGAGCGAAGCGAAACCAGCACGGAGCGTGACGCGGGTAGGTGTTCGGTGGATCGCATGGTTCGACTCTATTTTCTTGGCCATGTGGCCCATGAATCCTGAAATGCAAAAGGAACCCCCTCTTGCTGACAGACTCGAATCGTATGTCCGGTTCCGCCTGCATAAGGGTCATCCATACTCACGTAGAACAGAGCACAGACTGGCTTCGGAAACGCGTCTGAATGCCCTATGACCTTCATTGTGTCGCGAATCAAGTATGCCGCTTTAGCTGCCAACGAACCTTTCTGGTTACGCTTGGAAACCAACCCTTTGTTCTTCGGGCTTGCAGCAGAGGTCTTGCAAGCAATCTCGTCTTCTTTGACCGATGAAAGTGACTCCGGAGAATCATATATTGCGTCCGCATAGCGGACGCTTTTTCTGTGTGACGCGTATGGCGCTATGACCTGCAGTCGGCTAGCGTCCACCTCTGCGATTCCTCGCGAAAATGCTTCATCTGATCCTTCTGCGTTCCCGGATCGAAATCGAAGCGTCGGAAATCTCGATGCCAAGCTCGCTGCAACGTCATGTGCATGCTTGACGTAATCGTCAGGAATAGCCCTGCGACCCTCAAGTAAAACTACTCCATCGGGGTTATTCATCACAAGTAAGGTGAATTCGGAGAATGTCATATTCTTGTCGAACAAGTTATTAGTTCATTTCATCATATCACGTCTCATATGGCGCTCATCAACGGCGCCTTGCGAGACTGGCCTGCCATGAAGCTTTTAAAGCTTACCACAAAAGTTAAGTAAAATCAAGAGGGGTTTGAATTTTATCTTTATGGATATCATATTAAAATCAGGATAAACGAGAATAACGGTATCACTTATGATCACCTTGCCGCAGGCGCGAGGGCTTTTTTTATTGCAAATCGATCAACTCAGGTCATACCATACTCCGGCCCGGAAGTAAACCTGCCTCAGCCGGCTGTTCCGTATCATTCATTTTTTCTCTCCGTAAAACTCTTCCGGCGTCTCCAGCCTTCGGAGGAAATATTCTGGTCGTCATGCTTGGTTTTCCACCAATCGATGTAGTGACGATTGGTGCAGAACCCAATGGATTGGCCTTCGTCGACAACACTGATTCCGCGTTTCGTTTTTCTCCCGCATATCACACAAGTACACGGGGTTGAGACTATTGGCTCTGTATCCCCATGCCACGGAATGCGGACATAGCCTTCATAAAGACCGCTGCCAAACACCCGCCCATCAATTGCGACATGCTCACCGGGTTCAGGCAGCGGCTTTCCATACCGGAAATTATGGCAGTATGTCCAGAACGGGTTGGATATCTTCAGGTGACGCAACGAACAGTACGAGATGGCCCAGAACCGCTCCTGCTGGTCCGGGTGCGGATGCGCCATTTCCTGCACGGCTTTATTGAAGCCACAATTCCCGCAACAATCAGGTCCTCCGTTTGGCATAGCTTTTTCCCCTTTAGGTTTGTTGTAAATACACAATCAAGCAGCCCGGTTCTCCCCCCGTCGACTATTTCCCGGCCAGTCGTTTCAGCCTTTCGCATGCATCTTTTTCACCCGCACGGCAAGCCTTCCTGTACCATTTTTCGGCGTTCGATATGCTGCCCGGAACCCCGAGTCCTTTCTCATACATCTCCCCGATTGATAACAGGCCATTGGGATCTTTACGCCCTTCAGCGATTCGATACCATTTTGCTGCTTCATCGGGATCCGCCAGTACCCCCTTCCCCTCTTCATAGAGCCAGCCTATCCAGTACGCGGCATCATTGCCATCCTTCTCGGCAGCCAGACGGAACCACTTCATGGCCTCTTCATAATTCTGCTCCACAACCTGGCCCTTCACATACATCTCCCCGATGTTGCACCGGCCGTAGCCATTGCCCTGGGCGGCAGACATGCAGAACCATTTAAACGCCTCGGCATTGTCCTGCTTCACACCCTCGCCGTTCTTATACATCAGGCCGAGATTATTCTGTGCATACTGCTCATTCTGTTCAGCCGCCATCCGAAACAACAGCAGGGCCTGATCATAATCCCGCTTCACGCCATCGCCTTCCCGGTACGCCCAGCCGAGACTGTTCCGTGCATCGGCATTGCCCTGACGGGCAGCCAGCCGGTACCACCTTACCGCTTCAGCGGGATCCTTGCGACTCCGTCCCCATCCGAGTAACAGCCTCCCAGCATTAACTGAGCGTCATCATCACCCAGTTCGGCACGGGCCCGTATCCCCTGATTTCGTCCTTCCTTTTTATGACTCTCCCGGCACGACCCTCCGGCAACGCGGCAAGCCACTCGACAGGAGTGGCGAAATTCATCTGCTGGGCATTCTTCAAGGAAAAGGTCGTCATGCCGACCAGCAGGCCCTCTTCATCGAACAGGCCGCCGCCACTTGATCCCGAAGAGATAGGGGCCGTCGTCTGCATGTAGCGATGCCTCTTACCTCCCTGAAGCCGGAGATGATGCCTTCCGAAAGCGTCAATGGATAACCCCGCGGCGCCCCCACGGCATAAACCCGCTCACCAACAGCAAGAGCGTCCGAGCTCCCCATGGAAACCGCCGGAGCTTTCAGTCCCTGAACCGTAAGGGAACAGATGTCGCGTTCCATGTCGAAATACCGGACAACGGCGGGATACTCCCCGCCCCGTAATCAACCGTAATCTTTCTGGCGTCACTCACGACATGGTGGCAGGTCGCAACTGCTCCCCAGGCAATACCACGCCGCTTCCCATCGCCAGAACCTCCCCGGTGTCGTCAAAGGTATGGACAACGACCACGCTTTTCGATACCCGCTCAAACACCTCCGCCACTTTGCTCTCTGCGGCCAGAGAGGGAAACGGCAAGGAAAAGAGAACTGCGAAAACGATCCAGAATACCCCGCCGCCCGCCTGCACGGGTTGTGACGCAATAACCGAGGGTGCCATTCTTATCTTCATAGGAAAGCTTCTTTGCATTATGGAGCGGGATGAACCCGCCCGAGTCCTATTCCTGTTGTTCGTCGTCACGGATTGCCTCCACTGAACCGCTGCGGTCGAGGACACAATAAAACCAATCGTCCCATGTGCCCGGCAGTTACAGGATAACCGAGGGTATCGGACAATACCCGTCCGAGCGGATCAAAAAGAGATGAAAAACAACGCAGCTGCTTTAATGAACGGAGAAGCATCGGACACCTTTTGACCCACCATACCCCGCATATTTCAGGAAGGAATGCCAACGCCATACTCATCAATAGCGTCGCGGCGCGAATTGCCCGACCAACAACAACATAAGAAACGCCGTAAAAGAAATGATGGAAAAGTTGAAAAGAACAGTAACTTTGAAAATATGCCCCATCCACCTCTGAACGATGACGACATGGTGCAGTCCCGCCCTCCCATAGTCCGCATGCAGTACATCGACCAGCAGCTGCGCGACAACCACTACCCGAACTGCACAAAGATTGCAAAGTACTTCGAGGTATCAAGCAAAAGCATCCAGCGCGACATCGACTACATGCGCGATCTCCTGCACGCGCCCATTGAATACGACCGTAAAAAACGGGGCTACTTTTATGAGGAAGAGGGCTGGTCATACCTTGCCGCAACAACGCTTGAGCTGAGGGAGGCAGAAGCACTGATCGCCACAACAAAAGTCCTTCAGCAGTACCAGGGAACCCCTTACTACAACGAGGTCAGCAGGGCTCTCGACAAGGTACGCCAGTACCTCCCCGAGAACTCCGCCGCAGATCACTTGCTCTCGGCATACTCCATTGAAAAACCGACACATCAGCCTGTTGAACCCCGGATGTTTGCGACACTTGAAGATGCCATCCGCTGCAGACTGAAGGTAACCATAACCTACCGCGCATCTTACCGGGCCGCAAGCAGCGAAGCCGTAACGGAACGCACCATCCACCCCTACCTCTTCCATTACTCACCATCTCTCGATACCTGGTACCTCATCGGCTACTGCGAACTCCGCAAGGACACCAGGACCTTCGCCCTGAACCGTATCCGGACCCTCTCGGTGACGGAGCGTCACTTTACCGTACCCGAATCATTCTCGATCGACGAGTACCTTGAAAAAACCTTCGATCTTGTCCACTCAAGCGAACAGATTGATGTCACCATCCGCTTCACCCCTTTTCAGGCACAGTGGATACGCGAACGACGCTGGCACCCGACTCAAGAAACAATAGAACATAAAGACGGCTCCCTCATCATGAAGATGAAGGTCGGCGCACTTGACGCAGTGAAACGGTGGCTCATGGGGTTCGGAGAAGAAGCCGAAGCACTCGAGCCGCAGGAACTGAGGGTACTCCTCCATGACGAACTGAGCCGTGCAAACAATTTGTACGAGGATGTGAGGGCGAAGGGGCTGGAGTCGCTGCCGCTGTTTTAAAGGGCCCATAAAGAGGAGAACAACCGTGTCCCCACCATGACCATGCCGCGACGAATGAGAGAATACACGTTCCGCCAAGATCAATGTCAGCGACGATATGAGCCTCATGTAGAAGCCATAAACCGTTACATTGACCAACTTGGGGATACAGTCCCATATGTTCCCCCCTGCACGGCGGCTGTAACGCCCGCCTGTTGAACGTGCTGAGTGATCCAGGCCCAATGGCTCAGCACAGCAGATTTGTATGCATTGAAAATGACGATCCGACGGCCGAGACACTCTGGCACCTGTTCCATAATGCCAGAATTCCAGCACATGACGCCATTCTTTGGAACGCCTATCCCTGGTACATCAACAAAAACCCAACTGCAGCGCAGCTATCGATTGGAATCGTACCGCTCAAACGAATCATCGATCTGTTGCCTCAATTAAAAGTAGTCATGCTCCACGGCGGGACCGCCCATCGTGCATGGAAGGAGTTTGTGAACGCCAACCCAACGCTTGTCAAGGAAAGAGAGTTGTGTGTCATCAAAACGTACCACCCCAGCAGGCAAGCATTTATACATAAGGATCCTAAGGTGCGGGAAATGCGCAGACAGCATATTGTTGATGCCTTTACCCAGTGCCGTCAAGAACTCGGCCCGACGCAAACCAATAGGGCATAAGATGTTCGGCATAAGTGACATAACGAAGGTTTGCTATTACCCGGCGGCAGGAACTGACATTCAGGCAATCCTGAGGTTTTCGCACCTGACCGACACCATCCTTGCCCCAACGACATCACGATACCTGACCAGACAACGACAGGAGGACCTCTTCAAGGCAAAATGCAACACCCTCAACTCCTTTTTCGGCAAGCCGCTTCTGGAACTGGTTGACGTGGTAGATCTGGACAGCTACTTTGAAGATGAGCCAAATATCTGACTGGAGCGGAAGACATTTTCTCCAAAGAGGAGCAGGCAGTATACATGAGGCATTCATGCCACTGGTTCCAAAACTGTTAAGCGCCACCAAGTTCGTATTCAAGAGAACGCTTGGCCGAACTGAGCGAAAAGTTGACTGGATTCATACATCCACGGAAGGCATTGCAACCCTTGCGGTCATATTCAAGCGAACCGGCGCCCTGCCGGAAATCTTCTGCACCATACAGACCGGAAATCTAGAATATCCATACAGCATCCTCCTCAGAATAATCAAAAAAATCGGCACGTACCCCGAGATATGGGTTCGTGGATTCTGGCCAACAAAGGCTTGGAGCAGGATACCCATACAGTCATTTCCCCCA
>PYLN01000030.1_pt1 | contig 17038 bp, 14 predicted proteins | sample 1675811 | NCBI WGS metagenome assembly PYLN01 (sample SAMN08732055, study PRJNA438928) | Freshwater metagenome, whole genome shotgun sequencing project. | isolation source: meromictic lake | place: Russia: Kandalaksha Bay | collected 2014-09
ATCTTGAAAAAACGATGAATCTCCCTGAACGATAGGAATCTTGATTCTTGCAAGCATCATCCCAAGAATGAAAGTAATCCTATGAAAGACTTATTGACACTTACTGAAGACGCCGCAAGTACCGAAGAGAATGCTTTCGTAAAAGCTAAAAGTGTTTCCAGATAACGATCGATAAAACGTTCAGCATTCTCTTTATCCTCATAGCTAATTTTATTGGGGAACGAAGTCTCATCTACTTCATCACGCTGTTTTCGTATGTAACCGGATAATATTTTCTTCGCCTGCTCACGAAATTCAGCCCCTTCCAGCTCCATGCTGATACAGGAACAGATGGACTCCAGTTTTTCTGGCAGAACATCTTTTTCGTGAATAAAGGTTTTCTTCCCTTCAGCGACAATAGCAGTGCGAAACACGAACGGGAATACTTTTTCGTGGCCAAAAGGCGAACTGAAATCCCAAATATTCGGACGCTGATGAGGAGTACAGAAAGAAATAGCTAAAGCTTCAGCCTCAAGACCTAGCGAAAAGGCCATTGCAGAAGACTTCCTCAACCCGTCTTCAATATGAATATGATCACTACGTTTCCGGTGAAAAGATTCTGACAAAGAGAAGTTGTCCGACTTGCTGCACAGCTTGGCCAGTTTTTCAAGCAGTTGTTTCCGTTTTGGTATTGCAAATTCATGAAATGAGAGTGCCGCCGTCAACGGCCCGATATCGACCAAAGCATCGACAAATTCCATTAATCGATCTGAAGATTGGGTGCCTAACAATTGTGCAAGATGTGAGTAGTCAAAGATACATTCGCAAATTTCATATGCATACCAATCCTTCCATCCTTGAAGAAATTTGACTGCATCCAGCACACGTCCCTGTGAAATAAGAAACAATGGTATTGCTGCAATATCAGGACGCTCTGGCCCAGTATTACGCATCCCCTCTTCGCGATCCGTACGTCTATAATGGTCGATCCATTCGTTGGTTGCAATTGCATGTCGGGAGGCCTCCTGTAACTCACCAGAAAGGGTATTGGCAATAGTCAACCTTGCGTGTCGTGTCCCTGGCCAACCTGTGCAAGTCTCAAATAGTCGTCGATTAGCATCAACATCCTTGGCCGCAACAACGAGATCAGGGTAATCCTGTATATAGTCAGAACCGCGCTGATCAACTACGGCAATAGTAGACAATTCAAGCAGGAGACGAACAAGATGGTTGTAATCCGCTTTCATAGCGGCGTAAAGAGTGGCCGCCTTAAGCCTGGCATACCGGATATTCCGCTTACCGACCGTACTCGTTATTGAAGCAGGAATACGTTCGTCAAAAGCAAGTTTGAAAAGCTGATCTCCATCGTCAAGTTCATGCAAAAGTCCGGGAAGAGCTCTTGCCGCATAAACCGAAATATCCTGACGTGCAAACAAATTATCTGCAAGACGACGCAAGGCAGGGAGAGATGATGCGTAGCGGGTATGAATAAACGTTTCCGTAGGCTCGTCTTTAAACATCAAGCTTGATTTGAACGCTCCAGCAAAGGGAACAGATCAGAAGCAAAGCTTTCAATAGCGCTTAATTCAATACCGTGAGCACCTGCGTACTCTTCAAGCGGTACTGGCGGAGGTAGAACAGCAAGTCCTGCCAAAAAAGCATTGATAACGTTTTGATCATAACCGCGTTCTATGGCTATAGCGATTGCATCTGATATTCTCTTCTGAATGAGCTCATCCAACTCGATTTTCTTGTCGATCTCCGACTCATCAAGAAGACCCCTGCCATTTTCGACAAGATAAGCAAGTACTCGCGGGTTGCCCCTGAACGAGCATGAGCTACATTAATCTCAACCTGAGAAACTTTTTTGATCCTTGATCTAAGAAAAGCGCTCGTCTCATTGATACTGAACGGACGCAATATTAATTCGTGATATTGTGCATAAGTTGCAGGTTTGCGTTCAGTCCTGCATGAAACAACAACTTTCAGTCCGGGAATAGGGTCGCTATCTAAAAGTTCCAGCAATTTGATCGGAAAAGAGACCTCGCTACGCTGGCTTGCCGCAAAATCAGCATTGTCAATGGCATCGATAAACAGTACAAGTTCTCTTCCCTTTATCATCCTTGTAATTGTACTGATGCATTGAACGAGACGGCGCTTAAATGTCCGAAGGAGAGTTTCCACATCAGGTGTTCCTGGCAGTATAGGATCACAAAGACCGCGAAATGCGAGTGTGTTTGCGATATGAACCAGCCCCTTTTAGGCAAGTGACGTGCATCTTCGGGAGAGCGATAAGCTCCACCCCCAAAACAGTCAAAGAATAGAACCTCGCAATGCTCTGCAATTCTTGCTGCCAAACTTTCCAAAAAGACCGTTTTTCCAACCCCACCTGCTGCGTGTACAAGAAGCGGAACAGAAAGAGTCTGAATCATGGTAATTGTGTCGGCTAACTGCTCGCGTTCAAGAACATCACCTACATCCGTAAGCGCAGTCTTGCATGGCAAAAGATCCATTGGATCACCAATCTGAAGCGCTTCAAGAATGTCCGTTCGGGTAATAAGATTCTGATTCGTGCCAGCGTAACCAGCCTTGTCACGAACTTTTGTTTTCAACTGACCAAGCCGTGCCGCGGCAATTGAATCATGAGTCGCAGACCAGTCAACGAGCAAATTTGCAAGATCGTATTTTATTGTCGGCAAATCACCAGTACTACCATAAAGCTTGAATTTTGCAGCAAAGGCCGATAGTTGCTTTCCGTCAAGGTTAGCCGCCGCTTTAAATTGTATCGCTTGTTTTTGAGTTTCCCCAGTGCATGTTAATCCGAGCGCTATGGCATCAATAGCCAGACTCAGCTGAGCATAAATATGCTGATTCGTAATGAGCTGAAAATCAAGTTTCTCCAGCACTGCATCATCTCCATACATCTCCAAATATTCACAGTACGTTTTTGCATACTTCTGAATTGTCTTTTTCGCATGGCTTGCCCGAAAGTCGATATCTTTACTTGCAACTGAATATTTGAACTGTACAAAGCTTGTCCGCGAAGCCGTTTCAAAGACCGTACTACCATGGTAGAGAACGAGGTCAGCAATTTCAATAGTTTGGGTAGAAGCATGTGCCTGATCAATTGGTGAGAGACCTTCAATAGCAATCGCCCTGAGATCTGTGTCCGGCCACAAAAGCTGAAGCGCTTTACGAGCCGTCCAAATCTCATGATACTCGTGTCCATCACGGGATGGACCTGTTTTACCTACTTTTTTTCGAGTATGCATTATACTGGCCACCGAAAAATTTTCAATGTGTCCTTGATATGTAATTGTCTGATTGTGGGTCAGTTTTCGAAATATGCACCACCCTGACCGATTATATTACTACTCATTAATCAGTGTCGTCTTCCAGATATCCTGAGCCAAAACAATTAACAATGCGTGACGTTGGTCGATATTTTTGGCATTCCAGACATTGAAGGCAGAAAGTTTGCTATTGATGCGACTTATCGATGTGTTCTGACCAACCTCAGCCAACTTCTCAAGACTTCTGGTTAGGTAGTTACTGCTTTTACTATACTCGGCTTTTTTGCGAACAAAGAAGTCATTACCAGCGACAATATTGATCGGCTTCTCCAACAAAGTCAAATTGCCAAGTTTATTCTTGTAATCATCATATTCCGCTCCTTTGTTTTCTGTATCCCACGTAGTCCGCAACTCTTGGGTGGGTGTATCGGGAAGAATGTGTTCAATTTCAAGTCCAGTGTATTGCTCAAGACTGCCCGGTGATTTGAGCCCATTGAATGCCATATCAACATACTGTGTGAGACGCGCCAACAGATAGCGGACACGATATTGCTGCATGGAAAAAAGAGTAAGGCGTTTAAGAGCATCTGACAGTTCCGTAGATTTAACAACCATGTTTTTCTCGAAGCGGTTAGCGATGAACACATTAAGTGCTCCACATTGCGTTATGTGGGGTTCTTCTGGGTTGCCCTCAGTCTCAACGACTGGCTTTGATACATCAACGATGTCTCCGATAGCTCTCAACTCATCTGCCCAAACTGAAAAATTACGTTCAAGCTCTTTCGTAGATGTTTTGGTGAAGATGTAATAGAAAAGGAAACACTCAAGCTGCGTGACAAAGTGGTCAAAAAGGGCCTTCGGAAAATTCGCTGCCGCCAACAGCAATACGTAATGTAAGCTGAACGCTCCTCCTGTTAACCGTTTAAGACTGTCCATGACAAGGCTTTGTTTCCCGTCGTTTCCTTGACCATTGCTGAATGCAAGATAGTGCTCGACATTACGGATAACCTTTCGGATAAACTCGAATGGGTTGTTTGCATAATCGCAAAGCGATGCGTTTTTCTTATCCACAAACCAGTCGTAAATCTCATCCTCACGAACGACAGCATCACTGCGCTCATTTTTGATGGTGTAGTTAGCCATCAGAAAATAGCGGAGGAATCGAAGGGGCTTTTCTTTTTCCTTTTCCAGTGGTTTGGTGATCTTCTTCCACTCGTCCTTTAATTTTGTAAACTGACTTTGGCTTACCTGCGTGAAAAGCAAGTTCTTCAGCAAATCCATTGGATTTAAACCGACACCACGCTCATTAATTGTCTCGAAGATTTTTAGGGCGCTACTAACGTCTGTCGATATCTGAATGAAGACAACATTATTGGCAAGATAGCCCAATACTTTTTCAGTTTCGAAGCATCATCGTAGTTGTCTTTCAGATAGCTGTACAGAGTGCTGTAGGCATTAACCAAGTTTCCTATTGATCCAAAAGTGGGTATACCCGCTGACTGTATTCCAGCACGAACGGCTTCAGGATCACCGTCTATTTCTACAAGCTTTGTCATGACATCCCCCGCATTTTCATAGTGCGGTTCCAACTTCAAGCTCCTCCGTGTTTCGCCGTCTCCGTCTGTATAACTTGTAGAAATCAGGGTACTGAGGGTCTGCTTTTCTTGCTCACCACTAAATAAATGCTTAAGCGCACAAAGCAACAGAAAAAATGTTGTCAATCGTTGTTGACCGTCAATAACTTCATAATGATTATTCTGAGTTGAAGGCGACACGAGCACCATACCAATAAAATATTCACGTTTAGAGCCTCCGTCTATTTGCTCATTAATATCATCAATTAATTGATGTACTTCCTTTTCAGTCCACACATACTCGCGCTGGTAATCTGGAATAATATAGAAGCACTCTCGAAAAGCTTCATCGATGCTGTATTTGTGATCCTCAATACGTGCCATGCGTTAATGTCCTTCTGTTTTATTTTTTATACTTTTAAAGCCCACTCGGTATGGCAAAAGCGATACGGAATAGTATATGCCCCATTGATTTTACCAATATCAGCTCTGGCCATAAACCTACTCCCAAGTCTTATTCTTAAATCCCAGACTTGCAGCATTTTCAGATACAGCCCGTTTGATCTGGTCAGAAACTCCCTCAGGGAAATCGGCACTAATCTCAACACTGACTTGTATTTTCGCCGTCGGATCGCTCGCAAGGACACTGATTATCTCTTCAGCAATCTCAAGTAGACGAATTCTGGCTGTGGCTGCACTCACGTCAGCGGTGCCGATAAATGTTTTCGACTTCGTTGCACCTGTTGTTGTTTGTATTGTTCCAGGGCCAACTGAGTAGAACCTGGAGGATTATTTAGCGTGGTCGTTTCTTCGCCCAACTTGCCTGAAAAAGGTGCTATCTGCTGTTTTTGGTGCAGACTCTTCTTCATATTTTCGAGCAGTTCCGGGTTCAATCATCAGCAACGTCTCATCAAGCTGTACGTTGGCATCGCCAAATTTGAACCTCATACTTCCCTTCATAGAGCCCGTATGCAGTACCATAGAAATCCTTGCTTCCCGCACCCTTGATAATCGCCTGTTCCAGAACGCTACGTGTTTTCAAGCGTGGTAAATAGAGATAGCGCAACGTATCTTCCCAAAACTCCATGGCGCTGCAAAACTGCTTGTCGGCCTTCCAGTAGAGCTTTTTCAATTCATCTCGCAGATGTATCGGTGACCATGTCGTTATGACCAGTTCAGTGTCAATACATACTCGCTCAATCTCAGAGCCAAGCGATGCGCCAACCGTGTTAAGCGGATAAACCTCCACGATTGGTTTGGCATCCGTGGGGTTATGCTGCGCAGGGCAGAGCAACCATTTGTAGCACTCACGGGCAACACGAAGCAGCACCTCTTCGGCTCCCTGCAGCTCCTTCCTCGCTTGCTGTGCCTGAAGATTGTCAAGCACCAGACGCATTGCTGCCACATCTTCCACAATGGAGTTCCAGGCCAGAGCAACTCGAATGGAATCGCGCAGCCGGGCAAGAGCACCATGATCAGGAGCAAGAAAAATCAGCCGGTTACCGCGATATCGTGGCTTTGCACCATTGTTCCTGACATGATCGAGCACGCCATCAAAGGCGAATCGTGACTCTTCCCGTGAATAATGCTGCTCTGGTGAAAGCACAACAAGGCGAAGAAAACTATCATCCGGCACGTCACCGTGCGGAGTAAATATATGTGTGCCATCAAAAAATGAGGCACTGCCGACAAGCTTTTTGAGTACCTCGGCCATACGGCACGCACCTCGTTTTTATCGTCAAACCGCATCTTCCGTTCCTCCATTTCCCGCCGTAAATTTGCTCTGGTATCGAACCAATAGCGGGTCGCTTCCTGAGCCCTGTCTCCGGAGGAGTTCAGATAGTGCAGTTGGTTTGCAAGTCGGTTAAGAGCATCGGAATAAAGAGAGGATGTTTGCCCCGGCTGGAGACACCCCAGCAGTACTCGCGCTCGATCAAGACCTCGTATTCCGGGTTTCATGGTAACGGAGGATGGCGCACTGCCAAGAAAGACCGTCCGGGCAACGCGGCGAGCAGCCTGAACGGAGCCAAAGCGAGTCTCATTAGCCTCAATGAAAGTGGTCTCAGCCCGCTCGCCATCAATATCTCGATCAATCACCGGATCCCAACCAGGTCCAAGATAGTAGATCAATTCATTACGCGCGCTCCCGTCATAAAGAGGAATACTGCCAGGAAGAATCATCAAATCCTTGTTATTGTCCTGCCACAACCGATAGATAACCTTGGCCATCAATTTCAGAACGCCACGTGTACGCTGAAATCCTTCTATGGTTGTCCACTCTTCATAGAGCTGCGTGAATACTTCTGGATGGATAGGATAACTCTGCAACATCCGATCATAATAACGGGCTTCCTGAGTTTCCTGTGGCACCTTGACACCCTCAGCGATATAGGCGTCAGCAAAGGCACGACAAACTTCATCACGGCCATTGATATCCCGAATTGTTTCAAACAAACGTCGCCGAACAATTTCAAAAGCCTCCTCTGGCGCCACGGTCTTCCATAGGCCTGCACACGATTAAAAACCGATTCCAGCGCCTGCAATGCAGCAACACCCCTCGGTCCACCAGCTTGGCTATTTGATTCGGGTAGTGAAGCAAGAACCACAGCATTTGGCACCAGTTTGGCTGCTTCAGTCAGTGATTGAATGAAGGAGAGATTACTGTCGTAGGTACCACCACTCAGCGGCTGGCTCTCAACAAAATTACGGATATAGACAACCAGTTCATCCAGCAGTACAACGCACGGTGCAAACCGGGTCAGCAACGCGCAAAGCACATCCTTTCCCGGTGAAGTTCCGTTGGCATCAGTCTGTTGCACCAAAGCAAACCCTTCCCTGCCACCAAGTTGCCATGCAAGTTCCCCCCAAAGCGTGCACACCTCCTGATCGCCGTGCATCCAAGGTTGACCTGGAGAGTGGGCCGTACCATCCAATACAGCTAACTTTGCAAGCGGTACATCCATTACCCCTGCTTGATCGAGTAATGACGGAATACCGGAGAGGTCACCAAGTGCACAGTGACGAGTGGCCAGATGGTAAACGGCAAGCATCGTATGCGTTTTTCCGCCACCGAAAGAGGTTTGAAGCTGAATGACCGGCTCACCACCCTTGCAATTGAGTCGCTGTAATACCTGGATGAGCAGCTTTCCCATACCTTCTGTGATAAAAGTTCGCTCATAAAAAGCTTTGGCATCACCATATTCCGGGGTTGCTCTCCCCGTCCAGACAGCGGTCAAGTCTGCGGCAAACTCGGATTGCTGAAAGGTGCCATTCAGCACATCCGAGTGAGGTATAATGATTTCACGCCAGGGTTTCAGGCTCATGAGTTATATCCTTCAGTTATCAAAAAGTGACAGTTGCGGATCGGACGGTTTTGGTATGCTGTTGGCAACAGATTCGATACCTGTCCAGCTTGTGATGAGTTCGTTATAGGCTCGTGCATCTTCAGCCTGGCCGAGGCGTTCGCAAAGCGTGTAGAGGCGGTATGCAAGTTGGCGGACGGCTTCAGCTTTGCCACCAAGTGCCGCAAGCAGGGCACCGGATGCGGTTTCGCCTCCTTGCTTCAGTGCACGGATAAGCTGGTGCAGTGCTTCCCATACAGGCGTTCGCTTGTCAGTACGCGGATCCCAGTCAGTTGGATATTCAGCCCATTTGAGCAGACGGACTTTGCCGCTGCCGCTTTGGAGCACACCGGCCTCCTTCATGGCGTCAACACTGGTGGATTTGGAACGAGCCAAGACATCTGCTTCGCCGAAAAGGTTTTCATTCCATCCGTATTGCTCGAACCAGTGAAGACAGAACTGGGTATCAGGATCGAAATCATCCTCGGCAAGGAATCGGTTGATGAGCTGAAGGGCTGTTCTGACGCTCATTGGCGTACCGTCGGCTTCCAATACTGCTGAGTATTTGGAAAAGACTGCCATGCCGGGACCAATGATTGCCTGAGAAAGATCGACTGGTGCAACAGGTGATCGATCTTCGCCGGAACCTTTGGTCATCTCATCGAGTGCCTCGGGCAACAATACATTTAATTCGCGAATGAACTCGCGACGGGAAACGGAGGGCGCGTCAGCAGAACGTTTGCGACAAACAAGGACAATGCTGGATGCGAGGGCATTAGCTCCCATGCCAATCATCCGGAATTCCTGTTCGCTGCGTAATGGCCATGTACCAACAATAGCAAAACCAGCACTTAACACTGCTGAAAGAAAAGTTACCCATCCGGGAGAAGAGGTACCGTCTTCTCCACTTGTTTCCGACTGCTTGAAGGCATAGTAAATTGTAACAGGGCCTCGGGATGTGCTTGTTCTGCAAGATTATGAATGACCCTAGTCATGCCCGCAAGAAAAAACATTTCAGCTTTCTGTTTCGTGCCATGACGAGAAGGTGTGGCTATCAGCTCCTCAGTTTTCGGGACTGCAATTGTAGCAAGAACCTCAGGGAATACTGTACGTAACATCCTACGGAGCCAAACATAAAAGAAATCAGATAGGTCAGCATAACCGATGTTATCATAGTATGGTGGATCTGTTGAAATCGTTTTAGATAAGGAAATTCTCTGAGTTTGTGCGTCTGCTTGTGTAGCAAATCCACTGGCTGCTGGTGATAATTTCCCAATACAACCCGCTATATACTCAGAAGCGGGAGCAAACCCACCAACGGTATCAGCAAGAATTGCCGCTTCAGGATAATCCCATGTCATTGGGATGGCTTGTTTACCAAAAAGATTCATCACTTTTTGATTTCCAGGCACCCAACGAGTAACTGAATTAGAAAAATCCGCACACCGGTCAACAACAAAGGCGAGATATAAGCTAACTGCTTCGGCATAAGCTGTAGCACCAATACCTCCAACGACAAGACCTTTTTCATCATCCTCCATTCCAGACATAACTGCTTGCTGACGAATGATTTCTCTTGCCTCGATTGTAAGATCGCTTAAAGTTGTCAAGGCAACCAACTGACGCGGAGTGAATATGTCCCCAAGATTATTCATTCCATAAACAGGAGCCTGAAAATTACGGTGCTTCTTGGGCATCTCACAATCCGGTTTCCAAGTTGGTTGTGCTTTCGATGCAATATCTTCGTTTTCTGCTGTTGGAGACAAATAGATGCGTCCACGAATGCCTTCTGCCACAACAGCCATTAGCTTCTGACCCAAACGACCAGATTTGCCTTCTGATCGAATATAATCGTATTCCATTGGCACATCGGACATTAGACAACGGAAAGCCTTTCGCTTTCCTGCTGAGGTGCCATCTTTTGCTGCTGGCGGTGGCTGACCTATTTTAACTGTAAAACGGTATTTACCTCCACTAACAATAGGATTTACATACGCTTCTTTACCCTCTTTATTGGCAAGGATAAAAGACGAAGCGAGCGGGACATCCACATGGGAAAAGGCTGGATTCGGACTTTTAACAGTCCTCACCCACAGCCAAGCGATAACTGTCACTTTTTGACCAATCAGAGGCTTTAAATCAGGTCTCTCGTTCGCCATCTCTTCCGTGATTTCCACCGGTGGATAGAGGTGACCAATGCGTTTTTGAGCTTCATCACGCATCCACGCCCCGTAGCGCCGAACATCCTCGGCCAATCCAGTGGCTCCCGGCCAAACCTTTGGAAGTTCGAGACTTTTGCCCTTTTTGGTCTCAATCTCTGGTCCGACAGGAGGTCGTCCAGCAAACTTGGGCGGAATCTCAATCATTGCTTTGTTAATCAGCACTGCAACAGGATTCAGATCAGAGGCGTAGGCTTCGAGTCCCAATCGCTGTGCTTCAAGTGGAATAGCTCCACCACCAGCAAAAGGGTCATGAAACGCAGGCATCTTTTCCGGGTTGAACAACTCGGCAGCCTGCGGATGCTCTTTATTCAGTTCGCACACCTCCCGCCAGGATCGGCGAATCTCAACCCGGGCGCGTTCCAGAACTTCCTCGTTGGTGGTATTTTCCCACAATACAAGCTCTTCGATAATCTTGAACAGTCGCTTTCGTTCAATAGCAGCTTCCTTTTTATTCTTGCCATATTTGAAACCACAACCCTGTTGGTAACCAGGGTCGTTGACAAGTTGCGCAAAAAGAACCGCTCGTGCGGCTGCAAGAGGTCGCCTTGCCCACCAAAGATGGATTCCGCGTGGATGAGCGCCTATCCCTGGCATTTTCTCATATGCACAAGCCGCATTGATTGCATCCAACGGAAGCGCCACCTCGATAAGTTTGCGTGGTGATTTAACGGGATAGTCTGATATCATTGCTTTATTTTTCTGTAAGCCAGGTTCTACCTTTTTCAGTTATTCTGTATTTTTGCAGGCTGCTTCGTGGTTTATCCGGAATGGTCATTTCAATCATTCCCGCTGTGATGAGCGGGTTAAGGACTTGGTGCCGGAACTTGGTGCGATCTGAGCGACCAACAATGATCATGAGCTTGGATAACTCACTATCTTCCAAACAATTAGAGAGGACTTCGACTTGGTGCTGACTTAGTGCCAACTTAGTGCCGACTTGCACGGCAACCTTCCCTTCTGTCGAGCCGGATTGAACCGGCCGCCATAAGGTTTGTATAAATGAACCTGCATCCTGCCTGAATTCCGGTGGCCGGAGTCCGCTCTCGGCGCAGAGTTCAATCATGTCGAGAATGCCTGACCCGGCACGCTCAACGATTCGGGTCAGAAACAGTGATTCGGCAATAAGAGGGTTATGTGGTACCGATGCATGAGGACGGCGCAGGGAGTCGATGGTCAATGATGGAGGCAAACTTCCAGGATTCCACACTTCAAGACGGTCGGAAAAGAGCATGACCTGAACAGAGGCATTAGAACTGTAGTCGCGGTGTGCAATGGCATTGACAATTGCTTCCGCACTGCATCACGGGGAATTTCATAGGTAACCGGTGCATCATTGCTTAAAGCACGGGTACCAACCGCCCTGTTGAGCTTTCCCATCACAAAATCTATGGAGGAATCGACCAGTTGAAAGAGATCGCCTTTATAAACCTGATAGGAGGGAATAGGTTTCCTTACCTGGGTTCCATGAAAGTGGAGGCATTTGACTTCGGATGAAAGAAGAAAGCGCTGCGGTTGCGCTCCAAAGAGCAAAATAGCTGCGTTACTCGGTCGATCATGGTCAAGAAGATTGAGATGAACCAATGCGCTGTGCATCGGTGTTACCCGGCCATGGGCATAACCACGTGCATGCACTGCCCGATCAAGAAATGTTGCCACCTTCTCTTCTGAAATATCGGTGAGTGCAGCTCCCCGGCAAGCTGAAGCATCGAACGGGCCTGTCGTAATCGATCCCCATCGTCCAAGATATTCTACCAGACTGGCGTACACACCTGCTGTAAGTTCGGGAATACTCGCAAACCGGCGTCTGATGAGCTGATCACCTGCTTTGCGAATAAGTGCCTGCATTTTCGGATGGCGGCCGGATGCAGTCTCACTTTTTACAAAGATGATTCGGGGTTTTGCAGACTTGGTAGCCTGGTCGAACTCCTCTTCTGTGGGTGAAAGGCCGGCCGACCCTTCGGAGCCATAACTATCGCCGAAAAGTCCGATATAGAGGTCACAACGATCCACCTCTTCAAGATAGACGTTGTCAGGTCGGCGATCTAAGGCTGGGATATCTTCGAAAAGGAATACTTCAAAAAACTGCCGCAGAAGCGCATCATTCAAAATAAATGTCTTCAGAGACTGACGTTCTTCAGCCAGCTCTTTTTGTACGCTCGAAACAAATATACGGTAACGTCGTGATGTACTCATTGATTACCTCCTGCAAGTGCGAGAAGATCCTGGATATTGTAATTGATTGATGAGACGCCCCAACCCGGTTCGGCATCAAAGGGGTTCCGCAGATAGTACGGGCCATCAATCTCCTCATTCTCGTCAATCTGCACAATGGCAAGCAGAAATTTTTCAGCCTGATTGAGGGCATAGAGCATTTCATTACGAGTAACGGTAATCGTAGTTGCACCTTTTATTCGCCCCTTGACTTCGATATGCCGGGATTCAGGTTGTTTACCATCAATTGCCGGCGGGTATGAGGTAATGTCCCAACCGCATTTCTGGGTGGAGACATCTACCACATGGCATCCTCGGGCTTCTTCAGCGAGGCGAACAGCATGCATGGCAAGCTGCTCAATGCGTGAACGGGCTGCTGGATCAGCAGAAAATGAAGAGCCGCAGAATGCAGGTTCACCTTGCAGTACACGAAGCAATCCGGCAGGAATAACCAGTGCTCCACTGAGCACAACCGGTGTTGCAGAGGTGACATGACGCATGGAGAGCAGCTCTTTCTTGCGATGCTCCAGCCGGGCTTCGAGATCGCTGAGCGTTCGGCGAACATTTTCAAGGTTGAGCTTACATCCTTTCCTGCTTTTTTTGTCGTCGGTAAGCTTCTCGAAACGGTCTGACCAGAAATTTATCTCTTTTGTCAGACGCTCGTGGACAGCGGCAAGAGTCTTGTCAACATGGGCAATACGTCGGTCAGCGACCTCACTGAAGTGCTGAGGGACAAGTGTTGATGCTGCCAGGGCAAGAGCACGGTTTTCCAGTCCAGCGTTGAGCCAAGGTGCAGCAAGTGTTTCAGCCAAAAGTGGTCGCTGGGCAGAAGCAAGTGGTTCAAGGTCTAAATGCGGCGCCCACCCGGCGAAAGTAGCGCTGCCGTCGGGCATAACCCGAACAAATTGCAGACGTTTGGAAATAACCATGCCATCACCGGATTTCACCTCGTGGGTGAGGAGAAAGAGCAACGAGGCTGGTCGCCATCATCAGCTGGGTCAACAAGGATAGTGCCTGACGGAGGAGGTTGGCATGCTGCTCCAGCAAGAGGTCACTGAGAGCAAGCATAAGCGGGTGGCCGGGATGAATCATATTAGCGAAGGCAAGGCCGGGTTTATCCACCGGACGCACGGCATCCTTGGTAAAACAAACCCGTTCGTAACGATGCAGAACCGGAGCAAGGTCCCGGCGATTGCGCCCGGTAATGAGACGGTCGCGTTCACGCAATTCGGCGGGAACTCGCGTGATTTCAAAACGGCCAGATTCGCGGGGATAGATCGAACCACCGAGTGACTCAAAGCCTTTCATAAAGAATGATCGAACAAAGAAGGGCTGAAGACGCCGGGCTTCAGCCTTTTCCATCTCTTCCTTCACTGCAAAAAGTCGTTCTGTGCTGAAACTTTCCTGCGCAAGTGCATCTCGATTGAGAATCTCTTTCAAGTGATCAAGATCGAGAGCGATATCAATTTTGTGACTGAGGCGAGCACGCACTTCAGGTTTATCACCATAGCGAATCGCTTCCAAAAGCAAATCCTTGAGGCTGATGCCATCAAACACCTCACCAAGAACGTTAAATACCTCACCCTTGAGTGCATCACTCACTACTTCAAGCTTTTCAAGCAAACGGAAATAGACATCACCTTCACGAGTCTCCTTGGCGACAAGGTTCCAGAGATGGCAAACCTCCTGCTGGCCAATACGATGAATACGCCCGAACCGCTGTTCGAGGCGGTTGGGGTTCCAGGGCAGATCGTAGTTCACCATCAGATTGGCATTCTGAAGGTTGATGCCTTCACCGGCTGCATCGGTGGCAACAAGCACACGGATTTCGGGGTCAGAGCGAAAAAGCTCCTGAGCTTTCCGGCGGTCGTCACGGTGAACGGCACCGTGAATGACGACGATAGCATCATGAGTGCCAAGCACACCAGCGATTTTTTCGTGCAGGTAGTTCAGCGTGTCCCGGTGCTCACTGAAAATGATAATTTTGCGCATCCGCCCACCAGCATCGCGCATTTTGGGTTCGTTCTGGAGAATGCGAGAGAGTTCATCCCACTTGCGATCCTTACCGGATGCAACAAGGCTTTTGCCTGCTGTTCAAGCGCCTGAAGGATGATGATCTCACCCTCCAGCTCCGCAATAGTTTGTGAAGCAGTGGCCTGAACGACCAGCGTTTCTTCCATGGTTTCCTGCTCCTCGGCGCTGAAATCATCCTCATCCTCTGGAACATCAATGAGTGTCTCCGCAAGAAGTTGTTGCCCTCTGGTTCCTATTTGTTCCTCACGAAGACGACGTTCGAGACGTTCCTTCCGACGCTTGAGTGACTGGAAAATGGCTTCAGGGCTTGAGGCCAAACGACGCTGAAGAGAGGTGAGCGCAAAGCCAACTGAACCCTTTCGTTTACCGTCAAGGTGGTCAGCCTTGCCCATTTCAGTCTTCACATAATCGGTTACCGCTTCGTAGAGCGCCGCTTCGAGGTCTGAAAGCTGGTAATTGAGCGTGTATGCCTTGCGCTCAGGAAAAAGAGGTGTGCCATCAAACTTGACCAGTTTCTCCTTAACCATTCGGCGAATAAGGTCGGAACAATCAACCTTGTGAACACCATCACGAAACTTTCCATAAAAGCGGTCGGAGTCGAGGAGCGAGAGGAACAACTGGAAATCCTCCTCCTTGCCGTTGTGCGGCGTTGCCGTCATCAGCAGGAGATGGCGAGTCTGCTCACCAAGCTTTTCGGCTAACTTGAATCGGCCCGTCTTCTGCATTTTATTGCCGAAAAAGTGTGCAGCAAGCTTGTGCGCCTCGTCGAACACGACAAGATCCCATCCGGCAGCACAAAGCTTGTCCTGCAGCTCTTCGTTTCGGGCCATCTGGTCAAGACGGACAATAAGATGATCAATGTCTTCAAAAGGGTTTCCGCTCGGGGTCGCCGCTTCCAGATCTCTGGTGAAGACGCGGAATTCGAGCCCGAACTTCTCGAACAGTTCCTCCCGCCACTGCTCAACCAGGCTTCCGGGTGCAACGATGACGATACGCCGAGCATCGGCACGCATGATAAGCTCACGGATGTATAGGCCTGCCATGATGGTCTTGCCTGCACCGGGATCGTCAGCAAGAACAAACCTCAGCGGTTGACGAGGTAACATGGATTCATATACGGCAGTGATCTGATGCGGAAGGGCTCAACATTTGATGTATGAACTGCCATCATCGGGTCGAACAGAAAAGCAAGATCAATGCGCTTGGCCTCAACAGTGAGTTTGAATGCCTCACCATCTCCGTCAAAAGACCAGGGGCGCTCACTGATGGCAACAGCAACGCTCTCTTCGTCAGCCCGGCCCAAAAGCCGTTCTTTGAGGGTACCGTCAGGAGTCTGATAGATAACCCGAACGGCTCCATCAGCAATTGGAACGACCGCAATAACCGTTGCAACAGTCAAAGGTTCAAGACCTGTAAGGGAGCTGCCTTGGGTTATGTCTTCAATACGCATGAGTGATTCCCGATCTTAATGTATTGTCGAACAATAATATACATGATTTCATCATGAGTGAGTTTATATATCAATCTTAGACACATGACCACCCATTCCGATTAAATAAGCCTCAACATGTACTCCATCGCGTTTAACAGCCTCGATATTGGAATACCATTTTTCATAAGACCAGTACTCCCAAGCATTCGTGATAATAACTGCATGACGCGTTATTCCAGGACAGCGTCCTTGCATGTGAGCAACAAATGCATCTAACATTTCCGAGAAATTTAAGTGCCCATATCCTTTTGCCATTTTTCCTTTTATCGAAATAAAAAATGAAAGCCGATGACATGAGGCTCCGGTGGTTCCGGGATAACAGTTTACCTCACCAACAATTCTGCCAATATCAGTGACAGAAATTCCATCTCGTGAAGCTATATCAGCTATTTCAGCAGCCATGTTGAAAAATTCACCATCCATAAGTACGTCTCCTTTTTTAAAATCAAAATTTTGAAATAAACAGGGAGTTCAAGAAGTCTTATCCGAATAATGGAAAACGAAAAACTGAATCAACGATATCATGCCTAATGAGGTCTCCGCCGAATTTAGTGGATTAGTACCTGGATGAAGTACTTCATCAGCTGATGGCCATGTTAAGCTTTCCGCAATAAAACAGTATCCGTACTCTGTAACTCTCAAAGCTGTGGAACCTCGGGATGAGCCTTCAACAGCTGAATCTTGCTGTTCAACCCCTCGCTCACAGCGTTGGTTGTCCGGTGCTTGAAATAGTTCAGGATGTTCTCGAGGTGCCGCTGCATCATCTCCTTTACCGTGATCAATTGATTCAACCCTGAGCGGTCTACCGCTTCGCTCCAGTAGTTGAAAAAGTAGATGGCGCTGTCACGGTTGGTCAGTGACCAGAAGGCTCGGAACATGTTCTTTAGCGACC
>PYLN01000031.1_pt1 | contig 16774 bp, 25 predicted proteins | sample 1675811 | NCBI WGS metagenome assembly PYLN01 (sample SAMN08732055, study PRJNA438928) | Freshwater metagenome, whole genome shotgun sequencing project. | isolation source: meromictic lake | place: Russia: Kandalaksha Bay | collected 2014-09
TCTTTTTTCTCTCTGAGGTTAATTGGATTTCTTTTTCTGCCATGTAGTACACAAGCGGAACAACAACCAGCGTCAGCGCCGTTGAGAGTACACCACCCCAGATCATTGAAATGGCAAGCCCCTGGAAAATCGGGTCAAAGAGCATGACGACAGAGCCGATAACGACGGCGCCCGAAGTCAGAATGATCGGACGGGTACGCACGGCAGCCGACTCGATGATGGCCTGCTTCAAACCCTCACCCTCATTCCTGCGGATCTGGATGAAGTCAATCAAGAGCACCGAGTTACGCACCATGATTCCCGCAAGGCTATCATACCTATCATGCTGGTTGCTGTGAAGAATGCGCCGTGTATCCAGTGGCCGGGAATAATACCCACAAGGCTCAGCGGAATGGCAATCATCATGATGAGCGGCGTTTTGAACGACTGGAACCAGCCGACAATCAGCAGATAGATGATGACCAGCACCACAGCAAAAGCAGTGCCGAGGTCGCGGAACACCTCGAAGGTGATCTGCCACTCTCCATCCCACTTCATGGCGGGCTTTGATTCGGTATCAGGCAGCGAGGTGTAGAGCGGACTGATTGACAGACCGCCTGGCAGCTTGAGCTGGGCAATTTTCTTGTCCATTTCAAGCATGGCGTACACAGGGCTTTCTGTAATACCGGCAACATCTGCCGTCACATACACAACATCATGAAGATCCTTGCGGTAGATGCTCTTGTCCTGAATGGTCTTTTCAATTGTCACCAGCTCCGAGAGCGGAATCATCTCGCCTGCGCGCAGACGGGTGGTCATGGAGCCCATACCCTGCGACTGCACGAATATATTGGAAAGGTCCTTGAGCGAAGTCCTGTCGGCCTTGGGGAGACGCAGATGTATGGCAACCTGCTCACGGTCCGGCTGGCCGTGCAGCACACCCACATCCATACCGGCAACCGACATGCGGAGCGTCTGGGCAATCTGCTCAACACTCACACCACGCGACGCAGCCTTGACCTGGTCCACCAGAAGTTCGTAAACCTCCTGATCATCCTCAACAAGCCAATCAACATCAACCACTCCAGGAGTTTCAGTAAAAATCTTCTTCACCTGCCGGGCAACTTCAATCCGGTCTTTCTCTGTCGGGCCGTAAATTTCGGCAACAAGAGTGGAAAGGACCGGAGGACCGGGAGGAATTTCAACAATCTTGGCGTTCGCACCGTATTTCCCGCCAACTTCCTGAACACCAGCGCGGACTTTTTTGGCTATATCATGGCTCTGCAGGCTGCGATGCCCTTTTTCAATCAGGTTCACCTGCACATCAGCCATATTGTCTCCACGCCGGAGGTAGTAATGGCGCACGAGTCCGTTGAAATTGATAGGGGCGTTCGTACCCACATAGTACTGGCAGCTCTCAACCTCCGGCACAGTGCGCAGATATGCTGAAATCTCCTTAGCTACGCGACCAGTCTCTTCAAGAGCCGTTCCTTCAGGCATATCTATGATGACCTGGAACTCGTTTTTGTTGTCAAATGGAAGCATCTTCATCTGCACGGCCTTCAGTGGCACAAGTGCAATGGCTCCAACAAGCATAAGCCCAACCACACCAAAAGCCATCCAGCGTTTCAGGCCGCTGTCGATAAGAGGCGAAAGAATGGAGTTGAATACCCTGTAGTAAGAGGTTTTGGTGATATCATACTCTTCATGTCCGCCATCCTCAACCTTCAGAAGCCTGTAGGAGAGCCACGGCGTAGCTATGAGGGCAACAAGAAGCGAGAAGATCATGGCCAGAGATGCGCCAATGGGCATAGGGCTCATATAGGGGCCCATCAGGCCGGAAACAAAGATCATCGGCAGAACAGCGGCAATAACCGTAAAGGTTGCAGAATGGTCGGGTTGCCGACCTCGCTGACCGCAGTGATGGCGGCCTGCAGTTTCGGCTGCCGCTTCATGGCGAAGTGCCGGTGAATGTTCTCAGCTATGATAATGGAGTCATCAACCACAATTCCAGTAACAAAGATGAGTGCAAACAGCGTCACCCTGTTCAGGGAGTAGTCGAAAAGGAAATAGACAAGCAGCGTCAGCGCAAAAGTGATCGGCACCGACATGAAGTTGACAAGCGCGCCTCTCCATCCAAGGAAGAAACCGACAACAATTGTCACGGCAACCACAGCAATGCTGAGATGCTCAAGAAGAGTGAACACTTTTTCCGTTGCCGTTTCGCCGTAGTTGCGGGTTTGGGTAACAGTGATGTTTTCTGGAATCACACTGCCCTCAAGCTGGTCAACCTTAGCCACCACCTTACCGGCAAGCACACTGGCATCAGTACCCTGACGCTTTGCTACCGTCAGGGTAACAGCAGGATACTCGCCCTCAGGCATACCTTCGGGAGCTGCAGCACCCAGGTAAGGAAGTTGTAGTTGTCCACCTCTTCAGCGCCATCAACAACTGTAGCCACATCGCGCACATACACAGGCGAGCCGCCATACACACCCACAACCACGCTGCCAACCTCTCCGGCACTCTCAAGGAACTTTCCGGTGCGGACAATGACTTCACGGTTCATGCTGGTGAAATCACCCGAAGTGATCTGCTGTTAGCCGACTGAATCTGCCGCATAATCTGCGGCGCACTGACATTGTAGCGAAGAAGTTTTTCCTTGTCGAGAAGAACGCGCACCTGTCGCTTCAGGCCGCCCTTGATCTCCACATCTCCAATATCGGGAATTTTCTTGAGCTCATCAGCCACATCAAGCGCAGCTTTGCGCAGTTGATACGGATCGGTGTCTTTGCCCCAGAAAGTGAGGTTCAGCACAGGAACATCGTCAATGGACACCTTTTTCATGAGCGGCATCTGCACACCCGCAGGCATTTTGTCCATATTCTTCATGAGCGTCGCCCAGAGCTTCACCATGCTCTCCTCGGTATTGGCGCCCACATCGTAACGGACGGTCACCAGAGCAAAATCGGGGAGAGAAGTTGAATAGACATAATCAACCCCCTGAATTTCGGTAAGAGTGCGCTCAAACGGCTTGGCCACCCGCTCTTCAATCTCGGAGGGCGCTGCGCGGGGTAAGGAATGAAGATGTCGACCATAGGCACAACAATCTGCGGCTCTTCCTCCCTGGGAGTCATGAATGTTGCAATGATGCCCACAAGGAGCGACGCCACCATCAGAAGGGGCGTTATCTTCGAATTGATAAACTGTTTGGCAATTTTGCCTGCAATACCTTCATTCATTTGGACTGATCCTCCTCTGTCACAGCCTGACTCTTTGTTACTGTTGAACCTTCACGCAGTGCCGGATCGTATGATCCGACCACAAGCTCCCCCTCACTCAAACCCGCAAGCACGACGACATTGCTGCCAACCGCATGCCCGGCGCTTATCCAGCGGACATCAATGCGCCGGATGCTCCTGAAACGAGCACACCTGTCATGGCACCCTCCTTGAAAACAGCCGAAGCGGGAACAACGAAATACCCGCCGCTACCCTCTCCCTCAACCGCCCTGACAGCCACCAGTCCCTCGACGGAAACGGTTTCAGCCGGGCTTGAGGCTGCCTGCGGAGCCGGCGGTTCATGCCACCGCAACCCGCAAAAAGCAGGGTCAGCAGCGCCGCAAAAACAATATTGGTCTTTTTCAGTGACATATGGTTCTTTGGTTTTACCGTTCAGTTGCAGCGGGCGAGCTTACTTCGCCCCGTAATAAGTCAGTTCGCTTTTGGCTACGCAGTAATCAAATTTAGCCTGGTTCAGCCTCATCATTGCGTAGGTATATGCACCCTCCCTCATCAGGAGCTCAAAAGTCATAGCTTTGCCTGTCCGATACTGGCCTCCGATGTAGTCAAGACTCACCTTCGCCTCCTCAAGAGCCTGACCGGCAACTCCCACACGCTCTTTAGCCGTCCTCATAGAGCGAAGCGCCCTGGCCACTTCAGCCACGCTGTTGCTCTTTGCGGCATCATAACTGTAGCGCGCCTCGCGCTCCCGAGCCTTCGCCTCCTGAACTTTTCCAGAAATGGCCATGCCATCAAAAATCTTCCACTCCAGGCTCATGCCCACCATCCAGCTCGATCCATCCGTATCGAAATCAGCGGTATGATTATCAGCGCGTGCGAAAGCGTTAAGACGGGGAATACGACCAGCACGGGCCATATCACCCTGTTTCTCGGCCAGCTCGCGATAGGTCTCCATGGCGCGGAGGTCGGAGCGATCGCCTCAACAGCAACATCTGCAAATGAAGGAATCTCGGCATCAACAGCCAGAGCGCCGGTAGGCTCAACCCGCACACCTTCCTCCAGATCAAGCAGAACAGAGAGAGCGTCAACGGCATTCTTTGCGCCGTCCTCAAGCATCATCTTCTGCTCGCGGAGCTCCGCAAGGCGAACCTCTGTGGAAAGCTTGTCTGATTTCGGGAGCATCCCGGCCCGGAAAGCCTTTTCGGCCTCCGCGCTGTGGCGCTTCATAGTGGCAATCGACTTATCGACAGCGACGATATTGTACTGAGCGAGCATCAGGCCGTAATAGGCTTTGCTGACATAGAGATCAATCGTCTCTTCGGTCCGGGCCGTCATGAACTCTTCGGCGACCTTCGCCTTCTTTGCCATGCCGCGGCCGATTGCGCCGTCACGATTGAAAATCGGCTGCATGAGCTGGAGCGAGGTGTTGAAGTCGCTGATGGGATCAGCCTCGTTGAGGGTCGGCCCAAAATCAGTCGCAGGATTGACATTCGTCTGCATCAGCTTGATGCCGAAAACATTGAGCGGGTCGTTGGTGCGCACAAAATTTTCAGAAAGCGTCAGCGAGGGCAGATAGCTCTGGCGGCTCTGCACAATCCGTCCTTCTGCCTGCTCCACGCGGCTTTTGGCAGCCTTGATGGTATTGTTGTTCTCGCGGGCCATCGAAATGGCATCCGGGAGGGAAAGTTTCAGCGTTTTCTGAGCAGCCTCAGCTCCTGACGGAGCGCAAAGGGAAGCCGCAACCAGAACAGCGGCCAGCGCCTTGAATACCTTCATCGTGTGTTACTGTTTGGAAATCAGTTTAAGAATCTTTTCAACATTTTTCGAGTCGTCGTGACTCATGCACTCTTTGAGATTGCGCTCAAGCACAAGAGAAAATGTAGTGTCCAGCGCGGCCTTGGCTGCCTGAAACTGCGTAATGACATTTTCGCAGGACTCGCCCCGCTCCAGCATTCTGATGAGGCCTTCCACCTGGCCTCCCATTTTTTTCAGCCGCAGTATTACATCGTCAGCCATAGCGTCTCCAGTGTTGTCCCATACCGGCACGGCACATACCTCATCCTTGATACCTATACCCAGTAAGGTAGTAAGAATACAAAAAAAAGCAAGGAACACAAAACATCACAGCTCCCCTCAAACACTGAACCCTGTTCAACCGTCCCCTCCCTGCTCCGGCCGGGCTGAACTGCACTGAATATCACCCTGCACCTGCGAAAGCATGCTTTCAGTTGCCTGCTGCATAATCTGCGACATCACTGTTTCTGTCATGAACTTCAGAATTCCTTCAGGCATCATGTTCAATGGAAAGGAAAGCGTGAAGTCCAGCGTGATGTCGGTCTCAAAGTGAACCTCGGTACGGCCCTCTGAAAGATGATAGAGGCAGATTCGTGAATCCGTCCGCCCCACAAAGGCGTTTGCTTCGGACGGAAGATGCGATTCGTCGGGCGCCCGCGCTCACCCACCTGATGCATCGGCCCGTCAAGCCGCCGGGCGCCTCTCCCGGATGCGGCGAATCAAGGTTCCCGTCATCTTCCAGCTGACGGACGAAGAATACTGCGGTGATGGGGTTGTCCCTCGGGTCGTTGACCTGAAACACCCACTTGTACATATCACTTTCAGGAATAAAAACGACATGGGTGCAGTAGGGGTTGCAGCGAATGATTCTCTCATGATCCGAAAAATATACAGTCGAATCCCTTAAGCAGGTCTCAAGAATGATTGTGCGCTTACTTTTTCCAATAACTTCCATAAACAGAAACAAACAATAAGTGAAAGAAGCGCTTACGCGCGGTAATGCTATAAACCGAACCTCAAATTGAAGAGTTCCCCGCCCCTGCCCATAAATCCGTCACAACGCCCTAACACATTGAAGAGCAATTGCTTTGGACCAATATTCCACTTGCCCGGCTCAAAAAAAATCATTAGTTTACAAAAAAATAATTCCGAAACCATTCGGGTGACACAAAGAGCGGCTCATGGCATGAAATGTACAATGCCCGATTCTGATTTCCATCAAAACGATTTCCATAAACCCAAAAACAAGAACCATCATGGCAAACGGAACAACTCCTGACATCAGCGGCGCAATCAACACCGTTGTCGAAACTGCCGGCAAACTGATTCAGCTTCAGCTGGACTGCATGAAAAACAGCCTGAACCTCATCACCGATGCTGCAGGCCCGCTCGCAAAAGCCGTCACCGACCTGACCGGCTCCATTGCAAACACTGCTTCAGAGGCAATCCAGAGCGTTTCCTCCTCTGTTGCACCGAAACAGTAAGCAGGCGCACCTCTTCACAGGCACCTTATGCAATTGAAATGCGTAAGGTGCCTTTTTTTTTTGAGAGAGGCCCCCGAACCGCCCATAAGAAATGACGATTGAAAACAACATCCGCATCCTCTCCGAGAGGGCGGGACTCGCGCCCGTCAGCATCACTCCAGTTCAGGGAGATGCATCCGGCCGTCAATATTTCAGGATTTTCCTTGAGAAAGCCTCACTGATAGGCTGCCATGATCCTGCGTTTGCCTCGCTCCCCCCACAAGAAGCCTACCCCTTTCTTCATATGCAGCAGATGCTCTCTGCAAAGGGCGTCAGGGTTCCCGAGGTCATTGCCAAAGAGCGCCAAAGCGGCACGCTCCTGCTTGAGGACTGCGGCAACCTTCTGCTTCAGAACGCAGCAGAAGATCTGTCGCCGGATGCAGCCGCCGACCTGTATCGCTCTGCCGTTGACACAATGCTTCTCATCCAGTCCATGAAGGGGGAGAAAAACAGCCTGCCATTCTCTCTGGCCTTTGACAGGGAAAAACTGATGTTCGAATTTGATTTCTTCATTGAACATGCATTGCTTGGCTACTTCTCGGAAGTGTTCAACCCCCTGCAGGCAGGCGCTCTTCGCCGGGAATTTGAAACCATTGCCGATATGCTGGTTCTCCCCGACCGCTTTGTTCCAAACCATCGGGACTACCACAGCAGAAACATTCTGATCCACGACGCAACTCCCGTCATCATAGACTTTCAGGACGCCCGGATGGGGCTGGCGCAGTATGACGCCGCTTCCCTCCTTCGCGACTCCTACATCCGCATTGACGATGCACTCAGAGAGGAGCTGACACTCCGCCACCACCAGGGACTCATTGAGAGGGAGCTCTCCTGTGAGAGCTATGAAGAGTATCTCCGCTATTTCACTCTCTCCTCCTTCCAGCGCAGCATCAAGGCAATCGGCACCTTCTGCTTTCAGACAGTGACACTCGGCAAGCAAGGATATGAACACTCCATTGCCCCCACTCTCGCCTATCTTGAGGACTATCGGCTGCAGCACCCGGAACTGAAAAAAAGCGATGGCGCTGCTGGCGCCTCTTTATGCGGGAGTGAGCTGATGAAAGCGTTTGTCCTTGCCGCCGGCTTCGGCACCCGGCTCCGCCCGCTGACCGACCATCTGCCAAAACCTCTTGTGCCGGTATTGAACATCCCGGGACTCTTCTATACCTTCGCCCTGCTCAAAAAGGCCGGCATAACGGAAATCATCTGCAACATTCACCACCATGCCGACAGCATTCGGCGCCAGATTGAAACAAGCTGCATCCCCGGCCTCACCATAACCTTTTCTGTGGAGCCTGAGATTCTGGGAACCGGCGGCGGCCTCAAGCATTGCCAACCCCTGCTCGGGGAGGAAGATTTCCTGCTGGTCAACAGCGATATCATCACCGACATTGATTTCAGGGAACTTGCCGATGCACACCAGCGCTCAGGCCTTGCGGGAACCCTTTGCCTCCACCCAACACCCGACGCTCCATCCATAGGAACGGTGGGAGTGGAGGACGGCCTCGTCTGCGACTTCGCCAACCGTCGGGGAACCGGCATCGCTCCTCATATATCTATACAGGAAGCGCCGTCTTCAGTCCGGCTATTTTCGAGCATCTGCACCCCGGGTTTTCGGGCATCGTTGAAACCGGATTCAACGGGCTGCTTGAGCGCCATCAGCTCGGATATCATGAGCACAGAGGGCTGTGGCGGGATATCGGCACACTCACAAGCTATCGGGAAGCCAACCTCTCAGCCAATGAAGTCATCAACCGGACAGGCGAGGCGGTTGAAGCAGCCACAGGCACAAAGCCCCATAAGATTTCACCCGACGCCCTCATCCATCCTTCGGCCCTGATCGACGGATCAGTCATAGGGCAGACTGCAGGATAGGGCAGACTGCCGCATTGAAGGCTCCGTGCTGCTGCCCGGAACTATCGTTCCGGACGGGACCGCTCTTTCGGGAGCCGTTGCGGATCCCTGGAACTGTCTGACTTCCGGGGAACCGCTAAAAAACATGAGGGTGCGATGACAGCCACAGGACTTGAAATACTGCTCAGCGATCCCCGAATCTGCCTCGGGCGGCGGATTGGCCTGATGGTCAACCAGAGCTCACTCACCGCCTCGCTTGAATACTCATGGGAGGCTCTCGCGAAAAAAAGGGGTAAAGATAGAGCGCATTTTTTTCACCCGAGCACGGCATCTTCGCTACCGAGCAGGACCAGATAGCTGTTGGCAGCAAGCGACTGCAGGCATTGAAACCGTCAGCCTCTATGGCAACAGCGAAGCCTCGCTTGTGCCGGACCGGGCTCTGCTTGAAGGGCTTGATCTGATTATTTTCGACATGCAGGATGTCGGTTCCCGCTACTACACCTATGTCAATACCCTGGCGCTCACCATGGAAGCGGTTTCCGGCATGGGCATTGAGCTTATGGTACTTGACGCCCCAACCCCCTCGGAGGAGAACTTGTGGAGGGGCCGATGCTTGACCCCCGGTTCCATTCATTCGTCGGCATGTTCCCCGTACCCGTCCGCCACGGCCTGACAGCCGGCGAGCTTGCAGGCCTCTACCTTGATCACGCAAAGCCCGACCTCAAACTGACAGTCATACAGATGCAGGAATGGGAGCGCCGGATGCTCTACGCAGACACAGGCCTGCCATGGATACCGCCCTCTCCCAACATGCCCACAGTCGAAACCGCCGCCGTCTATCCCGGCATGTGCCTCTTCGAAGGGCTGAATGTATCGGAAGGGCGCGGATCGACCACCCCTTTCCAGCTTTCCGGAGCCCCTTCATCAATCCAATGGAGCTTGCCGACCGATGCCGTTCCTTTGACCTTGACGGGGTACTCTTCCGCCCGACCTGGTTCCGGCCGACCTTCCACAAATTCGCCGGAGAGGAAATCGGAGCTATCTGGCTTCATATCACCAACCCGCAGCTGTTCCGCCCCTTTGCCGCCGGTGTGGCCATGACAGCCGCCATCAATTCGCTCTATGGAGAGCAGCTGCAGTTCCTTCAAGAGGTCTACGAGTTCAACGACACCATCCCGGCATTTGATCTCTTGACAGGAAGCAGCCGGATACGAACCGCCATCCTTGAAGGGGGAGAAGTGCAGGACATTCTGTACTCCTGGCAGGAGGAAGAGGGCGAATTCCGCCGCTTCAAGCAGCCATTCCACCTTTACTGACCAACCCCAGACACCGCTCCATGCAGCCTCTCGACACGGCAATCGTCATTCTCTTCCTGCTCGGAAACACGCTCTTCGGACTCTGGCAGGGGAAAAGCAACAAAACCACCGGCGACTATTTTCTCGGAAGCCACAAGCTTCCATGGGTGGTGGCAATGCTCTCCATCGTAGCCACTGAAACCTCGGTACTCACCTTCGTCAGCGTTCCGGCCTTGCCTACCGCGGCGACTGGTCGTTCCTGCAGCTGCCACTCGGCTATATAGCCGGGAGATTTCTGGTCAGCGCCCTCTTGCTCCCCATGTATTTCCGCGAAGGGGTCACCTCCATTTATGAAATCATCGGGGCTCGTTACGGCAAGGGGATGCAGCGCCTTGCTCCATCGTCTTCCTCGTCACCAGAATACTGGGCGACGGAATCCGTTTCCTTGCCACGGCAGTGGTGGTGCAGGTGGTAACCGGCTGGAGCATGCCGCTCTCGGTTGTCATCATCGGTGCCGTCACCCTCGTCTACACCATCTCGGGAGGCTGAAAGCTGTTGCCTGGCTCGACAGCGCCCAGTTCGTCCTCTATCTGGCGGGCGGAATCATCACAATTGCATTCATTTCCCTCCAGCTTGAAGGAGGACTCACCAGCGCTCTCAGCACTCTTTCGGACTCCGGAAAACTCCATGTCATCTCGTTCGCCGGCGATGTTCTGACCAACCCCATGTCGTTCTGGGGCGCCTTTCTTGGCGGATTGTTCCTCTCCCTCGGCTCACATGGTGTCGACTATATGATGGTTCAGCGGGTACTTGGCTGCAGCAGCCTCAGCGCAGCACGAAAAGCACTGATCGGCAGCGGTTTTTTTCGTCTTTCTCCAGTTCGCAATTTTCCTTCTTGCCGGCTCGCTTATGTACCTGTTCGCCGACGGTGCGCCCGCTCTCAAAGACCGTGAATTTGCATCGTTCATCGTTCACAGCCTCCCATCCGGGCTCAAAGGGCTGCTTCTTGCCGGCATTCTCTCTGCCGCCATGTCGACAATCGGCTCCTCCATCAACTCTCTTGCGGCATCAACCGTTACAGACCTTCTCGGAGGGCGCCCCTCACTGCGTGCATCGCGCATAATCAGCCTCGGATGGGCAGGGGCGCTCATTGCCATAGCCTCTCCTTCAACGAAAACGACAAAGCCATCATCATGGTGGGTCTGAAAATCGCATCCTACACCTATGGAGGGCTGCTTGGTCTCTTCCTGCTCTCCAAACACCGGCAGAACTTTCACCCCGCAAGCTTGGTGCAGGACTGCTTGCGGGCATGGCCACGGTATTTTTTTCTTGACAGCGCCACCCCTATTGCCTGGACCTGGTTCATCCTCATTTCCGTTGCCGTCAACATTCCGGCCGTATTCTTTATTGATGCCTCATCAGAACCATCAGACGCTGAGCAGCTTTCTTTTTTGACAAGGGTATCATTACATTAAAAAATGAACAAAAAAGCCCCCGGACAACGCCGCAGAAACGCACGCCAAAGGCACATGCGCACACGGCCCGTTCGACAAAAAAACTGATGACCTCCCTTTCAAGTCTCTTCATCAGCGTACAGTATGAAGAAATTGACGAGATGGTCAAGAGCACGCTCAGCCTCATCGGGGAATTCCTTGAGGCCGACCGAAGCTACATTTTTGAATTCAACGATGACCGTACCCTCATGGACAACACCCATGAGTGGTGCAGGGAAGGCATTGAACCCCAAATTGATTTTCTCAAAGGGTTGCCGACCGACATGTTTCCCTTCCTGATAGAAAGGATTCAGGGCAATGAAACCCTGATGATCCCCAGAATATCCGAGCTGCCGCCGGAAGCCGCAGCTGAAAAGGATGTTCTGGAAGCTCAGAACATCAAGTCGCTGATCATCATCCGCTCGCCTCCGGAAAGTCCTCCTTCGGATATATAGCCTTGACGCTGTTGCAAAGGAAATGGTCTGGGGGAACGACACAGCTCCAGCCCTTACATTCGCCGGCGGAATCATAGCCAATGCACTTCAGCGGCAGCGGGCCGAAAAGTGCATTCATGCAGAACTTGACCTTGCAATCAGGCTCAACGCCTCCACCTCCTTCCATGAGACCCTCAGGTTCTGCCTTGAAGCAGCCATCTCCGTATCGGGCATGGACTGCGGCGGGATATATCTCTTCAATAAAGAGCGGCAGGAGCTCTCCCTCACCTACCAGATCGGGTTTTCAGATGAATTCGTCCGGAAGGAAGGACTCTATCCTGCCGATTCAAAACAGTTTAAGCTTATACTGGCGGGAAAACCGGTCTATCATCACTACCGAAACACCAGTTCTGCCGACCGCGAAAGCGTGCGCCGTGAACAGCTTCTGGCAATCAGCATCATCCCCATCACCAGTAAAGGCGAAGTCATCGGCAACCTCAATGTTGCCTCGCACACGCTCTATCAGGTACCGGAATATTCCCGTAAAGCGCTGGAATCAGTCACCGCCCATATCGGCGCAGCATCATGCAGGCCCGTCACCAGGAGGAGATTGCCGCGGCAAGAAGCAATTTCGAACTGCTGTTCGACACCATTGACGATCTTCTCTTCATTGTCGATAAGGAGGGAAAGGTCATCCACACCAATGAAACAACACAGAAACGGCTCGGATATTCAGCTGAAGAGATTCATGGACGACATGTGCTCGATTTCCACCCGACCGACCAGAGAGATGAGGCAAAAGCCAATGTGGAAGCGATGCTTACAGGAAAGGGTGATACCTGTCGCGTACCGCTGCAGACCGCTGAAGGCACCCTCATTCCCGTTGAAACCCGTATCACAGCAGCCAAACTGAACAACCAGCCGGTCCTCTTTGGAATCAGCCGCGACATTTCAGAACGCCTCCTCTCGGAACAGAGCCTCACGGAAAGCGAGCAGCGGTTCCGGCAGCTGACTGACAACCTTCCCCTTCCGCTGTTTGAAATCAACACGGAAGGGATTGTCACCTACGGCAACAAAAAGTCGTCGGAGGTGTTCGGCTACACCCCTGAAGAATTTGCCGACAGCTTCTCCATTTTCCGCATCGCCATACCCGAAGAAGCTCAGAAGGCACAAAAGAACATGGCTATCATGGCCAGGGGAGAGCGTTCGTCCAACAACCATGAATACACCGCCATCCGCAAAGACGGAACAACATTCCCGCTCGTCCTCTACAGCTCTTCAATCATAACAAACGGCCGATTCTCTGGAGTCAGAGGGGTCTCAGTGGACTTGACAGATGTCAAAAAAGCTGAGGAGACCATCCGGAACATGGCCATCAAAGAACGGATGGTCAGGGAGTTCCAGACTCTGATTGACAACATACCCGGAGCGGTCTACCGCATCAACGAGGAGGGAAAGACAACCATCCTCTCTATGGTCAAGGAGTTTCTCGCCGACTTTTCAAAAGAGGAATTTGAAGCCGGACTGTTTGAGAGCATGGAACTCATCCACCCTGAAGACCGCCACATGGTTGAACACTCCAACCGCACCATCGGGAAGACGACTGCATCAGCAACCCTGACATACAGAATTGTCTCTCGCAGAGGGGCTTTTCGATGGGTGGAAGACCGCCGGACGCCCGCGTTTTCAAGCAAAGGAGAGTTTTCTGGCATTGACGGCATTCTGTTCAACATCACCCGGCGGGTAAAAACGCAGGAAGAAAAAGACGCGCTTGAGTCCCGCCTGCGCAACACCCAGCGGCTTGAAACCATCGGCACTCTTGCAGGGGGAATTGCCCACGACTTCAACAATATCCTCACCCCCATGCTTGGCTATGCTGAAATGGGGCTCTCCTCACTTGCAGAAGAAGACCCGCTGCACGACTATTTCAATGAGATCATCCATGCCGCAGAACGGGCAAAAAACCTTGTAGGCAGGTGCTCACCTTCAGCCGGGCCCAGGAAAGCCAACCAACCACCGTCCATATCCCGACCATTATTGAAGAGGCACTCAAGCTCCTGCGCCCCTCCATTCCCGCAACCATAACCATTCAAAGGGATATAGACGCCGCCGCCAGAAACATTCTTGCCGATCCTTCGCAGATTCACCAGGTCATCGTCAACCTCGCAGCCAATGCGTTTCAGGCCATGGAGGAATCGGGAGGCATTCTGTCCATAAAGCTCCATGAAATGGTTCCCGACCGGCAGCTGCGGCACCTGCTCCCAACCCTGCAGAAAGTCACCCATATACACCTGAGCATAACCGATACCGGCAAGGGAATGGACGAAGCGACGCTGGAGAGGATTTTTGAGCCTTTCTTCACCACCAAATCGGTCAACAAAGGAACCGGCCTCGGACTGTCGGTGGTCCATGGAATCATTACCAGCTACAAGGGAGAGATTACAGTTGAAAGCTCACAGGGAAAAGGAACAACCTTTCATGTCTATCTCCCTGTGATTGAAGACAAGCTTGTCGCAAAACCAGAAGTTGAGCCGGTACAGGGAGGAAACGGCAACATTCTCTTCGTTGACGATGAACAGGCCACCGTCACCATGATGAAAACCCTGATTCCCCAGCTCGGGTTCACCATTGAACCATTCAGCTCGCCCCAGAAGGCGCTGGAACGATACCATGAAAACCCAGGCAACATTGACCTGCTCATCACCGATCTCACCATGCCGGGCATGACTGGAATTGAACTGGCAGCAGAGACACACAAACTCAACCCGGACCTGCCGGTCATACTGATTACCGGATACGACAAAGACATTGAACTGACCACCCCGATCAACCGTTACGGCATCAGCCGCTTCCTGAAAAAACCGGTCCGGCGCTCCGAGCTGGCCACCACAATCAACGAAGTCATTTCACCACACAATCCCACTGCAGCATGAACATTCTTGTCATTGATGATGATCCCGCCGTCAGAAAATTCATCTGCACGACACTGAAACGGGAAGGGCACCAGGTCATTGAGGCCGGCGACGGAGTCACAGGAATCCGGATGCTCAATGAAAACAAGGGGATAACTCTCATGATAACCGACCTCATCATGCCCGAAAAAGAGGGAATTGAAACGATTATGGAGGTTCGCAAATCCCATCCCGACCTCAAAATCATCGCCATTTCAGGCGGAGGAAAAGTCGGCCCCGAAAACTATCTGGTTCTGGCCGACGCCCTCGGAGCAGACGCAACCCTGAAAAAAACCCTTCAGCGTCCAGGAGCTCCTCCTCAGCCTGAAGCTACTTGATTGAACGGATAGGAAAGCAGCGCATGATGGCCGCGTCAGCTCAGTCCATCATAGCAGTAGTCAAGGCTCTCCTGCGGGGCCTCATCGCCACTGACAACTTCAAAGGTTCTGTTGCGGGCTTTATCCAGCCGGAGGGAGAGCACAAGAAGTTCGGCGACATCAGAGCGGTTCGTCCAGCCGTTCCACATATGATCGCCCTGACCCACAACCATACGGTGCTTCAGCGGTTCTCCATCCTTCAGCCCCCCGGACGGACAATGGTATAACTCCTGCCCCCGGTCGAAAAGAGTTCCCGCACATGCTTCTCAGCTGCCGCTTTCATCAGAAGCACCCCGCCAAACAGGTTCAGCGGATGGTACCAACGGGTAACCGCCAGCGAACTCACAAGACCGAAATGGCTTACCCCCGCCGCGGCCGCAGCATCAGCCAGACGAATGACTCCATCCCGGTCAACCTCCGCGGGTGAAGACTCTCCGCCGAGAGAGCTCGAACCGAGTGCGGAAATAACCGCCGAGCACCCCTGCACCGCCCTGTCAAGTGCGGCACGATCTCCTACTCTTCCACCGCAATCTCAACTCCTGCATCAAATACCGATGCCTTTCCGGCCGAGCCCACAAGCGCCCGCACCGGTATGCCATAATGCTGCAGACGCCGTACCACCCACTGCCCTGTCCGCCCTGTTGCACCGGCAACGAGCACCTTCTCCATACTGTTCATATGCGTCTCTGTCTCTTGATGGTTGATGAAACTGCTTACCACTAACTTCCCACTATAGAACCCGCCCCGGCAAAGGAAAGTTTCTCTCTGGATGTGAAAATTCATTACTTTATCAAGAGAGAGGACTGGCCCGCAACCACCTGCACCTTATTCATATAAACAAGAAGCGGCATGAAATTCACAAGAATAGCCACCAACCTGATGCTGCCGGCAATGCTGATGTTCCTCTCAGCAGAGGCAACGGCCTTCAATCCTGAAAGTCTGAAGCTGCTTAAAACCGACATTCCAGGATGGAATACCATGCGCAGCAGCAGTCCGGAAAGGGTCATGGACCTCTACAAAGCCGACCTTGAAGATGCCGAGCTCAACAGGCAAACCTCAGCGGAACCATTCTCGTTCGAGCCGATCTCTCCGGCGCCCGTCTTGATGAGGCAAATCTGAGCGGGTCAAATCTGGCAATGTCGTTTATACAAAAAGCCGACCTGAAAGGTGCCGACCTTGCAGGTTCCTGGTTGAACAAAGCCAACCTGAAAAGCTCATATATGGTAGAGGCATCGCTCCGTCGGAGCAGCCTCGCAGGAGCAAACCTCCGATGGGCCAGATTGAGGGAAGCCGACCTGATGGACGCAAATCTCACCAACGCCATCCTCTTTGAAACCGATTTCACCAACGCCAACCTCAGGGGGCAAACCTTCAGGGAGCAACATTTCTGCCCAACGCCATTCTGCAGGGAGCAACTCTCTCCGCTGGAACCATTCTGCCCTCTGGTGAACCGGCAGACCGGGGATGGTGCATGAGACGGGGAGCCCGTTTCGACCAGAACCACACCACCTCACATAACTCCATACAGGCTCCCCCGGTGGAACTGCCTGAAGAAACAACTGTCTTGACAGCCCCCTCAGCAGAAACAGGCGTCAGCAGCGCAGGTAAGCGCGAGCAGGAACTCCTCCGGGATGATGTGGCAGCATGGAACCGACTGCGCAGCAGCAGGCCGGAGATGACAGTCACCATGAAAAAAGAAACACTTGAAAAAGACCAGCCTCAGAGGTGCCGACCTGAAAAAAGCCGTTCTCTCCGGCAGCAATTTCGCCGGCGCAATGCTTGACACGGCCGACTTGACAGGGCCGATCTTCGCAATGCCGACTTCCGAAAAG
>PYLN01000032.1_pt1 | contig 16446 bp, 25 predicted proteins | sample 1675811 | NCBI WGS metagenome assembly PYLN01 (sample SAMN08732055, study PRJNA438928) | Freshwater metagenome, whole genome shotgun sequencing project. | isolation source: meromictic lake | place: Russia: Kandalaksha Bay | collected 2014-09
TGGAGTGTCTCTGAAGCGCCGGCCACACCATTGCCCCGGATCGTTCTGCCTTGCCCGCATTGACGGCAGTTCCCCCTACGAACTCTTCGGCACCGTCCTGAAAGTGCTGGAATAGCCCCCCTTTCCAGTCGGGCTTTTCGTCGTTTTTCGCTATATTTGTTCCAAAACCGGCAAGCCAGATAAAACCCCCGGAACCCCAAAGAGACCTAAACAGCAGTCGTGGAAAAACAGCACTCACTTATTTTTCTGACAGGATTCAGCGGATCGGGCAAATCCAGTATAGGGCCGCTTCTGGCAAACTCCCTCGGGTATGACTTCATTGACATTGACAGCGCAATTGAAGAGCAGGAAGGTAAAACCATCACCAGAATTTTTGCCGAAGAGGGAGAAAGGGCATTCCGGAAACTTGAACAGGCAATGATTGCCACAATCGCTGAAAGAAAAGAGATGGTTGCCTCTCTGGGAGGCGGGGCGCTGGAACACACCCCGACATTTGAACTGATAAGCACCACAGGCACCCTTGTCTACCTGAAATCTGATCCGAAAAATCTGGCAAAACGGCTTTTCCATAAAACAGACCGCCCTCTTCTCCGGAGCAGCGGCACAGAAAAACCTGATCGGGAAGCACTGGAGCGGAACATCTCCGCAATTTTAGAAAAAAGATCACCGCGATACGAATCCGCAGCCATCACTGTCTACACCGACCAGAAACGGATAGGTTCCACAGTTGAAGAACTGACAAGGAAAATAGAGCGGTTCGTCCGCAAACAGAGCTCCATAGAGCAAAACGACCAACACAAAGACAGACCATGAGCTCAATAGTTGTTGCAACACCTGCCACCGCCGGACTGGGAGAACTGTTCAGAACACACAAGCTTTCAAAAAAAACCGTTGTACTTTTTGACGCAAACACGAAGCGACTGTTTGGAGAGGACATTCTTCAAACCCTCCACAACGAAGGGTTCCGCACTCTGGAACTGGTAGTGCCGGCCAGGGAAACCTCCAAAAGCCTCACCACTGCCAACCGTCTCTACGGCAGCATGATTGAAGCCGATGTCGACCGGAGCTGGAACCTTATGGCAGTCGGGGGAGGCGTTGTGGGCGATCTCGGCGGCTACATTGCAGCCAGCTACTACCGCGGCATTCCAGTCATTCAATTCCCCACAACCCTGCTTGCCATGACCGACAGTTCCATAGGCGGGAAAGTGGCAATCAATCACCCGCTCGGCAAAAACCTGATCGGGTTCTTTCACCTGCCGGAACTGATCCTCATTGACCCCTCACGCCTCAAAACCCTTCCTTTGCGGGAGATATACTCCGGCATGGCCGAAGTGGTCAAATACGGATTCATTGCCGATGCCGCATTCCTTGCCCTGCTTGAGGAGCACTTCACAGACATCGTCGCCCTCCAGGAGCCCTGGCTGAGCGAAGCAGTCCGGAAAAGCGCGGGAACGAAAGAAGATGTGGTACGGCGGGACTTCAGGGAAATGAACGGTCTGCGCGCAACTCTGAACTTCGGTCACACCTTCGCACACGGATTGGAAAAAAGTGCAGAGTACCGCCATATCGGCCACGGAGAAGCAGTCACCATCGGCATGGCATGCGCCCTCATCCTCTCCCGGGACCTCGGATTCCTCAACGGGCAGGAGTGCCAGAGGGGCTCAATCTCATCAACCGGTTCCGCTTTCCCAAAGGCTCCTGAAAAAAACGCTTCCTTGCAATTGATGGCCCCACACTGCTCCACAACATGCTTTCAGACAAGAAAAAGCTTGACCGAAAGCTCCGGTTCGTCTTGCTGAAACAACTCGGAGAGGCTTTTCTCCATGAGAAAGATGTGGATGACACGCAGGTTCTTGATGCAATAGAGAAGGCAAAAGAGTTCTTCAGCCTGAAGCGCCCCGATTGAGAGCAAACAGGTAACGGGCACCATGGAGAACAGCATGCTCGTCTATTCTCCATGTACCATCAAGCAGCCGGGCAAGAAGCGGCGCATGACCCCCGGTAGCAATGACCCTAACCTCCTGTTCACCATGCTCATCTTCAAGCCATCGGGTGATTTTTGAAACCAGCCCCTCAACACCCGACACACATCCCCAAACAACTCCGCTTTGAATGCACTCCCGGGTTGAATGGCCAAGAATCTCCCCCGGCAGAGTCACCGCCACCCTTGGCAGACGGGCAGTACCGGAATGAAGCACATCGGCCATCAGCTCCAGACCGGGCATGATGATGCCGCCCATATAGCGACCGTCTGAACCCAGCACATCAGCCGTAATGGCCGTCCCGACATCCAGCGCAATCACTGCCACCGATTCCTCCATCATTGAAGCACGGGCACAGAGGGCTATACGGTCAGACCCGAGAGCTCCAGGAGGATCATAGGAAAGGAGAAAAGGAAGCCGCAGTGACGCATTCACCCTCATCACCTCTCTATGGAGAGCGCCCTCAAGCCACTCTCCTACCGCCCGCTCCGCAGTAGGGACCACACTGCTTAAAACAGCATCGCAGAGGCCGGGAAAGCGGGAAAGAAAGGGAAGAAAAAGGGGAGACACCCCACCCGAAGAAATGAGTTCACTGGTTGCCCCCCTCAGGAAGCAACCGGTTCATCACCTTGAAACACAGCTGCCACCAGAGTGGTATTGCCAATCTCGACAGCGAGCAGAAGATTGCCCTCCCTCAACCGCTCACTCATTCGCCTGCAGCTTCGCCCTGAGGCCGGTACCCTCACTCAAAAGCTCAATGAAGCGGTCGAACCCCACAAGCTTTCTGGTCACAAACAGCGAATCGCTGAGAGAATTGCGCGAAGCCACAATGAAAATTTTTGCCGGCGGATTGTAGGTGATGCTCTCCTGGCGGACAGCGGTAATCTCCGTCAACAGAAAAGACTTTTCAGTACCCGTGCGGTCAAGATAGCTGAGAGTGCTGCCGTCTATTTTCACTGAAGCCCCATCCTCTCCATGTTCTGCGGCAAAACGGGTATTGTAATACATGGGCCCCCAAGGGTAACAACAAAGAGCACAAGCATCATCCCGGTTTTCCAGAAACACCCCAGATTGATTGCATAGGTGAAGCGGCCGAAACGGAAAAAAAAGCCCCCACCCGAGAGCAAGCAGCAGCATGCTCAGAAACCAGGTCACATAATAGTAATAGTCCAGCCAGAGAGCCGGATAGGGCATGGGATAGTGAAAAACCTCAGCCATGGCACAGAGAGTTACATTGGAGATACACAGTCAAAAGGCAAACCGCTTGTGAATGTAGCAATAAAAATAATCCATAACCCAGCTATTACAAACAGCAATAGCTCACATCATTCTCAAGAGGAACTTCCGCATAGCCCCAAGGAACACCTCCGGCTGCTCCTCATGCGGCAGATGGGCGCAATCGGCAACAACCTCGAGAACTGAATCCTGAAGCTCTTCAGCAAGGCGCACGCTCTCCTCAACCTTGACGGTACGGTCAGCTTCACCGGTCAAAACAAGCACAGGCACACTGATTGAACCAAGCTGTTCATCAAGATGAAGATGGTGGGTTTCAAGAAACACCTCCCAGAACCCCTCGGCCAGTTCCCCTGCATCATGTCCCCCTATAGGCCGCAATCGTCCCGGCGCTCAACCTTGCGGGATCATTCCAGAAACTCAGCAGCAGGCGGTCAAAAAACTTATTGATCAGCAGGCGCATCAACCGGGCAAAAAGAGGGCTTGCCGCCTTCAGAACCGGCTTCATCACAGAGGGCACTCCGCTCGCCGCATAGGCGCTGTAAATCATGGCATCCACAAACACAAGCCCGACACCCTTTCCGGATGGCGAAGGGCTGTAAGCATGGCCAATGTTCCCCCGTTGAATTACCGACAAGAATCGCCTTTTCAATACCCAACACCCCCAAAAACTCATCAATCATGTCGCTCTGCGCCTCAGGCGCATAGCTCACAGCGTTCTGCCTTGAAGGCACTGGTCGTGAAGTGTTCCCGAAAGCCGGACGGTCAAGAACCACCACCGTCCCCATTTCCGACAGCGGCCCTGCAACAGAACGCCATGAACGCATACTGAGGAAGCTCCCGTGCAGAAGCAGCATGAACGGCCCCTCCCCGCTCCCCATCATCCGATAGTGCAGACGAAACCCCCTGCACTCAGCAAAGCGGCTCTCTGCATTATAGAGATCAATCATAGACATATCCTTTCAATGCAACATTTTAGAGTTGGGGACACTCATACTGAGTGTACTTATAAGTACACTCAGTCATGAGTGTCCCCAACTTTCCCAACATTTCGCGTTTACCGTAAAATAGCAAAAAGGCCCGGGATACGGGCCTTTTTGTGTTGAGCATGATCCGGAAGAAACACTCAGTGTTCGAAGAGCATTTCCGAATATGTGGGGAGCTGCCAGCGGCTGCGGTCGACCATGAGTTCAAGGCGATCAGCAACTTCGCGAACCTTGACCATAAACGGAAGCAGAACATCAGCACAGTAGTCGGCTTTGGCAAACTCGCCATCAAGCGTCTCCAACTTTTCTGCAACGCCGTCAAGCTCTTCAGTCAAATCAATGAGGAGCGAGAGGTTCTCTGCAAGCGTCTTGAGATGTTTCGCCTGGCTTTTGAGCGCCTTGTCTGCAAGGCCGATCTCGGCTGCTGCTGACGCAAGGTTGTTGTAGGAGCTGCTGATGTCTCCCTGATACTCTGAAACATCAGGGATGACAAGCGTCTTGAGCATCAGCTGCAGCGTCCGGGCCTCAATGTCAACCCCCTTTACATAGCGCTCAAGGCGGATGTTCAGACGGGAATCAATCTCCTCATGGCTCAAGACACCGTACTTGATGAACATGGCCTGCACATCTTTGCTCTCAAGCGTCCTGAGTGCCTGCGGGGTGTTCTTCAGGTTCGGCAGACCGCGTTCCTCTGCAGCTTTCTGCAGCGCATCGCTGTAGTTGTCGCCTGGTAACGGATGTTCTTTGTGGCAGTGATTTCTTCACGCAGCGTCTCAAGAATGGCTGTGTCGCGATCTTTTCCTGCGCTGATTTTGGCAAGCATTGCATCTGCCATATCATCAAGCGCTTCGGCCATAAGTGTATTGAGCACCATGTTCGGAACGGATGCCGCCTGAGAAGAGCCTACTGCGCGGAATTCGAATTTGTTGCCGGTGAAAGCAAAGGGAGAGGTTCTGTTGCGGTCGGTGTAGTCCTTGTTGACAACCGGCACCTGCGAGAGGCCAAGGTTCAGCACCTGTTTTTCTGTCTTCAGGTCAATCTTGCCGCTTTCAATTGCGTCAAGCACCCTCTCGAGCAACTCACCGAGGAAGGCGGTCACAACAGCCGGAGGAGCCTCATTGGCACCAAGGCGATGGTCATTGCCGATGCTGGCTATGGACATTCTGAGCACATCGGCCCGTTTGTAAACACCCTTGAGAACGGAAACAAGGAAGACGAGGAACTGGATGTTCTCTTCAGGAGTATCGCCCGGATCAAGCAGATTGATGCCGGTATCGGTACCGATGGACCAGTTGTTGTGTTTTCCGCTTCCATTGATGCCCGCAAAAGGTTTTTCCATCATCAGGAGAGCGAAGCCTTTCTTGTCAGCCACCTTTCTCATCACCTCCATAACCAGCAGGTTATGGTCAACCGAGATATTTGCCTCTTCAAAAACCGGGGCAATTTCAAACTGATGGGGAGCAACCTCGTTGTGACGGGTCTTGGCGGGAATGCCAAGCAGATAGAGCTCGTGCTCCACCTCCTGCATGAACTCGAGCACGCGATCGGGAATGGCTCCAAAATAATGATCCTCAAGCTGCTGACCCTTGGGAGGAAGCGCACCAAGCAGCGTACGGCCGCACATGACGAGGTCAGGCCGTTCTGCAGAGTACTTTTTGTCGACAAGGAAATACTCCTGCTCAATGCCGGCAAATGTCTTCACACGCTTCACGCCTGTAACGCCCAGCACTTCAAGAAGACGGACAGCCGAGTTGCTTACGGCGTTCATGGAACGAAGCAGCGGAGTTTTGGCATCAAGCGCCTCGCCGTTATAGGAAATGAATACAGTAGGAATGCAGAGGGTCAGTCCACTGCCGCCCTTCATGAGAAATGCGGGGCTTGAAGGGTCCCACGCAGTGTAACCGCGGGCCTCAAAGGTAGTCCGCATGCCGCCGGACGGGAAACTGGAAGCATCAGCTCACCCTGAATCAGCTGCTCGCCCGAGAAGCGCTCAATGGCTGTTCCGTCACGATCAATGGAGAGAAAAGCATCATGCTTTTCCGCCGTTGAACCTGTCATCGGCTGGAACCAGTGAGTGTAATGGGTGGCACCATTATCCATGGCCCACTCTTTCATGCCATGTGCAACCACGCCTGCAATTTCTTCCGTAATTTCCCTGCCGGCCTTGATTGTTTCCTGCAAAGACTGAAATACCTCTTTTGGAAGCCTTGCGCGCATGGCTTTGTGATCAAAGGTCATCGCCCCGAAATAGGACGAAACCGCATGTTTACTCTCAATGCTCAAGTGATCCTCCTTGTTGTTTTGCATATGTGATGTTGCTCTCTAACTTTACTGAAACTGAAATTTAATTGAATACTCCGCCCTCCGTCCGCCCGGTCTATCTCCTTGACTTTTTCTCATCATAGGTAAGCAGCACCTGACGGTCCTGAAGATTTGCCCTTACGACATCCGAAGCAATCTTCCTTGTTTTCTTGAGCTGCGAAAGCACAAAACTTGTGTTGGTGCTCATCACTCCCGGCCAACTCTGTATCCGCGAAAGAAACTTTTCAAGCGATGCCGTATTGTGCGTCATGACCCGCATGATATGCGATCCCTCACCTGTCACAGAAAAGCACTCCATGATTTCATCCTCTTTCATGACATGCTCAAGGAATGACTTGTAATGCTTCGAGGAATCCACACCAACCCGGACAAAGGCCTGAATATCAAAACCAAGCTGCCGTTCGTCAACCTCAGTAGTAAAATGCTTGATGATACCGTTTTTCTGAAGCTTGTCCATCCGCTCACTCACCGAGGGAATAGAAAGACCGACAACCTCGCAAGTTCACTCAACCGAACTCTGCCGTTTTCGCCCAGAGACTCGATAATTTTAAGATCAATCAGATCAAGATGTCCCGACATGGCTGAGGTGAATTTAATTCGGTTATGTAAGAAAATTACACTTTTATAAGAAACAACCAACGACTTTCTTAAAAAAAAATCATTCCTGCTGCGTTTTTCCTTAAATTATTAAGGAAGTGGCTGCCATTACAAGGAAAAGGAGCCATAGGGGTGCATGCCTGGGGCTGCCGCTGGTTTTTCCAATTTCGCAAATTATTTTATTTAGCAAAGAGCTTAATGACCCATTCACACCACATCAGACCCGTTGTATCCGTCGCACAACAACACCCCATACCCTCAATGACCGAAAAAAAAACACCGGTTCCTTCACCAGAAGCCATCACAAAAACCAGCCAGCCGCAACCACCAATGCGCGCTGCCGCAAGCCAGGATCTCCGTTTTGTGATAAAAGAGAGCATGCGGCTGGGACTCCGGCTTCTTGTTGAAGTGGAGAGGGCTCTGAAAAAACTCAACAGTTGATGAGTCCGGACATTAATTCATATATTCACGCTGGAAAGACGCAAGCGGCAGCATGCCTTGACAATCATCTCCTAACACTTAAGACACAGCAACCGTGAAAATAGCCATATTCGGGGCAGGCGTAGCCGGCCTTGCCGCAGCAATAGAACTTGTTGACCGCGGCCATACTGTTGAGCTCTATGAAAAACGCAAAGTGCTTGGAGGCAAGGTTTCCGTATGGAAAGACAGCGATGGCGACTCCATAGAGTCCGGCCTCCACATTGTCTTTGGAGGCTACCGGCAGCTTCAGGAGTACCTGAAACGCGTTGGCGCAGAGAAAAACTACCTTTGGAAAGAGCACTCACTCATCTACGCCGAATCGGACGGAAAACAGTCCTACTTCAAAAAAGCCAACCTTCCAAGCCCATGGGCGGAGGTTGTGGGGGGCATGCAGACCGACTTCCTCACCTTGTGGGACAAGATCTCCCTCATCAAGGGGCTCTTCCCCGCACTTGCCGGCAATGAAGAGTACTTCCGGAGCCAGGACCACATGACCTACTCTGAATGGCACCACCTTCGCGGTGCTTCGGAGCATTCGCTCCAGAAACTCTGGCGCGCCATTGCGCTTGCAATGAACTTCATTGAGCCAATGTCATCAGCGCCCGACCGATGATCACCATATTCAAGTACTTCGGCACCGACTACGCAGCCACGAAATTCGCGTTTTTCCGCAAGAATCCGGGAGAATCGATGATTGAGCCCATGCGCCAGTACATCCAGAGCCACGGAGGGCGAATCTTTGTCGATGCCCGCCTCTCAAGGTTCGAGCTTAACAGCGACGAAACAATCAAACATGCGGTGCTCCACGACGGTCACACCGTTGAGGCCGATGCATACATATCCGCTCTGCCGGTGCACAACCTCACCAAAGTCATACCCAATGAATGGCTGCAGCATAAATATTTCCGGAATCTTCACGAATTCACCGGAAGCCCTGTTGTCAACTGCCAGCTCTGGCTGGACCGAAAAATCACCGATACCGACAACCTCATGTTTTCTCAGGGAACCATTTTCGCCACCTTTGCCGATGTCTCCCTCACCTGCCTGATGATTTTCAGAAAGGAACGGGAACTGCAGACGGCGGAAGCGTCATGAGCCTTGTACTCGCCCCTGCACATCAGCTGATGGGACTGCCCAACGATGTCATTACTGAACTGGTCATGAAAGACATCCACGACCGGTTCCCGAAGTCGCGGGACGCAAAGCTTCTTAAATCCACGGTGGTCAAAATTCCCCAATCGGTATACAAGGCTGTGCCTGATGTCGACAAATTCCGCCCCAACCAGATAAGCCCCATCAGAAACCTCTTCCTTGCCGGTGATTATACCGATCAGCACTATCTGGCATCAATGGAAGGCGCCGCACTCTCCGGAAAGCAGGCGGCTGAAAAACTGCTCAAAACCATGGACAGATAACTTTCCTATCTCCTGCCGCAATATCCCCCTACTCCAATGGGTGGATATCGCGGCAGGAGCGCGGGGATTTGGCAAAGAGATTTCATATATTGAAGCAAGAGAAAACATCACCTTCATCACATAAATCAACCACTTATCATGTCAGAAGAACTCAACAAACCCGCTGCGCCAGTTCCGGCAGTGCAGCCAAAAGCTCCGGAGTCCACTCCCGGAAATGGGGAAATGGCCAACCTGATCGGCAACATCGGAATTCTCATTGACAGTGCCGTTGTATCCATGCAGGAACTGTTCGGATTTATCGGCACAACAACCGGTCAGCTGCTTGAAGGTGTCAACACAACAGTCAACTCCAAGCAGTTCAAAGACATGGTGGAGAATGTAGGACAGGCAACAACACAGATTGCCGATGGCGTCAACAGCACCATCAACTCCGTACAGGTCAAGGAGATGATTGAAAATGTCAGCCATGCCACAGGACAGATTGTTGAAGGCGTTACGGCAACAATCAACTCTGAACAGATACAGAGCTCGGTGCAGGAACTTGGCAGATTCTGGACGAACATCCTCCAGAACATTGACAACTCCGGACAGGTCAAAAACATGTTCGACAATGTCAGCGCCGGCCTCGGCCAGCTGATGGGAAGCATTCTCCCTGCAGGCACGCAGATGGGATCAGTTTCGGCCAGCAGCAAAAAAGAGGTCAAGGAGATTCCGTTTTCACCCAAAGAAGCGGTAAAACCAGCAGCGGCAATCCCCCCGCCGTTACAGGAAAAAAATCCTGAGGAACTCCCTTTAAGAGGCCGCAAAAACCACAAGAAAGAAGCGGGCGCTTCATAAGACCAACAGCACCAGGAAATCCCCAAACAGTTCATCCGGGGGTTTCCTGAACTGCAGGTGAATACAGAAACCCACCCCCTGCAGGACATAATCGTGAAAAAAATTCATCACGAATTCACTGCCCCGAACAGCAGGGCCGGCATACAGAAAAGAAAAGTACTCATAGCCGACGATGACGAAACCTCTCGCAGGGTATTCGGGCATTTTGTCTCCAAAATGGGCTATGAAGCCATAATGGTCAATGACGGGCGAGAGTGCGTCCAGGCCATGGCCGAAGAGAGTCCCGATGTGGTTCTGCTCGACATCAACATGCCGGTTCTCGACGGTTTTGAAGTGATGCAGCATGTGAAATCGCAGAATGATACTACTCCGATCATCATCATCACCGCATCACATGAAATTCCCAGTGCAGTCAAATGCATCAAACTCGGCGCATACGAGTATCTGACCAAGCCGCTCAATATCGACCGGCTTGAAATCGTCATGCGCAATGCGCTTCAGGACTCCTCCCTGCAGTCTCAGGTAAAAAATGCTCAAAAAAGAGCTTAAAAGCTGCAAGCTGTTTGAAAACATCATCGGCAAAAGCCCCGCAATCAAGGCCGCCATGACACAGGCGATGCAGGTGATGGAAACAGGACTTAATGTACTGATACTCGGAGAAAGCGGCACCGGCAAAGAGCTGTTCGCCGAAGCTATCCATCGGGCAGCCGGCGGAGCAGCGGTCCCTTCGTCTCTGTCAACTGTGCTGCAATTTCAAGCTCGCTGGCAGACAGCATCCTCTTCGGTCACGCAAAAGGCTCTTTTACCGGAGCAGGCTCCGACCACATGGGATACTTTGAACAGGCCGATCAGGGAACCATTTTCCTTGATGAAATCGGCGACATGGGCTCAGATATTCAGGCCAAGGTTCTCAGGGTCATTCAGGAACGGAAAATCCGGCGGGTAGGCGAAAAACAGGAGCGGAAAACCGACTTCCGTGTCATATCAGCAACAAACAGGAACTTCAACGATGCCATAAGAGATGGCCAATTCCGTGAAGACCTCTACTACCGTCTTGAAGAGTTCCCCCTGTTCCTTCCAGCCCTCAGGGAGCGCCCGGAAGACATCCCGCTTCTCTGCCGGCACTTTCTTGACGAATTCTCAAGCGCAAACATTCTCGGGAAAATAACCATGAGCGACACTGCGCTGTCAGCCTCTGAAAACCATCGATGGCCGGGAAATATCCGGGAACTGAAGAACGCAGTCCAGCGGGCAGCAGTCACCAGAAAGGATGATGTCATTGAAACTCTGGAACCCAATATCATTCCCGGTTCAATGAAACCTGCATATGCTCCACCTGCACTGCTTCCCCCTGCGGCCGAATACGGACTGCAGCCCTCGGATTCACCCGACACCAACTCCTATTCGCTTGAAGAGCATGAACGGGAAGCCATCCTCAAAGCCTATAAAGCGGCGCTGGGAAACCTGACAAAAACAGCCGGCATTCTCGGAATCGGCCAGGCAACGCTCTACAGGAAGCTCGACAAGTTTGGCCTTGAGTACCTTAAAACCGGATAGAGCACAAGAAAACCAACCAGCTCCTCAGGAACGAACAGTGCCGGTGTGGCCGAATCCCCCATCACCCCGCACTGTCTCGCCAAGCTCCGAAACCTCCTCAAACGAAACCTCCTCAACCCTGGCAACAACCATCTGGCAATGCGGTCGCCGTTGTTCACCGTGAAGGGTTGAGGCCATGGTTGATCAGAATCACCTTCACCTCGCCACGATAATCGGCATCAATTGTTGCAGGAGAATTCGCCAATGTAATCATGCTGCGCAAAGCAAGACGCTACGCGGGCGCAGCTGCATTTCATAACCGATGGGAAGCTCAATGGCAAACCCGGCAGGAATCAACGCAGTGGAAAATGGCTCAACAACCACCGGTTCCTCCAGGCAGGCAGAAACATCCATTCCGGCGGCATGCGCGGTAGCATAAACGGGAAGAAATGCTTGCTTGTTAAGGCGGACAATCTTTACTTTCAGCATTGCAGAAACATTGAAGTGTCAATAAAAAAAAAGCCTCCTGAGGCGAAACTGACTGAAATATAGCATATAGCACCGAAGTGGAAACAACCCCTGAACAAGTCTATGCGCTCGCCTTCGGAGCCCACCCCGACGATGTGGAGCTCTCAATCGGCGCCACACTTCTAAAAATAATAGGTGAAGGCAGGAGGGTAGCCGTGTGCGACCTCACAAGAGGGGAAATGGGCACCAGCGGCACTGCTGAAAGCCGAAAACTGGAGGCCGCCGAAGCTGCCCGGCTCATGGGCTACAGCACCCGCGAAACTCTTGACCTTGGCGACTCCAGGCTCTTCTACAACGAAGAAAACCTTCACGCCTCATACGGGTCATCCGCCGCTTCAGGCTTTCGTCGTTTTTGCCAACCCTCCCGAGGAACGCCACCCCGACCACCCGAAAGCCTCACGGCTGGTCACCGATGCCGTCTACTATGCCGGACTCCGCCAGCTTGAAACCCTGTATGAAGGCCGGGTCCAGGAAGCCTGGCGCCCACAGCACCTGTTGTACTATATCCAGTACAAGCAGCTCCCCCCCAACCTCATTGTCGATGTCTCCGGCACTTTTGAAGAATCGCGCAAAGGAATTCGCGCGTTTGCCTCACAGTTCTGGCAGGAGGGTGATGGTTCCAGGCCCGCAAGCTCATCAAACGCAAAGAGTTTCTCGGAAGCCTTGAAGCCCGGGCACGAAGCCTTGGCGAACAGATCGGCACCCTCTACGGTGAGGGTCTGCTCACCCCGTCCACAACTGCCATCAGCTCATTCACAGCAACCTTTCCCGAACCCCGCCACCAATGAAACGCCAGCTCACTCTCATCGCCCTCATCTTCGCTCTCTGCAGCACCCTTTCAGCCTGCCGTCAGAACAACGGCGAGTTTCGAAGCAATACCATCATAACGGCGGTATCTGCTGACTTTGACTACCTGAACCCGCTTCTCATACAGCTCTCACTGTCGCGCGAGGTCTGTACCCTTATCTACCCCTCGCTCGTCAAACCCACCTACGACGAAAAAACCGGAAACATCGCCTTCAGCCCGTCTGCCGCCACCTCATGGGAATTCTCCCCCGATGGAAAAAATGTTTCGTTCCACCTCAAAAAAGGAATCCGCTGGGAAGATGGCACCCCTCTGAGCTCCCATGACTTCAAATACTCCTACTCCCTCTATGCAAACCCTGCAACAGCCAGTTCCCGGCAGGACTACCTGAACGATCTGCTTCTGAAAGAGAATGGAACCCCGGACATTCAGCGCGCAGTAGAAACCCCCGACAGCCTGACGCTGGTCCTTCACTTCAACCGCGCCCTCTCTGCGTCCATCGTACTCGACCACTTCAACGACCTCATGCCGGTTGCCAAGCATGTCATGGAGCAGTTCAAACCCGAAGAAATCCGCTCCCGCGCCACCGAAATTCCCATAGTCGGCGCCGGCCCTTTCAAAGTTTCACAATGGGCACGGCAGGACAAGCTGGTGCTTGAAACCAGTCCTACCTCCACACTGCCCTACCCGGCAAAAACCCGATCGCTGATTTTCGTTGTCGTACCTGAGTACACAACCCGCCTTGCCATGCTCAAGTCCGGCAGATCGACGCACTCATCTCGGCGGGCGGCATCAACCCGATTGACACCCGTGAACTCGCACAGAATTCTCCCGATATCCAGATACGGCCGGTCAAAGACCGCTACTTCGACAGCATCGTCTGGCTGAATATTGACGGAGAGAAATGGCGGTCGGAGAAAAAGGTTGTCCCAAACCCTCTCTTCGGCGACCCCGCCGTGCGTCGTGCCATGACCCTCGCCATTGACCGCCAGTCCATCATAGACGGGTTCATGGGCCGGAACACGCCACAATAGTCAACACATCGCTCTCTCCGCCTACCGATCCATAGCCAACACATCGCTCGACCCTTACAACTACAATCCCCAAAAAGCCACCACCTTACTCGCCCGTGCCGGATGGACACCCGGAGCCGACGGCATACTGCAGAAAAACGGGGAACGGTTCTCTTTTGAACTTGCAGCCCCGGTCGGCAACCCGCGGCGCAACTATGCCGCCACCATTATCCAACAGAACCTCCGCCAGATTGGCATTGACTGCCGTCTCCGGTTCGAGGAGAACCTCGTCTTTCTCAAAAATCAGAACGAGTTCCGCTATGAAGCCGCACTTTCAGGCCTCGCCGCTGAAACCCTCCCCTTCCAGCTCATCATCTGGGGATCGGACTTCCAGAACCGCACCTTCAACTCCTCCGCATTCCAGAACGCCGAACTCGACTCCATCATAGGGAAACTCAGCGGCCCCCTCGCCGAAAAAGATGCACTGCGGCTTTGGCAGAGCTACCAGCGAATTCTGCACGACAGGCAGCCAAGAACCTTCCTCTACTATTATGACGAACTTGAAGGGTTCAGCCGCCGGGTGGAAAACACCGATATCAATCTTCTCGCAACCCTGTACAACGCCTACGACTGGACCCTCGGCAAGGAACCCTGAAGGCACAAGGTAAATTTTGGCTGATTAGGTATATTCAGCTGAATTTGAATCTGTATCACAGAAACCGACACACATCATGCCCCGCTACACACCAGAACAGCTTGCCAGAAGAAACGCATCGGTATGGACAACCGTCCAGGCCATTCTGGCCCCATACAGTTCGTCATGTTTCTGGCCGGTCTCACCGTCACCTACCTGTATCAATACGGCATTGGCATAGAAAATTTTGCATGGGTCACCTTTTTCGTCGCCTGAAAACCTTCATGCTCATCCTCATATTCGTCACCGGAGGTTTTTTTGAACAGGAGGTCTTCGGAAAATTCGCATTCGCCCCCGAATTCTTCTGGGAAGATTTCGGCAGCTCCATTGCCATGGTGGTACACATTGCCTACTTCGTCCTTTTCTTCATGGGTGCGAACGAAACCGTCCTTATCTGGACCGCTCTGGGAGCTTACCTGAGCTATCTCATCAATGCCGCCCAGTTCGTCGTCAGGCTTCTCCTCGAAAAACGCCATGAGCGAAAACTGAAAGCAGGAGAAGCAATATGAAAACAAAAGCAATTGTTTTCACCGGCATCCGCCAGATCGAGGTATCGGAAGTACAGCTCAAGCCCCTCGGTTCAACCGATGTTCTGGTGGAAACCTACTGGTCGTCCATCAGCACCGGCACTGAAAAAATGGCATACAACGGCCTCATTCCCTCCCCACCATTCATTTTCCCCTTTATTCCGGGATATGAAACCGTCGGAAAAATAACAGAGGTCGGCGACCATGTCAAAGAAAGCCTGATCGGCAAGTTCGCCTACATTGCCGGTTCCTTCGGTTACGAAGGAGTCAATGCCGCATTTGGTGGGGCATCGCAGTTCGTCGCCTGCCCGGTTGACAGCATCACCATCCTTGATGGCATCGAAAACCCCCAATGCGGCATAGCCCTGCCACTGGGCGCAACAGCACTGCACATCGTCGACCTCGCAGAGGTCAAGAACAAAAAGATACTGATACTCGGACAGGGCGCCGTTGGCATTCTTGCAGCGGAACTCTCCAAACTCATGGGAGCGAAGCTGGTTGCCGCCACCGAACCCCATCCGAAACGCCTGAAATTCTCACCGGCCGACATCCGCATCAACCCTGAAAAGGAAGATGTGTCAGCCGCACTTGCCGGTCATGAGTTCGATGTACTCATTGACAGTACCGGCATCATGGCAGCCATCGACACAGGCCTGCGCTTCCTGAAGTTCCACGGCACGGTCATTTTTGGAGGCTACTACCAGCGAATGAACATCGATTACTCGCAGGCCTTCCAGAAAGAGCTCTCTTTCATTGCAGCAAAACAGTGGCACAGGGTGATCTTGAGCGGGTCCGCGCACTCATTGCCGAACGGACTCAACGCCGAAAAAATATTCACCCACCAGAGCCCGGTTGACGAAAGCATCACGGAAACCTACCTGAAGCCTTCGGCGACCCCGACTGCCTGAAAATGATTCTCAACTGGAAGAGTGAGGGCAAAGAGGCAAACGGCTCCTGCTACCTTACCGGAAAACCCTGACAACAGACCGCATGAGCGCAAGAACCATAGCCATTTACGGAAAAGGGGGAATCGGTAAAAGCTTCACCACCACCAACCTCAGCGCCACCTTTGCCCTTATGCAGAAACGGGTGCTGCAGCTCGGCTGCGACCCCAAACACGACTCAACCACCTCGCTCTTCGGCGGCATGTCGCTGCCGACTCTGACCGATGTTTTTTCAGAGAAAAACGCCCGGAATGAAGAGTCTCCATAGAAGACATTGTCTTCCGGCGCGACATAGGGGACTTTCCCCGGCCCATATACGGCATTGAACTCGGAGGCCCTCAGGTAGGCCGGGGTGCGGTGGACGGGGAATCATTTCGGGGTTCGATACCCTTGAAAAGCTTGGCCTTTTCAAATGGGACCTTGATATCATCCTCATGGACTTTCTTGGCGATGTGTCTGTGGAGCTTTGCCACTCCACTTGCCCGTTCGCTCAGCGAAGAGGTCATCCTCGTCACCAGCAACGACCGCCAGTCCATCTTCACTGCCA
>PYLN01000033.1_pt1 | contig 16347 bp, 19 predicted proteins | sample 1675811 | NCBI WGS metagenome assembly PYLN01 (sample SAMN08732055, study PRJNA438928) | Freshwater metagenome, whole genome shotgun sequencing project. | isolation source: meromictic lake | place: Russia: Kandalaksha Bay | collected 2014-09
GGATGCCGGAGAGGCCCTTGAGTATGGAATTATTGATCAGGTGTTCGAGAAGCGCCGCACTGAGAAGAAAGACTGAGTTTCAATAGATACAACCGATTTACCGCCTTGACATGAGTGAAGAGCTGACCCGTTTAATCTCGAGAAGACTTATAACCACAGCGAAGTAGAAGAGCGATGGAGGAGCGCCCACTGGGAGGCGCTTGGCTCGTTTCATGCTGAACATTCGCAGGTACTGGAGGAGGGGAGAGCACCGTATTCGGTGCTGATGCCGCCTCCCAATGTTACCGGCAGCCTGACGCTTGGCCATGTGCTGAACCATACCCTGCAGGATATCTTCATTCGTTACGCACGCATGACGGGAAAGGAGGCGCTCTGGCTTCCGGGTACCGACCATGCAGGCATTGCCACTCAGACGGTGGTGGAGCGGAAGCTCCGCAAGGAGGGAGTGAGCCGTCACGATTTGGGGCGGAAGGATTTTCTTGGTCATGTGTGGCAGTGGAGGGATGAGTATGGCGGGCTGATTGTCAGACAGCTGAAGCGGCTCGGCATTTCCTGTGACTGGCGGCGGAACCTGTTCACCATGGATGAACGGGCTTCAGAGGCGGTCATCAATTCCTTTGTTGCACTTTATCGTGATGGACTGATATACCGTGGCAAACGGATAATCAACTGGTGCCCGGTATCGCAGACTGCGCTGTCGGATGAAGAGGTTATCATGAAGTCGCGCCGCGACCAGCTGGTTTATGTGCGCTACGCTCTTGCCAAAGATCCATCACGCTTCATCTCAATTGCAACGGTGCGTCCCGAGACCATTCTTGCTGATGCTGCCATTGCGGTGAACCCTGCTGATGAGCGGTTCCGTGACCTTGTGGGTCAGATGGCCGTGGTTCCCATTGCAGGCCGGCATATTCCCATCATAGCTGATGACTATGTCGACATCGAGTTTGGTACGGGTGCCCTTAAAATCACCCCTGCCCACGACCCCAATGACTATGCGGTGGCCGGACGGCACAATCTGCCGGTGATTTCGGTCGTGGCAGGGACGGTCGGATGACGGACGAGTATGGCTATGGCGGTATGGACCGGTTCGACGCACGGAAGAAGATTGTTGCCGACCTTGAGGAGCTTGGCAATCTTGAGCGGGTTGAGGAGTACGAGCATAATGTGGGGTATTCCGAACGGGCGGATGTGGTTGTTGAACCCTACCTTTCGGAGCAGTGGTTCGTTTCAATGAAGCCGCTTGCAGAAAAAGCGCTTGATGTGGTCAACGATGGAGAGATCCGGTTCCATCCACCGCATTGGATCAATACCTATCGCCACTGGATGGGCGGTATCCGTGACTGGTGTATTTCACGCCAGCTCTGGTGGGGCACCGCATTCCCGCATGGTATGATCCTGAAGGGCAGGTATGGGTTGCTGCCTCATATGAGGAGGCGTGCCATCTTGCCGGGACGGACAAGCTGGTGCAGGATGAGGATGTGCTCGACACCTGGTTCTCTTCATGCTCTGGCCGCTGACCACGCTTGGCTGGACGGGCCCGGGAAGTGATAATGACGATTTGAGGCCTTCTATCCCACCAATACCTTGTGACGGGCCCGACATCATCTTTTTCTGGGTTGCCGCATGATTATGGCGGGGCTGTATTTCAAGGGGGATGTCCCTTTCCGTGATGTCTATTTCACAAGCATCATCCGCGACATGAAGGGCCGTAAGCTTTCCAAGTCGCTCGGTAATTCGCCCGATCCCCTGAAGGTGATTGACACCTACGGGACCGATGCCCTTCGTTTCACCATCATCTACATTGCTCCGCTCGGTCAGGATGTGCTGTTCGGTGAGGAGAAATGCGAGTTGGGACGGAATTTCGCGACGAAAATCTGGAACGCGTCGCGCCTCGTTTTCATGCAGCGCGAAAAGTATTTTGAGGGACCGGAGGATTTTGCCGCCTACTACGAAGGGTTCAACCCTGCAGATGAATCGTTCGATCTTGCGGGCGGATGGATATGGTCAGCCTATAACGGCATGCTGGAACACTACCATGCAGCGTTCGGGCAGTTCAGGATGAACGATATCGTTAAAACGGTATACGACTTCTTCTGGGGCGACTACTGCGATTGGTACCTTGAGTCGCTGAAGGTGAGTCTTGCGGAAGGGTGTTCGGAGGCGGATGCCCGTAAAGCGGTTGCGCTTGCAGTTTCTGTGCTGGAAGGGACGCTGAAGGCGCTGCATCCTGTTATGCCGTTCATTACAGACGAGATATGGCATTTTGTGCTGCCGCATTCTTCACATGAGAGCATTGCCTCTTCTGACATGCCTGTTGCCGTTTCGCCTGCTTCTCTGGATGACGATGGATTCGGTCTGGTGCAGAAGCTTGTGACTGAGGTGAGAAGCCTTAAGGCGCTGTTCGGTGTTCCGCCGGGTCTTCGCGCCGAGGTGCAGCTGAAGGCGGTTGACGCTGAGGCCCTGAAGGTGATGGAGAGGGGCTTCCGTTCATGCTGCGCTTGCCCAATGTGTACCCTGCTCATCAGCGACGGGGTTCGTCCACCGCATGCCGCCGGTTCAGTGGTGGAGGGAAATGAACTCTTTGTGCTCCTGGAGGGTTGATATCATTTGACAAAGAACGGGCCCGACTGCAGAAAGAGATACAGAATGTATCGGGTTATGTGGCACAGCTTGAGAAAAAACTTTCCAATTCCGGTTTTGCTGACAACGCCCCCCCGGAGGTGGTGGAGAAGGAGCGTGAAAAACTCGCTGAGCTCGCCGGAACCTGCTGAAGCTTGAGGGGAACCTTGCTGTGCTCAGCAATTGAGTGCAGGGGAAGCGGGTGGGTGAAAAAATCCCTTTTTTGGCATTATCACGAATGAACATATATTATAATTTTGCCGGTTTGTTCTGCAGACCGGCAGTGCGGTGTAGAACCAGCTGAAGTCCCCAAGGAGAATACTGAATGAGGCAATTGAAAATAAGCAAGCAGATAACCAATCGTGAGAGCCTTTCGCTCGATCGCTATCTGCAGGAAATTGGTAAATATGATCTGCTGACCGCTGACGACGAAGTCCGGTTGACGAAGGCGATCAAGGAGGGTTTGATATGCCCCTTGACACCACGGAGTACAAACGGGCAAAACGGGCTCTGGACAAACTGATCAAGGGAAACCTGCGGTTTGTGGTATCAGTGCCAAGCAGTACCAGAACCAGGGTTTGACGCTCGGCGACCTCATCAACGAGGGTAATCTCGCCTCATCAAGGCAGCAAAGCGCTTTGATGAAACCAGAGGGTTCAAGTTCATTTCCTACGCTGTGTGGTGGATTCGCCAGTCTATTCTGCAGGCGCTTGCCGAGCAGTCGAGGATTGTGCGTCTGCCGCTGAACCGTGTGGGTACCCTGAACAAAATCAGCAAGGCATACAGTCAGCTTGAGCAGGAGTATGAGCGCGATCCGAACACCAAGGAGCTGGCAAATCTGCTTGATATGGATTCTCAGGATGTTGCCGATACCCTTAAAATTGCCGGACGCCATGTGTCGGTCGATGCGCCGTTTGCGCAGGGAGACGACAACCGTCTTCTCGATGTGCTGCAGAACGACGGCCATCTGCCTGATCACGGTTTGAACCGAGATTCGCTGACGCTTGAGGTTGAGCGGTCGCTCTCAGTGCTTGCTCCCCGCGAAGCGGATGTGATCAAGTCATACTTCGGCATTGGCATGGATAATCCACTGACGCTTGAGGAAATAGGCGAGAAGTTCAAGCTTACCCGTGAGCGCGTTCGCCAGATCAAGGAGAAAGCCATACGCCGCCTGCGCCAGTCGGCTTACAGCAAGGTGCTGAAGGAGTATATAGGAAGTTGAGCCCGCTTTTTCTTCTCTTTTGAAGTACTGTACAGCCGCCCTCTCCCGGGGCGGCTTTTTTTTTTTGCTGTCTCGCGGTTTATGCTGAGGCGGCCTCTGTTGTTGCCTTCTGGAGGGTTACCGGGGTAGGCCGGAGGGGCTCAGTCGGGGGAGTAACGGTAGATGCCGTACCTATGGCGAGGAAGAGCAGGTTCGGGAGCCAGGCAGCCAGCATGGGGTTGACTACGCCGTTGTAGCCGAAGGTGGCTATGGTTTTCTGGAGTCCGAGGAAGAGGAACCCGGCAAAGAGGCTGATGCCGATTTCGGTGGCCAGTCCGCCCCGTTTTTTCTTTGCCGAGAGGGGGACGCCTATCAGGATGATGATGAGTGAGGCGAAGGGTACGGCAATTTTGGTGTGCAGTTTGACCATTGTTCGTTCAAGTCCGGCGAACCCTGCATGCTTTTTTTTCAGCCAGGTATTGCCAGTGCTGGATGAACTGCATTTCGTCGGGACGAAGGTTGAGTTCGGCCAGGGATTTCAGGGTAAGGGAGAGCGGGAGGCTGAGGGCAGGACGGGCCTGATACTCCTCCCCGCTTGCGGTGAATCGTCGTTGGGCTGCGTTCTGCAGTGTCCACTCTTTGTTCCCTGTGTCGTAGCGCATGCTTTCGGCATCGATTCTTCCTGCCAGGCCCGTTCCGCTGAATTCTTCAATGGAGACCTCTTTGGCGCCGGTGAAGCTTGTGTTGAGTCTTCCAATGGTAACGACGCGGCTGCCGGGTTCAATAATGTGAAGGTTGCTTCCCTCGGCGGCACCATTTCTCCTGCTTTTGCCAAGATGGTCGCGTTCAAATGCGTGGTTGTGTACCGCGGCAATCGGGGCAAGCCAGAAGGAGTTGAGGATGTTGAGGGTGGAGATGATGATTCCTCCAAGAAGAAAGGGGTAGAGGAGCTGGCGCATGCTGACTCCGGCGGAACGGATGGCGGGGAGTTCGCTGGAACCTGCAAGTCGTCCGGCAACGAGGATTGATGCAAGAAGGGAGCTGACGGGAGAGGTGATGAGGATTGTTTCGGGTATGGCCCTCAGGTAGTAGAGGACGATGTCCGTGAAGAGCAGTTTCCTGTCCATGAAGTCCCCAAGGTTCTCGACCATGTTGATGAGGATGAACAGGGAGACGAAGGTAATGGTCGTGAAGACGAATGTCTTGACGAACTGCTGAAAAATATATCGGTCGAGTATTTTCATTGACTGCCCTCAGTATCCGAAAATGGTTTCCAGCGAGAGCTCTTTGATCGGTCCGTATTTCTGGAGGGTCTCAAGGTCGAGCTGTTCCTTTTTTCCAAGCACCAGCATGACGAAGTTCCGGTTCCTGAAGTGGCTCTTGTGGAAGGCTTTGACATCGTCCAATGTCATGGTTCTGGCTCCTTTGAAAACATCCTGTCGTATGTCATGATCAATGCCGAGCCTTTTTGCTTCTTCGTAGTTGAAAAGCACCTCGCTTCTGGTCAGTCGCTCCGTCGCGATTTTCTGCAGAATGCCGTTTTTCGCCGAGAGAAAGAGCTCGGGTGATTCAGGTAACCGATCCATAAGTTCACTGATGCCTTCAAGGGCTTCCGGCAATTTGTCTGCCTGTGTTCCGATGTAGCTGAAAATATAGTTGTGCTTATCCTTCTGTTTCGGGGTGCGGTAGACTGACAGGACCGAATAGGCCAGCGCTTTGGCTTCCCGAAGCTCCTGGAAAACCACGGATGACATTCCTCCGCCGTAATATTCATTGAAGAGGGCAATGAGCGGCACCTGTTCGGGGTTGTAGATGTCGTCGCGGGTCAGCATGATCACTTCCGCCTGCGTCATGTCATAATCAACAAGATAGATGGTGTTCCCGTCCTGTTCCAGCTCAATAAACGGGTCTGCTGCCGGCGGATTCAGGGGGTTTTGGGGGTAGTGGCGCACCCTTTTCAGATTCGCACTCAGTTCTGTGGCCGTTGCCGGGCCATAGTAGAGTACACGGTGGCGGTACTGCATGAGGTTTTTGACTTCATCAATCAGCTCGTCGGGTGTGATTTCTTTGAGCTCGCTGTCTTCAAGCACATTGGTAAAGGGTGAGGCGGGGCCGTACTTTCCGTAGCTGGTCATGGCTTCGAAGAGAATTTTCCGTTTGGAGAGCTTGTCGTCTGTTCTCTCCTTGAGAATGCCGGCTTTGAGTTTGTCGAGGGCTTCGCTGTCTGCTTTGGTGTCGGAGAGCAGTGTTTCAAGCAGCTGAAGGGCTTCGGGGAATCGTTCGTGGAGTCCTGAAAGCTTCAGGTAGACGAAGTTTTCGGAGGTGAATGCTGAGAATGTGGCTCCTATTTTATAGAGTTCACAGCTGAACTCTTTCGGGCTCAGTTGTGATGAACCGAGGTAGGAGAGGTAGTCGAGTGCGAGCTCTATCTTTTTAGACTGGTTTTTCCCGATGTCGAATACATAGTAGAGGGAGTAGAGGTCGTTTTCCCGGTTCTGCAGATAGTGGAGCGGGGTGTTTGGGTTGATGCTGTGAAACGCGATATCCTTCCGGTAATCAACAAAGTGTGGTGCAGTGTCCTTTGAGGGCATTGCCAGAAGCTCTCCGGCAAACACCGAAAGAGTGTCACGGTTGACTTTGAGGGGAGTGATGGGGGGCTTTACTATGCCGCCTTCGCTCTTCTCTTTTCCGTGTTCTTTGTAGACGGCTGTGAAATTGGAGCCGTAGTGCTTTTTTGCAAAGTCGGTGAGCTGTTCTTTTGTGATGCTTCGGAGCCGATTGATCTGGTTGCTGTAATGTTCCCAGTCCATTCCCAGATAAAGGAGTCGACGAAGGCCTCAACCCGTCCGCGGTTGTGTTCATAGAGTTTCAGCTGTTCGATTTTCAAGTCGTTGATGGCGGCCTCAAGCAGCAGTCCGGGAATTTGCCCTTTTTGAGCAGTTCAAGCTGTTCGAGCAGCAGCGCCGATACCTCTTCAAGGCTCTGCCCTTCACGGGGCTTGGCACTGAGGATATGGGCGGAGTAGTCTTTCATGAGTACCAGCATGGAACCTGCATCAAGAACCCGCTGCTGCTGGTTCAAATTGAGGTCAATGAGTCCCGCTGTATGATTGAAGAGCACCTTGTCAATAAGGGTCAGGCAGTCGGCATCATGGGAGTCGGCGCCTGCAAACCGGAACCCTATGACCAGTTCTTCTGATTCCGGACCTTTCACCCTGACCACTGTCGGTGAGCTGATGGGTTCTTCAACCGGGGGGTGAAGTGGGGAACCTCTTTGGGCTGCAGTACGGAGAATTTTTCATCAATCATCCGTATGGTGGTATCGGGGTCAAAATCGCCGGCCATGCAGAGTGCCATGTTGTTGGGCACATAGTACGACCGGTAGTAGTTCATGACATTGCGGATGGAGGGTTTTTGAGGTGCTCCGCTTTGCCTATGGTGGTTTGGGTCCCGTATGTGTGTTTTTTGAACAGTCCAGCGAACAGGTTGTCCCAGATTTTCCTGCTGTCGCTGTCCATGGTCATGTTCTTTTCTTCATAGACCGTTTCAAGTTCGGTATGGAAGAGGCGCATGACCGGGTTGCGGAACCGTTCGGCTTCAATGGTGAGCCACTGTTCCAGTTTGTTTGAGGGGATGTCGTTGAGGTAGACGGTCTGTTCTACCAGGTATAGGCATTTGTGCCCTGGGCTCCTATGGAGTTGAGGATTTTGTCGTACTCGTTGGGGACGGCGAATTGTGCGGCTGCGTTGGAAATGCTGTCTATATCGCGGTATATGGCTGCCCGTTGTTCGGGGTCTTCGGTTGAACGGTACTCTTCATAGAGGGTGATGATTTTTTCGATTTCGGTATGTTCCCTCGTGTAGTCAAGCGAGCCGACCTTGTCGGTCCCCTTGAAGAGCATGTGTTCGAGGTAGTGGGCCAGGCCTGTGGTTTCAGCGGGGTCGTTCTTGCTTCCCGCCCTGACGGCGATGGATGTGTAGATTCTTGGTTCGTCCGCATCGGGGCTCAGGTAGACTGTCAATCCGTTTTTCAGCGTGTAGATCCTTGTGTGGAGAGCGTCGCCGGGGATAGTGGTATAGGGGTAAGCGGTTACTTCTTTGATCATAGGTGTACAGGCGGTTAAATGCAGTAAAAATGCCACTGCCGTGAAAAACGGGATGAGCAGACTCAAAAGGTAATAATCGGATTTATTGGCCATAATTGCAACCGGGTTCCATAAGTGCAGGGAGCGTTAGTCATGATATCGCATATTTTTAAGAAGAACTAACTATTGTCCGTATTAGTTCTTTTATTGAACATTGCCTATAGCGGTGCATATACCGCGAAGTGGCGTCCAAAATATTAGAGAAGGAGTACACGGGTGGCTGGAGTTGATGGTGAAGAGAGGCATGATGTTTTCCGGCTGGTAAGCCCGTACGCTCCTGCCGGGGATCAGCCTGCGGCAATAGTTGCATTGACTGAAGGGTTGAAATCGGGCAGCGATTACCAGACGCTCCTCGGGGTGACCGGTTCGGGTAAAACCTATACCATGAGCAATGTGATTGCCAATGCGGGGAAGCCTGTGCTGGTGATGAGTCACAACAAGACTCTTGCTGCGCAGCTCTATGGGGAGCTTCGCCAGTTTTTCCCGGACAATGCGGTCGAGTATTTCATCAGCTATTACGATTTCTACCAGCCGGAAGCATATCTGCCCACTATTGACAAGTATATAGCCAAGGACCTGCGCATCAATGACGAGATTGAGCGGTTGCGGCTGAAGGCGACGAGCGCACTGCTCAGCGGTAGAAAGGATGTGATTGTGGTGAGTTCGGTCAGCTGCATTTATGGACTTGGTTCGCCGGAAGACTGGAAAAGCCAGATTATCGAGCTGCGGACCGGAATGGAGAAGGAGAGGGACGAGTTCCTGCAGGAACTGATAGCGCTCCATTTTGTGCGGGACGATGTCAATCCGGGGCCCGGGAAATTTCGGGTGCGCGGCGACTGCATCGACCTTGTGCCGGCCTATGACCAGATTGCTTTGAGGGTTGAGTTTTTCGGTTCTGAAATTGAGAGTCTGCAGTCGTTCGATATGGAGAGCGGGGAGATTCTGGGGAGCGATGCCTATGCCTTCATCTATCCTGCGCGCCAGTTCGTTGCCGAGGAGGAGAAGCTGAAAACGGCGATGCTTGCCATTGAGGATGAGCTTGCCGGAAGGCTCAACGAGCTGCGTGCCGACAACCGGTTTGTTGAGGCGGGCCGGCTTGAGGAGAGGACACGGTATGATCTGGAGATGATGAAGGAGCTTGGCTACTGCTCCGGAATTGAGAACTATTCGCGGCATATTTCCCAAAGGGGGCCGGGTGAGAGGCCCTACTGCTCCTTGATTATTTTCCGGAGGATTATCTGGTTGTTGTGGATGAGTCGCATGTGACTCTGCCGCAGATACGGGGGATGTATGGTGGTGACAGGTCGCGCAAAACCATTCTGGTGGAGCACGGGTTCCGGCTTCCTTCGGCTCTTGACAACCGGCCGCTGCGCTTTGACGAGTTTGAGGAGGTGGCGCCGCAGGTGGTGTGCATCAGTGCTACTCCCGGTGACCATGAACTTCTGCGTTCAGGAGGAGTGGTGGTGGAGCAGGTGGTCCGCCCGACGGGGCTGCTTGATCCTCCCGTTGAGGTTCGGCCGGTGAAAGGACAGATTGACAATCTGCTTGCGGAAATCCGCCGGCATGTTGCAGGAGGGCACAAGGCCTGGTGATGACGCTGACAAAGCGGATGAGCGAGGATCTTCATGACTTTTTCCGGAAGTCCGGCATACGCTCTCGCTATCTCCATTCTGAAATTAAAAGTCTGGAACGGATGCAGATTCTCCGTGAGTTACGGACGGGAGAGATTGATGTACTGGTGGGAGTCAACCTGCTTCGTGAGGGTCTGGATCTTCCTGAGGTCTCCCTGGTGGCAATTCTTGATGCGATAAGGAGGGGTTCCTTCGCAACACCCGTTCGCTGATGCAGATAGCTGGTCGGGCTGCCAGAAATGCGGAAGGATTTGTTGTGCTCTATGCCGACACCATCACCCGCTCAATTCGCGAGGTGCTTGATGAAACTGCTCGGCGGCGCACCATTCAGCAGGCCTATAATGATGAGCACGGCATTGTGCCCCGGTCTATTGTGAAGTCGGTCGACCAGATTCTTGACACCACGGGAGTGGCTGATGCTGAAGAGCGATACCGGAGGCGGCGTTTTGGTCTTGTGCCAAAGCCTGAACGGCTCTTGGCGGGCGCTCTGGAGTCGCTGACAGCGGATGAGGGATTGGCGATGGTTGCGGAGCTTCGCGTGGAAATGCAGGAAGCCGCGGTGAAGATGGAGTATGAAAAAGCGGCATATCTTCGCGATGAAATCACGAAGCTGGAGCAGGGTATCGGTGCACTTCCAGAAAAGAAGGGGTGAATTTTTTCTTCGCGGTTTGTTTTGTTATCGGGAAATTAAGTTTTAGAGTAAAAGATAGACCCCTTTTTGCCGTTCAATCTTTTGAGACAGGGATTACCAATACACCATGCTGGCACAGATAGACAAAGAGCATTACAGGAAACTTCATGACATTCTCGGGCTTGCCCGCAAGAATCTCAAGAATGTGGACGAGTCGCTGATTCAGCGGGCCTTTTTTATGTGCTATCGGGCGCATGAGGGAGAAAAACGCGCATCGGGCGAGCCGTATTTCTGCCATCCCGTTGAGGTTGCCACCATTCTGCTTAATGAGCTGCCGCTTGATGGTGTTTCGGTAGCAGCCGCCCTGCTTCATGATGTGATTGAGGACAGCGGGTATACTTTTGAGGATATTTCTGCGGAGCTTGGCGTTGAGGTTGCTGAAATTGTTGAGGGTCTGACGAAGATTTCCGGCATCATGATCAACCGGGAAACAACACAGGCGGAAGGGTTCCGCAAGATGCTGCTCTCCATGGTGAAGGACATACGGGTTATCCTCATCAAGTTCTGCGACCGACTGCACAACATGCGGACCCTGGAGTCGCTTCCCGAGCACCGGCGGCTGAAGATAGCTCTTGAGACGCGCGACATCTACGCCCCTCTTGCCCACCGGTTTGGTCTTGGGAAGATGAAGATGGAGTTCGAGAATCTGGCCCTTCGATACATTGACCCTGAAATGTTTGCGATCCTGCAGAAGAAGGTGCAGCTGACGAGGGTTGAGCGGGAAAACTATCTGAGCCGGATGATAGCCCCAATCAGTGACGATCTGCAGAAGCAGGGGTTCAGTGTGGAGGTGCAGGGGCGTGCGAAGCATCTTTTTTCCATCTACAACAAGATGCGCAGCAAGAACAAGACCTATGAAGATATCCACGATCTCTACGGCCTGCGGGTGATTATTGATACTGAGAGGATTGCAGACTGTTTTGCCGTCTATGGCTTCATTACCCAGAAGTACCCCCCTGTACCGCAGCATTTCAAGGATTACATATCAATACCCAAGCACAATGGATACCAGTCGCTGCATTCGGCAATCATAGGACCGCGGGGCACTATGGTGGAGCTGCAGATCCGGACCAAGCGGATGCATGAGTTTGCTGAGCTTGGTGTGGCGGCCCATTGGCGCTACAAGGAAAAAATAAGCAGGGATGATGCAAACATCGACTCTTTCCTCCGCTGGGCGAGGGAGCTGATCAAGGATGCCGATTCAGCTGCGGCATTCATGGAGGGGTTCAAGTTGAACCTGTATCATGACGAGATTTATGTGTTTACCCCGAAGGGCGACATGAAGACCATGCCGTCCGGAGCTACCCCGATTGATTTTGCGTACGGGATCCATACCGAAATAGGCAATCAGTGCATCGGTGCAAAGGTGAACGGCCGGATTGTGCGGCTGAATGCGGAGCTGAAATCCGGTGACCGGGTTGAAATCATCACATCGAAAAACCAGAGTCCCAAACAGGATTGGCTGAAGATGGTGGTGACCCATCGGGCAAGGCTTAAAATCCGCTCGTCCATCAATGAGGAACGGCGCCTGCAGATTGAAAAGGGGCGGGGCATGTGGGAAAAAAATGGTGTCGGGAACAAAAAAAACTTTTTTTCCGACAACGATATTGTCCGTTATGCGCGCCGCTACGGTGTGAAGACTCCTGCTGATTTTTTTCAGCGCTCTGGCCAGCCAGCAGATCAATGGCGCAGAGGTCATGGAGCGGGTTGCCGGCACCCATAAGGATACGGCTGAGCAGCAGCATGCATTGAGGGAGGAGCCGGCAAGGGTTGATGAGTATCTGAAGACGGCCAGAAAAGACCATAATCCGGAGGCGGCTGTCAGCCGGAAAGATGAGGTGGTTATTGCTGGTATGAGCAACATCGCTTATGCTTACGCCAAGTGCTGCCAGCCTGTTCCTGGCGATGATGTGCTTGGTTTTGTGACTGCTGAGGGTGTGGTGAAGATTCACCGGAAAAACTGTGTGAATGTAAGCAATGAAAATCTGCAGAAAAGTGAACGGGTGGTGTCTGTGTCGTGGAACCGGAAGATTGATGCCGAGTTCCTTGCCGGCATCAGGATTGTGGGGGAGGACCGGATCGGCATCACCAACCAGATCACGCTGGTCATTTCAAAGTTCGATACCAATATCCGGAGCATTTCGCTTCATGCCCGTGACGGCATGTTTGTCGGAACCCTGATGGTCTATGTTCGCAATGCTGAAAAGCTTACATTTCTTATGGATAAGCTGAAGAAAGTTGCGGGTATCTTTACGGTGGAGCGCCTCATCAGTTAATGGCTGATTTTTTTTTGACTTTTAATCATACAACAATCATAAAACAGAATCCCCTATGCATATGCGAGCGATAAAGATGTTTGTGTTCCTGCTGTTTTTCAGCGCCATGACGGGCTGCGGTTACAACAGCATTCAGCAGAATGACGAGGCCGTCAACCGCGCCTGGGGCGACCTTGAGTCGCAGCTTCAACGCCGGAGCGATCTTGTGCCGAATCTTGTGGCGACGGTGAAGGGTGCCGCGAATTTTGAAAAAGAGACGCTGACGGCGGTTGTTGAAGCCCGGGCGAAAGCATCGTCGGTGAAACTCACTCCAGAGATGCTCAGCGATCCGGCTGCAATGCAGAAATTCGCCGGTGCGCAGGGCGCACTCTCTTCAAGCCTTTCCCGGCTGCTGGTAACAGTGGAGAGATATCCTGAACTGAAGGCAAACCAGAACTTCAGGGATCTGCAGAACCAGCTGGAGGGTACGGAGAACCGTATCAGTGTTGCCCGTCAGCGTTATAACGGAGCGGTCGAGTCCCTGAATTTCTCGATCCGGCAGTTCCCCAATTCGTTGACCAACTCCATGCTTCTCAAGCTGAAGCCCAGAGAGTATTTCAAGGCCGATGAAGAGGCCAGGCTCTGCCGGAGGTGAAATTCTGAGGAAGGCTGCCGTTTACATTTTTCTTCTCTGCCTGATTTTCCTCTCCGGGTCTGATACCCTGAAGGCTCTTGATGTGCCCGCCCTTTCCGGACGGGTGAATGATTACGCGGGAATGATTTCTCCCGCTGCCCGGCGGAGCATCGGGGCGGAACTTGAGCGATTTGAGGCAAAAGAGTCAACGCAGATTGTCATCCTTACCGTCCTTCGCTTGACGGGGACTCGATGGAGGATTTTTCAATCCGTGTGGCGGAGCGTTGGAAGATAGGCCGGAAAGGATCCGACAATGGAGTGCTGCTGATAGCTGCAAGGGACGAGAGGAAGCTTCGTATCGAGGTCGGATACGGCCTTGAGGGGAGCCTGACGGATCTTACTGCAGGGCGTATTGTTGATAACGAAATGGTTCCGGCTTTCCGCGCCGGACAGATGGACGAAGGATTTGCGCGGGGTGTTGCCTCCATCATCAAGGCGGTGCATGGGGAGTACAAGGCCGGGCCGGCCGGTAAAAAGCCCCGTGGCGGGATATCGGGGCCGCTCTTCCTGCTGATTGTCTTTTTCTTCTACTTCACCAGCTTTTTCAACCGGGGTCGTGGAGGCGGTGGGCCGTTCATCTATGGCGGCGGCGGCGGTTTTTACGGCGGCGGCGGTGGCAGCTTTGGAGGCGGCGGCGGCTTTGGTGGAGGCGGTGGTGGTTTTGGTGGCGGTGGCGCTTCGGGAAACTGGTGAGGGTGGTCAATGAAAAAAAAGAGAGAATGAATGAAACACTCAGCAGCTGATTTTCTTTCAGAGGACGGCAGGCGACGGATTGAAGAACGCATCAAGGCGGCAGAGCTTCGCACTGCAGGAGAAATCGTGGTCATGGTTGCCGGTTCAAGCGCCGCGTATCCTCAGGCGGCACTCTCCGGCTCTCTTCTGCTGTCGCTGGTTCTCGCTGTTCCCGTGACGGCGCTGTACGGTACTCACGACATGTGGTTTTTCCTGGGCGTCTTTCTTCCTCTTCTCATTCTTTTCAACGAGATATTGACAAGGGTACCCTCTCTCTGCAGGCTTTTTGCTGCCAGGGAGGCTATGAGGGATGCTGTTGAACGGGCTTCGCTGGCTGCTTTTTACGCCAGGGGCATTACCCGTACGGATGGCCATACAGGTATTCTTCTCTATGTTTCAGTGCTTGAACACCGTGTCCGTGTGGTTGCCGACAAGGGCATCAACAGGAAGGTTGCTCCCGATACCTGGGATGAGCTGGTGGGAGGGATTGTGGGCGGTATACGAACCGGTGATCCCGCTGGAGCCATAGCTTCGGCAGTTGACCGTTGCGGCGGTCTGCTTGAACAGCATTTCCCCATAAAGCCCGGTGACAGAAACGAGCTTGAGAACCGTGTCATTATCGGCTGAGCCCTCCCGTCCCCTGAACTATTTCGTATGACTCTCTTCTGCAGGAATGGAGTATTCGTATATTGGCGTTCATCAGGTGGCATTCTAACTTTTAACGGCAGTTCCGAACAGCTATGAAAAAAACTTCACTCTCTTCCTGGCATGAAAAGGCGGGTGCGAAAATAATTGATTTCGGTGGTTGGCTGATGCCGGTGCAGTATTCGGGAATCATGGCGGAGCATAAAGCTGTGCGCAGTGCGGCGGGCTTGTTTGATGTGTCGCACATGGGTAATTTTTATGTGAAGGGACGGCGTGCGCTTGAGTTTCTTCAGTCGGTGACCACCAATGATCTCAGCCGTACTGTTGACGGACAGGCGCAGTATACCATCATGCTGTATGAGAACGGAGGTATTGTTGATGACCTCATCATATACAGGATAGATTCCGTGACCTTTTTTTCTGATTGTCAATGCGGGTAACTGTGACAAGGATTTTGCATGGCTTGAGGAGCATGCGGGTGCTTTTGAGGGGGTGCAGCTGTCAAATCATTCGGACCAGCTGTCGCTGATAGCGCTTCAGGGTCCGAAGGCTTTCAGTATCCTGTCCCGGGTGATTCCCGAGATTGATGCTGACAGACTCCCTTCATTCCATTTTCGTCAACTGCCTTTCATGGGTGCTGAGCTGATGGTTGCCCGGACGGGATATACCGGTGAAGCCGGTGTTGAGATATGCCTGCCAAACGCTCTGGCGCAGCCTCTCTGGGAGCACTGCTTGATGCGGGCCGTGAGGATGGCCTGGTGCCTGTGGGTCTTGGTGCGCGCGATACGCTTCGTCTTGAAATGGGGTACTCTCTCTATGGACATGAAATTGATCAGGATACCAATCCGCTTGAAGCCCGGCTGAAGTGGGTTGTGAGCATGGAGAAGGGGCCTTTCATCGGGCGTGAGGCATGCAGGCAGGTTGAGCTGAATCCCCGCTTCGGTGTTGCCGGGTTCTCTCTTGAGGGGAGGGCTCTTGCGCGCCAGGGCTGCAGGGTGTTCAATGCCGACCGTCAGGAGATCGGGAAGGTGTGCAGCGGCACAATTTCTCCGACCCTTCAGGAGCCGATAGGTACTGCCAGCCTTGTCAGGGAATATCTCAAACCGGGAACTCCGGTGTTTGTTGAAATTCGCGGGTCACTGCAGCCGGGGCAGATCAGGCGGCTGCCGTTTGTCAAACCAGCGCTCCTTTGAGGGCGCCTTGCTTTTGAATTGAAAGGAGTGAATGCGTGTTGAAGAACAGTAAAAAGGAGAAGAGAGCCCCGCAGACGAAAAAAAAGGGGGCGGAAAAATGAAACGGGAGCTGGGGGGATTGCCCTGATGCTCATGTCGCTGTTTCTTGCGGGTGCCATACTGTCGTTTGATGCTGCTGATGCGGCGGTTTTCACCCGTCTCGACTGGTACGATATTCTGGGCAACGGCGCCCGGGATGCGGTTGACTCAATCCATTCGCCTTTCGGCCTTCTGGGTGCACGACTCTCTTCGTTTTTTGTCCGTTCCTTTCTGGGTTATCCCACCCTGCTGCTGCTGTCGGCCATATTTTTCTGGGGGCTGGAACTGTTCCGATCCAGAAGCCTGAAGCAGGCTCTCCTTTTTTTTCTCTACACTGCGCTCCTCTCTTTTGATCTGGCTGCTATGGCGGGGATGACTTCAACCCCTACAGTGACTATTGGTCCGGCTCTATCGGACGGATGACTGCTGAGCTTGTGAAGAATGTTCTGGGTCCTCTGGGGGGGT
>PYLN01000034.1_pt1 | contig 15264 bp, 24 predicted proteins | sample 1675811 | NCBI WGS metagenome assembly PYLN01 (sample SAMN08732055, study PRJNA438928) | Freshwater metagenome, whole genome shotgun sequencing project. | isolation source: meromictic lake | place: Russia: Kandalaksha Bay | collected 2014-09
TGTGACGGAATCATACTTCAACGGGATTGATGGCACACCTGTGCAGGACCGGTTTGCCGAAGGGTCATCCTCGACCGCAATGGAGTGGGACCGGAAGCAATAGCAGATGGCAGCAACATCCAGGCACGCGAACAGGTGCAGTGGGCATCGCTGGTGGCACTCAACGGATGGGTGCAGGCCGGTACGGCATCCCCTTTCCTGTGCACATGATCGAACACTCGCTATCCGCCCACCACGACATCGCCCACGGCGCCGGACTCTCAGCCATCAACCCTTCATGGATGCGCTTTGCAGCCCGCACCCGTCCCGACCGATTTGCCGGGTTCGCACATCGCATCTTCTCAATCCCCCTGAACGGTCCTGAAGACTCTTCAGCAGCAATGGAAGGCATAAACCGCTTCGAGGCCTTCCTTGCCTCAATCGGCTGCCCCACCAGCCTGGGTGAAATGAAGATCGGGGACGCACTGATAGAGCAGTATGCGCAGGACACGCTGCAGGTAATCCACGACGCTGAAGGCCGCCTTCCCGGCCGGCCGCCAATGAGCGCGGAGGACATTGTGGAAGTGCTCAGGAAAGCACTCTGAAAACGGGAAATGACCTCACAACAGGTTCACAAGGGTCATGGAATCCCAAACTTTCTGTAACCATGGAACAGTAAAGACCAATGGGCGATTTTGAATGGAAGGTAGCGTGGATGCGCCAGCACCCGCTGAAAAGTGCCGGAGTCATCCTCTTTCTCATGGGCCGTTATCTCTTTGCGGCATTTTTCGTCTACGGCTTCTGGCACAAACTGGTAAAAGGATGGCTCTGGACCGACCTGATGGAGGGGTACTTCAGGCTGCGGCTTTCAGAGCTGGAGGCGGGGTCGTTTCAGGCGCTTTATCTTGAGTACTTTGCCATTCCTCTGGCCATGCCGATTGCCTGGATTGTGACAGTCGGTGAACTCATTATAGCTCTGGGGCTGATTACCGGTACGGCGGTGAGGCTGAATGCCGCCTTCGCGCTGTTCATGTTCATCAATTTTGCGGCTGGTGCATATTACAACCTGACGCTTCCTCCCTTCATGGTGTTCGCACTGCTCATGATGCTGCTCCCTTCGGGGCACTGGCTTGGTATCGACCGCAAGCTTCACCGCACATACCCTGAATCCATCTGGTTCAAATAAGAACACATGAAAGGAAAAGCAGCCAGCACTTCCCTCCTTCTCCATACAGCCACGGCGGCATGTATTGGTCTTGCGACCCTCTTCCAGCCTGGAGAGACGACGGCAGCTTCGCCAGAGGCATCAACGGCGCTGAACAGCGGCGACAGAGCATTCTGGAAAATGGAGTACCGCAAGGCGGACTCTCTTTACGCCATAGCTGGCGCCTGTGAACCAATGAACGCTGAAATCTGGTGGAAACTTGCACGCCTTGAAGTCAGTATCGGCGAATCTCTTCCGCGCGATGATAAGAAGAAGCGGATTGAGCATTACCGGAAGGCGGTGCACCATGCACAAAAAAGCATACGACTTGACAGTACCCGTGCCGAATCGCATGCATGGCTCGCTGCCGCTCTTGGGATGGCTGCAGAAAAAAGTGGAACAAAGGAAAAACTCCGGAACGCAGGAGAGATCAAACGGCAACTGGATACCGCCCTTCGTCTGAACCCGAACGATCAGACAGCACTCTCAATGCTGGGTTCGTATTACCGACAGGCTGCCGGCATTGGCTGGTTCAGGCGAATGATGGGAGGAGCCTTCGTAGGGAAAATGCCGAAGGGCGACTATGAAGATGCAGAAAATGCTCTGAAAAAGGCCATTACGCTCGACCCCAGAGTAATCAGAAACTACCATGAACTCGCTCTGGTTGAACTTGAGCTTGGGCATAAAAAAAGAGGCTGCAGCTCTGATGGAGGCGGCGATGGACAAACCCATCCTCTTTTACAGCGACCGGCGCCGTCTTCGCCAGATGCGCCATTTACTGGAAAAGCTGCGGGACGACTGAACCCCCTACTGCCTGCCCCCTGCTCTCTGAGAGAGACGAGAGCACGAACGCCAAGATGGTAGCTCTCTTCCCCGAACCCACTGACAACCCCCGCGCATACCGCTGAAATCACAGACTTGCTGCGAAACTCCTCGCGGGCGTAGATGTTCGACAAATGCACCTCTACCACAGCCGCCCCGACGGCACTGATGGCGTCCCGAAGGGCAATGGAATAATGGGTAAGGGCGCCGGCATTGAGCAGTACCCCAATGCATCCCCCTCGTCCTCCACCTGAAAAAGCTTTTCAAGCAGCTCTCCCTCATCCTCTGTCTGGAAGAAGTCAAAGGCGATGTCGGGAAACGCCTTTTTTATACCGACATTGATCTCCTCAAGCGTTGTGTGGCCGTAAATGGCCGGCTCGCGTTTTCCGAGACGGGAAAGGTTGGGGCCGTTGAGAACAAGAATCCTGTGCTGGCTCATGGTTACTGGTCTGAGTTACAGAATATACTGGCTGAGATCCCTGTCAGAGGCAACATGGTTCAGCTTCGCCTTCACCATCTCCTCGTCTATGAGCACTTTGCCTTTCGACATGTTTTCGGGAATGTCGAACATCAACTCTTCAAGCAGATTGGTCATGATGGTGTGCAGCCTCCGCGCTCCGATATTTTCCACACTCTCGTTGACCACCGCTGCAGTCCGGGCAATCTCGCGGATGGACCCATCGGTAAACTGGAGATCGACCCCTTCCGTTCCCATCAGTGCCCGGTACTGCTTGATGAGGGCATTGCGGGGCTGGGTGAGAATCAGGTAGAAGTCCTCTTCTGTCAGGCTCTTCAGCTCAACACGGATGGGAAAACGACCCTGAAGTTCAGGGATCAAATCGGACGGTTTTGCTACATGAAATGCACCCGAGGCGATGAAAAGCACATGGTCGGTCTTGACCATGCCGTGCTTGGTCGCAACATTCGAACCCTCCACAATCGGCAGAAGGTCGCGCTGCACCCCCTCCCTGCTAACATCCGGCCCCTTGGCTCCGCCACCTGTCGTCGGTGCGGCAATTTTATCAATTTCATCAATAAAGACAATCCCCGACTGCTCAACTTTTGTGATGGCCTCCTTCACAACGGTGTCCATATCAATCAGCTTCTGCACCTCCTCCTGTTCCAGAATCCTTCTGGCGTCGGCAATGGTGACACGGCGTTTTTTGCTCTTGCGGGGAAGGCCGTTCATCAGGTCCTGCATAATGCCGCCAATCTCCTCCATCTGACCCATCGGACCAAAAATCTGCATCATCCCGCCCGAAGAGTCGCCCGATACATCCATCTCAATCTGCCGGTCCTCCAGCTTGCCTTCGCGAAGCCGCTGGAGCATCTTCTTGCGGCTCCTGCGGTTGACTTCAAAAGACTCATCTTTCGGTTCAAATGAGGAAGACGAACCCTCATCCCCCTCTATGAGGACCTCCTGAATATCATCTTCAGCCGAACCGGCAACAGGAGGAAGCAGAATGTCAATAATGCGCTCTTCAACATGAGCCGCAGCCTTTTCACGGACCTCCTCCGACTTTTCACTGCGCACCATGGCAACAGACTGGTCAACAAGATCGCGGATCATGGACTCAACATCACGGCCGACATAGCCGACCTCGGTGAACTTGGATGCCTCAACTTTCACGAAAGGGGCCTTTGCAAGTTTTGCAAGACGACGGGCAATTTCAGTTTTTCCGACACCTGTCGGCCCGATCATGATGATGTTGTTCGGCATGATCTCGTCACGCAGCTCTTCGCCAACATTCTGGCGGCGAAGACGGTTGCGCAGGCTATGGCCACAGATTTTTTTGGCCTCTTTCTGGCCGATGATGTATTTGTCGAGCAGGGCAACAATCTGGTGCGGTGTAAGGTGCTCCGCCCCAAGGGTTCCACCCTGTGCGTCAGCGTCTATGGGGAGAAAAACAGAGGATTCTTTCTTCAGGGTCATTGCATGGATTTAGAATATTTCTGAAAGGTCGGGGAGGTTCAGACCTCCTCCACAACGATATGATCGTTGGTATAAATACAGATGTCGGCTGCCGTCCTGAGCTCTCCTGTACAATGTCGCCGGCATGCAGTCCGGTATGCTTCATGAGGCACGGGCTGCAGCAAGGGCATACATGCTGCCGCTGCCGATGGCAACAATGCCATCTTCAGGCTCAATGACATCGCCGGTCCCGGAAATGATGAGCGCTTTTTCACTGCTCACAATGGCCAGCATGGCTTCAAGTCGGCGAAGATATTTATCGGTCCGCCAGTCACGGGCAAGTTCAACTGCCGCCCGCTCAAGCTTTCCGTTGTAGGCTTCAAGTTTCTCCTCAAAACGGTCAAGCAGGGTTAGGGCATCAGCAGTTGCTCCGGCGAATCCAGCAAGCAGCCTGCCTTGATAGAGGCTTCTGATTTTTCGGGTTGAATGTTTGACGACGGTATTGCCGAGTGTCATCTGGCCATCACTGCCGAGAGCCGCCTTCCCGTCGCGCAGTACTCCAATCACAGTTGTTGAACGGATGCGGGACTCTTCTGAATGCTTCATTCGATTAAAATATTTTTTTCCTTAGTCTTGCCACTGGAATTTGCATTTGTTCACGGTATTTTGCAACCGTTCTTCTGGCTATCTGGAACCCCTGTTCCGAAAGCATTGCCGTCAAGCGGTCGTCTGAAAGCGGCTTCGACGGCTCCTCCGCCTCTATCATGTCGGCAAGATGCTGCTTGATCACCTTGCTTGACACATCCTCCCCATCATCGGTCTGGATTGCACCGGTAAAAAAATACTTCAGTTCAAAAACTCCGAACCGCGTCTGCACATATTTACTGTTGGCGGCACGGCTGATGGTGGAAATATCAAGCCCGGTATCGGCCGCAATGGTTTTCATGCCGAGAGGCGCAAGAAACGCCGGACCATCGGCAAAAAAATGCATACTGGTGCTTCATGAGCGACTCAATCACCTTGAGAAGCGTCTGGCGCCGTGACTCAAGAGCACTGGCAAAATCATTGGCGCGCTGCATGTTCCGGCGGATGAACTGCAGGTCCTCCTTCGACCCCTGCCGCTTGCCGAGAATGTCGCGATACCGGTCACTGACTTTGACTGACAGGCGCTCCGGTCATTGAGAGAGGCCGTCAGTTCCCCATTGTCAAAGGAAACAAGAAAGTCCGGCGAAATGTAATGCCCGCCTTCATCCTGAAAAATTCCAGGGTGGGGATCAAGCGCAACAATGGCGTTGATTGCCGCATCAATCTCTTCTGGCTGATGGGGGAGTTTTTTGACAAGCCGCTCAAATCGACGATGAATAAAATCATCAAAATGGTGGATGAGAATCGCTTCGGCAACGCCACGAACCCTCACTGAGGCTTTTCCTCGCGAGAAATGCAGCTGCACAAGCAGCCGTTCCCTGAGATCAAGCGCCGCCACACCGGCGGATCGAGATGGAGGATTTTGAGGCGGATGGCTTCAACTTCATCTCCGTCAACTTCCAGTCCGGCAATGCGGAGACTGTCAACAATCACCTCCGGATCTTCAACGAAGTAACCGTCTGAGTCCAGATTGCCGAGAATTTCAATGGCCACTTCCACCTCACCCCGCTCTATGTTTTCCTGAAGCGCCAACTGCTTGAGAAGAATTTCATGGAAGCTGTCAAACTGAACAGCCTGAAAAAAATGTTCACCTGAGCTTTGGCCGCTTGATGAAGCGGAACTTCGCTCCCGTTCGTCCAGCGAATTCTCTTTCTCCGCCTCAACCGCATCAAGGAGGGGATTTTCCTGCAGCTCTTCGTAGATCCGCTGTTCAAGATTGGCAAGCGGAAGCTGCAGCAGCTGACTGCTGATTATCTGCTGTGTTGAAAGCTGTGCTTTCTGCTTCTGCTGCAACCTGAATTCAGCCATGAGGGTCGGATATGGAATCAGAAAATGAGATGAGGCTTCTCACCCATGCTTTGCCATACAGCTCTTCAAGGTGAGGACGGAGATACTCTACAAGCGGAACTCTTTGCTCCGTGCCGAGCAATCTGGCATGCCGGCACATTCCATGCTGCTCATAGACAAGATACGGCAATCCGAACTTTTTCCTCACCCGCAACGGAAAAAGACGGCAGGAAAGCGGCTTTGGAAACGCTGTTTTTCCCTCGTTGCAGGCAATTTCCAGAGCACAGAGCGTCACACCCTCACGAATGAGGGCAAACACGCACTCCCTGCCCGAAAGTGTCCGTGTGTAGAGCGAACCCTGATAGTCCTCAACCGTTCCATGACGGGCAATCCACTGCCTGTTGGCGTCAGGCAGCATTCGCAGCACCTCTCCAGGAGGGTGCTGCAGCAATGTGGCTTCCGCTTCGCTGAGGGGAGCTCCAAGCTCACCCTCAACACAGCAGCATCCCCTGCATGCATTGAGATCGCATGAAAAAAAAGAGTCAAGAATATCCCTCTCAACAAGGACCTCACCTACTGACAGAATTCCCATGAAACAAACCCTCTGACTGGTTAAAGCAAATAGGCACTTGCCTGTTCGCTCTTTTTTTTCATAGCTATAAGCTTTTCTGCAGCCCCGATACCCGAAACAGTCCAATTTCACTATCAAGCCCTATTGAACCATGCTGATCATTGACGGAAAGAAAGTCTCACTTGAGCTAAAAGACGAACTGAAAGCAAGCGTTGACCGCTACCGCGAAACAACAGGAAAAGTCCCCGGACTGACAGTCATCATCGTTGGCGAGGATCCTGCGTCGCAGGTTTATGTACGCAATAAAGCAAAAACATGCAAAGAGATCGGCATGAACTCCTCAGTAATTACAATGCCGGCCGACACGCCAGAAGAGCATCTGCTCGACACAATCGCCTCCCTGAACCTTGACCCTGCCGTCCACGGCATTCTTGTGCAGCAGCCGCTGCCAAAACAGATCGATGAATTCGCCGTCACGCTGGCCATTGATCCCCAGAAGGATGTGGACGGATTCCATCCCGAAAACCTCGGCCGTCTCGTCATGGGTCACCTTGACAAATGCTTTGTCAGCTGCACCCCTATGGCATTCTTGAACTGCTCGGCCGCTACGGCATTGAAACCAGCGGCAAGCACTGTGTGGTGGTCGGCCGCAGCAACATTGTGGGCAAGCCGATGGCCAACCTCATGCTCCAGAAACTCAAAAGGTCGAACTGTACTGTTACCATCTGCCATTCCGCCACACAAGACATAGCCTCCTACACCCGTCAGGCCGATATTCTCATTGCCGCCATAGGCCGTGCGAAGTTCATCACACCAGATATGGTGAAAGAGGGTGCTGTAGTCATTGATGTGGGCATCAACCGGATTGACGATCCTACAACCAAAAGCGGCACCCGCCTTGTCGGCGATGTCGACTACGAGGGAGTTTCGGCGCTGGCATCGGCAATGACTCCGGTTCCCGGCGGCGTAGGCCCCATGACCATTGCCATGCTGCTGAAAAACACGCTTCACTCATTCGAACGCACACACAACCTCTGAGCGGGTGGCAAAACAGACCATAAAATATGTCTGTTCCCAGTGCGGAGCCGTCTCCCTGAAATATCAGGGGAAATGCTTTGAATGCCAGAGCTGGGGAACGCTTGAGGAGACCAGAATCCTGCCGGAACCAAAAAACCGGAAAGAGGGGCCGTAGCGTTTCCCGGAACGGCCCCTGTCAGGCTGCATGAGGCACTCCCCAGTGAAGGCCATCGTCACATGACCGGCATAGGAGAACTTGACCGGGTGCTTGGAGGCGGCCTGATGAAGCATCTGCCATTCTGGTAGGAGGAGAACCGGGCATCGGCAAATCAACCTCATGCTGCATCTTGCCGCCTGCCTCAGCCCGGCAAAGATTCTTTACATTTCAGGAGAGGAGTCTCCAAACCAGATCCGTGAACGGGCGCAGCGGATGCAGGTGAAGGCCGACAACCTCTGGCTGGCACCCGAAACCGACCTTGAAGCAATCCTTGCTGTCATTGAAAAGGAGCAACCGGCGCTGGTCATTGTCGACTCCATCCAGACAGTCCATTCAACCCAGTACCAGAGCTCTCCGGGCACCCTCACCCAGATACGCGAATGCGCCTCACTCCTCATCAGAGCTGCAAAGCAGCAGAACTTCATCCTCTTTCTCATCGGCCACATCACCAAAGAGGGGACCCTTGCCGGACCCAAAACCCTGGAACACATGGTCGACACAGTCCTGCAGTTTGAGGGCGAAGGATATCAACGATACCGCATCATCCGGTCCGTCAAAAAACCGTTATGGCTCCACCAATGAAATCGGGGTCTTCCGCATGGAGGAGAACGGACTTGAAGAGGTGTCGAACCCCAGCGAGTTTTTCATCTCCGGCAGGCAGACCGATGTGGCCGGCAACTCGATACTGGCCGCCATTGAGGGGTCGCGGGCAATCCTTGTAGAAGTTCAGGCGCTGGTCTCAAACACCAATTACTCCATGCCGCAGCGCATCAGTACAGGGTTCGACCTGAAACGCATGTCAATCATTCTTGCCGTTCTTGAAAAAAGGTCCAGATGGAGACTGGGGACAGGATGTGTTCGTCAAAATTGCAGGGGGGCTGAAACTGATTGAACCCGCCGCCGACCTTGCCATTGCAGCCGCCGTATCTTCAGCTTATGAACCGGCGCTTGAGGCACCGCAGCCTGCTCCGCAGAAATTGGACTCTCAGGCGAACTGAGGGCAATCAGCGACAGCGAACGAAGAATCCGCGAAGCCGCACATCTCGGGTTCAAAAGCATTGTGCTGCCCGAAGCCAATACGCGCAGCCTGAAACCCTCCCTCAAAAAGCTCCCGATACGCATTGCCGGATGCAGAACCCTCCAGGAAGCCCTCACAGAACTTGGCATATAACACCAAAGGTTTCGTACATTTCAATGCAGGGCCGGAGCACAACCAGATGCTCCGCTTTATCAAAAGGGTAAACAGGGACTCCGATGGGACACATTCTTCTTCTCTGGCTCGTCAACGCCGCAGCGGTCTATCTCACAGCACAGATACTGACCGGCATCAACATCTCCAGTTTTGGCGCAGCGCTCGCTGTAGCTCTTGTTCTCGGCCTCATCAACGCTATTGTCAAGCCGCTCTTCATCCTCTTTTCCATTCCGGTCATTCTGCTCTCGCTCGGCCTTTTTCTGCTTGTCATCAATGCCCTCCTTCTTCAGCTCTCCGCAGCGCTCGTTGACGGATTCACCATTGAGGGCTTCTGGTGGGCTGTTGCCGGCTCCATCTGCATCAGCACCATTTCATGGATACTTTCAAGCCTGCTTCCCGGCTGAAGCGCAATACATTCATACTGAAAACAATCAACCATGCAGGAGACAGCAAAAGCACTTGTACTGCAGAAAGCCAACAAACTCAAACTGCAGCACGCAACCTATGAACTTCCTCTCCGGAAGCCGTTGTTGTAAAAACCATAGCTACTACCATCACTCCCGGCCTCGACCGTCTTCTCCTCACCAACAAACCGGTATCGAGCAGGGTGCTCAACTACCCCATCATGCCAGGCAGTGAAGCAATCGGCAGGTGGTTTCCAAAGGATCAGCTGTAACAGACCTCGAGCCCGGCGACTTCGTCTATGCCTTCAAAGGCGACTGCTGGACGGGAGTCGAGCCCTACTACGGATGCCATGCGGAAATCATTCCAACCTCAAGAAAAAACCTGCTCCCTCTCCGCCGCCAATCCACCCATCGCGATCTACTTATCGGACTTGCAGGATATGCAATAAGCGGAATAGACAAAACCTCCCTCAACTCATCATCCAGAGTCCTTGTACTCGGACTCGGCTCCGTTGGGCTGATGGTCACGGAATACCTCCGCCGGCTGGGCGTCACCCGCATTGACGCCGTTGAGACCTTCGGCATCAGGGGTCAGCTCTCCCATGCCGAGAACATTGCCCTTGACATAGAGGATTTTGACGAAGGGTTCAACAGCAGCTATGACCTTATTGTTGAAACAACCGGAAGAATCCTGCTCCTTGAAAAAGCGGCCCGGCTGATGAAACAGGGGGCCGGAATTCTCCTGATGGGCAGTTATGAGGTTCTCGCCTACGACTACCGCCTGCTCCAGCATAAAGAGCCGGTCATCATCTGCTCCAGTGTCACTTCGCATGCACATCTTGAAAAAGCCGCAAAGGAGCTTGAAGAAGAGCGGATCGAGAGTGAAAAGTTTTTCACCGACATCTTCCCCGTTGCCGAATATGAACGCGCATACCGCAAAGCCCTCGACAGCAAGGAGAGCATCAAAACCGTCATGATCTGGCTCTGAGGAAAGGCTAACAATGGCAGCAGCAGTAAAGATTCAGAACATCACCAGAAAATTCGGCACCCTCACGGCCGTTCGAAATGTCAGCCTCACCATTGAAAAGGGGACTGTTCATGCCATTGTGGGTGAAAACGGCGCAGGCAAAAGCACACTCACCAACATCATCTCCGGCATGCTTCCCCCCACCGGCGGGGAGCTGATCATCAGAGGAAAACCAGTACGCTTCACCTCCCCAAAAGATGCTGCAGAAGAGGGCATCGGGATGGTTCACCAGCACTTCATGCTTGCAGGGGAACTGAGGGTTGCCGAAAACATCATGCTCGGCTATGAAGAGTGCAGACTCTTCAGTCCGCTGAACAGAAAGGCTGTCAACAACCGCATACGGGAGTGCGCCGAAAAGTACTCTCTTGCCCTCAATCCCGATGCCAGAGTCAGCAATCTCAGCGTAGGAGAGGCCCAGCGTGTTGAAATCATGAAGCTGCTTCTGCGCAATGCCTCAATCATGATTCTTGACGAACCGACCGCCGTACTCACCCCATGGAGAGCACAAAACTCTTCACCACGCTACGCACGCTCGCCGAAAACGGCCACACCGTTCTCTTCATCAGCCACAAACTTGACGAAGTGCTCTCCTTTGCCGACACCATCAGCGTCATGCGCAAAGGAGAAATTGTCTGCACCATGCCGGCCGCAGGAGCAACAAAAGAACAGCTGGCCGGGAGGATGGTGGAACGGGGCGTGCTCCTCAGTGTTGACAATCCGCCCGCCACCCCCGGAGCTGAGCGGTTGCGGGTAAGCAACCTGTGCCTTGCCGACACGAGAGGGGCCCAGAAACTCCGCAACCTCTCCCTCTCCATCAAGGCGGGAGAGATTTACGGCATCGCCGGTGTTGAGGGCAACGGACAGAGCGAACTCCTGCAGGCACTTTCAGGAATGCTGCAAGGGCAGAAAGGCATCAAAGGCTCAATACAGCTTGAAGGCCGCTCACTCCTGGAGCTCTCACCCCGACAGATTACCGACTGCGGGGTTGGCGCAGTCCCCAAAACCGTCACACCGAAGCCGTCATCACCTCCTTCAGCGTGACCGACAACCTCATCTTCGGGCGGCACCGTGAACCCTCTCTCCATAGAGGCGCAGGATTCAGCCATAAAGCACTGCAGCAGCTTGAAAGCCGTCTCATACCCGACTACGGCGTCCTGTGCCAGAACCCGGCAAAGCAACAACTCGGTGCTCTATCAGGAGGGAACCAGCAGAAAGTGGTCGTTGCACGCGAAATGACCCGCCCCGACCTCAAGCTGCTGATACTGGCACAGCCAACGCGCGGTGTTGATATCGGGGCTATTGAAACCATTCACCGCAAAATAATCGAGGCGCGCAGCCGGGGAGTGGCAATTCTGCTCATCTCAGCGGAACTCGAAGACTCATCACCCTGTCCACCCGAATCGGATGCATCTACAATGGCGCCATTTCCCATGAATTCACCGCAAAGGAGTGCGAGCTGAAGCGGCTTGAGGGAGTGGCATTCCAGAAAGAGATCGGTCTTTACATCACCTGAAAGAACAGGACCATGAACCATCCCCTTCAGCGGGCGCTTGTCCCCACCCTCTCCATCCTGCTGGCAATCCTGCTCAATGCCGCCATCATCAGCGCAACGGGAACAGATCCCTCATGGTGGCCGAACGCATTGTGCGCTCAACCCTCGGTTCCCCCTACGGCACAGGGCAGGTCCTCTTCAAGGCAACCACGCTGCTCTTCTCGGCGCTTGCTGTCGCCATACCCTTTCACCTCAGACTCTTCAACATCGGAGCTGAAGGGCAGCTCCAGGTTGGAGCCATTGCCGCAGCCATCTCTGCAGCATCACTCCCCCCAAGTCTGACACCCTGGGCAGCCATACCACTCGCAGTACTCGCTGCAATGACTGCAGGGGCAGGATGGGCGTCAATTGCCGCAATCCTCAAAATCCGATTCAGGGTAAACGAAGTCATCTCAACCATCATGCTGAACTTCATAGCCCAGGGGTAAGCGGATACCTCCTTTTCAACCACTTCGCACTTCCCTCCACCGCACACAGTGCGCCTATTGCCGAAAATGCCCGGATTGCCTCTTTCTCCGAGCTCTATGGATGGTTCCCTTCATCCCCGGCAAATCCCTCTCTCTATGCCGCAATAGCGCTATCACTCGGCTTCTGGGCCCTCCTCTACAGAACCCGACACGGATTTGAGATGAGGCATCGGGCTTCAGCCCCTTGCGGCAAAGAGGGCGGGCATAAACCCGGCGCGGCACACACTTCTTGCAATGGCAATGGGTGGCGCTTCAGCCGGCCTTGGAGCCGCTAATCTGGTACTTGGCTACAAAGGATATTATGAAGCAGGAATGACTGCCGGTGCCGGCTTTTCAGGGATTGCCACAGCACTGCTCGCAGCAGCCCATCCTCTCTGGATCATGGGCTCAGCGCTCTTCATGGGGCTGCTTGACTATGGAGGACTCGCAGTCAACTCTCTTGTGCCCAAAGAGATCTTTCAGGTCATGACAGCCGTCACCATCCTGCTCGTCATTTCAGCAACTGCACTCAACCGTCGGAACAGCTGAACAGAACCATCATTGAACTGCGCCAGTCAGAGAGGACGGGCAGGCTCGACCGTATCGGAACCATAGAGGTTCATCTGCTTGCGATAATAGGAAAAGGCCTCCTCCTGCCGGACAATGCCGAGCAGTTTACCCGACCGTTTTGAAATCACCGGGAGCACATTGGTATAATCGGCAACCTCAAAGAATTTAAGCGCCTCATCAAGCTCGATGAATCATAGAGCACCGGCACCTCTTTTTTGACCACATCTTCAGCTATCAAACCCGCAAAAGTACCGTCACGAAGCAGAATGCTCATTTCCTCAAGGCGAATCATCCCTACAAACTGGTTCTCTTCATTGGTCACAAGAAAGTTCGACTCCGGAGTATTGTGAAAAACCTCAAGCACCTTCTCAACCCGGGTCACATCCATGAATTTGATGAAGTCAGTACGCATCACATCAAGCACGCTGATATTCTCAGCAACTGAAAGGGCAATACCGTATCCTACCCGTACCCCCTCCTTTTCAAGCACATAGGTCTCCATGGAATGGCGGTAGGCAACTCTGGCAACAAGCGTTGATGTAACAGCCGCAAACATGATGGGAAGCACAATTTCATACTGACCGGTCACTTCAAAAAGAATAAGAATGACCGTCAACGGCGCCCTCATGATACCGGCCGTCAGCGCCCCCATCCCTACAAGAGCATAAGCGCCTGAAGCGGCAGTCATTCCCGGCAGAATCATGTTCACCACCTTGCCGAACATACCGCCAAGCATGGCGCCCATTTTCATGGCCGGAGCAAACATGCCGCCCGAACCGCCCGAACCAACACTGAGCCCTGCAACAACAGGCTTGAGCAGATAGACGCTTATCATTCCGGTCCATGTTTCCTCGCCCCTGAGCGCACTGTCAACAACACTGTAACTGTAACCATACAGTCCGGGGAGCCACATGCAGATCAATCCGCAAAGAAGCCCGCCGATAGCGGGAAGCATCCAGACAGGAATGTTATAGCGCTTCTCAATACGAAGAAACCACTCTTCTATGGCATAGTAGGTTTTGATGAACAGCACTGCTGAAAGACCGGCAAGCACGCCAAGAATGAAATAGAACAGCAGCTCAATGTTGGAAACAAGCGTGTAGGGAGAGACCTGAAAAGTGGGAGAGCTTCCGAGAAAACTTCTCGAAAGCACCGTACCGACAACAGCAGCCACAACGATGGGCTGAAAGTCTTGACACTGAAATCACCAAGAATCACCTCAATGGCAAACATGACACCGCCAATAGGGGCATTGAACACAGCCGCAAGGCTGCTGCCGCACCGCATCCAAGAAGAGTACGGGTTCTGTCAGGAGAGAACTTCAACAGCTGCCCGACCGTTGAACCGATTGCAGCTCCAACCTGAAGGATGGGAGCCTCCCTGCCGCCACCGCCACCCGTTCCGATGCTCATGACCGAAGTGACTGTTTTATGGAACCAGTGGCTTTTTTTGATGGTCCCGTTGTTCTGGGCAACAGCTTGATGACCGAAGCCAAACCATGACCGGGACGGGTTTTCACCACATACGCGTTGTAGAGTCCTACAAAAAGACCACCAAGAGCGGGAATAAGTGCAAGAATGATATAGCGGTAAGGGCTTGTCAGAAGATCAGCGCCACCAAAAAGAAATGAACTGAACAGAAGAATGGCGTCATGAAACATGACCGCCAGATACCCGGTGGTAAGCCCCACAAAGATCGCAATGAAAAGAAACGGGAAATCCTGATTGAGGTTCAGCTGAACAAGAAGCGCGTCGAGGGAGAGCCGGAAGACGGTGCGATGGTTGCCCTTCAGATAGCGGCTTTTGCGGAGAACGGCATAGAAAAAGACCCGTAAGTTTCTTTTCCAGTTTCTCTTGCCGTTTTTATGTTTCTTCATGTGAGCCGACTGACCTGTTTAATAACGCCCGTTGGAAAAATTGCAACATAACCGGCGCTTACACACATCGGGTGCGACTGAAGGGGCATAAAAAAAATACTCTTCTCAATGTCCTTATACAAGATTCTTTCGTATCTTCAGAAAAATAATAATTGACATAGAGGTTTCAGTATATCTCATCAACAACAAGCGAACACCCAGTCATGGCCAAAAAAGCTGAAGACAAAACTGTCGCCCCCAAGGTGACAGCAAAAAAAACCGCAGCAAAACCTGCCACCAAAGCAGCAGCAAAACCAGCTGCCAAAAAAGCCGCACCTGCAAAGAAAACTGCAGCGGCAAAAACTCCTGCGAAAAAAACCACAAACGGCAAAAAAGAAAGCTGCCACGCCGGTATCACCCGAAGAACGAATGGAACAGATCCGGATTTCAGCATATTACCGGTGGAGAACAAAGGCCGTCAGGATCAGTCGCATCTTGATGACTGGATTGAAGCCGAAGATGCCCTGACCGAATGAAAGGCAACCTGACGCACTGCTGAACAAA
>PYLN01000035.1_pt1 | contig 15158 bp, 21 predicted proteins | sample 1675811 | NCBI WGS metagenome assembly PYLN01 (sample SAMN08732055, study PRJNA438928) | Freshwater metagenome, whole genome shotgun sequencing project. | isolation source: meromictic lake | place: Russia: Kandalaksha Bay | collected 2014-09
ACGTTTTAACCGTTGCGGGTACAATGTTTGTCGGTACCGATACCCTCTGTCCGCTGAGTATTTTTGCTGCCAGTTTGAAGTCGGCCAGCTTTCCACCGGTGCAGGAGCGATATAGGACTTCGTTATTTTCGTGCCTTCATGCTCTGCACTGTTGCCCGGTTGTCGGGGCTGTGTGGCTTGGCAACAACGGGCTCCATTTCTGAAGCGTTGTAGCGGGTTTTGCTGAAATAGGCTGCACCGGGGTCGCTGGTGAAGATTTCGTAGGGCTTTGAAGTTTTTGACTTCACGAATGCTTCAGTGATTTCATCGACTGCAATGATGCCGTTCATCCCGCCGCCCTCTATTGCCATGTTGGTGAGGGTCATGCGTTCCTCCATAGGCAGCGAGTGGATAGCTTCGCCGTTGAATTCCATAGCCCGGTAGGTGGCTCCGTCGGTGCCGATATCTCCGAGAATCTGCAGAATGAGATCTTTGGCGGAAAGGTATTCGGGCATTTCTCCATCAAAGGTGAAAAGCATCGATTCGGGCACTTTTTTCCCAGAGTTTTCCTGTGCCGAGAATGAAGCTGCATCGGTGTTGCCGATGCCTGAACCGAACATGCCGAACGCGCCTGAGGTGCAGGTATGCGAATCTGTGCCGAAGAGCACGGTGCCGGGGAGGTTGAACCCCTCTTCGGCAAGCGCCACATGGCATACTCCGCGGTAGCGGTCTGTTCCAACATCGTAATAGTTGGGAAGGTTCTGCTCTTTGGCGAACTTCCGGAGCAGGTCAATATTTCTGTGTGCGTGTTCGTTTGCCGTAAAGATGTAATGGTCTGGCAGAACAACAACTTTTTCCGGGTCCCATACGCGGGCACCTTCGCCGAACTCCTGGTTGAAAATGTCAAAAGTCGGTGGTCCGCACACATCATGCGTGAGAAGGACATCGACATTCAGCCAGACATTTTCACCAGCATTGACAAATTTTCTGTTTGCCGCCCGTGCAAGGATTTTCTGGGTAATTGTTTGTTCCATAGTGTCGTTAAACCCCGTGATCGATTGTTTCAGGTGTGTTGTTTTCAAAATGTTCGAGTCGAAGACCCAGAGCCTGAATGTAGGCCCGGGCGCTTGCCTCTATGATGTCGGTAGAGATTCCCCTTCCGTTAAAGGAGACGCTTCCGTCGCTGATTCTTACCAGAGCCTCTCCGAGCGCCTCGCGTCCCGCGGTTGCTGAACGCACCGAGTAGGTTGAGACCATGGACTCTATGCCAAGAGCTCTCTCAATCGCCCTGAAGCAGGCATCAATGGGGCCGTCACCCGTGGCTGACTCTTCAAAGACCTTCTCGCGGTGCCGGATGCGGACGGTGGCGGTAGGTATGGACGCGGTTCCGCTGTTGATATGCAGGTAGTCGAGAACAAAAGCGGTTGAGGGTTTTCCGAGTTCATCGCCCATCAGTACCCTGAGGTCATCATCATACACCTCTTTTTTCTTGTCAGCTATCTCCATGAAGCGGCGATAGACCGATTCAAGTTCCGCGTCAGCAAGGGTGTATCCAAGGGCTTCAAGGCGGGCCTTCAGGCCGTGCTTCCCGGAATGGCGGCCGAGTACAATACTGGTTTTTGGAACGCCGACCGATTCGGGGGTCATGACCTCGTAAGTCTGACGGTTTTTCAGCATGCCGTCTGATGGATTCCGGATTCATGTGAAAAAGCGTTTTCTCCCACAATCGCCTTGTTCGGCTGGACGATGATTCCCGTAAAGCCCGATACCATACGGCTGGTCCTGTAAATCTCTTCGGTAACAATCCCGGTCTGAAAATTATGCAGGTCACTGCGCACTTTCAAGGCCATGACAATCTCCTCAAGCGAAGCATTGCCTGCCCGTTCCCCGATGCCGTTGATTGAACACTCCACCTGCCGTGCACCGTTCTCAAGAGCGCTGAGGGAGTTGGCAACCGCAAGGCCAAGGTCGTTGTGGCAGTGGACGCTGATGATGGCATTCCCGGAATTGGGAACGCGGCTTATGAGGTCGGCAATTTTGCGGCCGAACTCCGAGGGCCAGGTGTATCCTGTTGTGTCGGGGATGTTGACCGTTGTGGCGCCGGCTGAAATAACCGCTTCGGTTATTTCAGCAAGATATCCGGGATCGGTCCGGCCGGCATCTTCAGCTGAAAACTCAATGTCGGAGGTGAAGGTTTTTGCAAAGGCAACCGCATCAACGGCCATTTTAAGAATGGTCCGTCGTTTTTCTTCAAGCGTACGGCCATACCGGTCGCCGGCAAATTTGCCTGCAATGTGTATGTCGGAGGTGCTGATGAAGGTGTGGATACGCGGCTTTTTCGCTCCCTTAAGCGCCGTCCATGAAGCCTTGATGTCGTTTTCAACGGCTCTCGACAATGCGGCTATTACCACACCCGACTCGTCGCTGATTCTCTGTACTGCTTCAAGCTGGAGAGGGGAGGAAGCGGGGAAGCCGGCCTCGATGATGTCGACACCGAGTTTTTCCAGCTGACGGGCTATTTCAACCTTTTCCTGGACATTAAGGGATGCACCGGGCGACTGTTCACCATCACGGAGGGTTGTGTCAAATACCAGGATGTTTTCTTTCACCGTTTTTTTCCGAGTCTGTTTGCTCAGGCGCCAAGGTGCCTGATGATTGCTGCTGTCATTTCTGTTGTTGAGACTGTTTTCTCACCAGGCGCGGCAATGTCTGCAGTTCTCATGCCTTCAGCCAGTGCGGCCTCAATTGCTTCATGTATCTGTGCAGACATTTCGGGCATACAGAAACTGTGCTCGAACATCATTGCAACGGAGGCAATGGTGGCAATCGGGTTTGCTATGTTCTTCCCTGCAATATCAGGAGCGCTGCCGTGAATGGGTTCATACATTGCATGAATCCTTCCAATGCTTGCCGAGGGGAGCATGCCGAGCTTCCGGTAATCATGCCTGCGATGTCACTGAGAATGTCGCCGAAAAGGTTTCCTGTTACAATAACATCAAACTGTTTCGGGTTGCGCACTATCTGCATGGCGGCATTGTCCACATACATGTCGCCAAGTTCAATATCCCCGAAGTCGCGGTGCACGCGGTGCACTTCATTGCGCCAGAACTGCGATACCTCAAGCACATTTGCCTTGTCGATGGACATGACTTTTTTGCTTCCTCTTTTCTGTGCAGCTTCAAACGCAAGGCGGGCAATGCGCTCGACCTCGTGTTTTTCGTAGACCATGGTGTTCCAGCCCTTCCCTTCGTCGTAACCGCGGGGCTCGCCGAAGTATATCCCTCCGGTCAGCTCCCTGAAAACGATGAAATCGGTTCCTCGAACCACATCAGCTTTCAGGCTGGAAGCGTCAATAAGAGCGTCATAGACCTTTGCGGGCCGGAGATTTGCGAAGAGTCCCAGTTCCCTGCGGATTTTCAGCAGGGCAGCTTCCGGTTTGTGCTCATGGGGCAGGTTTTCCCATTTCGGGCCACCTACTGCACCAAGCAGCACCGCATCGCACTCTTTGCATGCGGCAAGCGTTTCATCTGTCAGCATACTTCCGTGGAGGTCGTATGAGGCTCCACCGAACGGGTGCTCCTCAATCACGATTTCAAAGCCATTGCTTTTTCGACAGATGCCTGAGAACATCAACCGCACCGGCCACCACTTCGGGGCCGATACCGTCACCGGGAATAGAAACAATCTTATACATAGTCCGACCCTCGCGGGAATTTATTTTTTAATCAGCCAGCTCATCATGTTGCGCAGTTTGGCACCAACGGTTTCAATCGGGTGGCTGCTGTTCTCTTTGCGGAGCCTGTTGAGGTTCTTGTATCCTCCGTTGCACTCGTCAATGAACTCTTTGGCAAACCGTCCGTCCTGAACCTCTTCGAGGATTTTCTTCATTTCAGCCTTCACTGCAGGTGTAATGAGGCGCGGTCCACGGGTCATGCCGCCATATTCGGCCGTATCACTGACCGAGTAGTTCATTCTGGAAAGCCCGCCTTCATAGAAAAGGTCGACAATGAGTTTCAGCTCATGCATGCACTCAAAGTAGGCAAGCTCTTCAGGGTATCCAGCTTCAACAAGGGTTTCAAAGCCGGCCTTGATAAGCTCTGCCGAACCGCCGCAAAGTACAGCCTGTTCGCCGAACAGATCGGTTTCGGTCTCATTCTTGATGGTGGTTTCAATAACGCCCGCTTTTGCACCGCCCAGGCCTTTTGCCATGCAAGCGCCTGCTGTTTTGCCTCTCCGGTTGCATCGTGATGGATTGCGATGAGGCAGGGTACGCCGTTGCCTTCGGTGAATGTGCGCCGAACAAGATGTCCCGGGCTTTTCGGGGCAATCATGATGACATTGATGGTATCGGGCGGAACAATCTGTTTGTAGTGGATATTGAACCCGTGGGCAAAGGCAAGTGTGTTGCCCGGCTCCATGTTGGGAGCAATTTCAGAATCATAGATGGCTTTCTGGTACTGGTCGGGGAGCAGGACCATGACGACATCTGCCCATTTGACGGCATCTGCAATGGTGTCGACCTGCAGGCCGGCTGCACGGGCTTTCTGGCCGGAAGCGCTGTCGGTACGCAGACCCACTCGAACATTCAGTCCGCTCTCTTTCAGGTTCAGCGCATGGGCATGGCCCTGGCTGCCATAACCGAGCACTGCGATATTTTTACCCTGCAGATACCCCAGATCGGCATCCTGCTCATAATAAACATTCATCTGTAGAATAGATTTTGATTGACGATTGACAGTGTAACAATGGATTTTATTCTCCCCGATGTATGGCCACAGCACCTGAACGGGCAAGCTCCCTTATGCCGTAAGGCTGAAAATATCAATGGTGGTATTGATTTTATCGGGGGAACCAATGACCTCAATAGTAATGGATTTTTGTTTTATATCCACGACTTTGCCTTTAAAAACATTGATCAGCTCAAAAATCTCGTGCTGCGTGGCCTTGCTGAGTTTCAGGGTCATCAGCAGCAGTTCTCGCTCAACATGCTGCTGGTGGGTGAGGTCGGTCACCTTTATGGTGTCGATGAGCCGGTTCAGCTGCTTGAGCACCTGGCTGACAATCTGGTCATCACCACGGGTGACAATGGTCATGCGGGAGATTTCAGGATCCTCAGTCTCTCCGATGGAGATGCTTTGAAGATTGAAGCCGCGGGCGCTGAACATTGAGCAACCCGGTTGAGGGTGCCGAACTTGTTTTCAACGAGGACTGATATGAGATGTTTCATTGGTGTTGGATTAAACCATTGTTTTCGGATTCAGCCGCTCGAGCAGCATGTCGGAGATGGAGCCGCCGGCTGGAACCATGGGGAATACCATGTCTTTTTTGATGACACGGAATTCCACAAAGACCGGGCCTTCATTGTAGGCAAGCGCTTCTTTGATTGCGGCTTCGGCCTGGACCGGGTTTTCCGCCCGCATGCCTTTGCAGCCGAAGGCTTCCACTACCCTCAAAAAGTCGGGGTTGCTGTCGTCAAGGTCGGTGAATGAGTATTTTTCCTGATGGAACAGTTCCTGCCACTGGCGCACCATGCCGAGGAAGCTGTTGTTGAGGAGGAAAATTTTGATCGGCACCTTGTAGTGGACGGCGGTTACCAGCTCTTGTATGTTCATCATGAACCCTCCGTCTCCGCAGAAAAGGACAACCGGGCGGTCCTGGATGCCGAATGCGGCTCCTATTGCTGCAGGAAGGCGTAGCCCATGGTTCCAAGGCGCCGCTGGTGATGATGGAGCGGGGGTTGTTGAAGCGATAGTACTGCGAGGTCCACATCTGGTGCTGTCCTACATCGGTGACGACAACGGCGTTGCTTCTGTTGCTTCTGAAACCGTGCTGATGACGAACTCTGTTTTCAGTGAGTCATTTTCAACGGTGAAGGTGAGGGGGCACTGCTTTTTCCATACATCGATTTCGGCAAGCCAGGTGTCGTGGTTTTCTGATTTTTCCGGCAGGGCTTTGATGAGCTGGGAAAGGAAATCCTTTGAGTCGCCGACGACGGGCAGGTCAACCTTGATGTTTTTGTCAACATTGGTCGGGTCGATGTCGTTGTGGATTTTATATGCCTGCGGGGCAAAGGTGTCCACTTTGCCGGTGACTCGGTCGTCAAAGCGTGCACCGACGGCTATGAGCAGGTCACATTTGTTGACTGCCTGGTTGGCCAATAGGTACCATGCATGCCGAGCATGCCCATGTTGAGAGGCTCGCTGGCCGGAAATGCGCCAAGTCCCTGGAGGGTCATGGTGACGGGAATGTTCAAGGCTTTGGCAAGGAGAGTCAGCTCTTTTGAGGCATTGGAGCTGATGACTCCGCCCCCGATGTAGAGCAGGGGCGTTTGGCCGCTGCAATTTTTTTTTGCTGCTTTTTCTATCTGGTTGGCGTGGCAGGTGATGGTGGGCTTGAATCCCCGGATGTCGACGCTGTCGGGCCAGATGAATTCGCAGGTAGCGTTGAGGATGTCTTTGGGCATGTCGACCAGTACCGGGCCGGGCCTGCCGTTGGTTGCCAGGAAAAACGCCTTGCGTATGGTTGTGGCAAGGTCGCGGACATCCTTTACCAGAAAGTTGTGTTTGGTGATGGGCCGGGTGATGCCGACAATGTCGGCCTCCTGAAATGCGTCGTTTCCTATCAGGCTGCTTGGACCTGACCGGTGAAGATAACCATGGGGAGGAGTCCATGTAGCATTGGTGATGCCGGTAACCGTGTTTGTTGCACCTGGCCTGAGGTTACCAGAACCACGCCGGGTTTGCCGGTGGCGCGGGCGTACCCTTCGGCCATATGGGTTGCACCTTGTTCGTGACGGACAAGAATATGCTTGATGTCGGTGACATCGTAGAGTGTTTCGTAAACTTTCAGGAGTGCTCCACCGGGATAGCCGAAAATGGTGTCGACTTTTTCACGCCGGAGGCATTCAAAGAATATTTCAGAACCATTCAGCTTTTGGGCTGTCGTATGCATCTGTTGGGTTGTTTTATTTGGGTTCACAGGAAACTGGGGTTTTCAGTATGGCACCTGTGCTTGCCGAGGTGACCATCTGGGAGTATCGGGCAAGATAGCCCTTTTTGATTTTTGGCTGAAAATCCGGAAGCGCTGCAATCCGACTGGCAATGTCTTCATCTGTCAAGTCCACCGAAATGGTTCTGCCGGGTATATCTATAGTGATGGTGTCGCCATTCTGAAGCGCGGCAATGGGTCCTTTTTCAGCTGCTTCGGGTGAAATGTGACCGATGCAGGCTCCTCTTGATCCTCCAGAAAACCTTCCGTCGGTAATAAGGGCAACTGAATCGCCGAGTCCGCGGCCCATGATGACGCTGGTGGGGGAGAGCATTTCGGGCATACCGGGGCCTCCTTTTGGTCCTTCGTAACGGATGACGACGACATCGCCGGATTTGACCTCTCCTTCCATAATGCCTTTTATTGCATCGTCCTGGCAGTCGTACACCTTGGCCGGGCCGGTGTGCTTCATCATGGGTGCGCTGACTGCACCGGTTTTGATGACTGAGCCTGGGGGCAAGGTTGCCGTAGAGGACGCAGAGGCCGCCGGTTGCGGAGTAGGGGTCTTCCACGCTGCGGATGACTGAGCGGTCTTTGACTTCAGCATCTGCTATGTTTTCTCCGAGGGTGTGGCCGGTAACGGTTGGAACAGAGAGGTCAAGCAGACCCTCAACTTTGGAAAGTTCATGGAGAATGGCTGAAATGCCTCCTGCGCGGTCAACATCTTCTATATGCACGGCCATGGTTGCCGGGCTCACTTTGCAGATATACGGGGTTCGGGCTGAAAGCGCATTGAGTTCTGAAAAGTCGAAATCAAGTTCAGCCTCATTGGCTATGGCCAGAGTGTGGAGGATGGTGTTGGTGCTGCCTCCCATGGCGAAGTCGAGAGCAAAGGCGTTCAAGAGTGCTTCCCGTGAAAGGATGTCGCGCGGGCGCACATTGTTTTTGACGAGTGTGATGATCTGGCGTGAAGCTTCCCGTACCAGTTCATTGCGGCGGGGGTCGACGGCAAGAATGGTTCCGTTTCCGGGCAGGGCGAAGCCAAGTGCTTCAGACAGGCAGTTCATGGAGTTTGCCGTGAACATTCCCGAGCATGAACCGCATCCGGGGCATGCGTTCTCTTCTATGCTTTCAAGTTCCTGCTCGCTGATTTCCCCGGTGCTGTGCTGCCCGACAGCTTCAAAGACTGATATGAGGTCAACTGTTTTTCCTGACGGGGTGCATCCGGCTTTCATCGGGCCGCCGGAAACGAAGATGACCGGAATATTGATGCGAAGAGCCGCCATCATCATGCCGGGGGTGATTTTGTCGCAGTTTGGTATGCAGACAAGCCCGTCAAGACGGTGCGCTTCGGCAACGGTTTCAACGCTGTCGGCAATCAGTTCGCGGCTGGCAAGGGAGTAGCGCATGCCGATATGACCCATGGCAATGCCGTCACAGACACCGATGGTATTGAATTCAAAGGGAACGCCGCCTGCTTTTCTGACTTCCTCTTTGGCTATTCTTCCAAGCTCCTGCAGGTGGGCATGTCCAGGAATGAGTTCATTGAAGGAGTTGCATATGCCGATGAAGGGCTTTCTGTAATCACCTTTTTCTTTGATGGTGCCCGTCGCTTTCAGGAGGCTTCGGTGAGGGGCTTTTTCAAAACCGGTTTTTATTGTGTCGGATCTCATTGCCTGAAGTGTATCAGAGTTGAAGAGTGGAAGAGGTGGAGGTATCTGTCTGCTGCCGGCCCGTGGTCAAGAGAGCCCTGGCATGGTTATGCATGAATGGTAAGGCGAGAGTTGCGCATGGCGGCACCAATGAAATGAAAAATGGGGTTTAAGTTACATCACCCCATGCATTAATACAAATAATCGGTAATCCCGCGGGGCGAGCTCCTCGCTGCTGTTTTTGGTGGCATCTGTTTTTTGAGTACTTTTATTGACCTGTTTTATCACAAAATGGCTGTAAAAAAAGGAAGCAGTATGATGCATGTGCAAGTACCCTCAACACAGGAGGCTCCGGCTTATCTCCTTATGTTCGGACTCATCATGGTCCTTGTTGTTCTTGCGGAACTTCTCACCAGAAAATTCCGTCTCCCCTCTCTTGTTGCCCGCAAAGTGCTTCATCTTTCTGTAGGGGTTGTGCTGTTCTTTGTTCCTTACCTTTTTAAAGAGAACTATTTCCCGTTGATGCTGGGGGTCATGTTTCTCTTCCTGAACACTCTCAACCTCATGATGGGGTGGTTCCGTTCCCTGCTCTCCCGTCCGGTTGAGGGCGAGGAGACAGCGCCCGCTGTTCCCAGTTACGGCTCCGTTCTGTTTCCTCTTGTCTATATGCTCGGTGTTCTCCTGTTCTGGTATTCGCATCCATGGATTCTGCAGACGGCGCTTCTTGTCATGGCTGTGGGCGACTCGCTGGCAGCGCTTGTTGGCGGGGCATACGGCACTCACCGCATTGAATCGCTGACGCGGAACAGGAAAACGGTTGAGGGTTCATTGACCATGTTTTTCGTTTCATTTTTCCTTGTTGCCACTTCGCTCTTCTCTTTTCGTGATGATTTTACCGGAGGTCTTGCCGGTGAGGGCTTTACCATGCTGCTTCTGCTTGCCTTGCTGATTGCTTTGGTGGTTACGGTTGTGGAGGCTCTTCTTTCACACGGGCTCGACAATTTTTTCATTCCTGTTTCAGTTGCCTACATCCTTTACCTGCTTGAGGTGAACCATACCGTTCAGCTTGAGAATTTTCTTCTTGGAGGTCTTTTTGCTTTTCTGCTTGCTGTTTTTTCTCTGAAGGTTAAATTTCTCAACAACAGTGGAGCGGCTGCTACATTTCTGCTCGGAACCACCATTTTCGGAATTGGCGGCATAGCTGGACGGTTCCGCTTCTTACCTTCTATCTGCTCTCGTCGGTGCTTTCAAAGCTTGGAGGCAAACGGAAGGCAAAGTTTGATCTGGTTTTTGAGAAGGGGTCCCAGAGAGATGCGGGGCAGGTGTATGCAAATGGCGGGATTGCCTGGATTCTGATGATCATTTACTCGCTGAATGGAAGTCCGGCAATTTTCTTTGCCTATCTCGGTACGCTTGCGGCCGTCCAGGCCGACACCTGGGCAACGGAGATAGGGACAATGTGGCCAAACCCGAAAGCATGGCTTGTGACAACCCTCAAGCCTGTGCCGGTAGGTACTTCAGGGGGGTTTCAGTACCCGGAACTTCCGGAGCATTCATCGGTTCCTTGTTCATCTGCTCCAGCGCACTTGCCGTTGGTGTTCCCTGGATCCACCAGTTTGGTGTTGTTGAGTCGCTCCTGCTCATAGGGTTTTCCGGGCTTCTTGCCAGTCTTGTCGACAGCTTTTTCGGAGCCACACTTCAGGCGCAGTATTACGATCCATCCGGGAAAAGGTGACAGAGAGAACCCATAGTACCGCACCGGACGGATCTCAGGTTGAAAACAGGCTTCTCAAAGGCTACGCTCTTGTGAACAATGATCTTGTCAATACACTCTGTGCCCTTTCCGGATCAATGCTTGCCTATTTTGTCATAAGCAATTATCAGCTCTTTTGAGCACAACATTCAACCATTCTTGATTCCTATGTCTGATTCTCAAATCGGGATTATCGACCTGCTGTTCCAGGCGGGTCCAGTTGTTCTTTTTGTTCTTGTTGTGCTTCTGCTTTTTTCAGTTGGTTCCTGGGCCATCATTCTCTATAAGTTCGGTGCCGTGCGTAGCTCAATGAACGAGTCGAAGGCGTTTCTTGATTGTTTCTTTGAGTCGGGCAGTGCAGACCGGATATTCAGTGAGAGCGAAAAGTTCAGAAACGGCTCTCTCTCAAAGGTTTTTCGTGCCGCCTATATTGAAAACAGGGCAGTTGCCGCTTCGCCCGGCGCTGTTGATGACAGGCTTCGTATTGCCCGTGCGGTGAAAAGAGAGGCAAATCTTGAGGCGAAGCGACTCTCCTCTCTCGTGCCGTTTCTTGCAACAGTGGGAAATACGGCCCCTTTCATTGGACTTTTCGGGACAGTCTGGGGAATCATGAGTGCTTTCCAGAACATCGGGCTGGTGCAGTCGGCTTCCCTGGCGGTTGTGGCTCCCGGCATTTCCGAGGCTCTTGTTGCTACGGCAGCAGGTCTTGCGGCGGCCATTCCGGCTGTTATGGGGTATAACTATTTTTCGCAGCAGATCGGCATTATTGAACGGGACCTGGAAGAGTTTGCTCCGGAGTTTGTTGCAGTCTGTCTTCATAATCAATCCTGAGCGCGGCCATGGCAATGATGACTTCCGGAAAAGGCAGCCTCATGAGCGACATCAATGTCACTCCGCTGGTTGATGTGATGCTGGTGCTGCTGATTATTTTCATGGTGACGGCGCCAATGATGACGCATGGTGTCAAGGTTGAAACCCCGGAGACAACCCATGAAAAACTTGATGTTGACCCGAAGGGGCTGATGATCAGTATTGACGCATCCCGGCGGGTGTTTGTGAACCAGTATGAACTTCGTGCTTCTGAAGTCCGCGAGAAGCTCCCGACATTGCTGGATGTTGGTGAAACCCGTGAGGTGTATCTCAAGGCTGACAAGAGCCTTCCCTACGGTCTGGTGATGGATGTCATGGCGCAGATCAGGGATGCGGGAATAGAAAACATCGGTATGGTGACTGAGCCCGTTTCTCTGGCAGGAAAAGACGAAAAGGGCTCTGGTTTATGAGAAAAAGCGGTGCTCCGGGTGGACAGGATAAAACATTCTCCTTCTGGCTTGCTGTTGCGGCGGGCATCCATGTGGTTGTGCTTTTCGGGCTTGTTGGACTTCAGTCACTCAATCGTGTGCAGAGCTTCAAGCCCCGGGTTGTCAGTGTGAGCCTGCTGTCACTTCCCGGGACGGGCGGTTCATCGGAGAAGGCGGGGAAAAAGGTACCTGCGGCAGCGAAACCTGCGCCCCGAAAGCCTGCGGCAAAGAAGGTTCCTGAGCCTGCTCCGGTACCGGTTCCGAAGCCGACAGCAGCCAAAAAAGTACCGGTTGAGCCTGTGAGTAAACCAAAGCCGGTAAAGCCAAAGAAAGAGGATGCACTTGCCAGCGCTCTTGACCGGTTGAAAAAAGGGGTGGAGCAGAAAAAAAGCCCTTCTGCTGATGACAATCTCAAAAGCGCGCTTTCCCGACTCAAGGCGGGTGCGGCAACATCGGCATCGGGAACTGGAGGAGAGGCCGCGGGCTCTGGTACAAAGGGTGCGGGTTCAGGCACCGGCGGATTGGCCGACCCCTATGAAGCCGCTGTGGCCGGCATCATACAGGAGAATTGGGAGTTTTCAGGTTCACTTCTTCGCAATACCAGCGGAATGGAGGTATTTGTCCGGATTCGTGTGCAGGCAAACGGGACGATAGCGCAGATAGTTTTTGACCAAAGGTCGCCAAGTGAATATCTTAATAACTCAGTAAAGAAGGCACTGGAGAAATCCTCTCCATTGCCTCCGTTTCCGCCGGAATACGGTTCACCTCAGGAGTGGATAGGCTTTGTGTTTACTCCGTCCGGTATTGAGCAGTAATTGCAGGGGTAACTGAGGATAGGTCCGGTCATCTGAATGTTCTTGTGGCTCTCGTATTATCACTATATTTCATATATATTCTGATGATGAAGAGCTGGTTTTGATTATATGAAAATCCATAATGATGCATTGTGTGGCTATGAGGTATTGCAAAGAGATTTTTTCCGGTGTTTTTCTTGTTATGGCTCTTCTCCTGTTGCCCGGGCAGGTTCAGGCAAACGGTGATGATTATATCGCCATACGAAAAGAGGGGTCGGGGAAAATAGCCCTTGTTCTCAGTAAACCGGCGGCTTCAGGAGGAAAGGAGTCTGGCTGGGCGGAGCGGTTGGATGTTGAGTCTCGTTCAGGTCTGGATTTTACCGGTCTGTTTTCCCTGATTCCGCCTCCGTTGAATGTTGCGGGGCCGAGAGGCAGCAGCAGTCAGAGCATCAATTTCGGGGCACTGAATTCGGTGGGCGCAGAATTTTATGCCGGAGGTGCAGTGGTACAGAAATCCGGAAATGTTGTTCTCTCCATGGAGGTATACGATACTCTGGGAGGTCGTCCGATTCTCAGAAAAACCTACACGGGAAAAGAGAGCGACCTTCGTTCCATTGCCCATGCGTTCTGTGCCGATCTTGTGGAGCTGCTTACAGGCCGGCCTTCCGTGTTCGGCAGCAAGGTGGTGTTTGTGTCGAACAGAAGCGGGTTCAAGGAGATATACATGTGTGATTATGACGGTCACGGCATGCGTCAGATGACAAACACCCGCTCACTGGCCCTGACGCCGGTTCTTTCGCCCGATGGCCAACACCTTGCCTATACTGACTATGCTTCCGGCCGTCCCCGTCTTTCCATTCTTGATCTGGCTGGCGGAAAACGCCGTTCAGTTGCCCGATCAGGCAACAGTATTGATCCCGGCTGGAGAAGCAATGCGGAGGTAGCTACAACGCTCTCTTTCCAGGGAGACCAGGAAATTTACCTTGTACGGCCGGATGGCTCTCTGGCTCGGCGGGTCACAAACAGCCGCGGCATTGACCTTTCTCCTTCTTTTTCTCCCGATGGAAATAAAATGGCGTTTGTTTCATCACGAACTTCAGCTCCACAGATCTTCATTCTTGATCTTCAGACCGGTCAAACAAAGCGGTTGACCTATAACGCAGTTACAACACCCAGCCTTCATGGTCGCCACAGGGAGATAAAATTGCTTACTCGACAATGGAAAAAAACGGTGAAATAAATATATTTACCATAAATACGGATGGTTCTTCGCTACGACAGCTGACTTCGGGTTCACGGCAGAATGAGTCGCCGTCGTGGTCTCCGGGAGGGGATATGATTGTGTTTACTTCAAGCCGTCAGGGGCAGAAGAAACTTTTTGTCATGAATGCGGCCGGTGGCGGCCAGAGGCGGCTTCTGCAGCTTGAGGGTGAGCAGATGCAGCCGTCATGGTCTTTGAGGCTCAAGTAAGAGGGTGTGATGTGCCAGTGCGGTTTTTTGCAGTGCTAACCATAAGAAAAGGGGGAAAAATGAAACGATCAATGTTTTTGCTGAAAGGGCTCTGTGTGCCCGCAATGCTGGTTCTCGGAGCGTGCGGATGCAGGACTGATGTTGTTGCGCCCGAGCCGGTACAGCCCGCTCCAGCTCCGGCTGCTGCGCCAGCTTTGGGTGATGTGTTTTATGACTTTGACCAGGCATCGATCCGCATGGATGCAGCTGAACAGCTGAGCCAGAATGCGGCATGGATGCAGGAAAAAAGCTCAAAACGCGTTGTGATTGAGGGCCATTGCGATGAGCGGGGCACCAGTGAGTACAATATGGCGCTTGGCGAACGCAGGGCGAGCATGGCCAAGGAGTATCTGGTCAATCTTGGTGTTGAGCCCGAGCGCATGACAACCGTGAGCTATGGTGAAGAACGGCCGTTTGCTGCCGGAAGCAACGAAGAGGCATGGGCGTTGAACAGGCGTGCTCATTTTGTTGAAGAATAGTTTTGCAGTACCCGCAGGGTGGCATTGATGCCGTCCCTGTGTATTCATATCAATCAATAAACCGGACGATCCCATGAAACACACTATGAAAGGACTTTTAGCCCTCCTGCTGATGATTACTGCCGGATGCTCTTCGAAGAGCGCAGTGGCTCCAACCGACACTGCAGATACCTACACTCCTCCTGCAGCACCTCCCGCCGCAGTTGTCAGTACTCCAAGCGGATATGGTTTTGACGAGTATCAGACAGGGCCTCTCGGAGATGTGTTTTACGAATTTGACAGCTCTGAACTCAGCGCGGATGCAGAGGATCAGCTGAAGCAGAACGCTGCATGGATGGGCGCCAATGCTGCTGCGGCCACTCTTGTTGAGGGCCACTGCGATGAGCGCGGCACCTCAGAGTACAATATTGCTCTTGGTGAGCGCCGTGCCGGCAACGCAAAAGAGTACATGGTCCGCCTCGGTGTTCCTGCTGCAAGCATTGAGACCGTGAGCTATGGCGAAGAAAAGCCTTTTGCTCCCGGACATGATGAGTCGGCATGGTCGAAGAACCGTCGTGCTCACTTTGTTCTGAAGTAACCGAAGACCCTATTCAAACGACCTGACTGTTCTTTCTTGTTTGCCGCCGGCGCATACGCTGGCGCAAAGGGGGAGCAGAGAGGCCAAAGCTGAAGATACCAATGACTGTCAAGACCAGATTTCTCGTTTC